>OFET01000087.1_pt1 | contig 154131 bp, 147 predicted proteins | sample 1521211 | NCBI WGS metagenome assembly OFET01 (sample SAMN03766358, study PRJEB24113) | microbial mat metagenome | isolation source: enrichment culture HLUCC-A from microbial mat sample contains cyanobacterium... | reverse complement strand
CATCGCAGACCCACCTTGGCACATTGATGCCGTCGGGGGGCGGTCACATCATCAGAACCAGCGCATCGCCGGTCGAGGTGTTGCGCGCGACCGTGCCGACGTTCTGTGCCACCCGCCCCAGATCGGACAGGCGCGCCGTGTCGGTTACTGCCGACAGCGGCGCGCGGCCCAGCGCGAAATCGGGCATGCGGTTCCATGCGACCGGAAGGTTGCTGGCTGTGCGCAGACTGCGCAGCAGGCCCGGCGTAAGCGTTCCCAGACGTCGCGCCAGCCGCAGCACCGTCGCGCCGGCCTTGATCGTCAACCGTGCTGCCGCCGCTGACGACCACCAACCCCGTGGCGCCCAGTCCGACCAGAGCGAGCGCCACTTCCAGCTGGTCGACATCCTGACTGCTGATCGCCGCCATCGCCGCGCGGCGCAGGGCGTTGATGTCGCCCAGCGGGGTCAGTTCGACCGGGATGCCGCATCCCATGAGATGTGTCAGGGACGGACAGGCGAGAATGTCATAGGCGCAGACCGCGCATTCCGCAGCGTATTGCACCATGCCCCCGTAGGAGGTTTCGAAAGCCGCGAGTTGATCCGGGGTGGGGTCGGGCAGGATCAAGCCGCAGTCCTGCGCGAGGGACTTGAGCATTTCGACTCGGTCGCGGTCGGGCTCATCTCTTGCCAACTCCGCTGCCATCTCGCGCGCAAGCCATTGCGGGGTCACGGCGCGGGCCATCGCCCGCTCCAGCGCCAACTGCACTTCGCTGGTGCTGCGCGCGACCAGAGGCGCGGTAAAGGGCGACTGCGAAAGCACTGCACCGGTTCCCAGCGCGGTGCCGCCAATACAGGCGGCTGTCACCACGCGATGCAGGGCCCGCCGCATCAGCGGTTGCTGGCGGCCCAGTCCCAGTAGAGTTCGCGCGCGCGTCTGGCGATCGGGCCGATGGGATAGGCCGTTTCGTCAAAGGCGGTCACGGGCGTGACCTTGGCCAGGTTTCCGGTCAGGAACACCTCGTCGGCGCGGCGGAAATCGTCGAGGGTCAGGACCGCCTCGTGCACGGTTACGCCATCGGCGCGCAGGTTGGCGATGTGGCGCGCGCGCGTGATCCCGGCCAGAAAGGTGCCGTTCGGGATCGGGGTGAACACGTCGCCGTCGCGCACCATGAACACGTTTGCGGTCGCGCTTTCGGCGACATTGCCCTGGCTGTCGCACACCAGCGCGTTGCCGAAGCCCTTGGCATTGGCCTCGGCAAGCATGCGGGCGTTGTTGGGATACAGGCACCCGGCCTTAGCATTGACCACGGCATTGTCCAGCGTCGGACGGCGAAAGCGCGTGGTGGTCAGCGTGGTCGCGGCATCCTCGGCGGGCATGGGAATTTCTTCCAGGCAGATGCAGAAGCCCGTTGTGTCGGGCTTGGGAATGATCCCCAGCGCGCCGCCGTCGATGCCCCAGTACATCGGCCGGATATAGGTGGGCGCGCTTGCACCCTTGAGCCCGTCCAGGATGATCGCGACCATGTCGTCGGTGGACACGGTCGGGGTCAGCATTAGCGCCTCGGCCGAGCGGTTGACGCGCGCGCAATGCGCATCCAGGTCCGGGGTCATGCCATCGAAAAAGCGTGCACCGTCAAACACGGTCGAACCCAGCCAGGCGCCGTGGTCGGCCGCACGCATCACCGGCACGTCGCCGTCGTGCCATTTGCCGTTGAAATAGGTGCGGATATTGCGTCCGGTGGCCATGTCGTCGTCCCTTGCTGCGGTCTCGGCGCGACTAAAGCACCCCCGGTGCCGGGCGTCCAGAGGCCGCTGCCGCCGATGTCGTCACAGGTTGAATACCCGGCTGGGATGCAACTCGCCGCCGATATAGGTGCCAACCGCGACCGGCTGGCCCTGAAAGCTGGCCCAGGCAAGGTCGCCGGGCCGGGCCTGCGATGACAGGACCGGGCCGGGATTGCCGTTGCGCACCCTGACCGCACCCTCGGCGGTCAACGGAAGTTGCGGCAGATCGGCCAGCGCGATTTCAAGCGGTAACAACCGGCCTTCCAGCATGCCGTCGGCGGCCAGCGTGTCGATCTGGTCCAGGCTCAAACCTTCGTCGGCGCGAAAGGGGCCCGACCATTCGCGCCGCAGCCAGGCGACATGGCCGTGGCAGCCCAGCGCGCGACCCAGATCGCGCGCGATAGCCCGCACATAGCCGCCCTTGCCGCAGGCCATGACGAACTCGGCATGGTCGGCGTCAGGCCGTGCCACCATTTGCAGCTGGGCGACATGCAGGGGGCGGGCGGCCAGGTCCATGGCCTCGCCCTCGCGTGCGATGTCATAGGCGCGCTCGCCCTCGACCTTGACGGCCGAATACTGCGGCGGCACCTGCAAGATGTCGCCGCGAAAGGCGGGCAGGGCGTCCTCGATCTGCCGATCCGAGGGGCGCAACCCCGAGCTTGCGATCACCGTGCCCTCGGCATCGTCGGTGTCGGTGGCCTGACCGAAGCGCACCACGAACCGATAGCCCTTCATGGCGTCGGTGACGAAGGGCACGGTCTTGGTCGCCTCGCCCATGGCCACGGCCAGAACGCCGGTCGCCGCCGGGTCCAATGTGCCGGCATGTCCGGCCTTGGCGGCGTCAAGGGCGCGACGGACCCGTGCGACAACCGTGGTCGAGGTGACGCCCGCAGGCTTGTCCACCACCAGCCATCCGTTGATCGCGCGGCCCTTGCGTTTACGTCCCATGGTCCATGGCTCTCCGTTTCTTTCAGGGCGCGCGGCCTATCGCGATGCACCGCCGCGGGCAAGCCCCGAAGCCGGAAAACCCGTGTCAGGCGTCGGTTGCGTCGCCTCTGTCCGCGCGCGCCAGCGGGTGATGGGTCAGCACCAGATCGCGCAGACGTTCGTCGAGCACATGGGTATAGATCTCGGTCGAGGACAGGTCGGCATGACCCAGCAAGATCTGGATCACGCGCAAATCCGCGCCACCGGCCAGAAGATGGGTGGCAAAGGCATGGCGCAGCACATGCGGGCTGACGCGCGCGGGGTCGATCCCGGCACGCGCCGCGACCTCTTTGACCAGGCCGTGAAAGCGCATCCGCGTCATGTGCCCCGCCGCGCCGCGCGCCGGAAACAGGAATTTCGACACCGGCCTGCCGGCGGCGCGTGCAGCGTCTTCGGCGCGGTCGCGGTGCGCCAGCCAGACCGCCACCGCCGCGCGCGCGGGGTCCGACAGCGGCACCAGCCGGTCCTTGCCGCCCTTGCCGCGCACCATCATCATCTCGGGCGCGCCGCGCAGGGCGGCGTGGGGCAGGCTGACCAGCTCGCTTACCCGCAGGCCGGTGGCATAGAGCAACTCGAACAGGCAGGCATTGCGCGCTTGCGTCGCCGCGTCAGGTCCATGTGCGCGGGCGGCATCCAGAAGGCGACGAACCTCGTCGTGCGACAGCGTTCCGGGCAGGCGCGCGGCCCGGCCCGGCCCCTCGATGCGCAGCACGGGGTTGTCGCTGCGCCAACCCTCGTCATGGGCAAAGCGGTAGAACTGCTTGAGCGTGGAAAGTCTGCGCGCGCGCGTCGCCTGTGCCAGCCCCTGCGACTCGAGGTCGATGAGATAGGATTCCAGCACCGGCCGCGTCGCCGTCAGAAGCCCTTCGCCCCGTTCGGCCAGCCAGGTGGCCGCGTCGCGCAGGTCGCGGCCATAGGCCAGAAGCGTGTTGCGCGCGGCCCCGCCCTCGGCGGCGATGGCGTCGAGGAAGGTGGCGATGCGTTGCAGGGCCTCGCGTCCATGCGATTGGGGCTGGCCAGTGACGCCGGCCATGTCAGCCCCGACGCTCCAGCAGCAGGCTTTGCAACGCGGCGCGGCGTGCGATGTCTTCAAGCCCGACATGGCGCAGCACTGCCAGCCCCTCGGCCAGCACCCGCGGATCGTTGGCAGACTCGAGGCTGATCAGCGTACGCAGGATCACTTCGCCCAGGCGATCGTCGGACAATCCGCGCCGCGTTTCTTCGGGGATGGGGGCGGGGTTGGCAAAGGCTTCGGCGACCGCGGCCCAGCGCGAATCGCGGATCGGGTCGTCGTCGGCGCCGGTCTCGCGCGGGGGCAGGCCACGCGCGATGGCGGACAGAAACCGGCCCCGCGCGTCGGTGCCCGGTTGGTCCAGCGCCACCTGCTCGTAATCATCCGACAAAAGCCCCACGGTGATGGCGATCTCGGCGGCCTCGCCGTCAAGATCGGCCTCCATCAGATCCGGGGCGAACAGGTCCGCGAACGCGGTTTCCAGCTCGTCCGCCGTGACTTGCGGCCATGCCTCGCGCAATGCCCGACCGATTTCCGAGCTTTCGCCCTCGGACAGGGCGGTGTCCAGCCGCTGGATTGCGCGCACGCGCTCCCATATTCCGCCCGATGCCGCCGCGCCGCGCTCGGTGTAAAGGCCCAAAAGCCGGTTGGGGGGCAATGCGCCCGACCGCACCAACCGCTCGGCCGCTTCCAGTTGCGCACGCCAGCCGATTGTGCCGCGCAGATCGGCATGGGCAAAGGCCACCGGCAGGCCATGCGTCGCGACCGGCTCGCCCGTGGCCTCAAGCAGGCGCCAGGCCAGTGGCGACAGTTCCGAAGGGCGGATCGTCACCGCGTCGCCGGGCAGCGATATGCTGTGCGTGTGATCGTCGACATCCAAGAAATCCACCAGAAGCTGGTCATAAGGCTCAGGCATTGTGCCCGCGTCCATCGCCTGCTCAAGCCGTTCGGCGGCACGGGACCAATCGCCTTGCCGTGCCAGGCAGAACACCGCCGCGGGTTCAAAGGGCAGGGGGGCGTCGGCATCAAGCACCGACTGGCAGGCGCGTTGTTCCTGTTCCAGCAGCAACGCCATCTCGAAGCGGCGCATGCGCAGGTCGGGATCGGCCGGATTCAGCGTGTCCAGCAGTGCGGCGGCCTGGTCGATCGCGCCGAAATCCATCAGCTTGTCGATACGCGCGGCAAGAAAGTCATGGGCCCGGCGCTGGTCCTCGGCTGCGTTGCTTGCGTCCCGGTCTGCGTCGCGGTCTGTGGTCCGGTCGGCGGGCGGGCTGTAGGGGGCATCGAATTCGGCCAGCAGCAGCCGAAAGCTCAGATCGCGCAAGGCCGGCAGCGTATCGACGGGCAGATTCGCGATCAGGGCCGTAAGCTCGTCCTCGGGGGTCGAGCCCCAGAAGTCGGCCGGCAGCCCGGCGCGGGCCGCCGGAAACAGGCCAACCGATTCGGGCCGCAGTGCGTCGATCCGTCGGGTGGTGATCATCCCTTCAAGCCAGGCATCCCCCGTCGGCGGCGTGACCGGATAGCCACCGGGCCGCGTGCGCGAAAGATCCTCGCGCAGCCAGTCGATGGCTGAAAGCGGGGCCTGGGCCAAGGCAAACCCTGGCAGGGCCGACACCATGGCAATCGCGATTGTCCGGGCGGCCCATGCCCGTGCGCGTTGCACTGTCAACCGGACCAGGGGCATCGTGACCTCTAGTCGTCCGTGCCCAGATCGACCGGCACGTCTTGCGTCGTCATCGGGACGGACAGGTCGCCGATATAGGCGAAGGCCAGAAAGCCCAGCCCGCCCAGGATGATCAGGATCAGGATCAGACGGAATAGATAGCCCAGGAAACCGGGCCGATCGTCTCTGCGTGCCATGGTGTTTCGCCGAATCCCTTGTTGACGTCATTCCCGCAAATCCCTGACCGGGGCCGGGCCGTGCGATCATGCCGCCTGCCCGTGCCGGATTGGCCCGGTTCAGCATGATGTATATAGGGAACGGGTCGCAAGATCACGCCATTCGGCACCTGGACCGGAAAAAATCCGCTTCTCGATGGCGCGGGAGGGCGGCGCGGCGTGGGGCAAAGCGGGACGGCGATGGATTCGAAGCTCAAGAAAACCGTGGTCATGGTGGGGATGATGGGGGCGGGCAAGACCGCCATCGGAACCGAACTGGCGCGGATGCTGGGGGTACCCTTCCTCGATTCGGATGCCGAGATCGAGCGCGCGGCCAACTGCACCGTGGCCGAAATCTTTGCCCGCGACGGCGAGGCCTTCTTTCGCCAGAAGGAGGCGCAGGTCATCGCGCGGCTGCTTTCGGGACCGCCGGGCGTGTTGTCGGTCGGGGGCGGCGCCTATCTGAACCCGGCGACCCGCGCGCTGATCAGCGAAAAGGGGGTCGCGGTCTGGCTCAAGGCCGATCTGGACCTGCTGTGGTCGCGGGTGCGCCGCAAGGATACCCGCCCGCTTTTGCGCACCGAAGATCCGTTCGGCACATTGGCCGCGCTTGCGGCGGCGCGTGAGCCGGATTATGCCAAGGCCGACCTCGTGGTCGAGGCGCGACCGGACACCAGCATCGAAAGCACCGCTGCCGCCGTTCGCCGGGCACTGGCCGCGCGGCGGGATGTTCTGGGCCCGGCCTGATCGGCCCGCGAGACCTGACAGGAGGATCCGTGGAACACGATGCGTGCGATATCGTCGCGGTGGAACTGGGCGCGCGCCGCTACGAGGTGCGCGTGGGTGCCGGGCTTGTCGCCCGCGCGGGCGCGCAGATTGCGCCCCTGCTCGGGCGCCGGCGCGTGGCGGTCCTGACCGAAGAGACCGTGGCCGAATTGCACCTGCCCGCCCTGCAAGACGGCCTTGCCGCGGCAGGGATCGACATGCAGGCGCTGACCCTGCCCGCGGGCGAGGGGACCAAGAGCTGGCGCCACCTGGCGCAGGCCGTCGAATGGTTGCTTGACGCCCAGGTCGAGCGCAACGACGTGATCATTGCGCTGGGCGGAGGCGTCATCGGCGATCTGGCCGGGTTCGCCGCGGCGATCCTGCGCCGGGGCGTGCGTTTCGTGCAGATCCCCACCAGCCTTCTGGCGCAGGTCGACAGCTCGGTCGGCGGCAAGACCGGGATCAACACCGCCCAGGGCAAGAACCTGGTCGGCGCGTTCCACCAGCCCAGCCTTGTTCTGGCCGATATCGGCCTGCTCGATACCCTGCCGCCGCGCGACCTGCTGGCGGGCTATGGCGAGGTCGTCAAATACGGGCTCTTGGGGGACGCCGATTTCTTTGGCTGGCTGGAACGCAACGGCCCGGCCCTGGCCGCGGGCGACCGCGCCCTGCGCCAGGAGGCCGTGCGCCGTTCGGTGGCGATGAAGGCGGCGATCGTCGCGCGCGACGAGACCGAACAGGGCGAGCGCGCGCTCTTGAACCTGGGCCACACCTTTTGTCACGCGCTGGAGGCCGTCACCGGCTATGGCCCGCGCCTGTTGCATGGCGAGGGCGTCGCGATCGGTTGCGTTCTGGCGTTTGATCTGTCGGCGCGGCTGGGCCTGTGTCCGCAGGAAGAGCCGGGGCGCGTGGCCGCGCATATGGCGGCAATGGGCATGAAGCACCGTCTGGCGGATATCGAGGGCGATCTGCCCGACGCGGATACGCTGATCGCGCGCATGGCCCAGGACAAGAAGGTTGTGGACGGGCGGATGCGTTTCGTTCTGGCGCATGGGATTGGTGATGCCTTCGTCACCGATGCGGTTCCACCCGACGCCCTGCGCGATCTGTTGCAAGAATCGCTTGCCGCGCGCCGCTAGGCGCGGCCGCCTGTCGATCAGGGCTTTTGCCTGCGGTTGATCAGGATCAGCCCGCCCACCAGAAGCGCCAGCGCGATCGGCGTCAGCGCAGAGACCGCTTCGTTCAGGACCAGCCAGCCCAGAAGCGCGCTCAGAACCGGGGTGACAAAGCTGAAACTGGCCACGGTTGAGGCCGGATAGCGCAAGAGCAGCCAGAACCAGAGCACGAATCCCGCCGTAACCGCGCCCAGCGTGTGAAACAGAAAGATCCCCAGCTGGAACAGGTCGAAATCCCGCACCAGCTCGCCGCCATAGCTGGGCGCCAGGATCAGCAGGATCGGAGCCGAGATCAGAAGCTGCCAGAAAAGCTGGGTCTCGGGCGGGCTGTACTGAAGCCGGGTCAGGCGCGCGATGACGATGATCGAGGCCCAGCACATGCCCGCAAACAGCGCGGCCAGATCGCCCAGCAGGCTGCCGCCCGCCGCGCTGCCGCCCATCTGGCCCAGCATGACCAGCGCGACGGCCGCGAAACCCAGCAGGAAGCCCAGGGCGCGTTTTGGCGTCAGCCGTTCGCCCTCGAACAGGAAGTGCGCGGCCGCCGCCAGCCAGAGCGGCATCGCGTAGAAGATGATCGAGGCACGCACCACCGTCGTGTGATCAAGCGCGATGAACAGAAAGTAGAACTCGGTCGCAAAGGCGGCGCCGATCAGAAGCCCCGGTTTCCAAAGCTCAGGGCGAAACGGGATTCGACGCCAGAACATCCAGCCCGCCAGCGCCGCCGCTGCCACGCAGGAACGCATGGCCGCAAAGAACACGGGTTGCAGCCCGTCATTGCCCATCTTGATCAGAAGGTTGTTGGCGCCGAACAGAAACGACAGGCCCAACAGCAGCCAGAAGCCGGTCAGATCAAGCGGGCGGCGCAGGGGCTGTGACATGGCGGGGCTTTCCTTGTTCGTATGCCGACAATCAACGCCGCCACAACCGGAAGGTCAATGCCGCGCGCCGACGGCGTCTGTGACTTTTCCACGCCCGGCAAATCGCTTATGGTCGGGCGCAACCTGCCACGAACGGACGCGCGATGCCTCATAGCCCCCAAAAGGCGACCCTTCTTGATCGCTGCGAAGCGCATGGGCTGCGTTTGACCGATCAGCGCCGCGTCATCGCGCAGGTGATCGAGGCGGCGCGCGATCACCCCGATGTCGAAGCCTTGCACGCCCGTGCCAACGCCGTCGATCCGCGTATCTCGATCGCCACGGTCTATCGGACGGTCAAGCTGTTCGAAGAGGCCGGTCTGCTGGAGCGTCTGGAATTCGGTGACGGGCGCGCCCGCTACGAGGATGCCGAGCGCGACCACCATGACCACCTGATCGACATGGCCACGGGCGAGGTGATCGAATTCTGCGATCCCGAGATCGAGCGCCTGAAAGAGGCCATCGCCCGCCGGCTGGGCTATCGGCTCAAGGGGCACCGGCTGGAACTGTTCGGGATCAAGCTCAAGCGGTAGGGTCGCCTCCGGGCCGTCCCGCGGTGACGGGCAGGGTCATTCGGCCGCGCTGCGCGGCTGGCGCTCGACGGCGTCCTGCATTTGCGCGTCGGTATAGAGGTAGTCGCGCGTCAGCGGAGCCGCGGCGACGTGATGCGCCAGCTGGAACTGGAACACGCAATGCCCGGCATGGCGAAAGCTCTCCTCGGACGCGGCAAGATAATAGCGCCACATCCGGCAGAAGCGGTCGTCATAGAGCGCGCGCGCCTTGTCGATATTGGCCAGGAAGCGGTCGTGCCAATGGCGCAGGGTCTGGGCATAGTGCAGGCGCAAGACCTCGATATCGCAGGAGACCAGGTTTTCCCGTTCCACCGCTGCCATGACCTCGGACATGGCAGGAATGTAACCGCCGGGAAAGATGTATTTGGTCATCCAACGGCTGGTTGCGCCGGGCGGCGCATTGCGCCCGATCGTATGGATCAGGGCCAGACCGTCGGGCGACAAAAGCTCGCGCACGGTTCGGAAATAGGTGCGGAACTGGGGCGCGCCGACATGTTCGAACATCCCCACCGACACGATCCTGTCGAACTGCCCGGTGACGGCGCGGTAGTCCATCAGCTTGAAGCTGACGCGGTCGTCCAGCCCGGCCCGTTTCGCACGCTCGGTCGCGACCTTGAGCTGTTCTTCCGACAGCGTCACGCCCAGCACGCGGGCGCCGTGATCACGTGCCAGGGTCAGCGCCATGCCGCCCCAGCCGCAGCCGATATCCAGAACCGACATTCCCGGTTCGATCCCCAACTTGGCGGCGATATGGGCCTTTTTCTGGGCCTGCGCCTGTTCCAGCGAATCCTCGGGCGTGCGGAAATAGGCGCAGGAATACTGCCGGTCACTGTCAAGGAGCAGATCGTATAATTCGCCCGAGAGGTCATAGTGATGCGCCACGTTGCGCCGTGAACGGGCGGCGGGGTTGTATTGCTCGACGCTGCGCAGCCAGTCGCGCAGCCGGTGAATGAAGCCTTGCCAGCCGCCGACATGGCCGGCGCGCAGGTTCGACAGCGCCAGCGCCAGCAGGCCGTTGACATCGTCGCCATCGATGGTCAGGCGCGCGTCCATATACGCCTCGCCCATGGCGACATCGGGGTCCAGCACCAGTTTGCGCGCCAGATCGGGGTCGTGCAGCGTGACCGAAACAGCGGGCGCGCCACCGTCGCCATAGCGCCGGGTCGATCCATCGGCGAGGGTGACATCCAGGCATCCCGTGCGCACGGTGCGTTGCAGGAAGCGGTCCAACAATCGGTTCCACATCGCAGGCCTCCGGTTGCCCTGATGTTTCGCTTTTCGTGATGTGACAGGGCAATTTAGACGATCTGTTCCCCTCGCGCAATCGTGACTGTCAACGCGGCGCGCCGACAGGGCTTTCCCCCGCCGATGCGCCGCGCTAGGAAGGGGTCGAACCTCCCGGAGACTGTGATGCACAACCTGCGCGGAAGCCTGATGATGGTCGCCGCAATGGCGGGCTTTGCCATCGAGGATGCGGTGATCAAGCATCTGGCCCTCACCTTGCCGGTGGGGCAGGTCATGGTGCTGATCGGTCTGGGTGGCGCGCTGGTCTATGGCGCGCTGGCCGCGCGGCGCGGGTACAGCCTGATCGTGCCGGAATTCGCCCGCGGCGCGGTTCTGATGCGCAACCTGTGCGAGATGCTGGGCGCGGCCTCGTTCGTCATGGCCATCGTGCTTGCACCGCTGGCGGCGGTGACCGCGATCCTTCAGGCGATGCCGCTTGTGGTGACACTGGGCGCGGCGCTCTTTTTGGGTGAGCCGGTCGGCTGGCGGCGCTGGAGCGCGATCCTGATCGGTTTTGCGGGTGTGCTGCTGATCCTGCGGCCGGGGTCGGCGGCGTTCGAGCCTGCCGCGCTTTTGGCCGTGATCGCGGTTCTGGGGCTTTCGGCGCGCGATCTGGCCACGCGCCGCGTGCCCGCCCATATCCACAGTCTGCAACTGTCGGGCTGGGGGTTCGCGATGATCGTTCCGGCCGGTCTGCTGCTGCTGGCGCTGACCGCCACCGCCCCGGTCATGCCCGCGGCCGCTGACTGGGGCTGGCTTGTGGCCGGGCTGTCGGCGGGCATCCTGGCCTATGCGGCTCTGGTCAGCGCCACCCGGCTGGGCGATATCGCCGTGACCACGCCGTTTCGCTATTCACGGCTTGTCTTTGCGATGCTGATCGGATTTGCGGTCTTTGGCGAGCGCCCGGATGCCATGACGCTGGCGGGCTCGGCGCTGGTCGTCGGGGCGGGGCTGTTCACGGTATGGCGCCAGATCCGGCTGCAACGGCGGGCCTTGCGGGGCTGTTAGCGTTATTTGCCGGGCACGGGCGCGCGGCGGGGTTTCCCGATGACAAGCGCCAAGCTATAGAGGCGCGAATTCTCAGCCAGCACAGGGCCTTGCCATGACCACGATTCTCGACATCACCGGCCGCGAAATCCTTGACAGTCGGGGCAATCCCACCGTCGAGGTGGACGTGATCCTCGAAGACGGAACGATGGGGCGGGCGGCGGTGCCGTCGGGGGCCTCGACCGGCGCGCATGAGGCGGTTGAACTGCGCGACGGCGACAAGGCCCGCTATCTGGGCAAGGGCGTTCTGAACGCGGTCGCGGCCGTGAATGGCGAGATCGCCGAGGCGCTGGTCGGGGCCGATGCGACCGAACAGGTGGCGATCGACCGCGCGCTGGTCGAAATCGACGGCACGCCGAACAAGGCGCGTCTGGGTGCCAATGCGATCCTGGGTGTGTCGCTGGCGGTGGCCAAGGCGGCGGCCGAGGCCAGCGGTCAGCCGCTTTACCGCTATGTCGGCGGAACCTCGGCGCGGGTTCTGCCGGTGCCGATGATGAACATCATCAACGGCGGCCAGCATGCCGACAATCCCATCGACATTCAGGAGTTCATGATCATGCCGGTTTCCGCCGACTCGATCGGCGAGGCGGTCCGCATGGGCGCCGAGGTGTTCCATGTCCTCAAGAAAGAGTTGCATCAGGCCGGGCTTGCCACCGGCGTGGGGGACGAGGGCGGCTTTGCACCGGCCATCAACTCGGCGCGCGAGGCGCTGGATTTCATCCTGAAATCCGTTGAAAAGGCCGGGTATCGTCCGGGCGAGGATATCCATCTGGCACTGGATTGCGCCGCGACCGAATACTACCACGATGGCCGCTATGTGCTTGCCGGCGAAGGCAAGAGCCTGAGCGCAACCGAGAATGTCGCCTATCTGGCGGAACTGGTGCGCGACTATCCGATCATCTCGATCGAGGATGGCTGCGCCGAGGACGATTGGGAAGGCTGGCGCGAACTGACCGAGGCGCTGGGCGCCAGGGTGCAACTGGTGGGAGACGACCTGTTCGTCACCAATCCCGCGCGTCTGGCCGACGGCATCGCCCGCGGCTGCGGCAACAGCCTGCTGGTCAAGGTCAACCAGATCGGCACCCTGACCGAGACGCTGGAGGCTGTGGACATGGCGCATCGCGCCCGCATGAGCTGCGTGATGTCGCACCGTTCCGGCGAGACCGAGGATGCCACGATCGCCGATCTTGCCGTCGCCACCAACTGCGGCCAGATCAAGACCGGCTCGCTGGCACGCTCGGATCGGCTGGCGAAATACAACCAGCTTATCCGGATCGAGGAAATGCTGGGCGAAACCGGAAAATACGCCGGGCGCACGATCCTGCGCTGACCCGACACGCCGGGCGGATCTTGCGGGGGGCTTCGGCCCCCCGTTCGCGTTTTGCCGCCGCGATTTGCGCATTCGACACGCTTTCGCCCGCCGGTCCTGCCCGAATTGGCGGCAGAACCGGCGTCCGGAGGGGGAATTGCCGCATTCAATAATTTTACCAGTTGATAAAAATTCAGGATGTGGCAAGCTGACGGAAAAAGAACACAAGCAACCCAACACCCGGAGGTAGCCCGTGACCAACAGCCCGCAGACCGACGGCATCGTGCCCGCGCGTCTCGATCCCGACGACCTGGCCCGGAATTTCGACGATCTCTACCCGTGCTTCGACGACCACGAAGCCCGAGTCGCCGCCGATCGGTGCTATTTCTGCCACGATGCACCCTGCATCACGGCCTGCCCGACCGAGATCGATATTCCTCTGTTCATCCGCCAGATTCAGGCAGGCCAGCCCGAGGCCGCAGCGCGCACGATTTTCGACCAGAACATCATGGGCGCGATGTGCGCGCGTGTCTGCCCCACCGAAACCCTGTGCGAAGGCTCATGCGTGCGCCAAACCGCCGAGGGCCAGCCGGTCGAGATCGGTCGATTGCAGCGCTATGCGACCGATACCTTGCTGGAGCGGAACGAACATCCCTATTCCCGGGCCGAACCGACCGGAAAGCGTGTCGCGGTGATCGGGGCCGGGCCGGCCGGCCTGGCCTGCGCGCACCGTCTGGCGATGAAGGGCCATGACGTGGTGATCCATGACGCCCGCCCCAAACCCGGCGGGCTGAACGAATACGGCATTGCCGCCTACAAGGCCGCCGGCGGCATCGCCCAGGCCGAGGTTGACTGGCTCATGGGCATCGGCGGTATCCGGATCGAGACCAACAAGGTGCTGGGGCGCGACATCACCCTTGAAGGGCTGCGCAAGGTCTTCGACGCGGTGTTCCTGGGCATGGGGCTGGCCGGAGTGAACGCCCTGCGCGCGCCGGGCGAGGACAAGGACGGCGTGCGCGACGCGGTCGATTTCATCGCCGAGCTTCGCCAGTGCGACGATCTGTCGGGCCTGCCGATCGGGCGCCATGTGGTCGTCATCGGCGGTGGCATGACCGCGGTCGACGCTGCGGTGCAATCGCGGCTTTTGGGGGCCGAGCGGGTCAGCATGGTCTATCGGCGTGATCGTTCAGCGATGGGCGCGTCGGATTACGAGCTTGATCACGCGCAGACCGAAGGCGTGACGATCATCACCAACGCGATGCCGGTGGCCGTGCACGGCAACGGCGCCGCGCGCGAGGTCGAATTCGCCTATACCTGGCAAGGCGCCGATGGCCTGGAACCGACCGGCGAGACATTCCGGCTGCGTGCCGACCAGGTGTTCAAGGCCATCGGCCAGCGGCTTGAGGGTTCGCCGGACGCGCTGGCCATCGAAGGCGGCAAGATCGTCGTCGACGCGCAGGGGCGCACCAGCCTGCCCGGCGTCTGGGCCGGGGGCGATTGTGCGGCGGGCGGCGAGGATCTGACCGTCACCGCCACCGCCCAGGGCCGCGACGCGGCCGAAGACATCCACGCCAGCATCATGGCCTGAGGGAGGGCATCAACCATGGCCAATCTTGCAAGCAATTTCATCGGCATCAAGTCGCCCAACCCGTTCTGGCTGGCCTCGGCCCCGCCGACCGACAAGGCCTATAACGTCGAACGTGCCTTCAAGGCGGGTTGGGGCGGTGTCGTCTGGAAGACACTGGGCTCCGAAGGGCCGCCCATCGTCAATGTCAACGGCCCGCGCTATGGCGCGATCTGGGGCGCGGACCGGCGGCTTCTGGGTTTGAACAACATCGAACTGATCACCGACCGTCCGCTTGAGGTCAATCTGCGCGAGATCAAGGAGGTCAAGCGCAAGTGGAAGGACCGCGCGCTGATCATCAGCCTGATGGTGCCCTGCGACGAGGAAAGCTGGAAGGCGATCCTGAAAGCCATCGAGGACACCGAGGCCGACGGGGTCGAGCTGAATTTCGGATGCCCGCATGGCATGGCCGAACGCGGCATGGGGTCGGCGGTGGGGCAGGTGCCCGAGTATATCGAGATGGTCACGCGCTGGGTGAAACAGCACTCGCGCATGCCCTGTATCGTCAAGCTGACGCCGAATGTCGCCGACATCCGCCGCCCGGCCGAAGCCGCGCACAAGGGCGGGGCCGACGCGGTGTCGCTGATCAACACGGTGAATTCCATCACCTCGGTCAACCTGGATACCTTCAGCCCCGAGCCGATGATCGACGGCAAGGGCACCCATGGCGGTTATTGCGGCCCGGCGGTGAAACCCATCGCGCTGAACATGGTCGCCGAGATCGCGCGCAGCCCGGAAACCGCCGGTCTGCCCATTTCGGGCATCGGCGGCGTGACCACATGGCGCGACGCGGCCGAGTTCATGACGCTGGGGGCGGGCAATGTGCAGGTCTGCACCGCGGCCATGACCTATGGCTTCGGAATCATCAAGGAACTGACCGCCGGCCTGTCGTTGTGGATGGATCAGAAGGGGTTCAGCGAAACCGACCAGATCGTGGGCAAGGCCGTTCCCAATGTCACCGACTGGCAGTATCTGAACCTGAACTACGTCACCAAGGCCCGGATCGACCAGGATCTGTGCATCAGTTGCGGGCGGTGCTACGCAGCCTGCGAGGATACCTCGCACCAGGCCATCGACATGTCGCCCGAGCGGGTCTTTACCGTCAAGGATGACGAATGCGTTGCCTGCAACCTGTGCGTCAATGTCTGCCCGGTTGAAGACTGCATCACCATGGAACGGGTCGAACCCGGCAAACTGGATGAACGCACCGGCGAGGTCGTGCCGGACGAATACGGAAACTGGACGACCCATCCCAACAACCCGATGGCCAAGGCCGCCGAGTGATTGTCAGACACGCCCGGCCCGGTCTCATCGGGCCGGGCGCGTCTGCCGCTGATCCTTTGTCAGGCAATCGGCTGCCACGGCGACGCGGGCAGGGGGCGATCCTGTCGCTCTAAAGCCGCGCAAGCCGGTCGTGCAGAAGCGCAAAGAACCCGTCGGCATCCATATCGCGCAGGAAGGTCGCATTCGGTGCCCGGTCGGTCACCCGCCACCAATCGGCAACAGTCATGCCCGCAGTGAACCGGCCTTCGGTCTCGATCTCGACGTTGATGAAACGCCCGTCGAACAGACCCGGCTCGATCAGCCAGGCAATCGTGCAGGGATCGTGCAGCGGCGCCCCCTCCGAGCCGTATTTCTGCTTGTCAAACCGCTCGAAGAAATCGGTCCAGCTGGCGACCGCCGGGCCGATCTTGCCCGGCATGGCGCTAAAGGCCTCGACACGCTGGCGCGTGGTCAGGGCCTTGTGCGTCACATCGAGCGGGACCACCGTCAGCTCCACGCCCGACGCGAAAACCCGCGCCGCGGCCTCGGGGTCGACATGGATGTTGAACTCGGCCGCGGGGGTGATGTTGCCGACCTCGAAATAGGCGCCGCCCATCAAGACGATCCGCCCGATCCGCGGCACGATATCGGGCGCACGCTCCATCGCGGTGGCGATGTTGGTCAGCGGGCCGATCGGCACCAGCGTCACGCTGCCCGCCGGTTCACGGCGCAGCGTCTCGATCAGGAAATCCACGGCGTGGCGATCTTGCAGCGGCATGCGCGGCTCGGGCAGGTCGATCCCATCGAGCCCGGTCTTGCCATGGACATGCTCGGCCGTCACCAGCGGGCGCTGCAACGGCCGGTCGCAGCCGGCGAACACCGCGATATCGGGCCGCCCGGCAAGCTCGCAGACCATACGCGCATTGCGCGCGGTCAGCGGCAGCGGGACGTTTCCCGCAACGCAGGTGATGCCCAGCACCTCCACCGCGTCGGGGCTGGCCAGGGCCAGCAGGATCGCAACCGCATCATCCTGCCCCGGATCGGTGTCTATGATGATCTTCTGCGCCATCCTGTCCCCTTGTTTCGGCCGCGGCAGGCTAGGCGCTGGCCCTGATATTGTCGAGGGCCACGCGCCCAGCCCTCAGCCCTGTGCCGCCCAAAGATAGAGCGCATAGGCTATCAGAAGGGCCAGCCCGGCCACGCGCCCGATCTGTGCGCCTTTCCAGAGAAAGACGCTCAGCGCCAGTGATGCCGCCAGTACCACCGGCAGATCGAAGCTCAGGAACCGCGCGGTGATCGGAACCGGCGCGATCACCGCCGTCAGCCCCAGAATCCCCAGTACGTTAAAGATGTTGGAGCCGACGATATTGCCGATCGCGATGGCCGATTGGCGCCGCATCGCCGCCACCAGCGAGGTTGCCAGTTCCGGCAGCGAGGTGCCGACCGCGACGATGCTCAGGCCGATGAAGGCCTCGGACAGGCCGAAATCGCGCGCAAGACTGACCGCGCCATCCACCAGAAAGCGCGCGCCCACCATCAAGGCCACAAGACCGCCCACCAGCCACAGCCCGGACACCCAGGGCCGGGGCATGGGTGTTGCGTCATTCTCCGCGCCGGTGTCGGCGGATTTCAGGAAGGCCAGTACCAGATAGAGCGCAAGCCCGGCCAACAGCGCCAGCCCTGACAGCCGCCCCAGCGTTCCGGTCATGAATATCGGCACCAGGATCAGCGCGGCGGCGATCATCACCACCGAATCGCGACGCAGCGCGCGGCCCTGGGGCTGCATCGGCGAAACCAGCGCTGCCAGACCCAGGATCAGCAGGATGTTTCCGATGTTCGATCCCAGCACGTTGCCGATGGCGATGTCGGGCACACCGCGCAGCGCGGCATCGGCCGACACCAGAAGCTCCGGTGTCGATGTGCCGAATCCCACCACTGTCAAACCGATCACCAGCGGCGTGACGGCGAACCAGCGGGCAATGCCCACCGCGCCGCGCACCAGCGCCTCACCACCCAGAAACAGCGCCACGAGGCCGCCGACCAGATAAAGCCAATCCATGTCCTTGAAACTTTCCTATTGACCGTTGCCGTTATTGCGCCGGCGATGATGTCGTCGTGTTTTCCAGCGGCGCCGGATCCTTATGATCGCGGCAGAAACCACCGGTCTGAGGGCGGGCATGTCGATGGCCAGGATCAAGAGACCGAGCGGGATCATCCAGAACCCGAGGATCGGCAGGAATCCCAGCAGCCCCCCGACCAGCAGCAGAAAGGCGACGGGAAGGCGCACCATCATGCCCGGCCGGCCATGCAGCGCCGCGATCAGCGGCGCCATGGCCGGAAAGCTCCGGGCCATCGCGCGCAGTTGTCGGTCCAGGCGTCGCTTGTGGCGGTCAGCCATGTGTGCGCCGTCCTCGGTGGTCGTCGTGTAGGCCTCGGCCCGCCGATCGGGCATGGTGCGGGCGCATCTCTCGGGTCCGTCGTGTTCGGTGCCAAGGCGGCAACGGCAATGCAGATGCGCTGGGCGCGCCGATGATTCAACCCCGTGCGACGAAAATATCAGGCGGCCTGGGCCGGGCGCGCAACGATCACACGCGTGGACCAGGCCGCACAGGCGGCCGCCAGCGGATCGCCCAGCGGGCGGTCGGTGAAGAAGCTGTCGATATGCTCCAGCGAACCGATCCGCGCCGGGGCGGTGCGCTGGAACTTCGAGTGGTCGGCGACCAGCCAGGCCTTGCGCGCCTGGCCAAGGATGGTCCGGCTCACGCCAACCTCCTCGATGTCGTAATCCAGAATGTCGCCGTCGCCATCCAGGGCCGAACAGCCGATCACGGCGAGGTCGAACTTGAACCGGCGAATCACGGCATCGGTCAGATTGCCGGTCAACCCGCCGTCCGAACGCCGCAAGGTGCCGCCGGTGACGATGACCTGGCAATCCGGGTTCTCGGCCAGGATGTTGGCGACATTCATGTTGTTGGTGACCACCATCAGCCCGGAATGGCGCAGCAATTCGCGCGCCACGGCCTCGGTCGAGGTGCCGATGTTGAGAAAGATCGACGCCCCTTCCGGGATTTCCGCCGCACAGGCGCGCGCGATCGCGCGCTTTTCCTCGGCCAGCAGGGCGCGGCGCTCCTGGTACCCGATATTGACGGTGCCCGATCGCAGGATCGCACCGCCGTGAACCCGCTCCAGCTTGCCGGCCTCGTCCAGTTCGGCCAGGTCGCGGCGGATCGTCTGAACCGTCACGCCGAACCGTTCGGCCAATCCCTCGACCGTGACCTTGCCCTCGATCCGCGCGATCTCCAGGATCTGCGGAAGGCGAAAACCCTGCGACATGATTCGTTTCCTTTCGGGCGGCAACTATGTTCGCCCCGTTTCGCCAAGGCAATGGTCCCGGGCCGAATACGCCGATCCCCATCGTGACGCTCTTGCCGGGCGCGCGCGCGGCGCCCCTTCATCTTGCCGGTCAATACGCCGGGGGTGAATGGCCGCAGGCCAGAGGGGGCAGCGCCCCCTGACGCCGCGCGCGTGAAACGCGCGCGGCCCGGCCCAACGCGCGGCGTGGCCCGGCAAGGCCGGGATGCGCCGCGCGGCGGGAGCCGCTGCCCGGTCCGGGGCACGGGGCGCTCAATCCGGGGCGTTGTCGTTCATCCAGCGCCGCAGCGTGGCGATCTCGGCGTCGTTCAGGCGCAATCCCAACTTCGAGCGCCGCCACAGCACATCCTCGGCGCGGCGCGCGAACTCGTGTTTCATCAGCCAGCGCAGCTCGGCCTCGGTCAGCGTGGCGCCGAAGTCCTGGCCAAGGTCCGCCGCCGATTCCGCGGCGCCCAATATGTCGGTCGCTTGCGTGCCATAGGCGCGCACCAGCCGGCGGGCCCAGGCCTGGTCCAAAAACGCATAGCGCTGGCGCAGATCGGCGATCAGCGCCGCCACGCCATCGACGGGAAAATCGCCACCGGGCAGGGCCACGGCTGCGGTCCAGTCGCGGCCGTGCCCGGGCAAGACGCTGCCGATCCGTGCCAGCGCCGATTCGGCCAGCCGCCGATAGGTGGTGATCTTGCCGCCAAAGACATGCAGCACCGGTGCACCCGCGGATCGGTCGGTTTTCAGCACATAATCGCGGGTCGCGGCGGTGGCCGAACGGGCGCCGTCGTCGAACAGCGGGCGCACACCGGAATAGCGCCAGACCACGTCATCGGCCGTCAGCGGCCGGGCAAAGTATTGTGAGGCAAAGGCCAGCAGATAGTCGCGCTCGGCATCGGTGCATTCGGGCGGCGTGTCGGGGTCGGGGTGGTCGGCGTCGGTCGTGCCGATCAGCGTGAAATCCTGTTCATAGGGGATGGCAAAGATGATGCGCCCATCGGTGCCCTGGAAAAAGTAGCACTTGTCGTGATCATAGAGCCGGCGGGTGACGATATGCGAGCCCCGCACCAGCCGCACGCGGTCGCTGCTGTTCAGCCCCAGCGTGCCGTGGATCACCGATCCCACCCAGGGGCCGGCGGCATTGACCAGCATCCGGGCGCGGATCATGCGCGGACCCTGTGGCGTATCCAGCGACACCTCCCAAAGGCCGTTCGCCGCGCGCGCGCCGGTGACCGGGCTCTGCGTCAGGATCGTGGCGCCCCGGTCCCGCGCGTCGCGCGCGTTCAGGACCACCAGGCGCGAATCCTCGACCCAGCAATCCGAATATTCATAGGCTTTCTCGAACCGGTCCTGAAGCGGCGCACCTTCGGGCGTGCCGCGCAGGCGCAGCGTCGTCGTCCCCGGCAGGATTTGGCGCCCGCCCAGCCGATCATACAGGAAAAGGCCCAGCCGGATCAGCCAGGCCGGGCGGCGGCCGCGCATCCAGGGCATGAACAGCCCCAGCAGGCGCGAGGTCGGTGTCGCGCCTTCAAAGCGTATGTCCTTGTGATACGGCAGCACGAACCGCATCGGCCAGGCGATATGCGGCATGGCGCGCAAGAGAACCTCGCGCTCGATCAGGGCCTCGCGTACCAGCCGGAATTCGAAATACTCCAGATAGCGCAAACCACCGTGAAACAGCTTGGTCGAGGCTGACGAGGTCGCGCTGGCCAGGTCATCCTTTTCGGCCAGAACGACCGAATAGCCCCGCCCGGCCGCGTCGCGGGCGATGCCGCATCCGTTGATCCCACCACCGATGATCAGAAGATCGACAGGCTGGTTTTCGTTCGTTGCATCAGGGGCATGGGGGGGCGTGGTCATGGCGGTCTGGCTTTTCGACTATGATCGAAACAGAACCATGCTGCTTTCGTTTTTTCAACATTACTTTCGCTTTTTTGCGAAAATCTTGTGACATCGCTCGGATACGGTCGTGGACCTCGACCGCTGCCGCGCCTGCTTGCCGGCGCATCGGCCCTTTCGGCGGTCGTGTCAGGTGATGACATCGGGCGCCGTGCGGCCCGTGCGTTTGGCGATTCCCGCCAGTTCCTCGGTCGCGGCGATGACCGGGGCCAGCGCCACCTGCGGGTCTTGCCCGGTATCCTGCGCGTCAAAGCGTTCCAGATAAACCCGCAGTGTCGCCCCTTCGGTGCCGGTTCCGGACAACCGCAGAACCGCGCGTGCGCCACCGGCGAAATCGATCTCGATTCCTTGTTTGTGCGCGGTCGAGCCATCGACCGGATCGGTATAGGCAAAGTCGCGCGCGGCCTCGACTGCGAGGCCGGCAACCGTTTGCCCCGCCATTGCCGGCAGGGCACCGCGCAGATCGTCGATCAGGGTTGCGGCCACCGCGCTGTCGATCCCTTCGTAGTCGTGGCGCGAATAGTAGTTGCGCCCGAATCGGGCCCAGTGATCGGCCATCATCGCGGCCACTGGCATGCGCCACTCGGCCAGAATGTTGAGCCACAGAAGCACCGCCCACAACCCGTCCTTCTCGCGAACGTGGTCCGAGCCGGTTCCGGCCGATTCCTCGCCGCAAAGCGTGGCCAGGCCGGCGTCAAGCAGGGTGCCAAAGAACTTCCACCCGGTCGGGGTGGCATAGGCGGCAATGCCAAGCGCCTCGGCCACGCGATCGACGGCGCGGCTGGTGGGCATGGATCGCGCCACGCCCTTGAGGCCGTCACGATAGCCCGGCACCAGGTGGGCATTGGCTGCCAGCACGGCCAGACTGTCTGACGGCGTGACGTAGATGCCGCGCCCCAGGATCATGTTGCGATCGCCGTCACCATCCGAGGCGGCGGCGAAGTCAGGCGCGTCGGCGGCGAACATCGCGTCGAACAGCGGCTTTGCCCAGACCGGATTTGGGTCGGGATGGCCCGCGCCGAAATCGGGCAGCGGCACGGCATTGCGCACCGAGCCGGGCGCGGCGCCCAGCCGGTTTTCCAGAATCTCGCGCGCATAGGGGCCCGTCACCGCGTGCATCGCATCGAAACGCAGCGTGAAGCCTGTGCCCAGCAGGGCGCGGATTGCGTCGAAATCGAACAGACTTTCCATCAATGTCGCGTACTCGGAAACCGGGTCCACGATTTCGATGACGGTATCGCCCAGCCTGTGCTGTCCGATTTCGGATAGCGGCAGATCCGCGCTGTCAAGCATCAGGAAATGATCCAGCCGCGTGCTGGCCTCGTGGATGCGCGCTGTCACGCCCTCGGGGGCGGGGCCACCGTTGGCGGTGTTGAATTTCACGCCGAAGTCGCCGTCGATGCCGCCGGGGTTGTGGCTGGCCGACAGGATAATGCCGCCATCCGCCCCGCGCTTGCGGATCAGATGCGAGGCTGCGGGCGTCGATAACAGGCCGCCCTGACCCACGATCACCCGTGCCGCCCCCGAGGCCGCCGCCATGCGCAGGATCGTCTGGGCCGCCTCGGTGTTGAAATGACGCCCGTCGCCGCCCAGAACCAGCACCTTTCCCGCGACGCCGCCGACACCGTTCCAGATGCTCTGGACAAAGTTCTCCAGATATCCGGGCTGCATGAACACCTGCGTCTTCTTGCGCAGGCCCGAAGTGCCGGGTTTCTGGCCTTCGATCGGCTGGGTCGATATGCGAAGGATCGTCATTGCGGTTTCCCTGGTTTGCGGCGCGATTCTGCCGGGATCTGTGCGCTCGCGCACTGGATTGGGGCATGGAAAGGGTCCGACAGAAGCGCGAACCCATCATCTTTGCGGATACCCGCAGAAATGGTGTATTGTTTCCCGATCACCCCCAAAGTGTTGCGCAGCCCCGGCCGGATTACAACGTCAAAAACGGCCTGCGCATGCGGTCAGATCGGGGCACAGGCACGCGCCAGCCATTGCCCGGCCGAGGTCGAGACCAGCGGGCCGATCTCGGCCAGGACGCGGGCGTGATAGGCATTGAGCCAGTCGATGTCCGCCGCACAAAGCATCGCGCGCTGGATCAGGCGGGTGTCAATCGGCACAAGGGTCAGCGTCTCGAATTCCAGCATCGCGCGGCCCTCGCCAAGGTCCGGTGCCTGGTGCAGTGCGACCAGGTTCTCGATCCTGATGCCAAAAGCCCCCTCGCGGTAATATCCCGGCTCGTTCGACAGGATCATCCCGGCCTCCAGCGGCAGGGTCGAGGCGCGCGACAACCGCACCGGCCCCTCGTGCACCGAGAGCGCGGCGCCGACGCCATGGCCGGTGCCGTGGTCATAGTCCTGGCCCGCCAGCCACAAGGGATAGCGCGCAAGCGCATCGAGATGCGCACCAGCGACCCCGCGCGGAAACCGGGCACGCGACATGGCGATCATCCCTTGCAGGACGCGGGTATAGGCCGTGCGGCGGTCCGGCGCGACATCGCCGACCGGCAGGGTGCGGGTGATGTCGGTGGTTCCGTCGGCATATTGCCCGCCGGAATCGACCAGATACAGATCCCCATCGGCCAGCCGCCGGTTGGTCTGGTCGGTGACGCGGTAATGGTTGATCGCGGCATTCGGCCCGGTCGACGAGATGGTTTCAAAGCTCAGATCCAGCAGCGCGCCGGTGGCGTGCCGGCAGGATTCCAGCTTTTTCGCCAGGTCGATCTCGGTCAGGTCGGTCAACCGGGCGCTGTCATACCAGGCCAGGAACTCGACCATCGCGGCGCCGTCGCGCCGGTGCGCGGCGCGCATGCCGGCCAGTTCGGCCTCGGTCTTGCGCGCCTTGGCCATCAGGCAGGGATCGGCGCCCGGAACCCCTTTTGCCAGCGCGTCGGCCACGGCCAGGGGCGCGGTGGCCGGGTCGTATTGCACGGCTCGTTGCAGTTGACCGAGCGCGGGCGCGAAATCCGCCGGCGGGTGCTGCGTTACGTCGCTGTCAAGCGTGACCCCGGCCATCTTGGCTGCGTCGATATAGAGATCGAGGCGCGCATCGTCATGCAGCACGGCAAAGGCCTGCACCACCGGATTGCGCGCGATGTCGCTGCCGCGGATATTCAGAAGCCATGAAATGCTGTCGGGCAGGGTCAGAACCAGCGCCGACGCACCCCGCTGGCCAAGCTCATCGGCAATGGCGCGGCGCTTCTGTGCGGATGTGCGCCCCGCCAGTTCCAGGGGATGGGCGCGCACCGCGCCTTGGGGCGGGGCGGGCTGATCGGGCCAGATCGCATCGATGAGGTTGTCCGCGACAGGGCGCAGGGCGATCGTACTGCCCTCAAGCCCCTTGCGCAGGCGCGCGATCTCGTCGGGCGTATGCAGCCAGGGGTCAAAGCCGATCACCGCGTCGTCTGATGCCTGGGCGCGCAGCCAGTCGGCGGGCTGGGTGTCTGGCCAGTCCACGGGGCTGAAGGCCGCCAGATCGACCTGAGCGCGTACCTGCAAGCGGTAGCGTCCGTCGATGAACACACCCGCCACCTGCGGCAGCACGATGCAGAACCCGGCCGATCCCGTGAAACCCGTCAGCCAGGACAACCGCTCGTCGCGCGGCGCGACATATTCGCCCTGATGCGCATCGGCGCGCGGCACGATGAAGCCCTGCAACCCGCGCGCCGCCAGTTCCTTGCGCAGCGCCGCCAGCCGGGGCGGGCCCTGATCGGGGCGGGTTGCGGCACTGAAGGATTGCAGCGGCGGAAAATCGTTCGGCATCGGTCCCTCGGACAGAGTCTGATCGGCAAAGCTGTGCGGCGGATTGACCGCAGGGTCAAGGGCGGGGCAGGGCGCAACAACGCATACGGGCCCGCCAGCCGGTGCTGACGGGCCCGCGCCAAGGAACGTGTGCCGCGTTATTCGGGCAGAAGAACCGTGTCGATGCGGTGAATCACGCCGTTCGAGGCCATGATGTCAGCCTGCGTCACCGTTGCATCGTTGACCATGACGCCGTCGCGGCCATCGATATGAACGGTGTCGCCCTGAACCGTCTCGGCATCCGTGCGCTCGCCGATCAACTGGTCCGACGTCACCGCACCGGGGACGACGTGATAGGTCAGCACCTCGACCAGCTGGTCGCGATTCTCGGGTTCGAGCAGCGATTCGACCGTGCCTTCGGGAAGGGCGTCAAAGGCAGCATCGGTCGGCGCAAAGACGGTGAACGGGCCGTCGCCTTTCAGCGTATCCACCAGCTCGGCTTCCGTGAAGGCGGCGACGAGGGTGGAAAACTGGTCGTTCGACGAGGCGATATCGACGATGTCGGGCTCGCTGGCCATCGGCGCGCATCCGGCGACCACGGCGGCAAGGCCGGTTGCTGCAACAGTGGTCATGAGAGTTCTGCGGTTCATGTCATTTCCCTTCTTCGGTGTTTGACCATGCGCGATCGCGCATCCATCGAAACGCTGCGCATATGGGTAATTCGTACCATAGCCGGGAATGGATCACAAAAAGCTGCGCCGGGCGTGAGGTCAAAGGCCACACTCGCGCGCCGTTACCGCCCCATCGCCGTTGCGATCCCCATCACCCGCGCCCGCGCACGGGGGTCGGTATCGAAGAGCGCGGCCAGTTGTTCGGTCATGGCACCGGCAAGCTGTTCGACATCGGTGATGGTCACCGCCCGGTCGTAATAGCGCGTGACGTCATGGCCGATACCGATGGCCAGCAGTTCCACCGCGCGGCGTTTCTCGATCATGCCGATCACGTCGCGCAGATGCTTTTCCAGATAGTTCGCGGCATTGACCGAAAGCGTCGAATCGTCCACCGGCGCGCCATCCGAAATCACCATCAGGATCTTGCGCACCTCGCGCCGGCCCAGCATCCGGCGGTGCGCCCATTCCAAGGCCTCGCCGTCGATATTTTCCTTCAACAGGCCTTCTTTCATCATCAGGCCCAGGTTGTCGCGCACGCGTCGCCAGGGCGCATCGGCGGACTTGTAGATGATATGGCGCAGATCGTTGAGGCGGCCGGGGCCCTGCTGGCGCCCATCGGCCAGCCAGCGTTCGCGCGATTGCCCGCCTTTCCAGGCGCGGGTGGTAAAGCCCAGGATCTCGACCTTGACCTGGCACCGCTCAAGCGTGCGGGCCAGCACATCGGCGCAGATCGCGGCGATGCTGATCGGCCGGCCCCGCATGGAGCCCGAGTTGTCCAACAGCAGCGTGACCACCGTGTCGCGAAACTCGGTGTCCTTTTCGACCTTGAACGACAGGGGCGTGGTCGGATTCGCAACCACGCGCGCCAGTCGCGCGACATCCAGGATGCCCTCTTCGCGGTCGAATTCCCAACTGCGGCTCTGCTGCGCCTGAAGGCGGCGTTGCAGCTTGTTGGCCAGTCGGCTGACCGCCCCCTTGAGCGGTTCAAGCTGCTGGTCCAGATAGGCGCGCAACCGCTCCAGCTCGGCCGGGTCGGCCAGTTCCTCGGCCGTGATCTCTTCGTCGAAATCGGTTGAAAAGACCGTATAGTTCGGATCGGCGTCGGAATGGGGGCTGGGGGCCGGCGGCTCGGGCGGGGCCTCGGCCTGTGGCAGCTCGGTCTCCTCGGACATTTCGTCCTCGGCGTCCTCGTCCATCACGACCTGGGTTTCCGCGGTTTCCTGGCGCGGGCCATCCTCGGCGGCCTCGGTGTCGTCCTCTTGCTGGTTGTCGTCGCCCTGGCTGTCGGGATTGTCGGGCGCGTCGGTGCTGTCTTCCTCGCTGCCTTCTTCCTCGTCGCCGGTGTCGTCGGGGTCGTCACCAAGCTGATCGCCATAGCCCAGATCGTCGATCAGCTTGCGCGCGAAACGCGCAAAAGCGACCTGATCGCCCAGCACATCCTGCAACCCGTCCAGCGTCGCGCCGCCTTGTTCCTCGATGAAGGGGCGCCACAGGTCGGCCACGGCACCGGCCCCGCGCGGCAGCTCGCGCCCGGTCGCCAGTTGCCGGATCACGTAACCCGCCGCCACCGGCAACGGCGCTTCGGACTGGCTGCGGATCTGGGCATAGCCCTTGCGCTCGGCTTCATGGGCGATGCGCGCGTCGATGTTCGAGGCCGTTCCCGGCATGTGCCGCGCGCCCACCGCCTCGCAACGGGCGGTTTCCATCGCCTCGTAGAGATCGCGTGCCATCTCGCCTTGCGGCATGTAGCGTGCATGCGTCGCGTCATTGTGAAACCGTTTGCGCAGCGCGAAACCATCGGCGGTACCGCGTGCCAGCAACACCTCGTCGCGGGTCATGCGCCGTGTGACCTGCGGCAGCCGCATGTTGTCGCCCGACATGCCCGGCGGGTCGACCGAAAAGCTGACGGCCATATCGGGATCGTCGGCCAGCGTGCGCGTGGCCTCGGTCAGGGCTTTCTTGAACGGATCGGCGGGATTGTCAGAGGCGCGGGTCATGGCTCAGATAAAGCACCAGTGCCCTGCCGGGGCAAGAGGGGACAGGGGTTCACGACGCCTTGCGCATCTTCGCACGGGGCATGTGCGGTGCTGCGGGGCTGACAAAAGCCGGCCCGAGGACGATGTCATGTCTATCGAAAAGCAAATCACCCTCATGGAGGATCGACATGACCACCAAACCTCGGATCGCCGTCATCATCGGCTCGACCCGCGACGCCCGCTTTGGCGCCAAGCCTGCCGAATGGATCACCAAGAAGGCCCACGACCGTGGCGACTGGGATGTCGAACTGGTGGACCTGAAGGACTATGACGTGCCGCTGTTCAACGAGGCGGCATCGAATGCCTGGGTACCGAGCGAAGACCCGAATGCCATCGCCTGGCAGAAGAAGATCGCCGAATTCGACGGCTATATCTTCGTCACCGCCGAATACAACCGCTCGATAACCGGCGCGCTCAAGAACGCGCTTGACCAGGCCTATGTCGAATGGAACCGCAAGCCCTTCGGTATCGTCAGCTACGGCTCGGTCGGTGGCACCCGTGCGGCTGAACATCTGCGCACCATCGGTGTCGAGTTGCAGATGGTTTCGACCCGTTCGGCGGTTCACATCGGTGGCGCGGACTTCTTTGCCGTGCATCCGCTGGGTGGCCAGAACAAGGAAATCAGCGAGATCGAAGGCTCGATCGGCGACTCGGCCACGAGCATGCTGGACGATCTGGACTGGTGGACCCGCGCAACCATGAAGGCGCGCGCGGAAGACCTGAAGAAGGCGGCCTGACGCCGCATGATATTGACGGATCGGGGGGTGCCTGCGGGTGCCCCCTTTCTTTTTGACAGGTCAGCGCCCCGGCAGATCGACGCTCAAGCTTTCGCCGCTGAACCCGTCGACCGAGTCGTGCGCACGGATTGTCACCGACTCGATATCCGCGGGAATTTCGACATCTGAAAGCGAACGGGTAAAGGGTTGTTCATCAACATGCGGATGATGCAACTCGCGCGTTCCGAGAACGCTGCCCTGCGGATCAAGAATTTCCCAGCGGTCGGCATATCTATCCCAGCCGGTGTCATCGGATTCGACGGTCACAGCAAAGCTGAAACGTCCGTCCCCCTCGGGCGTGATGCTGACGTCTGTCACATCGGCCGCGTCTGCGGCGCCCACCAGAAGAAGGCTGATGGCAGCGGGTATGAAAAGGGCGAAATGAAAGGATGCCATGGCACCAGCCTGGCACCGCGATGCGCAAAGGCGAAGTCAAAGCTGCGTGAGTGCCGCGGCGCCTGACAGCCCTCGGCTTGGCAGGCGCAGCGCCCCCGTGGCCAGGTCTGCCAGCAGCGCGACATGCACATCCAGCGCGTCGATGACCGGATATCCGGGGTCGCGGCCGTCAAAGGCCAGGTTGAGATCGGTTCCGGCAAGAACGATGGCCTCGGCCCCCGCGTCCATCATCTGGCGCCCGGCGTCAAGAAAGGTCGCACGTGCCGCGTCCGGGCAGGCCCCGGCAACCGCGATTTCCTGATAGAGCTGGCCAATCGCGTCGATCCGGTCGTCGGGCGCCAGCGCGCGGGTCTGCGCAAGCTGTCCGTAAAGGCGTGTGCGCATCACCACGCGGGTTCCCAAGAGGCCCACGCAACCGATGCCCTGGGCCGCGAAATGGGCATCCAGCGGTTCGACCGCCGATATCAGGGGCAGGGCTGATCGTGCTTCGGTCTCGGCAAAGCAGAAATGCCCGCCCAGCGAGGTGATGGCCGCGCACTCGGCCCCTGCGGCGGCCAGACGGTCGATCAGGCGCGCATAGATCGCGGCCTGTTCGCCGCGCCGGTCCGCCAGATTGTTGCGGATCAGTTCCTGAATGTCGGCCTGCACGATGGTCAGTTCAAGCGGCCGGCCACGCGCTGCGACTGCGGCGCACAGGCGCTGATAATATACGACGGTTGCCGCCGGCCCGATTCCGCCGATCAGCCCGATATGCAGGCCGTCGCCGGGGTGTTTCATCAGCCCAGGCTCATGCTCGCCGCCGATTCCGGCAATTCCTCGCCAAAGCAGCGCTGATAGAACTCGGCCACGGTCTGGCGCTCCAGCTCGTCGCACTTGTTGAGGAAGGTCAGCCGGAAGGCATAGCCGATGTCGCGGAAGATGCGCGCGTTCTCGGCCCAGGTGATGACCGTGCGCGGCGACATCACGGTCGAAAGCTGGCCCTTGACGAAGGCGGTGCGCGTCAGGTCGGCGACTGTGACCATCTGGCTGACTTCCTGGCGGCCCTTGGCGGTGTTGTAGGCCGGGTTCTTTGCCAGCACGATCGCGGCTTCGGCATCGTGCGACAGGTAGTTGAGTGTCGCCACCAGCGACCAGCGGTCCATCTGTGCCTGGTTGATCTGCTGCACACCGTGATAAAGCCCGGTGGTATCGCCCAGCCCCACGGTGTTGGCGGTGGCGAACAACCGGAAGGACGGATGCGGGGTGATGATCTCGTTCTGGTCCAGCAGCGTCAGCTTGCCGTCATGTTCCAGCACGCGCTGGATGACGAACATCACATCCGGGCGCCCGGCATCGTATTCGTCGAAGACGATGGCGACAGGGTTGCGCAGTGCCCAAGGCAGGATCCCCTCGTGGAATTCGGTCACCTGCTTGCCGTCGCGCAGCTTGATCGCGTCCTTGCCGATCAAATCGATCCGGCTGATATGGCTGTCCAGGTTCACGCGGACGGCCGGCCAGTTCAGCCGCGCGGCCACCTGTTCGATATGGGTGGATTTGCCGGTGCCGTGATAGCCCTGGATCATGACGCGGCGGTTGTACTGGAAACCGGCCAGAATCGCGAGCGTGGTATCGGGGTCGAACTTGTAGGTCGGATCAATATCAGGGACTCGGTCGCCGCGTTCGGCAAAGCCCTTGATGACCATGTCCGAGTCGATTCCGAAAATGTCGCGCACCGAGATTTCTTCGGTGGGTTTTTTCATCTTTTCCGCCATGGGACTCCGCCGTTCGTGCCAGTGTCAGCCGGGGCCTGCCGCAGGCCCGCCCCGCGTTTCATGGATCATAATGCCGAGGGGTGCAAGGGCAAGGCGCCCGCGCCCCCGCGGCGGTCCGCGCGCGTCGTGCAGGCGCTGTCTTGCCGCAACGCGTTGCGCTGATTAATCTGTCGGCACGGCTGCCTTCAAGACACGCCACCGGCAGGCAATCGGCGAACATGGCTTGCCCGAAGCGAGGGGGTTCGAAAACGGGCTTGAGTTTTTGATCAAATTTCAGCAACCTGCAAACAAGCGCACGGCCAAGGTGCGCAGGACGTCAAGACCAGACCGCCCCGCCCCGACGGCCGGGGCAACCAACAGAGAGAGTGTGCAGATGCAAAACCGTTTCGTGACTGCCGCAGTCGCCGCCATCGTGGCCTCTGCCGGTGCTGCCCAGGCGCAGACCATCAACGTCTACAACTGGTCCGACTACATCGCTCCTGACACGATCGAACGCTTTACCGAGGAAACCGGTATCGAGGTCAATTATGACGTGTTCGATTCGAACGATACGCTGGAAGCGCGGATGCTTGCCGGTTCTTCAGGCTTCGATGTCGTGGTTCCGACCGCAGATTTCCTTCAGCGCCAGATCGCGGCCGGGGTTTACCAGCCTCTGAACAAGGATCTGTTGCCCAACCTTGAGCACATGGATCCCCAGCTGATGGAGCTGGCGGCGAATTTCGACCCCGGCAACGAGCATTCGGTGATCTATCTGTGGGGCACCACGGGGATCGGCTATAATGTGGATGCGGTGGCCGAGCGCATGGGCGATGACTATGAGGTCAACACCTGGGACATCATCTTCGATCCCGAGGTCGCAGCGCAGTTCGAGGATTGCGGCATCGCCTGGCTGGATGCGCCGACCGAATTGTTGCCGCCGGCGCTGAACTATCTTGGGCTCGATCCCAACTCGACCGATCCCGACGATTTCGAAGCCGCGGGCGAGCTTTTGAACGGCGTGCGCGATACCGTGCGGTATTTCCATTCCTCGCAATACATCTCGGACCTGGCGAATGGCGAGATCTGCCTGGCCGTCGGCTGGTCGGGCGATGTGTTGCAGGCCGCCGACCGCGCCGCCGAGGCCGATGCCGGTGTCGAGGTGGGATATTCCATTCCCAACGAAGGCGCGCATCTGTGGTTCGACATGCTGGCGATCCCGGCCGATGCGCCGAACCCCGAAGCCGCGCACGAGTTCATCAACTTCCTGATGGAACCGGAGATCGCGGCGGATATCGTCAACTACGTGATGTTCCCCAACGCCAATGCCTCGTCGACCGAGTTCATCGACGAAGAGGTGCTGAACGATCCCACGATCTACCCGACCGAAGAGGCCAAGGAAGGGTTCTGGACCTTGCGCCCCTATGACAGTCGCACCGACCGGGTGGTGACGCGTCTGTGGACACGCGTGCGCACCGGCCAGTAACGCATGGCATGCCCCGCCCGGACCAACCGGGCGGGGCTTTTTCTGGCGGAGCCTACATGAGCGATTCTGCACTGGCAGCCGATACCAAGCCCTGGCGCAGCGCGGCGGCACGGCCCTTCATCTCGATCCGCAACATCACCAAGCGCTTTGACGACGTGACCGCCGTCGATGACGTGAGCCTGGACATCTACCAGGGCGAGCTGTTTTGCCTGCTGGGCGGATCGGGCTGCGGGAAATCGACGCTGTTGCGGATGATGGCGGGTTTCGAGACCCCGACAGCGGGTCAGATCCTGATTGACGGGCAGGATATGGCGGGCGTGCCCGCCGACAAGCGTCCGACAAACATGATGTTTCAGTCCTACGCGCTGTTTCCGCATATGAGCGTCGAAAAGAACGTGGCCTATGGCCTGCTGCGCGAGGGGAAATCGCGCGCCGAAGCCTATGGCCGCGTGGCCGAGATGTTGAAACTGGTCAAGCTTGAGGCCCAGGCGCGGCGCAAGCCGCACCAGCTGTCGGGCGGCCAGCGCCAGCGCGTGGCCCTGGCGCGGGCGCTGGTCAAGCAGCCCAAACTGCTGCTGCTGGATGAGCCGCTGGGCGCGCTGGACAAGAAGCTGCGCGAGGAAACCCAGTTCGAGCTGATCCGGATTCAGGAAACGCTGGGCGTGACCTTCATCGTGGTGACCCACGACCAGGACGAGGCGATGACGCTGGCCACGCGCATCGGCGTGATGAACGAGGGGGTGATCCGCCAGATCGGCGAACCCCGCGAGATCTATGAAAGCCCCAATTCCCGCTATGTCGCCGATTTCATCGGCTCGGTGAACCTGTTCGAAGGGCAGGTTGCCGATACGGCGGCGCCGATCGCGGTGGAAACCGGGGATCTGGGGGTCATGCAGGCACAAGGCAGCGATGGCAGCGTGACGGCGGGCCAGACGGTCTGGCTGGCCCTGCGGCCCGAGCGCATCGCGCTCAGCCGGGCCGAGCCGGCGGCGAAGCCGGGTCTGAACGTCTTGCCCGGCGTGGTCGAGGACGTGGCCTATATGGGGCATATGTCGCATTTCCGCGTGCGCCTGGCCAATGGGCGGATGCTGCGGGTGACCATGTCGAACCGTCTGCATGACGAAGATCCGATTACCTGGGACGAGGCGGTTTTCGCCAGCTGGGCGGCCAGCGCCATGCGGGTGCTGGTCGAATGAGCGCGCTGACCCAAAACGTGCTTTGGCGCGGAACGGCGCGGGTGATGGGGCTCGTGGGCATCCGGGGCCGCACGCTGGTCATCGCCGTGCCGATGCTGTGGCTGCTGTTGTTCTTTCTGGTGCCGTTCGTGGTTCTGGGGCGGATTTCACTGGCGGAACCCATGATCGCCCGCCCGCCCTATTCGCCCTTGTGGGAACGCGGGCCCGATGGGTCGTTGCAGATCATCGCCTCGCTGGAGAACTATCGCTTTCTGCTGTCGGACGCGCTTTATCGCAACGCCTATCTGTCATCGATCCGCATTGCCGTGGTCTCGACGGTGTTCGCACTGTTGATCGGCTATCCGATCGCCTATTTCATCGCCCGCTCGCCCGAACCGCGGCGCTCGGTGCTGCTGCTGATGGTGATCTTGCCGTTCTGGACCAGTTTCCTGCTCAGGGTTTACGCCTGGATGGGGTTTCTGCGCCGCGAGGGGGTCATCAACAACACGCTGGTCGGGCTGGGCGTGATCGACGAGCCGCTGGTGCTGATGCAGACCGATCTCGCGGTCTATATCGGCATCGTCTATACCTATCTGCCGTTCATGATCCTGCCGCTTTATGCCAACCTGGTAAAGCTTGACAGTGCCCTGCTTGAGGCCGCGGGCGATCTGGGGGCCTCGCCCATGGTCACGTTCTTCACCGTCACCTTGCCCCTGTCGTTGCCGGGGATCGTGGCGGGGTCGATGCTGGTGTTCATCCCGGCGATCGGCGAATATGTCATCCCCGCCCTGCTGGGCGGGCCGGATACCCTGATGATCGGGCGCGTCCTGTGGGATGAGTTCTTTTCCAGCCGCGACTGGCCGGTGGCCTCGGCGGTGGCGATCGTGATGCTGTTTCTGGTGGTTGCGCCGATCATGTGGCTGCAATCGGTGCAAAACCGCAGGGCGCTGGACTGATGGCGCGCGGATGGTTCCTGCCCTTGGCGGTGACGCTGGGTCTGGCGTTTCTATATGCGCCGATCCTGTCGCTGGTGGTGTTTTCCTTCAATGAAAGCCGGCTGGTCACGGTCTGGGGCGGGTTTTCGACGCGCTGGTATGGCGAATTGCTGGAGGATGCGCAGATCCTGGGGTCGGCCTGGATCAGCCTCAAGGTCGCCTTTTTCAGCGCCTGCCTGGCCACGATCATCGGAACGCTGGGTGCCTTCGTTCTGGTGCGGTTCCACCGCTTCTGGGGGCGGATGCTGCTGGTTGCGATGCTGACCGCGCCATTGGTCATGCCCGAGGTCATCACCGGGCTGTCGCTGCTGCTGATGTTCGTGGCCAGCGAGACCTTTCTCAACAGCCACCCATTGACCAGCGGGCTTTTCCCCGGTCGCGGGGTGGTGACGATTGTCATCGCCCATACGACCTTTTGCGCGGCCTTCGTGGCGGTGATCGCCCAGTCGCGCCTGCGCGACATGGACCAGAGCCTTGAGGAAGCCGCGCGCGATCTGGGCGCGGGGCCGGTCCGGGTGTTTTTCGACATCACCCTGCCGGTGATCGCGCCGGCGCTGGTGTCGGGCTGGCTTCTGGCGTTTACGCTGTCGCTGGATGATCTGGTGATTGCCAGTTTCGTCTCGGGGCCGGGGGCCTCGACCCTGCCGATGGTGATCTTTTCCAAGGTTCGGCTGGGCGTCAGCCCCGATGTCAACGCGCTGGCCACGATCATGATCGCAATCGTTGCCGTCGCGGTGATCGCGGCGGGTCTGCTGATGCGCCGGTCGGCCCGCCAGCGCACGTCATGACCGGGCGGTTTCGCGGCTGGCGTGGTCTCACACGGGCAGGATCGTCGTGTTCTTGATCTCTTCCATCGACAAAAGCGCGGTCACGTTATGGATGCGGACATCGCGGATCAGCGCCTGGTAGAAGCGATCATAGGCGCGCGCGTTCTCGACCCGAACCTTGAGGATATAGTCGATATCGCCCGCCAGCCGATGCGCCTCAAGCACTTCGGGGCGCGAACGGACCGAGTGCAGAAACCGGTCCTGCCAATCGGGTTCATGCTCGGCCGTGCGGATAAGGACGAAAAAGCAGGCCTCCAGGCCCAGGGACTCGGCGTCCAGAAGCACCGTCTGCCGCCCGATCACGCCAGCCTCGCGCAGCTTGCGGATGCGGTTCCAGACCGGCGTCTTGGAACTGCCGACCTTGCGCGCGATATCGTCCAGCGACTGGCTGGCGTCGTTTTGCAGCTCGGCAAGGATCTTGCGATCGAGCGGGTCGAGGTCTGGGGCGGGCATGGGTGTCGGGCCGGGATCAAGCGCAATGCCTTTGTCTAGCGCGGGGCACGGCGGCGGGCAAGGCGAATGCCGATTTGATCCGAGTCATGGTCGCGGCCCTGAGCGGCGGGCATTCTGGCGGCGCAAGGCAGCATCGAAACGACCTGCGGGGTGCATGACCATGACCATACTGGTGACCGATACCGGCTTTCAGGCCGATGACTGGATTCACGGATTCGTTCCGCTGGCGGCGGCATCGCCGCATTCAGGGTGCGCCGGCACGCCCTTGGCCATTGATCTGGGCAATCCCGCCTGCACGCCCGAAGACTGGGCGCGACTCAAGCGGTTCTTGCCGCGCACCGCACTGGTGCGCATCCGGCTGCGCCATATCGGCGACACCGCCGGCTTTGATCTGGCGACATCCATGCGCCGGGCGGGTTTTGACGGGCGTATCAGGGCGCATGGCGCCGTGCTGGCGGCCCATTATACGCTGGCCCGGCGCGCGGGTTTCACCGAGATCGAGCTTCAGCCGCACCAGGCCCAGCGTCAACCCTGCGAGCACTGGCACAACGATACCGGCTGGTCTCCGGCGCGCAGGACGCCCCTGTCGGGCCCGCGCGGCGACGGGGCGAGCAGGGGCCGCGGCACGCCCTGAACCGCAACCGGCCCTGTAACGCATAGGGCGGGGTTTCGTTTTCCCATGGCGCGCGCTAAACAGCGCAACGATATCACTCAGCGAAAGCGAACCGATCCATGACCGAGGCCCGACCCAAGCCTGCCGCGCGAACCCTGCCCGATGCCCAGACCGTGACCGCGGTGCGTCACTGGACCGACACGCTGTTCTCGTTTCGCTGCACCCGGCCAAAGAGCCTGCGCTTCCGCTCGGGCGAATTCGTGATGATCGGGCTTCTGGATGATCGGGGCAAGCCGCTGTTGCGAGCCTATTCGATTGCCTCGCCCAGTTGGGATGACGAGCTGGAATTCTATTCGATCAAGGTTGCCGATGGCGCGCTGACCTCGCGCCTGCAACATATCCAGCCGGGCGAGGAGATCATCCTGCGTCCAAAGCCCGTGGGCACGCTGGTTCTGGATGCTTTGTTGCCGGGCAAGCGTTTGTGGATGCTGGCGACGGGCACGGGGATTGCGCCTTTTGCCTCGCTGGTGCGTGACCCCGAGACCTATGAGAAGTTCGAACAGGTGATCTTGATGCATACCTGCCGCGAGTCCGCCGAGCTGGATTATGGGCGCGAGCTTGTCGGTGCGCTGCAAGACGATCCGCTGATCGGCGAGATAGTAGCGGGCAAGCTGCACTACTATCCGACCACGACCCGCGAGCCGTCCGAGCGCATGGGACGCGTGACCGACAACCTGTCGTCGCGCAAGGTGTTCGAGGATCTGGGCATCGCCGGACCGTTGGACCCCGTGCGCGACCGGGCCATGGTTTGCGGCTCGCTGGCCTTCAATGCCGATGTCAAGACGATCCTGGAGGGGTGGGGGCTGCGCGAAGGCGCGAATTCCGAGCCGGCTGAATACGTGGTCGAAAAGGCCTTTGTCGGCGAGGGTATCTGACCACGCAAAACCGCGCCCGATGAACAAGGAACGCCCCCGCGATCCGCGGGGGCGTTGTCATGTCAGGCGGCGGCAGCCGCTGACCCGGATCAGAGGCCGAGCAGCTCGCGCAACTGCGGCAGCGCGGCTTCCAGCGTATCGGGATCAGCCCGCACCGCGTTCAGGATCGCCACGGCGGCGGCGCGATCGCCGTTGCCGATGTCGGCCTCCTCGACGGCGGCGACCGCCGCATCATGGTCGAACCCGTCGACGGTGAACAGCGTCTCCAGATCGCTTTCCTCGGTCGGTCCGGCCTCGTCGTCACCGTTGGCGTCACCCCCGTTTTGCGCATCAGACTCGGTTTCGTCGGTCTCCTGCGCCGCGTCCTCGGTCTCGTCGCGATCGGATTCGCCGGCGTCTTCGCTGCCATCGGCCTGGGTATCCTCGCCCTCGCCCTCATTGGCAGCGTCATCCTCGTCCCGTCCGGATTCGGGGGCGATGTCGTCGGTGACATTGTCGACCTCGGCAGGTTCAGAGGTGGTGTCGGTATCGGGGGCGACGGGTTCGGCCTGCTCCATGCCACCGGGCACAAGCTCTTCGGCCGCTTCGCGCGCGGAATCCTGGATATTGGCGACAGACTCGGAAATCCGGTCCTCGACTTCCGCCGCCGCCTCTTCGGAATTTTCCATGATATCGTCAACGAGGTCTTCGGCCGATCTCTGGGCGTCCTCGGCCGCCTCGTCACCGGATTCGATCACATCGCCGACGATGTCATCGGCAACCTCTTCCGCCGGCTGGTCGTCTTCGGACTCCGCTTCCGGGGCAGTTTCCTCATCTTCCGTCGGGCTTTCGGGCTCTTGTTCTTGCGGCTCCGGTTCATCGACGGGGGGTGCGGTTACCGGCGCGGGGTCGGGGGCGGGTTCGTTGCTTGCCAGCCACATGCCGATACCGGCGGCCAGTATGATCACCGCGATGATCAGGGTCTTCTTCATGGATGGACCTCGGTTTGGGTCAATGACGCTGTTGCAGGCGGTTTACACGTGAAGTCAGGGGACGTGCAATCATTCTCGGTGCAACCGGCACAAACCTGCGCATCGCGGGAAGTTGCGGTGTCAGGTATGTTTCTGTCGGTCTCCGGGGGGCCTGCCCCTTGCCACGCGCGCGGCGCACGGCTATTTTCCGCCGCGTCGTATCAAAAGAAGGAACGCCACCATAGCCCGCAGACCCCACAACGCCCCGCCCAGCCGCGATACCGGACCCCGCACAAATGACCGGATTCGCGCACCCGAAATTCGACTGATCGGCGCGGATGGCGAAAACCTAGGCGTGGTCACGCCGTCGAGGGCGCTGGAACTGGCCCAGGACGCAGGTCTGGACCTGGTCGAGATTTCCCCGAACGCGACGCCGCCGGTCTGCAAGATCATGGATTACGGCAAGTTCAAGTACGAACAGCAAAAACGCGAGGCCGAGGCGCGCAAGAAACAGCACGTCATCGAGATCAAGGAAGTCAAGTTCCGCCCCGGCACCGACACGCACGACTATGACGTGAAGATGCGCAACGTGACGCGTTTTCTGGAAGCGGGTGACAAGGTCAAGGTCACGCTGCGCTTTCGCGGGCGCGAGATGGCGCACCAGCAACTGGGGCTGGAGCTGCTTCAGCGTGTTGCCACCGATGTTTCGGAATTGGGCAAGGTCGAGAACATGCCCAAGCTGGAAGGTCGGCAGATGGTGATGATGATCGCCCCGCGATGATGCGGTTCGAAGACGGTTCGGGCCCTGGCCGCGAGAGACATCACAAGACAAGAGGCGGGGGTCGGCAGGTGCCGGCCCCCGTTTCTGACTCTCAGTCCGCTTCGTCCAGGGTCAGCAGATAGGCGGCGATGGCTTCGACATCCTCGTCGGGCAATTGCGCCAGTTGCACGACGACATCGGCCATGGATTTGCCGACCACGTCGAATTCGGGCGTGAACCCGCTGGACAGATAGGCGGCGATGTCCTCTTGCGACCAGTCCTCGGGCGGGATCGCGGGGATGCGCCCGTCGCCGGACGGATTGGGCGCACCTGCCATCCCGCGCTGCCGATCCAGGCGGCCCAGCGCATCGCGCGGGCTGTGGCATTCGGCGCAATGGCCCAGCGTTTCGACCAGGTAATGGCCGCGCGCCAGATTCGGATCGTCAGGCACCGGGGGTGGCGTGGCATCGCCCGCCGCCAGTTTCCAGAGCCCGACACCCCGCCGCAGCGTCAACAGGACCGGCAGCTCATGCGGTTGCGACGGCGTCGCGTCCGATGGAAGGGTCTGCCAGAATGCCCAGAGATCGGCAACGTCCTCAGGTGTCGCGGCGGAATAGGTCGTGTAGGGAAAGGCCGGGTAGTAATGCGTGCCGCCGGGCGTCACTCCCAGCACCATCGCGCGTGCGAAATCATCCCGGCCCCATTCGCCGATCCCGGCTTCGGGATCGGGCGAGATGTTGGGGGCAGTGAAGGTTCCGAACCCGGTTTCGAACTGGCGCCCGCCGCTGAGGACCAGCCGTTCGTCCAGATCTGCATCGAACTCGATGCCCGGCGCGATGTGACAGCCCGAACATCCCGCAGCCCAAAAGACCTCTTCGCCGCGCGCAGCGTCGGCGTCGTGACTGTCCATCGCCTGAACAAAACTGTCCGGCAAGTCAGCCGGGCGGGTGATCACCCAGAAGGCCGCAAAACCGGCCAGAATCACCAGCCCCAGCAGCCACAGCGCGCGCCGCATCACTCGGCGCGGAAATCGTCATGGCAGGCGGAACAGGCACCGCCCAAACCGCCGATCGCGCCCTGAAGTGCGGCAAGGTCCGTACCTGCGGCCTCCTGCATGGTTTCGGCCTGGGCCTGGAGATCCTCATACCGACCGGCAAATTCCTCCAGATCGTCCCAGATCACCGGCAGGGCGTCCGTGTCTTCCATGCTGGCGTTGTCGGACCCCTCGGGCCAGAGGGCGGGGTTAAACTGGCGCGTCAGGTGATAAAGATGATCCGCCGCCGTCTGTGCCGCCTCGGCGTCATAGGGCATGCGGCCCTGTGCCATTCTGCCCAGAACGCCAAGGTTGAAGGCGAACAACTGGAACTGGGCCTTGCGCGCCCCGATCGCGGCCTCGGCGGCCTCATCGGCCAGCGCGGCATGGGGCAGGGCGAGACCCGCGGCAAGGACGAGCGCGGTCAGACGGTGAAACATGTTGGCCTCCACAGCTGGTTATGAGCCAAGCTTAGAGCAAGTCTTGCGGCAAGAAAGCCTGCCTGCGCGCTGGTTCCCGGTTCTCGCGGATTCGTGATCGTCGATGCCGTTTTGCGCGCCGGCCGGCCATGCGGCGATTGACCTGGCGGCGGTTTGGTGGAATCTGGTTGTCATGCAACTGTCACAATCCGCCACCGATCTGCCCGCCGTGGACTTGCGTGCGCTGCTGCGCCGGGCCGAGGCCGCGGGCCAGCCCCGGATCGAGCCAGTGGATCTGGGTGGTCGCCGATACTGGATCAAGCGCCCCGAGGTGCTGTCTTTGCGCTGGCGCCTGCAAAAGGGCGATCCCCGGCGCGCGTTTGCCCGCGAACGGCGCGTCCATCGCACCATGGCCGAACACGGCGCGCCGGTACCGCCGATCCTGGCGGAAGGTGAGAGCTTTCTTGTGCTGCCCGATTGCGGCCCCTCGCTGGAAACCGTGCTGAAAACCGCCCCGCAAGCCGAACGTCTGCGCGCCTTTCAGGCGGCCGGGGCGACGCTGGCGGCCCTTCACGCCAAGGGGCTGGTGCATGGCCGCCCCTTGCCGCGTGATTTGTGCTGGGATGGCCGCGAGATCGTGTTGCTGGATTTCGAAGGCGCATCGCGCACGCAGGCCAAGCCGCGCCGCATGGTGCTGGACCTGGTGCAGGCCATTCACGGCATTCACGCCCTGACTGCCTGCCATGCCGCCGAGGCGGACGCATTTTGCCAAGGCTATCGCGCGGGTGATGACGCCCGGCTGTGGCAGGCCGCGCAGGACTGGGCCCGCCGCTGGCGATGGCTGGACCCGGTGACGCGGCCCCTGCAACGCTACGAAGCCCGTTTCAAGCCTGAACGCCGCTACAAGGAAGTGCTGGCAATTCCGCTGACGCTGAAACAACTGGGCGCCTGAACGCGCTCAGCGTCCCTTCCAGACGGGATCGCGCTTTTCGGCAAAGGCGCGGGCGCCCTCACGCTGATCCTCGCTGGCATAAAGTCGGTCGACGGTCGCGAACTGGCGCCGCGTGACGCGGTTCAGCGCGTCCTGAAAGCGCATGTCCTCGGCTTCGCGCACGATCTCCTTGATCGCGGCATAGACCAGGGGCGGGCCGCTTTCCAGCAGGCGCGCCAGCTCCCAGGTCTTGGGCAGCAGATCCTGCGGGCTGGTGATCTGTTTCAACAGTCCCCAGTGCAGGGCCTCTTCAGCGTCGAACCAGCGCCCCGTCAACAACAGATCCATCGCGACGTGATAGGGGATGCGCTTGGGCAGCTTGATGCTGGCGGCATCGGCGACGGTGCCCGATCGGATTTCCGGCAGTGCGAAGCTGGCGTTGTCCGAGGCCAGGATCAGGTCGCAACTCAGCGCCAGTTCCAGCCCGCCGCCGCAGCAGATGCCGTTGACCGCGGCAATGACCGGCTTGTTGAGGCCCGGCAATTCCTGCAACCCGCCAAAGCCGCCGACACCGTAGTCGCCGTCGACGGCATCGCCCTCGGCGGCGGCCTTCAGATCCCAGCCGGGGCAAAAGAATTTCTCGCCCTCGGCGCGCAGGATCGCCACGCGCAAGGTGTCGTCATCTCGAAAGTCTCGAAACACCTCGCCCATGATCCGGCTGGTCGTCAGGTCGATCGCATTGGCCTTGGGGCGGTCCAATGTGACCTCGACGATACCGCTCTCGCGGCGGGTTCTTACCGGTCCTTCGGTTCGCATCTGCATCATGGCTCTTCCTTCCAGATTACTGCGTCCACTGCCACGGCGCCGCTTTCGCGCACCATCAGGGGATTGATTTCGATCTCTTCCAGCATGCAATCGTCTTGCAGCATCGCCTGCAAGCCCATCGCGACCTGCACGGCCGCGGCCGCATCCGCCCGCGCCCGGCCCCGGTAGCCATCCAGCAGCGGCCAAAGCCGCAGGCCCCGCAAGGCCTGCATCACCTCTTGCGCCGTGACCGGCAGAACCAGCGTGGCGGTATCGTTCAGCAACTCGGCCGTCACGCCGCCGAACCCCAGCGTCAGCGTGGCGCCGTAGACCGGGTCACGCCGCGCACCGACCAAAAGCTCGGCCACCGCGCCGGTGACCATTTCCTCGGCCAGGTAGCCGGTTGCGCCGGGTATCTCGTCCTGGCCCTCCAGTGACGACAGGTTCAGCCGTACCGCGCCGGCCTCGGTTTTGTGGGCAAAGCCCAGACCCTTGAGGGCAAGGGGCGGCGTCAAAACGCCCACCATGGGTCGCAAGGCGCCCAGCGTGGCGGCATGAACGCCCCGCGGCACCGCGATGCCGGCCTTTGCCAAACGCGCCTTTGCTTCTGGCTCGGCCAACAGGCGGAGCGCGTGATGCGGGGCGGTCGGTGACCAGGGACGCCAGCCGGCCCGGCCCGGCGCGGCCTGCGCCGCCCGGATCGCGCCCAGGGCGGTTTCAAGCCCCATCAAGGGCGCGATACCGCGATCCATCAGGGCGATGGCGCGATCCTCGCCGAAATTCTCAGGCATCGAAGCCACCGGAAACGCCGGTATTCCCGTGTCCCGGGCCGCGGCCTCGATCGCATCAAGAGCGGGTTCGAAACTGGAGGGATCGCAACGATCCGGGCGCGGCGGATCGATGAGAAAGATACCCGCGTCATAGCCACGCAACATGGTGGCAAAGACCGATGCGGTGCGGGGGCCATCGCCCCAGATGAAGGTGTGATAATCCAGCGGATTGGCGATGCTGACCAGCGGGCCCAGCAGGTCGGACAGACCGGCGCGCTGGGCGTCGTCGGGTGCCGGCAAGGACAGGCCGAAGGGCGCGGCCAGATCGGCGACCAACCCCGCCTCGCCCCCCGAACACGACAGTGAACACAGGCGCTGGCCCAGACCCGGCCCGTGCTGATGCACGATCTTGAGCGTCTCCAGCAGTTCGGCCGGCGTGTCCACCTCCGCCACGCCGGCCTGTCGCAGATAGGCCGAACTTGCCGCCCGGCCGCCCGCCAGCGACGCGGTATGCGAGGCGGCGGCACCGCGCGACGCCTCGGTCTTGCCGGACTTGAGGGCGACAATGCCCTTGCCGGCGGCGCGTGCCGCTTCCGCCAATGTCGCGAACTCGGCCGCGTCGGTCAGGCCCTCGATGTAAAGCCCCAGTGCGGTGACGCGCGCATCCGCCAAAAGCGCCGCGCAAAGATCGGTCAATCCGATCTGTGCGGCGTTGCCCAGGCAGGCGACATAGGCCACCGGCAGGCCCCGCGCCTGCATCGTCAGGTTGATGACGATGTTCGAGGACTGGCTGATCAGCGCGACCCCGCGCTCAACCCGGCGCCCGCCATGCTGATCGGGCCACAACAGCGCGCCGTCCAGATAGTTGATCACGCCATAGCAATTTGGCCCAAGGATCGGCATCGCCCCGGCCGCGGCAACCAGACGGTCTTGCAATCTGTCGTCGCCGGTCTCGCGCCAGCCCGATGCAAAACAGACCGCCCCCCCCGCGCCCATCGCCGCCAGTTCGGCGACGACGTCGATGGTGGCATGGCGGTTGACACCGATGAAGGTGGCATCGGGCGGCGCAGGCAGTTCGGCGAGCGCGCGAAAGCACGGTAGTCCCGCAATTTCGGATCGCGTCGGATGGACTGGATAGACCCGCCCGCCATACCCCATCCTTTGGCATTGCTCGACGACATTCGCCGCCCAGCCAGAGCCCAGCACGGCCACCGAACGCGGGCGCAACAGGCGTGAGAGATCCCTCATGGCCAAGCCCTGCGCAAGGGGGTGGCGGGGCAGGGGGGCTGTCTGCCCCCCTCTTGCGCTGCGCGCAATTCACCCCCCGAGGATATTTTCAGACAGAAAATGAAAGCACCCCGCCCCATGAAGGACGAGGTGCCATTTCCTGTCACGGTCATTGGCATCCCTGCCTGTACCGTGCTGACAGAATTACCGATTCGTGTTGACGATTGGTTAATGAGGGAGGTCATTTTTTCATTTTCTGTCTGAAAATATCCTCGGGGTTTCCAAAGGGGCCAGATGGCCCCTTTGGCGAGGGGGTTCGGGGGGCGAGGAGCCCCCCGAGACCTATCCGCCCAGGGGTCTGAGCAGGGCGCGCGATATGATGTGGCGCTGAATCTCGGACGTGCCTTCCCAGATTCGCTCGACCCGCGCGTCGCGCCAGATCCGTTCGAGGGGCAATTCGTCCATCAGCCCCATGCCGCCGTGGATCTGGATCGCTTCGTCGGCGATCATGGCCAGCGCCTCGGTGGCCTTGAGCTTGGCCATCGCCATGTCGGAATCGCTGACGGTTCCCTGGTCGAATTTCCAGCCTGCTTCCCAGGTCAGAAGTTCAGCGGCCTTCAGCTCCGTCGCCATGTCGGCAAGCTTGAACCCGATCCCCTGGAATTTGCCGATCTGCTGTCCGAACTGGCGGCGTTCGGCTGCGTGGATCAGGGCATGCCCCAAGGCGCGATCGGCGCGGCCCAGGCTGGTCGCGGCCACCTGCAGCCGGGTTGCGCCCAGCCATTCATTGGCGACATCGAACCCCTTGTGAACCGCGCCCAGGACATTCTCGGCAGGCACGCGGCAATCGTCGAACTCCAGGATCGCATTGGTGTATCCGCGATGGCTGACGTTGCGATAGCCCTCGCGCACGTGAAAGCCGGGCGTACCCTTGTCGACGAAGAAGGCGGTGATCTTTTTCTTCTTTCCGCGCGGTGTGTCCTCTTCGCCTGTTGCCATGAAGACGATGGCGAAGCCCGCGATATCGGCATGGCTGATGAAATGCTTGGTCCCGTTGAGCACCCAGTCGCCGCCGTCCTGGCGGGCGCTGGCCTGCATGCCGCGCAGATCGGATCCCGCCCCCGGTTCGGTCATGGCCAGGCAATCCCAGGTCTCGCCCCGAAGGCAGGGTTCGAGGTATTTCTGGCGCTGCTCGGCCGTTCCGGCCAGCAGGATGTTCGACGGGCGGGCGACGCAGGTCCAGTGTAACGCGTAATTCGCCCGGCCCAGTTCGCGCTCATAGAGGAGCCAGCTCAGCGTATCGAGGCCCGCACCCCCGACCTCTTCGGGCATGTTGGCGGCATAGAGGCCGGCCTCCATGGCCTTCTTTTGCAACTCGCGGACCAGCTCCATCGGCAGATGGCCCGTGCGCTCGACCAACGCCTCGTGCGGATAGAGCTCGGCCTCGACAAAGGCGCGGGTCGTGTCCACGATCATGCGTTGTTCATCGGTCAGGGCGAAATGCATCAGGCTCTCCCTTGTCCGACATGGCGGCCCGCCGCGGATGGGCGCGGCAGGGTGGCCTGCGCCTCGCGGATTGCGAACAGCCGCTCCTGGACCTCGGGCGCGGCGGGGCAGGCGCGCCCGGCTTTCATGTCAACATGCAGCAGCATCTGTTCCAGTGTGGCCACGGCTTCGCCCTCCGTGCCGATGCGGATGAAAAGGTGCAGGCGTTTTTCGTCGGCGGCCAGAACCTGAACAGAACCGGTCAACCGGTCGCCCAGCCGGGCCTCGCCCAGATGCATGATATGCGTCTCGGCGGTGTAATAGCTGTGCCCGGCCGCGACATAGTCGAGGCCGGCGCCGATGTGACGCAAGAACGCATCCGTGGTTTCCGAGGCCGCGAACAGATAGCGGCTTTCGGTCATGTGGCCGTTGTAGTCGATCCAGCCGGGCAGCACCTGCATCTGCGCCAGCGTCATCGGCGCCTGGGAAACCGCCGGCGGGGCCGACGCTGCGGCAGCCGTTGCGCGGGCGGCGTCATGGGCGTTGAGCACCCGGCCCGCCCCCCAGTTGCGCTCCTTGAGCGCGCGCAGGAATCCCACCAGGTTCGAATCGCGTATGCGTTCGAGGTCGCGAATGCTGTGCTGGCCGGATTGCGCGTCGGATTGTCCCGCGATCAGATCGACCAGCGCGTCGTTGAACTCGGGCACGTCTGTCAGCCGCGTCCAGGGCCAGCTCAGGCACGGGCCGAACTGGGCCATGAAGTGTTTCATGCCTGCCTCGCCCCCGGCGATCCGGTAGGTCTCGAACAATCCCATCTGCCCCCAGCGCAAGCCGAAGCCCATGCGAATGGCCTCGTCGATCTCTTCGGTGGTGGCGACCCCGTCCTTGACCAGCCAGAGCGCCTCGCGCCAGACGGCCTCTAGGAATCGGTCGGCGATATGGGCGTCGATTTCCTTGCGCACATGGAGCGGGAACATTCCAAGCTCGGTGAGGATTTCCTTTGCTCTGTCAATGATCTGCGGGTCGTTCCTGTGGCTTGGGACCACCTCGACCAGAGGCAGCAGATAGACCGGGTTGAACGGATGCGCGACGAAGATCGACGCCGGGTTCACGGCGCCCTCCTGCAGTTGCGAGGGTTTGTAGCCCGAGGTGGACGAGCCGATCGGCACTTGTGGTGCGGCCTCCTGGATCGCGGCATAGACGCGATGTTTCAGTGCCAGGTTCTCGGAGACAGATTCCTGCACATAATCAGCGTCTTGAGCGGATTCCTCAAGGGATTGAGAAAATGTCAGGCATCCAATGTCTGGCATTGGGGTATCGGAAATCGCGGGCAAGGAGGCCTGGGCATTGGCCCGAACCTCGTTGATCTTGCGCGGTGTGTCGGGGTCGGGGTCGAAGACCGCGACATCCCAGCCGTTGAGCAGAAAGCGCGCGGCCCAGCCGCCCCCGATGACGCCGCCGCCAATGATCGCGGCCTTCATTGCGGCGCCCTTTTTTGCAGGTGCAGGCGTTCGCGCACGGCATCGGGGCCGATGATGCGCGCGCCCATATTCTCGACGATGGTGGCCGCGCGTTCGACCAGCTGGGCATTCGTGGCGAGGACGCCTTTGTCCAGAAAGAGATTGTCTTCAAGCCCGACGCGGACATTGCCGCCGCCCAGAACCGACGCCGCCACATAGGGCATCTGGTTGCGGCCCAGGCTGAAGGCTGACCAGTGCCAGCCCTGAGGCACGTTTTTCACCATCGCCATGTAGGTGTTGAGATCGTCGGGCGCGCCCCAGGGCACGCCCATGCACAGCTGCACCAGCACCGGTTCGGGAATGATCCCTTCGCTGACCAGTTGCCGCGCGAACCACAGATGGCCGGTGTCGAAGGCCTCGATTTCAATTCGCACGCCGGCCTCGGTCATGCGTCCGGCCATGTCACGCAACATCCCCGGCGTATTGACCATGACGTAATCCGCCTCGGCGAAGTTCATCGTGCCGCAATCGAGGGTGCAGATTTCGGGCCGGCATTCGACGATGTGGCGCACGCGCTCGGTCGCGCCGGCCATATCCGCTTGTTGCGACATGCGGTTCATCGCCTCGGTTCCGTCGAACATCAGGTCGCCCCCCATGCCCGCGGTCAGGTTCAGAACGACATCGACATCGGCATCGCGAATGCGCTCGGTCACCTCACGATAAAGCGCCGGGTCGCGCGCCGGCACGCCGGTTTCGGGATCGCGGACATGGCAATGCACGACCGCAGCACCGGCCTTGGCGGCGTCGATGGCGGACTTGGCGATCGCTTCGGGCGAGCGGGGCACATGCGGGGACCGATCCTGCGTTCCGCCCGATCCGGTCACGGCACATGTGATGAAAACGTCGCGGTTCATGGTCAGTGGCATCATCATCTCCCTTGGTTGCGCGCAGCCTAAGCCGACTTGCGCACCACTACTTGTCGATATACGCAATCATCATGGCAAAAAGCGCAAACATCTTCGCGCCCTCGGCTGAACGGCTGGACATCGCCGTTCTGGTGCTGCCGCGCGCCTCGATCCTTGAGGTGGCCTCGGTGCTGGACCCGCTGCGCAATGCCAACCGGCATCTGGGCCGCGAGGGATTTCGCTGGCGCGTGGTGTCGCCCGATGGTGCCGCCGTTCCCCTGACCTGCGGGATCGAACTGCCCTCGGTCGGGCCGCTGGCGGCGGCGGGGTCGGCGGATGTGCTGATCGTGATTGCCGGATACAACCAGTCCGAAATCGCCACCCGCCCGCTGATCGCGGAGCTGGCGCGATGCGCGGGGCGGTTTCAGGCCGTGGGGGCGGTCGATGCCGGACCTTGGGTGCTGGCGCGCGCCGGGTTGCTGGACGGGCATCGCGCCACCGTTCATTGGGAGGATCTGGAGGATTTCGCGCTCGCCCATCCGGCAATTGAGGTGGTGCCTGACAGGTTCGTCCTGTCGGGCAACCGCTTTACCGTTGGCGGCGCGGCGCCCGCGACCGAGTTGATGTTGCACCTGATCGGTGCGCGGTGTGGCGCCGGTGTTGCCGGGCAGGTCGCGGCATCGTTTCTGTATGAGGCGCAGGCCGATGGGTCGCGCCCGCAGCGGCCCGGGATGCTGCCATCGGCCCGCGACCCCAGGTTGGCCGGGGCCTTGCGGACAATGAATGCGCATCTGGAAGATCCGCTGCCTCTGTCGGAAATCGCCCGCGACCAGGGCGTAAGCCTTCGGCGGCTGGAGCAGTTGTTTCACGCCGGAATGGGGGCCGGGCCCGGCGCCGCCTATCGGGAACTGCGCTTGCAGGCTGCCCAGCGGCTGATCGTGGATACGCGCCACGGGCTGAGCGAGATCGCGCTGCGCTGCGGTTTCACCGATCCCACCAGCTTTGCCCGCGCATTTCGGCGCCGTTTCGGTGCGCCGCCCAGCCACCTGCGCAAGGAGGCACATGGCATGCATGAGGGCCGAGGTCTGTGAATGTATGACATTATGCGAAGGCCGGATTGACGGCGCGTTCGAGCCATTCGGCGCGCGCTAGCAGGAATGTTGCCGATCCGTGAGCCCGTCAAAGCAACTGGCCGATGCCGGCCGGACGAACAGGCAAGTCGCTAGAAAATCATTATCTATCAAGAGCAAAGATAATGTTAATTGTCAGGCAATAAAATGACTGACAATTAATCCAGACTCACCAGTGCATGCCGCTTGCGCCCCGCCGTCAGTTTGAGCGGCGCGGTCAGATCCTGGGCCGTGATGACCAGACCGGCATCGTCGAGCGGCGCATCATTCAGGCGCGCGCCCCCTTCGGCGATCAGGCGCTTGGCCTCCTTGCCCGAGCGTGCCAGACCGGCGCGCACGAAAAGCTGCACGATGGAGACGCCCGCCGCAGCCTCGTCGCCTGTCAGCGCGACGCGCGGAAGATTTTCGCCCATGCCACCCTGTTCGAACACCGCGCGCGCGGTCTCTTCGGCGGCGGCGGCGGCCTCGGGGCCGTGGCACAGGGTCGTCACCGCATTGGCAAGCACGATCTTTGCGGCGTTGATCTCGGCCCCGGAAAGCGCACCCAGCCGCTCGCATTCGGCAACCGGAATCTCGGTATAAAGCTTCAGGAACCGCCCGACATCGGCATCGGTCGTGTTGCGCCAGAATTGCCAGAACTCATAGGGGCTGAGCATGTCACCGTTGAGCCAGACCGCGCCGCCCTGGCTCTTGCCCATCTTGCGGCCGTCCGAGGTCGTCAGAAGCGGTGTCGTCAGGCCGAAGACATGACCATCGACGACCCGCCGCGTCAGATCGACCCCGTTGACGATGTTGCCCCACTGATCCGACCCGCCCATTTGCAGCAGGCAGCCATAGCGGCGATGCAATTCCAGAAAGTCATAGGCTTGCAAGATCATGTAGTTGAATTCCAGAAACGACAGCGATTGCTCACGGTCGAGCCGTGACTTGACGCTTTCGAACGACAGCATCCGGTTGACCGAGAAGTGCCGGCCGATATCGCGCAGGAATTCCAGATAGTTCAGCCCGTCCAGCCATTCGGCGTTGTTGAGCATGATCGCGTCGCCCGCCCCCTCGCCATAGTCGAGATACTTGGCAAAGACCTGTTTCATGCTGGCGATGTTGGCCTCGATCGCGTCGGGGGGCAGCAGCGGTCTTTCCTCGGACCGGAACGACGGATCGCCGACCTTGGTCGTGCCGCCGCCCATCAGGGTGATCGGCTTGTGCCCGGTCTTTTGCAGCCAGCGCAGCAGCATGATATTCAGAAGATGCCCGACATGCAGCGACTTCGCCGTGGCATCATAGCCGATATAGGCCGGAACAACCCCCTTGAGCAGCGCCGCGTCCAGCCCCTGCAGATCGGTGCAGTCGGCCAGAAAGCCGCGCTCGATCAGGATCTGCAGGAAATCCGATTTGGGTGTGTAGGTCATTTTGCAGTTGTCCTTGGCCAATGGCTGCGCTGTCTATAGACCGAAGGCCGGGGCGAGGAAAAGCCATGTTCAAGCGCGAAACGATGCGGGTGTTGGGGGCGATGTCGGGCACATCGCTTGATGGCGTGGATGCGGCCGTGCTTGTGACCGACGGTGTCGAGATCGCGGGCTTTGGTGAAACCGCCTATCGCCCCTATACCGAGGACGAGCGCGATATTCTGCGCGCGGCCCTCGGGGCGTGGCCGGGCGATCCGCATGCCGAGGCTGCGGCCGAGGTCGTGGAGACCGCGCATGCCGAGCTTCTGTCGCGCTTTGATCCGGTCGATCTGGTGGGGTTTCACGGCCAGACGCTTGCGCATGATCCGGGCGGGCGCGGCACGCATCAGGCCGGGTCGGGCGCGGTTCTGTCGCATGTGCTGGGCTGGCCGGTCGCCTGGGACTTTCGCTCGGCCGATGTGCGCCTTGGTGGTCAGGGCGCGCCGCTTGCGCCGTTCTATCACCACGCCCTTGCCCGTCATATCGGCGCGGATGGCCCGGTTGCCTTTGTCAATATCGGCGGGGTTGCCAATGTCACCTGGGTCGATCCACGGATACCGGCCCCGGAACATGGCTGCCTTGCGTTTGACTGCGGCCCCGGCAATGCGGCGATGGACGACCTGATGCGGTCGCGCCGGGGGCTGGCGTTTGATGCGAATGGCGCGCTGGCGGCAACCGGCAGCGTCGACCACGCCCGGTTGCAAGCCTTCAGCGGGCATTCGTTCTTTCACCGGATGCCGCCCAAATCGCTGGATCGCGCGGCACCGGCGCCCGATGTCGCCGGGCTGGACGATGCCGATGCACTGGCAACACTGTCAGCGGGCGTGGCGGCGGGAATCGCCCTGGCGTTCGAGCATTTCCCCGAACCGCCCGCGCAGCTTTGGGTCTGCGGGGGCGGGCGACACAACCGCACGCTGATGGCCATGATCGCCGCCGGATGCGATTGCCCGGTCTCACCCGTTGAGGATGCGGGGCTGGAGGGCGACATGCTGGAGGCGCAGGCTTTCGCCTATCTGGCCGCGCGCGTCGTGCGGGGGCTGCCGACCTCGGGCCCGCGCACCACCGGGGTCGCAGCACCGGTCGGCGGCGGCATCCTCAGCCGTCCCGGCGATATGGACGACTGACGCGCCGCCGCCGGTGCCAGTCGCGGTCATGCGACGGCCCCCCAGCCCGATCAGGGCGCGCGCGGTTCGGGGGCGATCAGGCGTTCGAACAGGCGTTCCAGGAATGGTTCCGCGCCGTCAAGCGGGTCGGTGCCGTCGCGGATCAGCCGGATCTGGGCGTCGAAATCGGCATAATGCTGGGTCAGCGCCCAGATGGAAAAGATCAGGTGATACGGGTCCACCGGGGCCAGGCGCCCTTCGCGGCTCCATCGCGCGATAAGCGCCGCGCGGTCATCGACCAGCATCCTGAGGTCACGGGCAATGAAATCGCCCAGCCGCGGGGCGCCTTGCAGGATCTCGTTCGCGAACAGCCGGCTTTCGCGTGGAAATGCGCGCGACATCTGCAACTTGCGCCGCATGTAGCCCATGATCTCGTCGCGCGGCTCTCCCTGCGGATTCATGGCGCGCAGGGGTTCCAGCCAGCTGGCCAGCAGGTCTTCCATCAACAGCCGGTGGATGGCCTCCTTGTTGTCGAAATAATAAAGCAGGTTCGGCTTGGACAGGCCCGCCTCCGCGGCGATCTGGTCCAGCGTCGCGCCGCGAAACCCCTGTGCCGAAAAAACCTCGAGCGCCGCATCGAGGATGCGCTTGCGATTGCGCTTCTGAATGCGGGTGGTCATGCGGTGCCGGGCCCATGCCGGGGGTCAAGCCCGATCCCCCGCAGGATGATCTGGCAGACCGTTTCCGTGGCCTCGTCCCATTGCGCGTCGGACAAGGGTCCATGGTTGAGCGTTTCGACCTGATGGGCGAAATCGGCGTAATGCTGGGTCGTGGCCCAGATCATGTACAACAGCCAGCGCGGTTCGATCGGCTGGATCGCGCCGGACGCGATCCAGCGGCGGATCACCGCAACGCGCGACTCGGTCCATTCGCGCAAGGTCGATTCCAGATAGTCCTGGATGATCGGCGCGCCGTGCATCACCTCGTTGGCCCAGACCTTGGACCCATAGCGATGTTCGCGCGAGAGCTGCATCTTGCGGCTGATGTAACGGCGCAGCGCCACCTCGGGCGAGGCCGAGGTTTCAAAGGAATCGGCGGCTTCAAGCCAGACGGTAAAGATGCGCTCGACCACCCGGCGATAGAGGCGTTCCTTGGACGAGAAGTAATAGTGCAGATTGGCCTTGGGCAGCCCGCAGGCATCGGCGATGGCCTGCATCGTCGCACCGCCGAACCCGGATTCGGCGAACACACGTTCCGCCGCGTCCAGGATGGATCGCTCGGTTTCTTCGCGCATCTCCGCGCGCGAGCCCGTTTTTTCGGCACCTTCACCGTGGCTCATCGGTGCGCCCCCCGGTCTTGCTGTCGGCACGCGAAACGGGCCGCGAAAAATCTTGACTGGTTGGTCAAGTCTGTTAGCGTTACATCAACCCGGACCGGGCGCGCAAGCGTCAGACACCGGGGGTCGTTGAAAAGATTATGCCCGGTCGTCAGTCCTGACAACCCAGCCAATAACGCGCCCGGGCTTGCGGAGTTGAGACCATGGCGCACCATTGCTGCCCAAAGTCCGACCGGCCGATCGCCCGCCGCATCGCGGGCGACAAGGGGGGCATCCGCACGCTTTGATCCCATGCCGCGCACCCTGATGGTGGCGCGTTTTCCATTCGAGGGCGGCGCCAGATCGCCCCGAACAACAGGAGAGAAAGAATGAACGCACCCGCAGCGAACCTGCGTATCAACCCCGACCGGTTGTGGGACAGCATCATGGAAATGGCCCGGATCGGTCCGGGCGTGGCCGGCGGCAACAACCGCCAGACGCTGACCGACGAGGATGCCGAGGGCCGCGCCCTGTTCCAGAAGTGGTGCGAAGAGGCGGGGTGCACCATGGGTGTCGACGAGATGGGCACCATGTTCGCCATGCGCCCCGGTGAAGACCCCGATGCCCTGCCGGTCTATGTCGGCAGCCACCTGGATACGCAGCCCACCGGCGGCAAGTATGATGGCGTTCTGGGGGTCCTGGGCGGGCTTGAGGTCGTGCGCAGCCTCAATGATCTGGGCATCAAGACCAGGCATCCGATCGTTGTGACCAACTGGACCAACGAAGAGGGTACACGTTTCGCCCCGGCCATGCTGGCATCAGGCGTCTTTGCCGGGGTTCTGGACCGCGACTGGGCCTATGACCGGGTGGATGCCAAGGGCAAGCGTTTCGGCGACGAGCTGGAGCGCATCGGCTGGAAAGGCGACGAGAAGGTCGGCACGCGCAAGATGCATGCCTTTTTCGAACTGCATATCGAACAGGGCCCGATCCTTGAGGCCGAGGGCAAGGATGTCGGCGTCGTCACACATGGCCAGGGCTTGCGCTGGGTGCAATGCACGGTCACGGGCAAGGGGCAGCATACCGGCTCCACGCCCATGTACATGCGCCGCAATGCCGGGCGCGGGCTGGCGCGCGTGACCGAGCTGGTGCACGAGATTGCGCTCAAGCACCAGCCCAACGCGGTCGGCGCGATCGGGCATATCGATGTCTATCCCAACAGCCGCAACATCATCCCGGAAAAGGTGGTCTTCACCGTCGATTTCCGGTCGCATGTGCTGGAAACCCTTGAGGCGATGGTGGATGAACTGAACACCCGCGCGCCCGGTCTTTGTGCCGATATCGGTCTCAAGTTCAGCGCCGAAGTGGTGGGATTCTTCGATCCGCCCGCATTCGACCCGACGCTGGTCGATCGCGTGCGCAACGCCGCCGATCGGTTGGGCTACAGTCATATGGACCTGATCTCGGGCGCGGGGCATGATGCGTGCTGGATCAACCGGCTTTATCCCACGACCATGGTCATGTGCCCCTGCGTCGACGGCCTGTCGCACAATGAGGCCGAAGAGATTTCCAAGGACTGGGCGCAGGCCGGGGCGGATGTGCTGTTTCACGCCGTTCTGGAAACCGCCGAGATCGTGGGCTGAGCGTCGCATCCCGACCAGGAGGACAGGCAATGCCACGCGAAAGGATCCTGCCCATGACCCTGGCCGCGCTTGCCGCGCCTGCCTGCGTCATGGGCCTGCCCGCGGCGGGGCAAGGGCTGCCCGAGGGGTTCGCGCCCGCCGAATACGTCCCACAAAACCCGGCCCCGCAACTGCCCCCCGGCACCGACCGCGATGACATCCTGTGGCGGGACGGGTGCTATTACATCCTGCAGGACGGTGCGCCGGTCCTGCTGCCCTTCACCGAAACGAACGCGACGACCGGCGAGGTGTCGCAATATGACCGCTATTGCATCGGCTGACCCCGGCCGTGCCGCACCAAACAGGGAGAAAGACCATGCCCAGCACCGTGATCAGAAACGGCACGATCGTCACCCATGACCTGACCTATTCGGCCGACGTCAAGATCGAGAACGGCTCGATCATCGAGATCGGTCCCGATCTGAAGGGGGACGAGGAACTCGACGCGACCGGCTGCTATGTCATGCCGGGCGGTATCGACCCGCATACCCACATGGAAATGCCCTTCATGGGCACCTATTCGGCCGACGATTTCGAATCCGGCACCCGCGCCGCGCTGGCCGGTGGCACGACGATGGTCGTCGATTTCGTGCTGCCGGGTCAGGGGCAGGGGCTGATGGACGCGGCCAAGATGTGGCACAACAAGTCCACGCGCGCGCATTGCGACTACAGCTATCACATGGCGATCACCTGGTGGGGCGAACAGGTCTGGGAAGGCATGGAAGATGCGGTCAAGGCCGGCATCACCAGCTTCAAGCATTTCCTGGCCTACAAGGGCGCCTTGATGGTCAACGATGACGAGCTGTTCGCCAGTTTCCGCCGCGTGGGCGATCTGGGCGGGCTGGCCATGGTGCATGCCGAAAACGGCGATGTCGTCGCCGATCTGACCGCTCGGCTGCTGGCCGAGGGCAACAACGGCCCCGAAGGCCATGCCTATTCGCGCCCGCCCCAGGTCGAGGGCGAGGCCACCAACCGCGCGATCATGATTGCCGACATGGCGGGCACGCCGCTTTATGTCGTGCATGTCAGCTGCGAGGACAGCCACGAAGCCATTCGCCGGGCGCGCCAGCAGGGCAAGCGCGTCTTCGGCGAGCCGCTGATCCAGCATCTGACCCTTGATGAGAGCGAGTATTTCCACTCCGACTGGGATCATGCCGCGCGGCGCGTGATGTCGCCGCCGTTTCGCAACAAGGCGCATCAGGCCAGCCTCTGGGCCGGCTTGCAGGCCGGGTCATTGTCGGTCGTGGCCACCGATCATTGCGCCTTTACCACCGAACAGAAGCGGTTTGGCGTCGGCGACTTTTCCAAGATCCCCAATGGCACCGGCGGGCTGGAAGACCGGATGCCCATGCTCTGGACCCATGGTGTCAACACCGGCCGGCTGACCCCGAACGAATTCGTGGCGCTGACCAGCACCAATGCCGCCAAGATCTTCAACATGTATCCCAAGAAGGGCGCGGTCGCGGTGGGCGCCGATGCCGATCTGGTGGTCTGGGATCCCGAGAAGGAAAAGACCATCAGCGCCCAAACCCAGCAATCGGCCATCGACTACAGCGTGTTCGAGGGCCAGAAGGTCAAGGGCCTGCCGCGCTTTACCCTGACGCGGGGGCGCGTGGCCTTCCATGACGGCGATATGCGCCCGAAAGAGGGTCATGGCCAGTTCGTCGGCCGCGAACCGCGCCCGGCCTACAACCGCGCCCTGACCCAATGGAAGGATCTGACCGCACCCCGGCCCGTCCAGCGTAGCGGCGTTCCGGCGACGGGGGTATGATGGCCGGCGCGCGCGTGCGGTCCCCGCTGTGCATGATCGGGCTGGCCACAGGCGCCGGTTCGGGCGATGCTCGGCTTCGCGCCGCCGCCGGCGGGTCCGACCGTCCGCTTCCATCGATGTAAGGCGCAGGCTGCAAGGAAACCGAAAGACATGGCAAAGCGAAACAACGCGCAATCAACGGGCAGGGGGCGGAAAGGTTCATGAATCAGCCGGTCATCGAAGCCTCGGGCCTCTCGCTCACCTTCCAGACCAATGACGGCCCGGTTCACGCCCTCAAGGACGTGAACCTGACCATCGGCAAGGGGGAATTCGTCAGCTTCATCGGCCCGTCGGGCTGCGGCAAGACGACATTCCTGCGCGTGATCGCCGATCTGGAACATCCCACCGCCGGCACGATCACCGTCAACGGCATGTCGCCCGACGCCGCGCGCAAGGCGCGCGCCTATGGCTATGTGTTCCAGGCCGCGGGCCTCTATCCGTGGCGCACGATCGAGGGCAATGTCAGGCTTCCGCTGGAAATCATGGGCTATTCGCGCGCCGAACAGGCCGAACGCGCGCGCCGGGTGCTGGAACTGGTCGAACTTGACGGGTTCGAGAAGAAGTTTCCCTGGCAGTTGTCCGGCGGCATGCAGCAGCGCGCCTCGATCGCGCGCGCGCTGGCTTTCGATGCCGATATCCTGCTGATGGACGAACCCTTTGGCGCCCTGGACGAGATCGTCCGCGACCGCCTGAACGAGGAATTGCTCAGCCTGTGGGCGCGCACCGAAAAGACCATCGGTTTCGTGACCCATTCCATCCCCGAGGCGGTCTATCTGTCCACACGGATCGTGGTCATGTCGCCGCGTCCGGGGCGAATCACCGATGTCATCGAAAGCACATTGCCGCGCGAACGCCCGCTGGATATCCGCGATTCGCGTGAATTCATCGAGATCGCACACCGTGTGCGCGAAGGATTGAGGGCGGGGCATGTCGATGACTGACGCACGAGCGCACGGCGCCTCTTCATCTTGCCCCCAATACGCCGGGGGGAGCCGGCGCCAGCCGGCGGGGGGCAGCGCCCCCCTCCCACCCGGGTCGCCGGCCCTGACGTCGGGGGCGCGCGCATGAGGAATATCGTTCCGGTCCTTACCGTCACGCTGGCGCTGCTCATCGGCTGGTATCTGGCCGTGGTGCCGATGAACGCCCAATGGGAACGCGATCAGGCCGCGCGCGCCGATACCGACCTGGGGTTCACCACGCTTGTGGCGCGCACCATGTCGCAAGATCGCCCGCGCCTGCCCGCGCCGCACCAGGTCGCGGTGGAACTGTGGGACTCGACCTGGGTCGAGGAGATGACCGGGCGGCGCGGCTGGTGGAACAGCGGCAGCCTGTCGAACCGCAGCCTGGTCTATCACGGTTGGGTTACGTTCTCTGCCACGATCCTGGGTTTCGCGATCGGCACCGGGCTGGGCATCGTGCTGGCCGTGGGCATCGTCTACAACCGGGCGATGGATGCCTCGGTCATGCCCTGGGCCATCGCCTCGCAGACGATCCCGATCATCGCGCTTGCGCCGATGATCATCGTGGTGCTGAACTCGATCGGGATATCGGGATTGGTGCCCAAGTCCATCATCGCCGCGTATCTGAGCTTCTTTCCCGTGGTCGTCGGCATGGTCAAGGGGCTTCGCGCGCCTGACGCGATGCAACTGGACCTGATGAAGACCTGGTCCGCGGCCGGCCTGGCGGTGTTTCTCAAGCTGCGGTTGCCATCGTCGATGCCCTATCTCTTTGCCTCGCTCAAGGTCGGGATCGCGGCGTCGCTGGTGGGCACGATCGTCGGCGAGTTGCCGGTGCAGCAGGGTGGCCTGGGTGTGCGCCTGCTTTCGGGCAGTTATTACGGCCAGACCGTGCAGATCTGGTCGGCGCTCTTTGCCGCCGCGATCCTGGCGGCGGTCATGGTCGGGGTGATCGGGCTGATCCAGCGCGTCACGCTCAAACGGATGGGGATGGCGCAATGAGCGGTCTGATGGGAATCGCCGGTGCCTGGCAACGGATCGGCCTTGGCCTGGCCTTCCTGGTCGCGGTCGGTCTGGGGATCACGGGGGAAGCCGCCCAACCCTCTTTGGTGGTCATGATCAGCCTGTTGGCAGCGGTCCTGCTGTCGCTGCTGGTCGAAAATGCCGGGGCGCGCGGGCGTCCGCGCTGGCTTGTGGCGCTGGTGCTGCTGGCAATCTGGAACGCGCTCTTCATTGCCGCGATTGGGCTGGCCTTTCGTCAGACCGGCGCCGAGGGTGCGGCCTTCTGGGCGGCGGTGATCGCCGTCTGGCTGGGCGGCTGGATGCTGGTCGCGGTTCTGGCCGACATGCGGCTGCGCCGTGGTCTGGCCGGGCGGTTGCAGGCCCTGCTTGCCCCCGTGGTGTTTGGCCTGACGCTGATCTGGTTCTGGGAGGCGCTGGTGCGCGCGCTGGACGTGCCGCGTGTGATCCTGCCGACGCCATCGCGGATCGCCGCGCGGATCGGGGCCGAAACCGGCCTTCTGTGGACCGATTTCGTGCAGACCTTCGTCAAGGGCGCACTGTCGGGCTTTGCGATCGGGGTCGGCGCCGCGGTGGTGTTCGCGCTGGTCGTGGACCGCTTCGATTTCCTGCGCCGCGGGCTCTTGCCGGTGGGCAATTTCCTGGCGGCTCTGCCGATCATCGGAACCGCGCCGATCTTCGTGATGTGGTTCGGGTTCGACTGGCCGTCCAAGGCTGCGGTGGTGGTGGCGATGGTGTTCTTTCCCATGCTGGTCAACACCGTGCAGGGGCTGGCCTCGACCGAGGCGATGCAGCGCGACCTGATGCATACCTGGTCCGCGAACTGGGTGCAGACCCTTTTGTCGCTGCGGCTTCCGGCGGCGATGCCCTTCATTTTCAACGGGTTGAAAATCTCGGCAACACTGGCGCTTATCGGGGCAATCGTGGCCGAGTTCTTCGGCTCGCCGACGCGCGGCATGGGGTTTCGGATATCGACCGAGGTCGGGCGCTTGCAGCTTGATATGGTCTGGGCGGAAATTGCCGTAGCGGCGCTGGTCGGGTCGGCGTTCTACGGGCTTTGGGCTCTGCTCGAACGGCGGGTGACCTTCTGGCATCCGTCGCAGCGCGGCAGATAAACGCCGGCCACGGGCGCGACACAGCGCCAGGCCGGGCAACATGGAGGTGAACGATATGACGACACTGAAACTGACCGCTCTGACGGCGGCATTCGCGCTGACCGCGGGATCGGCGCTGGCCGATGACGAGGTGACGCTGCAGTTAAAATGGGTGACGCAGGGCCAGTTCGCCGGCTATTACGTCGCGCTTGAAAACGGCTATTACGAGGAAGAGGAACTGGATGTCACCATTCGTCCCGGCGGCCCGGATATTGCACCGCCGCAGGTGATCGCGGGCGGCGGTGCCGATGTCATCGTCGAATGGATGCCCGCGGCATTGGCCGCACGCGAGCAGGGCCTGCCGCTGGTCAACATCGCCCAGCCCTTCGTGCGCTCGGGCATGATGCTGACCTGCCTGGCCGATACTGGCATCACCGGCCCCGAGGACTTTCCGGGCCGCACGCTGGGGGTCTGGTTCTTTGGCAACGAATATCCGTTCCTGAGCTGGATGAGCACGCTGGATATTCCCACCGAAGGCGGCGACGACGGGGTCGAGGTCTTGCGCCAGGGCTTCAACGTCGATCCGCTGTTGCAGCGCCAGGCCGATTGCATCAGCACGATGACCTATAACGAATACTGGCAGGTCATCGACGCGGGTATTTCCGAGGATGAACTCGTAACCTTCAAATACGAGGATCAGGGCGTCGCCACGCTGGAAGACGGCCTCTATGTGCTGGAAGAAAACCTCGAAGATCCCGAGTTCGTGGACCGTATGGCGCGCTTCGTGCGGGCCTCGATGCGCGGCTGGGAATGGGCCGCCGAAAACCCCGAAGAGGCGGCGATGATCGTTCTCGACTATGACGAGACCGGCGCCCAGACCGAACAGCACCAGATCCGCATGGTCCGCGAAGTGGGCCTTCTGACCGAGGGTTCGGACGGTACGCTGGACGTCGACGCGTATGAGCGCACGGTCGAAACGCTTCTGGGCGGCGGGTCGGACCCGGTGATCACCGAAGAGCCCGAGGGCGCATGGACCCACGAGGTCACCGACCGGGCCTTTGACTGACACCACGGTCGAAATGCCATATCAGAGAGGGGGCCCATGCCCCCTCTCTTTTCGTTGGGACGGTAAGGACGGTCTAGCGCCAGAGCCAGGCATGGCCGGCCAGCGCGCCTTGCAGTTTCGCCAAAAGACGCAGCCCCGGCCGCACTGATCCACCCTGGCCCGCCGCCAGCCGTTCGACCAGCAATTCGGGCGGGCAGGGGCGGTTCGTCAGCGGATCCAGATACCGCGGATAGGCGATCAGCGTGGCATGGACAAGTGCCGCCAGCCGCGACGCGCCTCCGTTCTGCGCGGTCTCGGGCAGGTGGTGACGACGCGCGGGCACCGGGGCCAGATCGGTCGTCAGGCCCCAGCCGGCATAAAAGGGCGTGCCCAGGCAGGTGACGGACTTGCCGCGCATCAGGGCCTCGAACCCCAGCCCGGATGTGAGTGTCCAGACCGCATCGACCAGCCCCAGCATGCTACCGGCATCCACGCCGTTGACAACCAGATCGGCGAAGGAGGACGCATCGGCCACCGCGCCGGGGCGCAGGCCGGCTTCGACATCGGGGTGGGGTTTGTAGACGATCACGGCGCCGGGATTCGCAATGCGCGTCTGTTCCAGCAGCGCCCGGTTTGTGCGCACCGTTCCGGCCCCCAGCCGGATCGAGGCGTCATCCTCGACCTGGCCGGGCACCAGGATGATCGGCGCCTCGGGACGGTCGCGTCGCAAGGCGTCGATCTCAGCGGTCAGAGCCGTGGCGTCCTGGCCGATGTTGTATTTCGTCAGGCCCGCGCGCGTCACCGCCTCAACCAGCGAAAGGGCGCGCGCCGCGCCGCCCGGTGGCAGCGGGCCGGCGATCAGGCGTTCCAGCCGACTTTCGCGCGACGGATCGTAATAGATGCCCAGATCGTCCACCACCAGGCTTTGCGCCGGGGTCAGCGCTGCGCCAAGGCCGCGCGAGCGCAGGAAGCCGTCCTCGATGCGCAGGCCGGGAAAGGTGGTGGGCATGACGCTGGCCCAACCAATCAGCCCGCGTCCGCCGGCACGGGCCTTTACGGCGGCGCGGGCAGGATCGTTCACGAAGATCAGCGCCTTCTCGCGGCCGAACATGGCCTGCATTTGCCGTCGTTTCCACAGCCGGACGGCGCAGGCGACGTGGCCCTGCCGGTCCTGCCGAAACGCCGTCAGCCGTGCCTCCATCTGGTCGATGACCTGTTCCAGCTGGCAAAGGCAGTCGCGCAAGGGGTCATACCAATGCGGGTAAAGCAGCATCGCGCCGGCGAACAGTTGCGCGCGCGTCAGTTTGCGCCCGCGACGGGGCTGGGGGTTGCGATCGGCGGTCAAGCCCCACCCGGCATAGAACGGATGGCCAAAGACATGCGGGCGATGACCGGCCAGAATGGCCTCGAACCCCAGTTGCGACGACACGGTATAGACCGCGATCGCGCCTTCCAGCAGCGCCCAGGGCGATACCGCCCCGGTTTCCAGTGACACCTGGTGATCGGCATGGTCCGGCCCGAAATGGCCCCGCCGCGCCCGGCCGGCGGTTTCGGGATGGGTCTTGATGATGATCCGTGCGCCCGGGTTCTCGGCGCGGGCGGCGAACAGCATGTCTTGAAAGGCCGAAGCCGGCAGCGCGCCATCGGGCGCGCCGTGACGCAACGAAGCATCGTCGCGCACCTGATCCACCACCAGCACATAGCCGGGTTCCGGAAGTGGGAACGCAAGGTCATGTGCATTGTATTTTGACAGATGCAGATGGCACATCCGCGCGATGCACAGTTTTGCCCGCGCAATCAGCGGCGCCTCGTCGAATGCATGGCTGGCCAGCAGGGTTTCCAGATCGGACGGCCCGGACGGGTCGTAGTGCACCCCGCTTCGGTCGATCAGAAGGCCCATCGGCGGTTCACCGCCCAGGCGTCCGGGCCGGATCGAGCGCACGAAGGCATCCTCGATCCGCCAGAGCGCGGCACCGGTCCGGGCCGCTGCCCTCTCGGCGCGCCAGGCGCGCGGGCTGTGGCCCCAGGCCGCAACAGCATCGTCGGCGCCCGGCCAGCCGATGCGCGGGCGGTGACCGGCAAGGTCCAGGATTCGGCGCACCGTGCGGGCCTGCGCCGATGGGCCCAGAAAACCGCCGCTGAACGCGATCAGGCGGTTTGGGACCGGGGGCGAAGGCATCGGCGGGGCGGCCGGATGGTCGCGCCCGCCGCCGTCAATCCGTCGCGCCATCCGCGATCGATACGGCCGAGCCTGTCGCGCCCAACGTGCCCGAAAGGGTCGAGATCAGGCGGTTCCAGGTGACGGCCGAGGCCTCGGTCACATAGACAGTGTCGCCGTCGCGGATCTGGAAGTCGCGCGCCAGGAACATGCCGTTGGGCGCGGTGAGATCGAGGACATAGATGATGCGCTGATCGCCCGCCACGTCGTCTTGCCCCAGGACTTCACTGGCGATTTCGGCCGGTTCGTCGCGAAAGACGAATACCCCGGTCGGGTCCGCGCGGGTCGGGTCCAGGCCGCCGACCTGGGCCAGCGCCTCGATCGCGGTGATCGTCGGCGTCTCGAACGGGATCAGCGATTGCGTGCCGGTCGCGCCCAGCACCGTGAAGCGGCGCGGATCCTGATCGACCAGGATGCGGTCGCCGCCGCGCATGGCGATGTCCAGTTCGGGATGGTTGAACAGATCCTCCAGCCAGACCCGGTCGGTGACCGACCCGCGCGAGACCGTGACCTGCGCGTTCGAGACCGGAATGCTGGTGCCGCCGGCCTGCGCCAGCATCGCCGTCAGGCGCCGCGTGTTGCGCTGGATCGGGTAGACGCCCTGCGCGCTGACCGCGCCCACGACCGAAACACTGGCGCCGTCGCCCGACTCGCGGCTGACATAGACCTGCGGATCGGGGGTCTGTTCGTCAAGCTGGCGCGCGATGGTCGAGCGCAGACCCTCGGGCGACTGGCCGGCCGCGCGGATCCGCCCGGCAAAGGGCACATAGATGTAGCCGTCGTCATCGACCTGCAATTCCTGCAACACCGCGCCACGGGTCTCGAAGTTCGTCATCAGGCCTTCGGGCACGTTTTCATAGACGGTGACGGCCACGGTATCGCCAACGCGGATCGTATCGCCGCCCAGCAGGGCTGCGTCTCGCAGCGCATCGGAAAAGCCCAGGGCGCTGGTGACATTGGCGGCGCGGTTGACCCGGTCGCCGACCGCCACCACGAAGGCATCGCCTTCGCGCATGACCGATCCTGCGAAGATTTCATTTATGCTGGGGCCGGGGCGCGGAGCCGTGCAGGCGCCGACGCCGGCAACGAAAACGGCCAGCGCCAGCCAGCTGGCGCGGCTTGGGGATCTGACAGGCACTGCTCGGGCTCCTTTATGGATTTCTGCCTCGGTATTTTTTCCCAACTATAGCCAGAACATGCCGATTTTCCAAGCGTCTTGTCCTGGATGACTTATCGCACAAGGCGTAACTGTTGCCTTGGTGCCGCTTTTCCCGACATCAGGGCGTCATAGGGGTCATCGGGTGTCAGCACCAGATCGACCACCTGGCGCATCAACTGGCGCCGGCCGGCGGCCGAATAGAAACCGCCTGGCAGTTGCGAGGTTTCCAGCAGGAACCGCCGATAGTCGCGGTAGGCGCGGTTGTCCGGCCGGGTCGGCGCGTTGAAGAATTCGGCCAGCGGCTGGGTCGAGACGAATTCGGCCTTGTCATAGACGGCATCGCCGAACACCTTCAGCGGCATGCCACGCCACAAGGCCTGTTGCGCAGCCGTGGAGTTGACCGTGACCGCCGATCGCGCGTGGTTCAACAGCCCCGCCAGCTTGCCACCGCGCACGAAATGGACACGCTCGCGGATACCGTGTTCGTCGGCCAGGCGCAGGAGGTCGCGCTTGATCTGGGTGCGCCCGTCCTCCAGGGGATGGGCCTTGAACACCAGGTGGTGGTGGCGTGGCGCGCCCTTGGCAAAGCCCTCGATGCACACTTCCAGGAACGCGGTCATGGTGCCGAAGGGGCTGTGCATCTGAAAACTTGAATCATGTTCAAGCTGCAACAGCGCCAGATGATAGGGGAACCCGCCGGTGCGGATACGCCAGGTGGCGATCCGGCGTTCGAGCGCATGAAACGGCATCGCCAGCAAACGGCGCAGGTAAAGGCCGAATTCCTGGCGCACCGACAGTTTCCGGTGCGGACGAAAGCCCCGGTAGGGGCGGTTCGCCAGCATCACCAGCGCATGATAGGCAAAACCGTAGACGACATGATGGCGCATGTCTCCCCAGTGCGCGGGTGCATCGATCAGATCGACCTCGCAGGTTTCGAGCGCCTTTTGCATCTGTGGGATCGACAACGACATGAGCCGGGAATTGCCGTTCGACCCGCCGCGTTCGTAGGTGACCCACCAGGGCCGCAGATACCCCTCTTCGAACACATGGACAGTGACGCCGCGTTCGCGTGCGCGCTTGATCGCCACGGCATGGATGAAACGCGTGTCGCCGTATAGGACGATGTCGGTGATAGCTTTTTCGGTCAGGATCGTGTCGAACGCCGCGGGCCAGGCGTCCTGTGTGCCGGTATAGGGAAGATAGTTTTTTCCTGCCCAGAAGACCTGGTCGCCCCGATTGAAGCCGACGCGCCAGACTGCTGCGCCGGTGCGCTCCAGCATCCGGGCGAGTTGGCGAAAGAACGGCCCATGCGGCCCCTGCAAGAACAGGAAACGGCGATTGTCGCCGGTCAAACGGTTCATTGCCCTGCCCCTTTCGTGCGTCTTTTCACGCGTTTTTGAGGAAACATGCCAGAAGTTGGCCATTCGATAAAGCAAATCCTTGCATGGAATGCGGCCAATCCGTCAGATTTCGCACGATTGTAGGGCGATCGGGGCACGACAACGCGCCGTTGCATCGATGCCGGCCGTGCCCTGGCAGCGCCCGTCACCTGTGCAACGCGCGGGCCTCGCGGGGTTGCCGGGGCGTCGTCGGTTGGCGATGGCGGCCGATGCGGGGTTTCGCGTGGAACAGGCGCGATTCCGGCTTTGCGTCGCCCTCACGGTTGTGCGGTGCCCGAACGGGTTTCGCAGCCCCGGAGCGGCGAGGTCTGCGCGGAGAGGCAGCGCCGCGACTGCTTGGCCGGGCCTGGCAGTCAATCCGGTTCGGGCGCTGCGCGGGCAAGAAGCGGGGACAGCGCCGCGCGCAACTGTTGGCTTTCTTCAAGCAGCAAGGCGCTGCGCTGGCGGGTATTGGTCGCATCGGGCCCGGCCGGGCGGGGGAACGGCGCATCGGCACGGGCCGTCAGGGCGCGCATGTCGCCCGGGTCGACCTCGGCCGTGCGCGGGGTCGGCAGGGTGCTGGCCATCTGCGCCTCGGAGGGGGGGGCGACGGCGGCCTCCGGCGCGATCGCCGAAGGATCCTGCGCGATGTCCTGCACCGAACCGGATGGTGCGGTTGCCGCGCCGTCGGAAAGCTGTCCGGCTTCAGGGGCGGACGCCGGGCCCCTTTCGATTCGTGCAGGGTCCGTCTGCGCGACGGCGTCTTGCGCGTCGCGGGGTTGCGCTGGCGCGGCGTCCGGCGCGGTGTCCGGCACGGGGGGCACGGCCAAAGGGCGATCGGTGGCCGCTTGGGCAAGATCGGGCGCCGGATCTGCCCCCGCTTGCGTTGGCGCAAAGGTCGGGGCCTGGTCGGACCCGGGCGCGCCCGCGCCTCGGCGCCGCGCGCGGGCGCGCAAGGTTTGCGCCGTCTGCGATTGGTCGCCGTTCAAAAGCGCAAGGGCCCGATCGGGCGCGCCGTCCTGCAGGTGCAGTTGCGCAAGCAGGTGGCGCTGTTCGGCCCCTTGCGGCGGATCGAGCAAAGGGCGCGCAGCCTCGGTGAGGCCGAAGTCCAGAACCCGCGCGGCGATCATAGCGCGCGTCCGGGGTGAATGCGCCGGATCGCGCCAATCCCGGCGATTGAAGATGAATCCCAGCAGCGCCGGGTCCGGCGCATCGCGTGCCAGCCCCTGCCAGACGGCATCGGCCATCCTCTGGCGTGTGGCCGGGTCCAGCGCTGATGACCCTGACCAGCGCATCAGCCGGTCATAGGCCTCAAGCGCCGCCACGGGCGCCCCAGCCGCAAGCCGGAGCCGGATCGCCACGTCCATCAGGTCCGCGCCCAGATCGGTGTCGCGCTGGGCGCTGGCGAGGGCTTCCGCGTTGTCCAGAACCGATCCGGGCACATCGGCGCCGTTGTCCAGGGCCAGTTGCAGCCGCAAGATCACCGTCTCGGCATCCTCGCCGGCACTGTGTTGCAAGAGGTCGCCGGCGCGCGCGATCTCGCCGCGCTCACGCTCCAGAAGGGCCGCGGCAATCTCGGTATCGGCGCTGGGCGCATGCGGGGTGCGGCGCAGGGTATCGGCAACGACGCGGGCTGCGTCGATTGCTTCGGCCTCGATCAGGCGGCGCACCAGCGTGCCGCCAAGACGATTGCGGATCACCGGCGGGGCCTGTGAAAAGGCGCTGGCGATTTGGTCGGCCTGCGGTCGGATATCGCCAGGGGCCGCGTTCGCCAGCGCGGCAAGCATTGCCGCGACGCCGCCGCAACGGTATTGCCGGGAAAGCCAGCGCCGCGAATTCGATTGCCGCCCCTCCAGGACATCCGCGAATCCCAGCAGCAGATCGTTCCCGGCGACCGGATGCCGTGCCTGTTCGATCAGGGCGCGGGCCTCGGCCCCGAACCCGTGTTGCAGGTAAAGCCGGATCAGGGTCTCGGCGGCGGCCGGCACGGGCTCGTCGAATTCCCCGATCCAGTCGGCCATGCTTGCGGAGTAGGCCGTGTTGAAGCTTGCTGGCGCATTGTCGAGCACGAAATCCAGCGCCGCGGCGGCGGCACAGGGATCGGTGACTTCGTCGTCCGGCGTAGTCGCGCGGCCGCCGGGGCGATCCAGCACGCTGGTGATGCGCAGATTTCGCGGTTCGCCCTCCGCCGCGGCGGCCGGAGCGACGGATACGGCATCTTGCGTCGGCGCCGATGCAGGTGCCGGACGGACCGGATCAAGGAGGCCCTGCGTCAGCGCGCCGGCGATCTGCGTGGCGAGCAGATGGGTCAGTGTGCTGCGCTCGGTTTGGCTGACGGGGCTGGGGCGGGGCCCGTGGCGGGTGCCGACCAGGGTGTCTTCAGCGCCTTGCCAACGTTGCGCCAGCGCGCGCCCGGCGGGGCGCGCCAGATCGGGCAACGCACGGGCCGCCGAGGGCCCGCGCGGCGCGGGGCGCGGCCGCATCGAGGCCTCCGGCACCGCTGGCGCGAAGCGGCTGTCATCGCGATCGCCGATATCCAGAACCACCAGGCCCGGACGTTCGGTCCAGGCACGTATCGGGCAATCGCAGGCAAGGTGCAGCTCAAGCCCCGTTGCGGTGCGCGACAGATCGGCCAGCCGCGTTCGCGGGATGCGCGCGAAAGTCTGGCGCAGGTCGATCCGCCGTTCGTCGCCCGCGATCCGGAGGGGAAGCGTGCGGCGGTTCGCCGAACCGTCGCGCGCGCGCGCTGCGGATCGGCCCAGCGTCCAGTCGATTGCGCGGGCCGATTGCAGAACGAGACGGGTAAAGCCCCTGTGTTCGCCGGCGGTGACGCGGATGGTTTGCGCGTTCAATGGCGCCGTGATCACCGAGAGGAAGATGGCGGCGATTGCCCCGAAGTGGCGGATCAAGCGGTTCATGCGGCCTCGCGTTTCAGCGCCCGGATCGATTCTTCGAGGTCGCCGTAACTTGGCCGAACATGATCGGGCGTGTTCTGGCGTCCGACCTCGATGCACATATTCGCGGGGTGGTTGTGCAGATTGGCGATCAGAACTTCGCGGATCAGCATGTAGAAATGGCTTTCGTCCTCGATCACGGCGCGCATGCGGCTGGCGAATGGCCCGACAAAGCCATAGGCCAGAAAGACCCCCAGAAACGTGCCGACAAGCGCGCCGCCGATCATCCCGCCGAGGATCTCGGGCGGCTGGTCGATGGCCGCCATGGTCTTGATCACGCCCAGAACCGCCGCGACGATTCCCAGCGCGGGCAGCGCATCGGCCACGGTCTGCAAGGCGTGGCTCGAGTGCATCGCCTGGGCGAGATTGGCCTCAAGCCGCTTGTCCAGCACCTCTTCGACCTGATGCGGGTCGTCATAGCTCATGGTGATCGCGCGCAAGGTGTCGCAGACCAGTTCGGTTGCCCGCTTGTCCTGCAGGACGCGGGGATAGCGTTCGAAAATGTCCGAGGATGCCGGCGCTTCGATATGCTCTTCCAGCAGGACGGGGTTCTGCCGGGCCAGCCGGATGAGTTCGAACAGCAGGCACAAGAGGTCGCGATAGTCGGCCGTTTTCCAATGGGGGCCGCGGAAAACCTTGCCGATGTCGCGGGCCGTGTGCTTGGCGCTGGCACCGTCGTTGGCGATGAGGAACGCGCCCAGCGCCGCGCCACCGATCATGGCAAGCTCGAAGGGCAGGGCGTAAAGGATGATGCCGAAACTGCCGCCCGCCGCGACGTAGCCGCCGAAAACCATCACGAAGACAATCACGATGCCGATGATTCCGATCATGCGCAAACCCGCCCCGATGGCCAATGGTGCGCAGGGTCGCACCGACGAATTAACAAAGCGTGACCCGGCACGCTCAAAGCCGGGGCACCAGCGCATTGCGCCCGGCGACGATCGTGCTGAGCAGATAGGCGCGATCGGGGGTCAGGCCGGCCATGATTTCCGCCGCCGCTTCGGGCGACAGCCGGGCCAGGAACCCGGCGGCGAACTCCGGCGCCATTTCGGCAAAGACCTGCGCCGCCTCTTCGGGCTTCATGCTTTCGAAGACGCGGATCATGCGCGCAATATCTTCCTCGGCGGCGCGATCAGCCAGCGCCATGGTCGCTGCCAGCTCTTCCTCGGCGTCCTGCAGCGCTGCGATCTGGTCCTGCAACTGCCCGATTGCGGATGCCATTTGGGATTCGCGCGCGCGCAACGCCGCCTCGCGTTCGCGCAGGGATTCCTCGCGGCGGGTCAGTTGCACCAGCAGCGCGGCGGTGGTGGCGGTGTCCGGCGGGGTATCGCCTGCAGCGGTTGCCGGAGCCGGTGTCGCACCCGCTGGCGGGGATGATGCCTCGGCCATTGCCGAGCCGATTCCGGCACCAAGGCGAAACAGTCCGGCCAGCAGGAACGCGACGGCGAGAACCGGCAGAACCTGACGGCGGGGCGCGGGCCGGCGCGGTGGCGGGCGTCGGCTCCCCGCCCCGCGGCGTTGGGGGTGGGCGGGCCGAGGGATCTGGGGCGGAGACGCCATCATCCGGCGGCCCCGGTGGTGGCCCGGCGGCGCAGGATCCTGGGGGACCGGGGGGCGAGGGGCGCGTCGAGCCCTGTTGCGGCGGCGTCTGGCAATCGCCCTGCCGGACGCGGTGCCGCGTTGGTCAGGTGGTGCCGCAAGTCGTTGCCGGTGTCCTGCGTCGGCCTGTTGTGCGCCTCTGGCGCGGTCGGCAGGTCATGCAGCGAGGCCAGAAGCAGTTCGAGCTGGCGGCACGCGGCTTCGGCGCGGCGGGTGTTGGTTTCCAGCGCCCGGGCCGACGTCTGGCCCGATTTCTGCGCGGCGTCGAGGGTCTTGGCCAGCCCGTCCACCTGCGCCGACAGGATCGCGATGGCGCTGCCCATGCCGCCGTCGAGCGTTGTCAGCGCCCGCAGCCTGCGCGACAGGACCAGGCAGAAGATCGCGGCACCGACGGCGGCCGCGGCGACGAGGATGTCGGAGAGAAAGTTCATGGCGGCCCCTCAGTTGAAGACGAATTCCGTGATTAACAGGTCGTTGACCAGGCCCGGGCCGGCCACGACCTGAATGCGGCGCAACATCTGGCCGCGAAGCCGGATCAGCGCCGCGGGTTCTTCCAGTTCATGCGCATCGAGGGCGCGCAGGTAGATATTGAGCACATCGAGGATCCGCGGCATCAGGTGCGACACCTGCGCAGCAGCCCCCGGCGCGGTCTCAACCTGCGCGGAGAACCGCAAGTGGCGCGAATCGCCACGGCCGCCCAGGTTGATGGTGATCGGGGTCACCGCAACATATTCGAAACCCCCGGCGTCGCCTTCGGGCCCGGTGGCGCCGTTGCGGGCGAACAGATCCGAATCAAGGCTCACCAGCCCGTTGAACGTGGCGTAAAACCCCGCCCCCGCAAGCGACAGCGCCAGCCCGAGCCCCAGAATCATGGGTGATACGCCCTTCTTGGGACGGGTTTTCGCGGGTTGTGCAGCATCTGCCATCGCTCGGCTCCTTGGCGGGTTCGAGCCTTGTTCTGACACAGTGTGACTAACCGATTGTTAATCGCTCTCGGGCAAGGATCGCCGGCAAGGGGCAGAACGCTCCGCAGGACGGAGAATCACCTTGGAGCAGTTGCGCACAGTCTGGAACGCCCTGGAGCCCCGGCGGCGCTGGTTGGCGGCGGGGGCGACCCTGGGTGTATTCGTCGCGGTGCTGCTGATCGCGCGGATGGCGACCAGCCCGTCGATGGCGCTGCTCTATGGCGGGCTGGAGGGGGCGCGTTCGGGCGAGGTGATCCAGGTGCTGGATCAGCGCGGCATCCCGTATGAGGTCCGCGGCGACGCCATCTATGTCGATGCCTCCGCGCGCGACGAGACGCGCATGGCCCTGGCGGCGCAGGGTCTGCCGGCGAACTCGGCAACGGGGTATGAGCTGCTGGACGGTCTGACCGGATTCGGCACGACGTCACAGATGTTCGACGCGGCCTATTGGCGCGCGAAAGAGGGTGAACTGGCCCGCACGATTACGGCAAGCCCCCATATCCGCGACGCGCGCGTCCATATCTCGCACGGGGCGACGCAGCCCTTCCGGCAAGCGCGCGAGGCCTCCGCCTCGGTGACCGTGACCCCGGCCGGGGCGGGCGTGACGCCCGACCAGGCGCGGGCGTTGCGGTTTCTGGTGGCCTCGGCAGTCACCGGCCTGCGACCCGATGCCGTTGCCGTGATCGACGGGGCAAGCGGTCAGGTCATCGCCGAGGATCGTGGGCCGAACGCAAGGGCAAGCGAACGGGCCGAGCTGCTCAGGCGAAATGTCGAACGCTTGCTGGAGGCACATGTCGGGCCAGGCCGCGCGGTGGTCGAGGTCAATGTCGACACCGTCACCGACCGCGAAACCATTCGCGAGCACCGGATCGACCCGGACTCGCGCGTTGCCATCAACCAGGAGAGCGAGGAGCGCAACGCGACCGCAAGCGATACGCGCACCAACAGCGTGACCGTGGCCTCGAACCTGCCGGACGGCGATGGCGCGGGCGGCGACGGATCGCAGCAATCGCGCGAGGAAGAAACGCGCGAACGCATCGCCTATGAGGTCAGCCAGACCAGCCGGGAAATCGAACGCGGCCCAGGGGCGATTCGGCGCCTGAGTGTGGCGGTCCTGGTCGACGGGACGCGCGGGCGCGACGACGACGGGGCGATGCAATGGACCCCGCGTCCCGAGGCCGAATTGGCGATGTTGCGGGAACTGGTGGCCGCGGCTGTGGGCTATGACGAGGCGCGCGGCGATGTCATCACCTTGCAGTCGCTGCCGTTCGAGCCGGTTTCGGGCATGGATGGGGCGGGCGCGGACAGCGGCCTGGTCGCGCAGCTGGGCCTGGATGTGATGGCGCTGCTGCGTCTGGTCGCCTTGGCCGCGGTCGTGGTGTTTCTGGCGGTTTTCGTCTTGCGGCCGCTTCTGATCAATGCGCGCGGCCCGCGCGAGGGTGCCGGGCCGGGCGGGCTGGCCCGGATGGGTACGGCGGGTGGATTGCCCGCGCCGGCAGAGGACGCGGGCGGCGACTGGTCCGACATGGCTGCGCTGAACCCGTTGCCGGCACCGATGGGGACCCCGCTGGGCGGGCCGATGCCCGGCGCCTATCCCGATTTCGACGCGGACGCGGCAGGCGGTGGTCCCCCTGAGGATCCGGTTGAGCGGATGCGCGCCCTGATCGCCGACCGGCAGGACGAAACCATCGAAATCCTGCGCAACTGGATGGAAGAACCCGAGGAGAGCCGGTAATGCCGCTGCCGATCCGACTTGAGCCGTTTTGTCAAAGTGACACACCCGACCCCGGCGGTACGCAGGCTTCGGAAGCCGCCGAGGAGGTGAAGCTTGCGGCCTATGAGCGCGGCTATGTCGCGGGCTGGGAAGATGCCGAACGCCAGGCCGGACAGGAGGGGCGAGATCGGCGGGCGGCCGTCGAACGGCAACTGGAGGGGCTGAGCTTTACCTACCACGAGGCGCGCGGCCATGTTCTGCGGGCCCTGGAGCCGGTGCTGGACGCGATGCTCGCAACGATCGTCCCTGAGGCCGCGCGTGCCTCAATCGTGCCCGAGGTCATCGGGCAGATCCTGCCGCTTGCCCATGATGCCAGCGAGGCGCCGGTCACGCTGCAGATCGGCCCCGGAATGCGCGCGGAATTCGATGCCGCGTTGCGGGGTCTGGTGCTTCCGCCGCTCGACATTCGCGAATCGCCCGATCTGCGGCCGGAACAGGCCGAGATCGCGTTCGACACCCGCCTGACCCGCGTCGATCTTTCCCACGCCGCCGAGGCACTGCGCGGCGCGATCGCCCGTTATTACCAGATCCAGTTCGAGGAAAGCCGCCATGCATCATGACCAGGCCATGACCGAGCCGCAAACCGGTGCCCACGAGGGCGACGGGGGTTTGTCCGATCCGGTGCCGTCATCGGTCGCACAATCCGCGCGCCATGCCTTCGACCAGGTGCCGATCGAAATCGTGATCAGCGTCGGCCGGGCGCGCCCGTCGGTGCGCGATCTGTTGCGCCTGCAACGCGACAGCGTTCTGCCGCTCGATCGCCGGATCGAGGATCCGGTGGAACTGTTCATCGGTGATCGCCTGATCGCGCGCGGTGTGCTGGAGGAATGCGAGGGCGCGCAGGCGGGTCAGATGGCCGTCCGCCTGACCGAGGTCGCCGATCCCGGCGACAGGCTCTGACACATGCCCGCCGGTTTGCTGGGTGCACGGGCGGGCCGGCTGGCGCGCAACCTCGGGCCAGCCCTGGTGGTGGTGGCCGTGGTCATCGCCCTGCCGATCGCGGCATCGGCGCAGGAGGTGACCCTGTCGCTGGGCGAGGGCGGAAGTCTGGCGACGCGGTCGATCCAGTTGCTGGTGTTGCTGACCTTGCTGAGCCTGGTGCCCGGGCTTGCGATCATGGTGACCTGTTTTCCGTTCGTGGTCACCGTCCTTGCGATCTTGCGGCAGGGGCTGGGCTTGCAGCAATCGCCGCCGGGCATGGTGCTGACCACGCTGGCCATGTTCCTGACCTGGTTCGTGATGGAACCCGTCTTCACGGCTGCCTGGGATGCGGCGATGGTGCCGCTCAATGCCGGCGACATCGACCTGGAAGAGGCGTTTTCACGTGCGATGGTGCCGTTTCGCGGCTTCATGATGGGCCGGATCGACGCCGCGACCTTTCAGTCGCTGGCCGAACTTCGGCCCATGCCGCCGGACCTGGGGGCACAGGCGCCGCTGTCGGTTCTGGTGCCGTCGTTCCTGCTGTCCGAACTTGCCCGCGCCTTCGAGGTGGGCTTTCTGATCTTTTTGCCCTTCCTGATCATCGACCTGGTCGTGGCCGCGATCCTGATGTCCATGGGCATGATGATGGTGCCGCCAGCGATCGTGTCACTGCCGTTCAAGCTGGCGTTCTTTGTCGTGGCCGACGGCTGGTCGCTGGTGTCGGCCGCCCTGGTGCAGGGGTATTTCTGAGCGCCAACCAGCCTCACTGCCAGGCGACGTCGCCCAGAAAGATGTATCCCGCGCCATAGATCGTCTTGATCAGGCGGGGGTTCTTGGGGTCTTCGCCAAGCTTGGCGCGCAGGCGCGAGATGCGCACATCCATTGCCCGGTCGAAACTTTCGCCCGCTGCCCCGCCCAGGGTTTCCTGCATCTGCATGCGCGAGATCAGGCGCTTGGGCGCCTCAAGAAACAGGCGCAACACCTCGCCCTCGGCATGGCTGAAGGGTACTTCGGTGCCGTCCTCGCCGATCAGGACATAGCGGTCGAAATGTGCCTGCCAGCCGTTGAACCGGGCGATCGACCCGGCGGTCGTGCCGACCGGGCGCGATTTGCGCAGCCGCGCGCGGATGCGGGCGACGACTTCGGCGGGCTCGAAGGGCTTGATGATGTAGTCGTCGGCGCCCAGTTCCAGCCCGGTGACGCGGTCGTTGATATTCGCGCGACCGGATATGATGATGATCGTCGCCCCCGATTCCAGCGCCAGCCGGTGCACCAGCGCCAGGCCGTCGCGGTCGGGCAGACCCAGATCGACAAGGCAGACATCGGGCGCCGTGCGCTTGAGTGCTGCCTCGAATTCGGTGGCGCGCGCGAATGTCGATGTGCGAAACCCGGCATCGGTCAGCGCGTCGGCCAGCATCCGGCGAATCTCGGCCTCGTCATCAAGGATGGCGATAAGCGGTTGCGACATGGCGGCGGTTCCTATTGCGCTGCAGCTTGGGTCAGGCGCGCATCGCAGCGGTGGAGAAAGGCGATCAGTTCGCCCGGATCGAAGGGCTTTTGCAAGACCTCGTGACCGCGCGCCGCGACCTCGCGCAACGGATCGGACGCCGGCAGCGAGGTCATCAACCCCATTGCCACATCCGGCAGCCGCGCGCGCAACCGATTCAGAAGCGCCAGGCCGGTATCGCCATCGGCCAGGTTGATGTCCGACAGCACCATGCCGACCCCGTCGAGAACCGCAAGCGCCTCGGCCTCGGCGCTGTTGGCGGCCTCGATCACCGTGTGGCCGATGGCGCAAAGCATTTCGCGCACATGCGTGCGGATCTCGGGGCTGTCTTCGACCAGCAGGACCAGGCGCGGCTCGATCTGCGGATCGGCCCGGCGCAACGGCAGGCGCAGTGTGACCTGCGCCCCGCCCGCCTCGGCATTCGACAGCCGCACGCTGCCACCGCAGAGCGAGGCGTGATCGTAAACCATGGCCAGCCCCAGGCCGGACCCCTCGCCACCCTTGGTGGTGAAGAACGGATCGAGGCCACGGCGCAACGCCTCGTCCGAGAAGCCGGGGCCGGAATCGGTGACCGAAAGCTCAAGCCAGGTATCGCGCAGCCGCCGCGCCCGCAATTCGATCGCCCCGCCCCGCGGCCCGATCGCGTCGCGGGCGTTCAGGATCAGGTTCAGCAAGCTGTCCTGCACCGCGCCCTGGTCCAGCAGCAACTGGCCCAGACCCGGTTCCAGTTCGATCAACAGCCGCGTCTGGTCCGGCAGCGAGGGGCTGGCCATCGTCTTCAGGTCGTCCAGCAAGACCGCAAGGTCCGTCGCCTCGGCCCGCATCCGGCGCGGCCCCGACATGGCCCCGATTCGCTGCAACAACCGGCCGCCGCGCCGCGCCGCGCTGATCGTGGCGCGGGCGATCTCGGCGGCATCGTCGGGCAGGTCGGGCAGGCGCGCCAGCTTGCCCTGAAGGCCCAGGATGATGGTCAGAAGGTTGGCGAAATCATGCGCCAGACCCGAGGTCAGCTGCGCGGCCAGTTCCCGCTTGCGCGTCTGAAGCAGCGCCGCGCGGGCCTGCGTTTCCTCGGTAATGTCGGTTGACAGGATATAGACCCCGCCACTGGCCTGCGCGCCATCCGGCCCAAGGACGCCGGGATCGGGGGTCAGCGCCACGCGAATCCGGCGCCCGCTTTCCTCGTGCGTCAGTTCGCAGACCGAGGCCTCGCCATCGAGGGCGCGTTTCATATGCGGATGCACCTTGGCAAAGGTGGCCGTGCCCAGCGCCGCCGAGGCATGCAGGCCCACCACGTCGCCCGGCAACCCCGGCATCAGGGTCGAAAGCCGCCGGTTGGAATAGGTATAGACAAGGTCGCGATCGACATGCGCGATATGGGCCGGCATCATTTCGGTGGTCAGCCGGGTGCGCGCCTCGATCTCGGTCAACTCGCGCTTGGCTTCGGCCAGCGCGGCGTTGGTCGACGCCAGCGCGCGGTTGGCCAGGCTCAGCCGTTCGGCATGCGCGAAAAGCTGGCCCGACAATTCCTCGGAGCGGGACCTCAGCAACCGTTCCTGCAACTTGATCTCGGTGATATCGGTATAGACGGTGACCCAGCCGCCTTGCGGCAGCGGTGCCCCCTCGACCGAGATCCAGCGCCCGTTCGGCCGCTGGCGTTCCATGTAATGCGGTTGAAAGGCGCGCGCGGTCTCGACGCGCATGCGCACCGCTTCCTCTGGGTCGGGCTGGGGGCCGTATTCGCCCCGCGCCACCAGATAGCGGATCGTATCCTCGAACGGGGCGCCGGGTGTGACCAGCGCATCGGGCAGGCTGAACATTTCCTGATAGCGGTTGTTGCACACCGCAAGTCGCAGATCGCTGTCAAAGATCGACAGCGCCTGCTGGATCAGGTTCAGCCCCGCGCGGGTGAGTTTTCCAGTGATCTCGCCCTGCATGGAACCACCCTTTGTGCCTGTCGCGTCGCCCGTTTCAAAGTTCCCGCGTGAACCTGCGCAAGCGGTCGGGGCAAGGAACGCCGCATGTGCCGTTTCCGACCGGCCCGGCAGGGAACATGGGGCATTGTGCCCAAAAGCGCGGCACGGGGGAAGGGTGCTTACTCCAGCACTTCCTGCGGATCGATCCCCCAAAGCGCCGAACGCTCGACCCAGCCGTTCCGATCCTCGGTGCGGATCTCGCACCAGGCGGGCTGGCAGCTGTCGATCCGGCCGACGACCCCTTGTTCCAGGATCGCGACTTCCGGTGCGTCCGGGCGCGGCCGGCTGCGCATGGGCGCCATGTCGGCGACCACAAGGGCGGTTCGCACACCCGAGAGCAGCGAATAGTGCATCCAGCCGCCCTCGCCCTCGAAATCCTCGACCCGGCGCCAGTGTTCGAATTCGGCGGTGACCCGCAGGGGCAGGTCGCGGCGGGTATAGATCCAGTCCACACGGTGCGACCGGTTCGGCCCGCGTCGCGCGCGGCCCTCGGTTGATTTCAGCGAGACGAAGCGCGGAAGCGGCAATCCGGTCGACGGCCCGCGCGCGGCAGGGTCGGCCTGCGCTGGCGAATCCGCCTGGGCGCGGGCGCTGCCGGGCATGCCTGCCCAAAGGGCCAGCGACCCCGCCATGACCAGCGCGACGGCCAGCGCCACACCACGGGTCGATGCGACTTTCGTCATCGTTTCTGCCCCTTTTGCCCCCGACCGGACCGTCTGGTGCGGCGCTTCGGTCATTTTGTTGCGCGAAGGTTGCGCGGGGTGCTTGTGCCTCGTCTTTCTATGGGTCACTTTGCCAGCAAGCGCCCCTGTTTGGAAGTCTTGAGGAGGTATGGATGCCGTCGAAGCGCCTGAGTGTTGTCGTTACGCGACGCCTGCCCGATCCGGTGGAGACCCGCCTGAAGGAGCTGTTCGACGCCGAACTGCGCGACGACGACGACACGCCGCTGTCACGTGATGCGCTGGTTGCGGCAATGCAGCGCGCCGATGTGCTGGTTCCGACGCTGAGCGACCATATCGACGCCAACATGCTGGCCCAGGCGGGCGAGCGGCTGAAACTGATCGCCAACTACGGTGCCGGGGTCGATCATATCGACGTGCACAGCGCCCGCCAACGCGGCGTTCTGGTGTCGAACACCCCCGGCGTCGTCACCGAGGATACGGCCGACATGGTCATCGCCCTGATGCTTGCCGTGACCCGGCGCATCCCCGAGGGGCTGGCCGAGATGCAGCGCGGCGAATGGCGCGGATGGTCGCCGATGGCGCATCTGGGCGGGCGCATCGGCGGCAAGCGGCTGGGCATCCTGGGCATGGGCCGGATCGGCCAGGCGGTGGCGCGGCGCGCACGCGCCTTCGGCATGCAGATCCATTACCACAACCGCAAACGCCTGCGCCCCGAGGCCGAGGAACCGCTTGAGGCCACCTATTGGGAGAGCCTCGACCAGATGGTCGCGCGCATGGATGTGATCTCGGTCAACTGTCCGCACACGCCCTCGACCTTTCACTTGCTCAATGCCCGCCGGCTGAAGCTGCTCAAGCCCTCGGCGGTGCTGATCAACACCTCGCGCGGCGAGGTGATCGACGAGAATGCGTTGACGCGCGGGCTGCGCGCCGGCGAGATCGCCGGGGCGGGGCTGGATGTCTATGAGCGCGGCGCCGAGATCAACCCCCGGCTGCGCGAGTTGCCGAACGTGGTCTTGTTGCCGCACATGGGTTCGGCCACGATCGAGGGACGCATCGAGATGGGCGAAAAAGTGATCCTGAACATCAAGACCTTTGCCGACGGCCACCGCCCGCCGGACCAGGTACTGCCCGGCATGCTCTGACGTCGCGGGGGCGGATGAAGGGCAGGGGGGCGCTGCCCCCCTCTGGCCTGCGGCCATTCACCCCCCGGCGTATTTTCGGCAAGATGAAGCCTGATGGCGTTCCGGGACGGCCGGCGGGTCAACCCTTCCGCGGTGGGCGCGAGGGGCGGGCATTTCCGCCGCGCGCGGGTTTGGCGCCGGGGCCGGCAGGCCGTTTCGGCCCGCCCTTGGGCTTGCCACCGGGTTTGGCACCATGTTTCGGCTTGCCTTTGGTTCCCGGCGCATCGAGGCGCGCCGACGGATTGCGCGCCGCGGCCGCGTCGAAGCGGGGGCGCGGGGTGGCCGAAGGCTTGGCCGCGGGCGGCTTTTCGCGCGCGGGTTGCGGGGTCTGCGGGCGGGCGGGCGCGTCGTCGGATCGCGGTGCACGCTCGTCACGGCGTTGCGGCCTGGCCGGACGGGGGGGCGCGTCGGCCCCCTGCCGGCCCTTGGCGGCCGTTCCACCGTGCGGGCGCGGTTTGCGATCATCGGATGGATCGGGGCGCGCGGGTGCGGCCTCGCGGGGCGCGGATGGGCGGGGTCTGGGCGATGACGCCTTTTCCGCAGGCCTGCGATCGGGGCGCCGGGCCGGGTCGGGCGGCGCGGCGCGACTGACCGTGATGCCCTGTTCAAGCTGGCCATCGGCCCCGACCGCGTGAAAGAAGCGCTCTTCGCTGTCGGCATGCAGTTGCACCAGCGTGTGATCGTCGAAGAGCCGGATCGCGCCGATGTCGGTCTTGCCCAGATTGCCGGTGCGGCACAGCATCGGCAAGAGCCAGCGCGGCTCGGCCCGGTCGCGGGTGCCGATGCCGAGCCGGATCCAGATACTGCGGTTGAATTCGGTGCGCGGCTGCGGCCTGGGGCCGTCGGGCGTGACGGGCGCGATGTCTTCGGGGGCGGACCTGGCCGCGAAATACTGGCGCAGCACGCCCGCCGCAAGCTCGCGCGGGGTGAAGCGTTCGATCATCATGGTGATGAGCGCCTGTTCCTCGGGGCTTTCGGGCGCGGTCAGGGCGGGATCGGCCAGAAGCCGCTCGTGATCGCGGGCGCTGACCTCGGCCGCGGTGGGGGCCGGGCCCCATTCGGCGGCGACGCCGGCCGATTGCAGCAGGCGTTCGGTCCGCCGCCTTGCCGGGAAGGGCACGATCAGGACGCTGACGCCCTTTTGCCCGGCCCGGCCGGTCCGGCCCGAACGATGCAAAAGCGCCTCGCGGTTCGAGGGCAGATCGGCATGGATGACCAGTTCGAGCCCCGGCAGGTCGATCCCGCGCGCCGCCACATCGGTCGCCACGCAGACGCGGGCGCGACCGTCGCGCATCATCTGCAGGGCGCGCGCGCGCTCGTCCTGGGCCAGTTCGCCCGACAGGGCCACCACGGCAAATCCGCGATTGTTGAAGCGCGCGGTCAGGTGGTTGACCATCGCGCGGGTCTTGCAAAAGACCAGCGCATTGCGCGCCTCGTAATAGCGCAGCACGTTGACGATCGCGTTCTCGGTCTCTGCGGGCGCAACCGTGAGGGCGCGATAGCTGATATCGGCATGGGCGTCGCGCAGGGCCGTCGCAACCACGCGCTGCGCCGCGCGCTGATAGGTCTGCGCAAGGCGTTCGATCTGCGGCGAGACGGTGGCCGAGAACATCAGCGTCCGGCGTTCCGGGGCGGCCGATTGCAGGATGAATTCCAGATCCTCGCGAAAGCCGAGGTCCAGCATCTCGTCGGCTTCGTCAAGGACGGCAACCTGCAAGGCTGCCAGATCGAGCGCGCCACGCTCCAGATGGTCGCGCAGCCGTCCCGGCGTGCCGACCACCAGGTGCGCGCCGCGTTCAAGCGCACGGCGTTCGGTCCGCGGGTCCATCCCGCCCACGCAAGAGGCGATGACCGCACCCGCGGGCGCATAGAGCCAGGCCAGTTCGCGCTGCACCTGAAGCGCCAGTTCGCGCGTCGGTGCGATGATCAGCGCTCGCGGCGCATCGGGCGCGGAAAAACTGGCGGAATCGTCCATGAGGTCGGCGGCCATAGCCAGCCCGAAGGCCACGGTCTTGCCCGAGCCGGTCTGCGCCGAAACCAGGAGGTCGTGGCCGGCCCGGCCCGGATCCAGAACTGCCGCCTGGACGGAGGTAAGGCTGTCATACCCCTTGTCGGCAAGCGCCTGGGCAAGGGGGGCGGGCAGGTTCGCCCCTGTAGGGAGGGCTGTGGTCATCGCGCTGTTCCGGTCATCAAGATCAATCCGCCCCCATACGCCTGCGCGGCCCGGCTGTATAGAGCCGATCTGCCGGTTGCGCCGACACGCCGCGTCAGGTCTGCCGTGCCGGGTCGGCAGCGCGCGCGCGGCGGGCGGCCGAACGAGAGCTTCAGTCTGCCCCATGCTGGGAGCGCGGTTCAAGCCCCGAGGGCGCCGATGCGATCGGGGCGCGCGATCGGGGCGTTCACGGCCTGGGGCCGAATCCAAAGGCGCGCACCAGCTAGTGGTGCGCGCCTCTCCTCCGTCGGCCGCGACGGCTCCTCTTCCGGTCCGGCCGCTTGTGTTCAGATCTTTTCAATCATCTCGGCTTGCCGCACGATCACCTCCGCCTGCTTGATCGAGGCGATATCGACCAGCCGTCCCTTGTAGACCGTCGCCCCCTCGCCGCGCGCCTTGGCCTCTTCCATTGCGGAAAGGATTTCACGCGCCTCGGCGACGGCGGTTTCGGTGGGGGTGAAAACCTCGTTGGCCAGCGCGACCTGCTTGGGATGGATCGCCCATTTGCCGACCATGCCCAGTGTCGCCGAGCGCAGCGCCTGCGCGCGAAAGCCGTCGTCGTCCGAGAAATCGCCGAACGGCCCGTCGACAGGCAAGACCCCATGCGTGCGGCAGGCGGCGACGATCGCGGCCTGGGCCCAGTGCCACGGGTCGGACCAGTATTGCCGACCGTCGCGCAGCATGTAGTAGTTTTCCTGCGTGCCGCCGATCCCGGTGGTGTGCATCCCCATCGAGGCCGCGAAATCGGCGGCGCCAAGGCTCATGGCCTGAAGCCGGGGCGAGGCCGCGGCAATTTCCTCGACATGGGCGATGCCGGCGGCGCTTTCGATGATGACCTCGAACGCGATGCGCTTGCGGCGTCCCTTCGCGGCCTCGATTGCGCTGACCAGCGCATCGACGGCATAGACATCGGCGGCGCAACCCACTTTCGGGATCATGATCTGGTCCAGCCGTTCGCCCGCCTGTTCCAGCAGATCGACAACATCGCGATACCAGAACGGCGTGTCGAGCCCGTTGATGCGCACCGAAAGGGTCTTGTTGCCCCAATCCACCTCATGCGTGGCCTGGATGACATTGGCGCGCGCCTGGTCCTTGTCATTCGGCGAGACCGAATCCTCAAGGTCAAGATTGATCACATCCGCCGCCGAGGTTGCCATCTTCTCGAACAGCGCCGTGCGCGAGCCGGGTCCGAACAACTGGCAACGATTCGGGCGGGCGGGGGCGGCGGGCTGGATGCGAAAGGACATGGCGCCTCCTCTTGATGTCAGGTGGAAGGAAGTTGCGCAGGATCGTGGGCGATGGTTATTATCTTGCGTATTCGGGCGCAAGAGGATTTTCTGCATCTGCACGACAACCGCGGCGATGCCGCAAGTTCGGCCAGCGAGCACACCAAGTGAATCGAAGATAGCTGCGATTTTTGGCCGAAATTTCGAACTTTCTTGCGCATGTCTGGTCAGTGACGCTGATAAAACCTATGTTCTGGCGTCATATTTGCGCCAGACTGCGCGCCAGACATCCGATGGAGCTGCACCGATGATTGAAACGCCATACCTGTTGTTTCTGGGCGATGCGCCCGACCCGCTGGCCGCGAAGGTTGCGCAGGGGATCAAGGACTGGCGTCCCGAATACGCCCTGGGCCAGTTGCGGCTTGAGGGCTGCAAGGCCGACATGGGCCTGCCCGACATGACGCTGGCCGACGCCAGGGCCGCCGGCGTGAAAACCGTCGTCATCGGGGTGGCCAATCGCGGCGGGGTGATCAGCCAGGCGTGGAAAAAGGTGCTGGTGCAGGCATTGGAGGAGGGATTCGACCTGGCCTCGGGGCTGCACAACCTGCTGCGCGACGAACCCGACCTCAAGGCGGTGGCCGAGGCGACCGGGCGGAGCCTGCACGACGTGCGCATCCCCTCGGTGCAATACCCGATCGCGAATGGCGAGAAGCGGCGCGGAAAGCGGGTGCTGGCGGTGGGCACCGATTGTTCGGTCGGCAAGATGTACACGGCGATGTGCATGGAGCGCGAGATGCGCGAACGCGGCCTGAAGGCGACCTTTCGTGCCACCGGTCAGACCGGCATCCTGATCACCGGCGATGGCGTCCCGCTGGATGCGGTGATCGCCGATTTCATGGCCGGCTCGATCGAATGGCTGACCCCCGACAATGATGACGACCACTGGGATCTGATCGAAGGGCAGGGCAGCCTGTTCCATGTCAGCTATTCCGGCGTCACGATGGCGCTGATCCATGGCGGCCAGCCCGACGCACTGATCATCTGCCACGAGCCTACGCGCAGCCACATGCGCGGCCTGCCAAGCTATGCGCTGCCGACGATCGAGGCGGTGCGCGATGTCGCGCTGCAAATGGCGCGCGTGGCGAACCCGGCGTGCCAAGTGGTGGGCGTTTCCGTCAATACGCAAGCCATGGACGACGCCGCGGCGCGGGCCTGCCTGTCGGAGATCGAGGCGCGCACCGGCTTGCCGACCACCGATCCGTTCCGCTATGGCGCGGGCGCGCTGGTGGATGCGCTGGCCGCGATCTGAAAGAGGGCGATGCGGGGGGCTACGCGCCCCCCGCACCCCCGCGCCAAGGGGGGCGCACGCGCCCCCCTGTGGAACCCCCCGTGCGTATTGCCGGGCAAGACGAAGGAACCGCGATGATCACCGTCGAGGCAGAGAGATTTCGGCTGGCCGAAGTGTTCACCATTGCCCGGGGCTCGCGCAGCGAGGCGCAGGTGCTGACGGTGACGCTCGCGCGCGGGGGCGCCGTGGGACGCGGGGAATGCGTGCCCTATGCGCGATACGGCGAAACCGTCGAGTCGGTCGCCGCCCAGATCGCCGGCTTGCCCGCCGAGATCGAACGCGATGCGTTGCAATCGGTTCTGCCGGCGGGGGCTGCGCGCAACGCCGTCGATTGCGCGCTGTGGGATCTCGAGGCCAAGAGTGCCGGACGCCGGGTCTGGGATCTGGCGGGCCTGCCGCCACCGGGGCCCGAGGTGACGGCCTTCACGCTGTCGCTGGATGCGCCCGAAAAGATGCGTGCGGCGGCGTCGCGGAATGCGCATCGGCCCCTGCTGAAGGTCAAGCTGGGCACGCCCGAGGACATGCCCCGCCTGGAGGCGGTACGCGCGGGCGCGCCGAAGGCACGCATCATCGTCGATGCCAACGAGGGCTGGTCAGCCGATCTCTATGCCGATCTCGCGCCGCATCTTTTGCGGCTGGGCGTGGCGATGGTCGAACAGCCGCTGCCTGCCGGCGCGGACGACATGCTGTCCGAGATCGCCCGGCCCTTGCCGGTCTGCGCCGACGAAAGTTGCCATGATCGGGCCAGCCTGCCCGCCCTCAGGGGCAAGTACGACATGATCAACATCAAGCTCGACAAGACCGGCGGCCTGACCGAGGCGCTGGCGCTGCGCGACGCCGCGCGCGCCGAAGGGTTCGCGATCATGGTCGGCTGCATGGTCGGATCGTCGCTGGCCATGGCGCCGGCCGTCCTGGTGGCGCAAGGCGCGGCGGTGACGGATCTTGACGGCCCGCTGCTGTTGGCCGAAGACCGCGACCACGCTTTGCAATACGACTCGGACGGTGTTCACCCACCCCGGCCCGAGCTTTGGGGATAGGAGACACCCATGAGCCGCACCGTCTATGTCAATGGTGACTATGTCCCCGAGCAGGAGGCCAAGGTCTCGATCTTCGACCGCGCTTTCCTGATGGCCGATGGCGTTTACGAGGTGACCAGCGTGCTGGGCGGCAAGCTGATCGATTTCGACGGGCATCTGGCGCGGTTGCAACGGTCGCTGGATGCGCTGGAGATCCCCAATCCGCTGGGACGGGCGGCGTGGCTGGCGATCCACCGCCGCCTGGTCGCGGAGAACGGCATTGACGACGGGTTGGTCTATCTTCAGGTCACGCGCGGCGCACCCGGCGACCGCGATTTCGCCTATCCCGACCCCGATACGACGGCGCCGACGGTGGTGCTGTTTACCCAGAACAAACCCGGTCTGGCCGACAGCGCGCAAGCCCGCGCGGGGCTCAAGGTGATCACGGTCGAGGATATCCGCTGGGGGCGGCGCGATATCAAGACCGTACAGCTGCTGTATCCGTCGATGGCCAAGATGATGGCAAAGAAAGCCGGATGCGACGATGCCTGGATGGTCGAGGACGGTTTCGTCACCGAGGGCACGTCGAACAACGCCTGGATCGCGAGCGGCGGCAAGCTGGTGACGCGGCAGCGCAATACCGACATCCTGCACGGGATCACCCGCGCGGCGGTGATGCGATGCGCCGCCGAGACCGGGGTCGGGGTCGAGGAGCGGCCGTTCACGGTCGCCGAGGCGCAGGCGGCCGAAGAGGCCTTCATCACCTCGGCCTCGGCCTTCGTGATGCCGGTGGTGGCGATCGACGGTGCCGCGGTCGGGGCGGGCGTGCCGGGCCCCGTGACCCGGCGTTTGCGCGAGATCTATCTGGAAGAGATGCGCGCCAACGCGCTGTGATGCGCATGGCGGGCCGCGCCGGCATGGGGAGGGGGCTTTGCCCCCTCTGGCCTGCGGCCATTCACCCCCAGCGTATTGAAGGCAAGATGAAGCATCGACGGCGGGTCGGATGACCCGGTCACAGGGCCTGAGGCCGGCTGCGGCGCCGGCAGGGCCGCGCCGTTCCGATGCCCGTGCGCGGCGCACGGCGGCCGGCAATCGCCAACGCCGGTCGGACCGGGTTGGGGGCTGGACAGTTGCGCCGGGGCGCGTCAGTTTGGGGCAGGTTCTGATCGCGAAAGGCCATGTCGATGAACGCTGTCGTTTCTGCCCGGCCCTGGCATCTGCTGCCCGTTGCGCTGTGTCTCGTGCTTTGGCACGGGGTTCTGGCGCTGGACTATGTCAATGCCCGCTTCGACCTTTATCCGGAGTTCCCCGGCCTGATGGCCGGTCTGCCGCTGACCGCGCTCTGGCTCAAGGTGGTCTGGGGGATGGCCGTGTGGCTGGGGCTGTTGGGCGCAGTGTTCCTGGTCTGGGGCGACGATGCCGCGGTGCTTTTGCTCTTTGCCGCGGCGGTGGCGATGCTGGCGGCGATGATCGGGCTCGGCCCTCTGGAGGCGCCCGCGGCGTTGAGCGGGGTCGCCGCGACCGCCCCCTGGCCCTTGGCGCCCGCGGCGCTGGTGGCTGTGCCGCTTCTGGGCTGGATCTATGCCCGCGGCCTCAAGCGGCGCGGCCGGCTGCACTGAACCGATACGCGTTTTTCAGGCGTCTGATACGAAAGGGACCAACATGATCCGCCGCACTCTGGCCGAGGCCATTGGCAACACGCCGCTGATCCGTCTCAACCGCGCCAGCGAGGAAACGGGTTGCGAGATCCTGGGCAAGGCCGAATTCCTGAACCCGGGGCAGTCGGTGAAGGACCGCGCCGCGCTTTATATCATCCGCGATGCGGTGGCGCGCGGCCTGCTTGAGCCGGGCGGCACGATTGTCGAGGGCACGGCCGGGAATACCGGGATTGGCCTGGCACTGGTGGGGGCGTCGATGGGGTTTCGCACGGTGATCGTGATCCCCGAGACGCAAAGCCAGGAAAAGAAGGACATGCTGCGCCTGGCCGGTGCCGAACTGGTGGAGGTGCCGGCGGCACCCTATCGCAACCCCAACAATTACGTGCGCTATTCCGGGCGGCTGGCCGATGCCATGGCAAAGACCGAGCCCAGGGGCGCGATCTGGGCCAACCAGTTTGACAACGTGTCCAACCGTCAGGCCCATGTCGAAACGACGGGCCCCGAGGTTTGGGACCAGACCGGCGGCAAGCTCGATGGGTTCATCTGCGCGGTGGGGTCGGGCGGCACACTGGCCGGTGTCGCGATGGCCCTCCAGCCGCGCGGGGTCAGGATCGGCCTGGCCGATCCCGATGGCGCGGCATTGCACAATTTCTACACCCATGGCGAACTCAAGGCCGAGGGGTCGTCGATCACAGAAGGGATCGGGCAGGGGCGCATCACCGCCAACCTGGAGGGCTTCACGCCCGACATGTCGTTCAACATCCCGGATAGCGAGGCGCTTCCGGTGGTGTTCGACCTTCTGTCCGAAGAGGGGTTGTGCCTTGGCGGATCGTCGGGGATCAATGTCGCAGGGGCGATGCGCATGGCCCGCGAGATGGGGTCGGGCCACACGATCGTGACGGTTCTGTGCGACTATGGCACGCGCTATCAGTCCAAGCTGTTCAACCCTGCTTTCCTGAAGGAAAAGGGCCTGCCGGTTCCGCAATGGATGGACCGTGCGCCTTCTGATATTCCCGACGTCCGGGTGGAATGAGGCGCGCGCGGGTTCACCACCATGACCACACTGGATGCATCGACGCGACCGGGCCGTACGCAACGGGGGATGTTGCGCGGCCGGGCCGTCATGCTGGTGCTGGTGCTGGCGGCCACCCTGGCGCAGCTCGGCCCATTGCGCGCGCAGGAGGCCGGGCCCGAGGGGCCGCATTACGGCGCCTGGGAGCTTCTGGCCGATCGCGCTGAGGCCGCGGTCGAAAACCCCGACATGCCCGAAAGCGAGTTGGAAGCGCTGCGCGCCCGGGTGGTCGACTACCGGCTCCAGTTTCTTGAGGCGCAGGCTGTCAACCAGGATCGCATTGAAACCCTGCGCGAGCAGATCGCGGCCCTGGGCGAGCCCCCCGGCGAGGACGAGGTCGAGGCGCCCGAAATCGCCGAGCGCCGCCGCGAACTGACTGAGCGCCTGGCCGAGCGCCAGGCGCCCCTGTTGACGGCCGATGAGGCGTTTCGACGTGCGGACGGGATTATCGGCTCGATCGACCGGGTGTTGCGCGAACGTCAGGCAGACGCGCTTCTGACGCTTTGGCCGACACCGCTGAACCCGGCGAACTGGTGGGCTGGCGTCAACGTGCTGATCAGCTCGGGCCTGACATTGTATGGCGAGGTCTATAACGCCTGGCTCGACCCGGCGCGACGCAGCGAGATGCTGGCCGATCTGCCGATCACGCTGGGTGCGCTGGCGCTGGCGGCCTTGCTGCTGCTGCGCGGCCGGGGCTGGATGGAACAGTTGACGGTGCGGCTGTTGCAAAGCACCGCCATATTGCGCGGCCGGACCGTCGCGGCATTCGCGCTGTCGCTGTCGCAGCTTCTGGTGCCGTTTCTGGGCCTGACGCTGTTGCGCACGGCGATCCTGTCAAGCCGCCTGACCGGTCCGACGATCGAACTGCTGGTCGATGCGCTGGTCCCGGCCGGCATGATGGTGTTCTTCGCACGCTGGCTGTCACTTCAGTTGTTTCCGCCGATCACCGATCCCGGCATCCCGATCCGTCTGCCGGACGAGGCGCGCCGCCGCGGTCGCGTGCTGGCGCTGATGCTGGGCCTGACGGCCGCCTTGCGCATGATCCATGAGCCGCTCAACGCCCCGGACCTGCAATCCGACGCGGCCAATTCGGCGCTGATTTACCCGCTGGTTCTGCTGGCCGGGTTTCTGCTGATCAGGTTAAGCCGGGTTCTGAAAAACCATGAGTTACCCGAAGCCGCGGACGAAACCGCCGCCGTGCCCGGTTTCTTCGACCGGATGCTGCAACTGGTGGCGCGCGTCTGCGTCGTTCTGCCGGTTGTCGCGGCGGTGCTGGGGGCGGTGGGCTATGTCACGGCCGCAACGCAGATCGTCTTTGCGCTGGCTGCGTCGCTGGCGCTGGCGGGCGTAATGATCATTCTGCACCGGCTGATCACGGCGATCTATATCGCGGTGCTGGGCGATCGCCATGACGGGCCATCCGAGGCGCTGGTTCCCGCGCTGGCGGGCATGGTGCTGGCCATCGTCGCCATCCCGATCCTGGCCGTGATCTGGGGCGTGCGCGAGACCGAACTCTTTGAAATCTGGGTCCGGTTCCGCGAAGGCTTCGCCCTTGGCGAAACGCGCGTCGCGCCCGGCAACATCCTGTCCTTCATCCTGGTTTTCGTGATCGGTTTCCTGGTCACGCGGGCCTTGCAAGGGGCATTGTCGGCCTCGGTGCTGCCCAAGACGACGATGGAACGCGGCGCGCAAAAGGCCATCACCTCGGGGGTTGGCTATGTCGGCATCGTGATCGCCGCGCTGGTGGCCTTTTCGACCGCGGGCATTGACCTGTCGGGGCTTGCCATCGTCGCCGGCGCGCTGTCGGTCGGGATCGGCTTTGGCTTGCAGAACATCGTGTCGAATTTCGTCTCGGGGGTGATCCTGCTGATCGAGCGCCCGGTCTCCGAAGGCGATTGGGTCGAGGTCGGTCCGGTCATGGGTACGGTCAGCCGGATTTCCGTGCGTTCGACCGTGATCGAGACCTTCGACCGGTCCGAGGTGATCGTACCGAATGCCGATCTGATCTCGAATGCCGTCACCAACTATACCAAGTCGAACACCACGGGCCGCGTGATCATCCCGGTCGGGGTGGCCTATGGCACCGATACCCGGCGGGTCGAACGGATCTTGCGCGAGATCATCGAGGCACAGCCCATCGTCGCGCTGACGCCCCCGCCCAGCGTCCTGTTCCTGAGTTTCGGCGCCGATGCGCTGGAATTCGAGATCCGGGCCATTCTGCGCGATGTCAATTTCCTGTGGAGCGTGAAATCCGACGTCAACCATGAGATCGCGCGCCGCTTTGCCGAAGAGGGGATCGAGGTGCCCTTTGCCCAGCGCGACATCTGGCTGCGCAACCCCGAGGCGTTGGGCGGGAAGCCGGCGCAATCGCCGCCCAAGGCGCCACTTGAGACCGGCACCCCGGCGCAGGAAACGTCGCCTTCGACCGAACTGCATTTCGACGAGCCCCCGGACGGCGGCGGCCTTGAGGACGAATGATGACAGCCCCCCTTTTCCGGACCGATCCCTATGCCCGTAGCTGCACCGCGCAGGTATGCGGGCTAACCGAAACCGGCGCGGTTCTTGTCGACCGCGCGGTTTTTTATCCCGCCGGCGGCGGCCAGCCCGGCGACAGCGGCGTGATCGCATGGCCTGGCGGGCGCGCCGCCGTGATCGACACGGTCAAGGCCGGAGACGCCATCGCGCTGGTTCTGGAACCGGGGGCCAGTCCGCCTGCGCCGGGCACTGCGATCACGCAAACCCTGGACTGGCAGCGCCGGCACCGGCACATGCGCATGCACACGGCCCTGCATCTCTTGTCGGTGGTCTTGCCGCTGCCGGTGACCGGGGGCGCGATCGGAGCCGACAAGGGGCGGCTGGATTTTGACATGCCCGAAGCGCCCGCGGATCGCGACGGGCTTGAGGCGGCGCTGAACGGGCTGGTCGCGCGGGATCTGCCGGTGTCCGAAAGCTGGATCACGGATGCGGAACTCGACGCCAATCCCGGTCTGGTCAAGACAATGTCGGCCCAGCCCCCGCGCGGTCAGGGGCGGGTGCGGCTGATCGCGATCGGCGAGGGTGATGAGCGGGTCGATCTGCAACCCTGTGGCGGCACGCATGTTGCACGAACGGGCGAAATCGGTGCGCTGAGGCTTGGAAAGATCGAGAAAAAGGGCCGCCAGAACCGGCGGGTGACGATCTGGCTGGACGACGCCTAGGGCGCAAGCCCTGGCCAAACCTGACACCGGAAAAGCAAAAAGGCCGCCTTGCGGCGGCCTTTAATGTGCTTGTCGCTTCAGGCTCAGGCCGTTGCGGCGCGGGCCTTTTCAACGATCTGGCCGAATGCTTCAGGCTCATGCACGGCCAGATCGGCCAGAACCTTGCGATCGACCTCGATCCCGGCGGCCGACAGCGCATGGATGAAGCGCGAATAGGTCAGGGTCGGGTCGATGGCGCGCACGGCGGCATTGATGCGCTGAATCCACAGCGCGCGGAAATTGCGCTTGCGGTTCTTGCGGTCGCGCGTGGCGTATTGATTGGCCTTGTCCACCGCCTGCGTGGCGGTGCGGAAATTGCGCGAGCGGGCGCTGTAATAGCCTTTCGCGGCCTTGACGACCTTGCGGTGGCGGGCGTGGGTAACCTTACCGGATTTGACGCGGGACATATCTGGTCCTCCTCAGCGGGCGTAGGGCATGTAGGTCTTGACGATCCTCGTGTCCGGCTCGCTCAGCACCGTGGTGCCGCGCGCGTCGCGGATGAACTTGGTCGTCCGTTTGATCATGCCGTGGCGTTTGCCGGCCTGGGCCGACTTTATCTTTCCGCTGGCGGTGACCTTGAAGCGTTTCTTGGCGCTTGCCTTGGTCTTCATCTTGGGCATTTCCGTCTCCTGTCTTGTTCGAGCGGTTCGAACGCGCGACTCGGCATGCCTCTTGGGCCGGCCACGCGGGGTGTGGAGCGCGCTCTATAGGATGCAAGCGCGGGCGATGCAAGGGCTGTTGCGGCCATCCCTCCTGCGCTTTAGACAAGCGGAGCGGAGTGTGCAACGGAAATGGCGGAGCAGGTATGTCAGCGCTACGGTTCGACGTGATCGTGATCGGCTCCGGCCCCGCCGGCAGTGCTGCCGCGACGGTCGCCGCGCGCGCCGGATTGCGGGTGGCGCTGCTCGACAAATCCGCCTTTCCCCGCGACAAGCTTTGTGGCGGCGCCGTCAGCGGGCGCGGTGAACGGTATCTGCGCGAGATCTTCGATCAATCCGTCACGCCCGGCCTCTTTCGCAGCCTGACGCGCGTGCGCCTGTCGCATGAGGGCGAGGGGTTCGGCCTGATCAAGGATGCGCCTGCCCTGCACATGACGATGCGGCGCAGCTTCGACGCGCTGCTGCATGCCCATGCGGCCAAGGCGGGCGCGACGGTTTTCGCGCCGGTCCGCGTCACCCGGATCGAGCCGGGCGCGCCCCAGATCGAACTTGACGACGGACGCGTCCTGCAAGCGCCGCTCTTGATCGGGGCGGATGGTTGTAACAGCGCCACCGCCCGTGCGCTCTATGGCCGGCCGTTCGACCCTGCGGACGTAGCCTTTGCGCTGGAGGTGGAACCGCCGCGACAGCGCGGAAAGTTCGGTGCCGTGCAGGTCGATCTGGCGGCGGCGGATTGGGGGTATGGCTGGATCTTTCCAAAGAACGATGGCATCACCATCGGTGTTGGGGGCTTACACCGTAAGAACCCCGACATGAAGGCTCGGATGCTGGCCTATCTCGATCGCCATGTTCCGGCCGATACGGCGCGAGTGGCCCTGAAGGGGTGCAAGGGTGCGTTTTTGCCCGCAGGTGTCTATCGCAAGGTTCCTGGTGCGGGGCAGGTGCTGCTGGCCGGCGACGCCGCCGGGCTGGTCGACCCGGTGACCGGCGAGGGGATCGCCTGGGCGATGCACAGCGGTCGGCTGGCGGCGGACGCCTGCGTCGCTGCGTTGCAGTCCGGTGCGCCGAAATCGGCGCTTCGCCGCTATGGCCGGGAGCTGGCCTATCTTCAGCACGAGATCGATCGCGCCCGCATGATCCAGAAGATGATGTTTTTCGGACCCGGCGCGCGAACGCTGGTACGAAACCTCGTGCGCAAACGCGCAATCCAGTACACGTTCCTGAATATCCTGTCGGGCGCGCGCGATTACCAGGACATCGGCGCCAAGACCCTGATCAATGCATCGCTGACCTATGGAAAAGGCTGGTTTCAGGGTGCTGCCGGAACCGCCGGGCGCGACTGAGGTGCGGGGCGCGCGCCCGCTCAATACAGCAAGCGCGCCAGCACCGAAAGCGCGAGATCCGGCACATCGGCCCAATCGTATCCGCCCGCGGGGTGGTTGAAATGGGCCCAGCCGACCATACCCGCCCCAAGGATCAGCAGGATCAGTCCCGGCACCGGGCGACGCCGGTCGGCCCAGGCCGCGACGAAGGCCACGAAGGCGAGCGGCAGAAATGCCAGCCCCGCCAGAAGCATCAGATCGCGCAGCATGCGCCCCCTTTTCCGGCCCGCGCCGGAACCGGACCCTGGTGCCGATTATTCAGCCTCGGCGCGGTAAATCAAGCGCTCATCGCAGGGGGCGACGCGCAGGATGTTGGTTGTGCCGGGCACGTTGAAGGGCACACCTGCGGTGACCACGATCTGCTCTTGCTCGGTGGCAAGCCCCAGATCGCGCGCGGCGCGCGCGGCGCTGACCACCGCTGATTTGAACCGGTCGATCGGGCCGGTCGCCACGCAATGAATGCCCCATGTCAGGCACAGCCTGCGCAGGGTCGCCGGGCTGGGGCTGAGGGCGATGATCGGCACTTGCGGGCGCTCGCGCGCGACCTTGCTGGGGGTCGAGCCGGATTCGGTGAAACAGCAGATCGCCTTGATGTCGGTGGTCTCGGCGATTTCGCGCGCCGCGGCAACGATGCCATCGGCGACGCCAACATGGTCGATCTTGCGCGAGGCAACGATCACCTCGCGCCAGGTCGGGTCGCCCTCGACCGAGATCGCGACGTTGTTCATGGTTGCCACCGCCTCGACCGGATAGGCACCGGCGGCGGATTCGGCGGACAGCATCACCGCGTCGGCGCCCTCATAGATGGCGGTGGCCACGTCGGACACCTCGGCGCGGGTCGGCATCGGGCTTTCGATCATGGATTCCAGCATCTGCGTGGCCACGATCACCGGCTTGGCGGCGGCGCGGGTGCGGCGCACCAGGCGCTTCTGGATCGGGGGCACCGCGTGAACCGGCAATTCGACGCCCAGGTCGCCGCGCGCCACCATGATGCCGTCGGCCGCCGCCAGGATCTCGTCGAAGGCCTTGACGGCGGCGGGTTTTTCGATCTTGGCCATGATCGCGGCGCGCCCGCGCGCCAGCGCGCGGGCCTCGGTCACGTCCTCGGCGCGTTGCACGAAACTGAGTGCCAGCCAGTCCACGCCCAGGTCGCAGACGAATTCCAGATCGCGCCGATCCTTGTCGGACAGCGCGGCCAGCGGCAGGACCACATCGGGCACGTTCACCCCCTTGCGATCCGAGATCACGCCGCCGACCGCCACCACGCAATCGGCGAAATCGGCGCCACAGGCCACGACTTCCAGCCGAATCTTGCCATCGTTGATCAGCAGTTCCGCGCCAGGTTCAAGGGCCGCGAAGATTTCGGGATGGGGCAGTTGCACGCGCTGCGCATCGCCGGGTGCGTCATCGAGGTCCAGGCGGAAGGCGGCGCCCTCCTCCAGCTCGACCGGGCCGGTCGCAAAGGCGCCGACACGCAGCTTGGGCCCCTGAAGATCGGCCAGAAGGGCGATCGGCCGCCCGGCCTCGGCCTCGATCTGACGCACCAGATCGTGGCGGGCACGAATTTCGCCATGGCTGCCATGGCTCATGTTCAGGCGGAAGACATCGGCGCCGGCATCGAACAGCGCGCGGATCGTGTCCAGATCCGACGAGGCCGGACCCAGCGTGGCCACGATCTTGACATTGCGGTTTCGTCTCATGCTGCGGTTTCCTTCGCCCTGTATGCGTTGCCTCTATCGCCAAAATATGAAGCTTCGGCAACCACCGCCGCGCCATTACGCTTGACCGGAGGCGTTTCGAGGCTCAGTTCATGGATCATCACCCCACGGAGGACCGCATGGACGAAGAGACCCGCATCCGCATCGAAGCCGCCACCTATCGCCGTCTTGTGCAGCACCTCATGCAGGACCGGCCCGAGGTCCAGAACATCGACATGATGAACCTTGCCGGCTTTTGCCGCAACTGCCTGAGCCGCTGGTATCAGGAAGCCGCCGAACGCGAGGGGATCGACCTCGACAAGGCCGGGGCGCGCGCGATCGTTTACGGGATGCCCTATGACGAATGGCAGGCCCGTCACCAGCGCCCGGCGACGGCCGAACAGCAGGCGGCCTTTGAAAAGGCCTTTGCCGAGAATGTCGGCAAGCCCGGCTGACCTGGCGGCCTTGCCGGGATTCTTCTGACGATGTCGGGCGGCGCCGGGCAAGGCGCAATCACTCGGCGGCGGCGGTTTCGCGGCGTTCGTTCGGGCGGCTGGCGCCGGTGGCGTCGGCGGTGAACTGGTTTTCCGGATCAATCTCGGGCAAGCCTTCGCGCGACAGCAGGATCGCCACGGCCCGTGCGGCCGGGATATGCGAACAGATGATCATCACCGCCACCATGATCGGAACCGCCAGGAACATGCCCGGCACCCCCCAGACCGCGCCCCAGAACGCCATGGCAATGATGATGCCGAAGGACGACACCCTGAGCGTCTTGCCCATGAGCATCGGGTCGATCACCGAGCCCAGCACGAACTGCAACATGCCCACGAGAACGAAGATCAAAAGCGCGAAGGCCGGTTCGGTGACCTGAAGATAGGCCACCAGGGCCACCAGGAACGTGGCGATGATCGACCCGACCGAGGGCAGGTAGTTCAGCACGAAGGTCACGATGCCCATGGCAGCCGCGAATTCCAGCTCGAAGAATGCCATCACCAGATAGACCGCGATACCGGTCAACGCGCTGATCCCGGTCTTGACCAGAAGGTAATGGTTCACCCGCCGAATGATCGAACGGATGATGCCGCTGACCTGTTTCGCGCGCGCCTTGTCCTGCATCAGGTTTTCCAGCTTGGTGTCGAACCAGATCCGTTCGGCGAACAGGAAGCCCACGAACAGGATCACCAGGGTCGTGGCCGACAGCACGTTGCCCGCCTGCTCGGCCGCGGTCCGGATGTAGCTCGACACCTCGATCGAGCGGATCGACGCGGCCACCGCCTCTTCGGTGTCGGGCCCCATCCAGGCAAACAAGCCCGCGATCGCCTCGATCGCCTGGTCGGTATAGCCGACGGTCGTCGTGACCACCGAATTGACCTGCACCAGCACGAGCCCCGACAGCGCGAGCAGCACCGACGAGATCAGCGCGAAAGCCGCAATCGAGGCCAGCCAGCTGGTGACGCGCCAGTTTCCGATCCGCAGGCGCGAGATCGAACTGATGGCATCGGTCGTCAAGGAGAACAGCACGATCGCGATGACCAACGAGATCAGGATGAACTGGGCCTCGACCAGCAGGAACAGGACCACCGCGAATGCGATGATGCCCAGAAACCAGGCTTGCAGGCGCGAGCGTTCGACCATGCTCAGTCGGGCGGGCGGGCGCGGTTCGGCCGGGGCGGTGCTGCGGGTTCGGGCGCTCATTCTCAACGATCGCGATGGTTGGCGTGGCGGATCTACGGACAGACGTTACCCTAGGCCGCGCGTCAAGCCGAAACAACAGAGAAGCGTTGCATCGGTGCGAAATCGGCGGCGGCCTGCGCGGGTCAGCGCGCGGCGCGCTCCAGCGCCGGGACCAGATCGCCATAGCCCGTGAGGCGACGTTCATAGGCCAGCCCCAGCCGCGCCGCCGCCGCGCGCGCGCGCGCGTCCAGCGCCGGGTCGTCGGTCTGGGCCAGATAGACCAGCGTTTCGTAATTTCCGAACATCATCGCGATCAGCTCGGGGTGGCGATCGAATCCCATGGCCTTCCAGACGAAGGCGTCGAACTGGCGCACCAGGAAATCGGTCAGGTAGAAGGCCGTGATCTCGCTGTCGGCATGGGCGGCAAAGGTCGCGTTGCCTTCGAAGAAGGCATAGCAATGCGGCCCCTCGACCATTTCCACGCCCAACTCGGCGCAGCGGGCCTGCAAAAGCCCGCCGGTGCCGCAATCGGCATAGACGACGAAGATCCGGGCATAGCGGTCGCGGTTTTGCCGCACCGCCCGTTCCACCGCATCGGGGATCAGATCGGGACGCAGGTGCAGCTTGGCCGGCAGGCAGTGCAGGTCCACATGGGTCCAGCCATTGGCGCGCATGATCGCCAGGATCTCATGCGCCAGTGCGCCGCAGGCCAGAAGCAGGATGCGCCCACCCGTCGCCGCCGTGAGGCCGTGATCGGTCAGCGTGGCGTCGTCGGGGGTGGCCGGGCCGGTCTGGATCATCATGCGACTCGTCAGTTGGCGGCCGCGCGCTCCATCGCCGGGCGGATGCGCGAGGCCAGGATTTCATCCGTGATCGGCCCAGCATAGCGCAGAACGATTTCCCCCGAGCCGTCAACAACGAAGGTTTCAGGCAAACCAGCGACACCCCAGTCCAGCCCCATCCGCGCGCGCGGGTCGGCGCCGACGGCCGCATAGGGGTCGCCCAGTTCCAGCAGAAAGTCCTCGGCGCGGTCGGGCTGGTCGCGGTAGTTCACGCCCATGATCGTCACGCCCTCATTGGCCAGCTCTTCCAGCACCGGATGTTCGGCCCGGCACGGCGGGCACCACGAGGCCCAGAAATTGACCAGCGTGACATCGCCGGCGCGGATCAGATCGTCGCTGAACAGCGTGCGCCCCGGCATTTCCTCCAGCGCGACGGCGGGCGCATCCTGCCCCGCGCGCGCGGACGGCAGGGCATCGCGGTCCTCACGCAGGTTGCCCGCCGCGACAAAGGCCACGAACCCGGCCAGCATCGCCGGCGGCAGGACCAGAAGCAGGTTGATCTTGGGCATCGTCGTTTCCTATCCCTTGCGGCCCGCTCGGGCCTCGATATCGGCCAGCGCGCGCCGGACGCGGCGCCCGCGCAGCCAGACCCAGCCCACAAGCGTGGCCAGCAATGCCAGCGACACGGCATAGGCCAGCGTCACCTCGACCGCATAGCGTCCCAGGTCCGGCATCATCCCTGCATCCTTTCGCGGTTGATCAGCGCCTTCATGCGTCGGGCGCGGATTTCGGTGCGGGTCCCGGCCAGGACCAGCGCCAGAAACAGCAGGCCGAACCCGGTCATGGACACATAGAGCGGCGCCTTGTAGGCCCAGTCCATGCGCGTGCCCGGCGCCACCGACAGCGATGCGCCCTGATGCAGCCCCTGGTTCCAGAAGATCGCGGCATAGCGCGACAGCACCGCGAACACCGATCCGACGATGCACAGAACGGCGGTCAGATCGGCCGCGGTGTCAGGGTCCTCGATGGCCGACCACAGCGCGATATAGCCCAGATAGAACAGGAACAGGATCAGGAACGAGGTCAGCCGCGGATCCCAGGCCCACCAGGTGCCCCACATCGGCTGGCCCCAGATCGCGCCGGTGAATAGCGCGATCAGCGTCATCATCGCCCCGACCGGGCCCGCCGCCCGCGCGGCCAGCGCGCTGACATGGTGGCGCCGGATCAGCCAGACAAGCGAGGCGACCAGCATCATCGCCCAGGCGTTGATCGCCATCAGCGCCGAAGGCACATGCAGGAAGATGATCTTGACCGTGGATCCCTGACGAAAGTCATCGGGTGTCAGAAAAAAGCCCCAGACCAGCCCCACCGCGATCGCCGCTGCCGCCAGCCATGCCGTCAGCGGCAAGAGCCAGTCGCTCAGGCGCATGAACTTCACCGGGTTGGCATATTCCCAAAGCGAGGGGCGGGGTGTCGGGGTCATGGCGTTTTCCTAGTCTGTGCCCGAGGCCTGCTCAAGCCACGAGCCTGTGAGGGCGGCGTTTCATCGCAGGTTGATCCGCAGGGCCAGGGCGGCAGCGAACGGCAGCAGGGCGGTGGAGCCGGCGGTGATCCCAGCCAGCAGCAAGAGGGGCGTCGCCACCGGCAAGCCTTGCGCGCCGCGGCTGACGGCCTCGGCCCCAAACACCAGCGTCGGCACGTAAAGTGGCAGCACCAAGAGCGACATCAAAAGCCCGCCGCGTTTCAGCCCCACGGTCAGCGCCGCGCCGAAGGCCCCGATCACGCTCAGCGCCGGGGTGCCGATCAGCAGCGACACGACCAGCTCGCCATAGGCCGGGCCCGGCAGGTTCAGCAGAATGCCCAGCACCGGCGCGGCCAGGACCAGCGGCAACCCGGTCGTCAGCCAATGCGCCAGGGCCTTGACGGCCACCACCCCTTCCAGCGGGATCGGCGCGGTGGCCAGCAGGTCTAGCGAGCCGTCCTCGAAATCCAGGGCGAAGATGCGATCCAGCGACAGCAGGCAGGCCAACAGTGCGCCGATCCACAGGATACCGGGGGCAATCGCGGCCAGCGTCCCGCCCTCGGGGCCGACACCCAGCGGCACCAGCACCGCCAGCACCAGAAAGAAGGCCAGCCCCAGACCGAAGCCGCCGCCTGCGCGCATGGCAAGCCTCAGGTCCCGTGCCAGAAGCGCGATCACACGAAGGCCTCGTCAAATCCGTCCGGGGCACGCGGTGCGGCGCGAAAGCCGCCCAGGTCCAGTACCGCCGCCTCGTTCAGGCCCAGATCGATATGGGTGGCCATGATGGCTGCACCGCCCTGCGCCAGATGCGTGCGCACGATGGCCCCGAACAGCGCGACCGAGGCCGCGTCCAGCGATACGGTGGGTTCGTCCAGCAGCCAGAGCCAGCGCCCCGTCACCATCAGCCGCGCCAGCCCCAGCCGCCGCTTCTGCCCGGCCGACAGGTTCTGGGCCTGCCGGTCCGCAAGCTCGGTCAGGTTCATGGCCGCCATCGCCACGCCCACGCCGGCGCGATCGTGGATCTGCGCCCAGAACGACAGGTTTTCGCGCACGCTCAAAACCGCCTTGAGGCCGTCGGCATGGCCTGAATAGGCCACCGTCTCGGGCGGGCAGGATATGGTTCCGGCCATCGCTGGCTGCAACCCCGCCAGGGTGCGCAACAGCGTGGTCTTGCCGCAGCCGTTGGGGCCGCGCAGGATCAGCGCCTGACCAGGCGTCAGCCGCAGGCTTACCCCTTCAAGCAGCGCAATTCCGCCGCGCGCGCAGGCCAGATCGCTCGCCACCAGTTCCATGAATCCCGGTTTATCCTATCGCCTTGTCTGCGCAAGCCTTAGCGCGGCACGCGGTCATTGCCTTGATCTGAATCACGGGACATTTCGCATTTTCTGTCCGGAAATATCCCGGGGGGTGAATGGCCGCAGGCCAGAGGGGGGCTGGCCCCCCTTACCCGGCCTGAACCGGCAGCAAGGCCACCGCAACCCGCCGCCCCTCGGACAAGAGCACGTTATAGGTCCGGCAGGCGGCCGGGCTGGCCATGTTCTCGACTCCCAGTCCCGCCCCCTCCAACTCGCGGCGCAGGGGGGCGGGCAGGGGGGCGATCTCGGCGCCGGTGCCGATCAGCAGCACGTCGATCTGCCCGGCCAGCTCCAGCAACGCAGCCGCGTCGTCATATCCGCCCCAGGTCGCCACATGGCCCGGTGCGATCACCAGCGCCCCCTCATGGACCGCGCCGCCAAGGCGGAAAAAGCCCGGTCCGTAGCCTTCGATGGGTTGCGCTGCGCCGAAATCGACCTCGGTCAGTCGCATGCCTGCCTCCGTCGTCAGGTGTCGGTGGCGAACTGGGTGCCACCCTTCTCGCCGTCGCCCTTGGACCAGTCGCGCTTGACGCCCAGGCGCTTGACCGTGACCGCCGCCACGAAGACCGAGGACCAGGTGCCGACAACAACGCCCCAGATCATCGCGAACACGAATCCGCGAATCACGTCGCCGCCCAGCACGAACAGCGATCCCAGTGCCAGAAGCGTGGTCAACGATGTCAGGATCGTGCGCGACAGCGTTTCGTTGAGCGACAGGTTCATGACATCGTTGAGTTCGCGTTTCTTGTACTTGATCAGGTTTTCGCGCATGCGGTCGAACACGACGACCGTATCGTTGATGGAATACCCCACGATCGTCAGCAGCGCTGCGATGATCGGCAGATCGAAACGGATCTGCAAGACCGAGAACAGCCCGATCGTCAGGACCACGTCATGGACCAGCGCGGTCAGTGCGCCGATGCCGAACTGCCATTCGAAGCGAAGCCAGATATAGAACAGGATCGCCGCCAGCGCCGCGGCGACAGCCAGAAGCGCCGATTGAACCAGCTCGCCCGAGACCTTGGGTCCGACCGATTCGACCGAGGTGAATTCGAGCGACGGATCATAGTCCTGAAGTGCCTGTTCCACCTCGTCCAGAACCGAGGGCGCGATCGACTCACCATCTTCGGGCGCCTGAATTCGGATCAGCGCCACGTTCTCGTCGGGGCCATAGGTTGGGTCGAACACCTCGGAAATGGCGACATCGCCCAGCCCCAGCGGCGTGATCGCGTCGCGATAGGCGCCGATGTCGACGGGTTCGGTGGCTTCGGTTCTGACCGAGGTTCCGCCCCGGAAATCGATCCCGAAATTCAGCCCCATGGTCAGGAACGCGACGATGGAAAGCACCACCAGAACCGCCGAGAATCCGGCCGTGATGCGCCAGCTTCCGAGGAAGTTGAAATGGGTCTCGTCGGGAACAAGCTTCAGACGCATCCTACGCTCCTCAGATCGCGATGGTTTTGGGGCGGCGGCGTTCGAACCAGAACACGACCATCAGTCGGGTGACCAACAGCGCCGTGAAGACCGAGGTGATGATCCCCAGACCAAGTGTGACGGCAAAGCCCCGCACCGGCCCCGACCCCAACGCGAACAGGATCGCGGCGGTGATGAAAGTGGTGATATTGGCGTCCAGAATGGCCGAAAGCGCCTTTTGATAACCCAGTTCAATCGCGCGCGCCGCGCCGCGCGCGGTTTTCATCTCTTCGCGGATGCGTTCGAACACAAGGACATTGGCATCGACAGCCATGCCGATGGTCAGCACGATCCCGGCGATCCCCGGAAGTGTTAGCGTGGCACCGATCAGCGACAGCAGCGCGAAGATCATCGCGATGTTCAGCGCCAGCGCGATATTGGCGATGATCCCGAAGAATCCGTAACTGACGATCATGAAGATCAGGACTGCGGCCATGGCCACGAGCGCGGCGATCGAGCCTGCGTCGATGCTGTCCTGGCCGAGTTCGGGGCCGATCGTGCGCTCTTCCAGAAAGGTCATCTCGGCGGGCAGGGCGCCCGCGCGCAGCAGAACCGCCAGTTGCGTGCTTTCCTCGACCGTGAAGCGGCCGGTGATGATGCCCGATCCGCCGGGGATATGGCTTTGGATGACCGGGGCCGAGATCACCTCGCCGTCAAGGACGATGGCGAACGGGTTGCCGATATTCTCGGCGGTGTAGATGCCGAAGGCGCGACCGCCCGCCGGATTGAAACGAAAGCTGACGGCGGGGCGGCCGTTCTGGTCGAAATCGGGCTGGGCGTCGACCAGTTGCTCGCCGCTGACAACAGGCGATTGTTCGAGAAGGTAGAACACGCCCTCTTCATCCATTGACGGATGCAAAAGTTCGCCCGGCCCCGGCACGGTGTCTTCGTCCGACGTCTGGCGCACCACCGGGTGAAAGGTCAGCCGCGCGGTCGTGCCGATCAGCTCTTTCAACTCGCCCGCCGATCCGATGCCGGGCACCTGGATCAGGATGCGGTCGGTGCCCTGTCGCATGATCGTCGGCTCTCGGGTGCCGACCTCGTCGACGCGGCGGCGGATGATTTCCAGTGACTGGCGCATGGTGCGGTCGTCGGTGGCGGCGCGTTCGGCCTCGGACAGGGTGACGACGATCTCGTCGCCGTCGCGGCGGACTTCCAGATCACTGGCACCGATCCCTGTCAGGGACTGCATCGGACGGGCGAGTTCGCTGACCACCGAAACCGCGTGGTCGATCCCGTCCGGTTCGGAGACCGCGACCCGCAGAACCGCCGGATCGTCGGATGGCATGCGCCGGACATTGCCGACGATGCTGCGCTCGTCGCGCAAGGTGTCGCGCACCTCGGGCCAAAGCCCGTCGACGCGATCCTCGTAAACATCGGTGACATGCACCTCGGCCAGCAGATGCGCGCCTCCGCGCAGATCCAGCCCCAGATTGACCAGCTCTGATGGTGCCCAGTCCGGCCACAGCGCCCGGTCGGCGCGCAAGGCCTCGGTATCCTGCCCCTGTTCCATCAGGGCGACCGCGTCGTTGTGACGCTCAACCCGGTCATAGAACAGGTTGGGCATCGAAAACGAGACCCCGCCAAGGCAGATCAGCACGATCAGCAGGCGCTTCCAGAGTGAGATTTGCAGCATCAAACAGCCTTGCGTTCAGAGCGGGCGAAAAAGCGCAGGGAAGCGTCGGCGCGACCGATTATTCCTTGTCCTTGGCCGGTTCGGTCTTGGACATGACGGTCGTGATGGTCTGGCGCACGATCCGAACCTTGACGCCCTCGGCGATCTCGACCTCGATCTCGCCGTCTTCCTTGACCTTCGAGACCTTGCCGATGATTCCACCGGCGGTGATCACCTGATCGCCGCGCCGCAGGGCTTCGACCATGGCGCGATGTTCCTTCATCTTCTTTTGCTGCGGGCGGATCAGCAGCAGCCACATGATCGCGAAGATCAGGATGAAGGGGATCATCGTTTGCAGGATGCTGGTCGCGTCACCGGCGCTTTGGGCATAGGCAGGAGAGATGAACATTCAGGTCCTCGTTCAGCGTTGCGGGCCGGGGCGACTGCCTTGGCCGGGTTGGCGCGCACCCTATAGCCGGGCACGGGCGAGTTCAAGCGCGTCCGGGCCCGGTTGCGCAGGTTGCCGCAACGGGATCGAAAGGGCTTTGGCGCCCTGCCGGCACGGCCGCCGGTATCAGCGCAACGCGGACAGCCGGTGCATCAGCGTGGCGATCTGGTCGGTGTCGGCATTGGCAAAGGCGATGCGCATCTCGCCGGTGCCGGCGCCATCGCCCTCGGGGCGGAACATCGTGCCCGGCAGCATCAGCACCCCGGCCTCGCGCAAAAGCCGTCGCGCCACGTCGGGCGCGGCCGCGTCAAAGGGGTGGCGGACATAGGCGAAATAGGCGCCGCATCCCATCACCTGCCAGTCCGTCAGAACGGCGAACCCGTCCAGCATCGCCTGCCGCCGGCGCAGGATTTCCGCGCGCTCGCCGGCCAGCCAGTCGTCCAGATGGTTCAACCCCCAAAGCGCCGCCACCTGGCCCGGCCCCGGCGGGCAGATCGCCACCGTGTCCAGAAACTTCTCGACCTCGGCCAGATGCCGGGGGGCAGCGGCAATCGCGCCGGTGCGATGCCCGGTCAGGCGATAGGCTTTTGAAAACGAATAGAGATGGATCAGAACCGATTCCCAGCCGGGGTCAGTGAACAGCGAATGCGGCGCCCCGTCGCCAGTGTGAAAATCGCGATAGGTCTCGTCCAGTACCAGTGCCAGGCCATGGCGCGCGGCCAGATCGGCAAAGCGGCGCAACAGATCGGGCGGATATTCCACCCCGCCGGGATTGTTGGGCGTCACCAGCACGATCGCCCGGCTGCGCGAGGTGATCAGCGCCGCGCAATTGTCGGGATCGGGCAGCAAATCCGGCCCGCAGGCCAGCGGCACGACCTTGATCCCCTGCATGCGCAGCCACATCCGTTGGTTGAAATACCATGGCTTGGGCAGGATCACCTCGTCGCCCGGCGCGGCCAAGGCGGCGATACTGGCACAAAACGCCTGATTGCAGCCTGCCGTGATGGCGACCTGATCTGGCAGGACCGTGCCGCCATAGATCGTGCTCATGCGCCGTGCCAGCGCCGCGCGCAGTTCGGGCAGGCCCAGAACCGGGCCGTAAAGATGGATTGCCGGATTGTCCGCGATCGACTGCGCCAGAGCGGTGCGCAAGGCTTGCGGCGGCGGGTCGATCGGGGCGGCCTGCGACAGATTGAGCAGCGCCACGCCCTCGGGCAGGGGCGTTTCTGCCAGCCATCGGCGCGCGACCATCACGGGCGGTGCGCTGGTCGCGGCAAGCGCGGGATTGAGCGGCAGAGGCATCGACGCATCCTGATTGCGGTTCCGCGCAGCCTGCCGCAAACCGGCGGGCTTGCCAAGCGGCGCGTGCTGGCGCAAGGAACGGGTCAGCAAAGTGAGGCCCGCATGACACCCGCCGCCCGCCAGGCCGCCGCCATCGCCATTCTGGATCGCTACCTGTCCGGCCAGGCGGCCGAACAGGCGCTGACGCAATGGGCGCGCGCGAGCCGCTATGCCGGCTCGGGCGATCGCGAGGCGGTGCGCGATCTGGTGTTCCGCGCGATCCGTCAGCGGCGTTCGGCGGCGGTGCTGGGCGGGGGCGAGACCGGACGCGCCTTGCTTTTGGGTCTGGCGCGCGCCGATGGGCAGCCGCCCGACTGGACCGGAATGCAACACGCGCCGGCACCGTTGAATGCCGATGAGGCGGCGCTGTTCGACGCCCCCTTGCCGCCCTTGTCGCGCGCCGAGGCCGGCGATTGCCCCGACTGGCTGTTGCCGCATTTCGAGGCCGCGCTGGGGGCAGGGACCGACAAGGTTCTGGCGCTGATGCGCGAACGCGCGCCGGTCTTTCTGCGTGTCAACGCGGCATGTGCGCCGCGCGCGTCGGTTCAGGCCGAACTGGCCCATGACGGGGTCGAAACCAGTGCCCACCCGCTGTCACCGCACGCGCTTGAGGTGATCCGCAATCCGCGCCGCATTCGCAACAGTGCCGCCTACCGCGAGGGGCGGGTGGAACTGCAAGATGCCGCCTCGCAAGCCGTGGCGCAGGCGGTAGCCGATCAATTGCCCCCGCAAACCCGCGTGCTGGACTATTGCGCGGGCGGTGGCGGCAAGGCGCTGGCGCTGGCGGCGGCGGGGCACAGGGTCAGCGCCCATGACGCCGATCCGCGCCGGATGCGCGATCTGCCCGCCCGCGCCACGCGCGCCGGGGCGCATATCGCGGTTCTGTCGGACCCGCCGGCACCGGGCTGGCCGGTGGTCTTTGCGGATGCGCCCTGTTCCGGATCTGGCAGCTGGCGCCGCGCACCCGAGGCGAAATGGGCGCTGACACCCGCGCGGCTGGACGACCTTGTCGCGCTTCAGTCGCGCATCCTTGCAGATTGCGCGGCGCTGACCGCACCGGGTGGGCTGCTGGCCTATGCCACCTGTTCGCTGTTTCGCGCCGAGAACGAAGACCGGATCGACCTCTTTCTGGCGCAGATGCCGAATTGGGCGGTGCTGTCGCGGCACCGTCTGACTCCGCTTGACGGTGGCGACGGGTTCTTTCTGGCGATCCTGCGGCGCGGTTGACCGCCATCGCTTTGACATCTTTTCACAATTTCAAGCGTCGGAAATGGTTGCCGGATCAACTGGCGGCTGTATCTGTGAAGGGTTAACCCGTTTTTTACCCCGTCGGAGCACAAGAGGGTCTGTGTGCCGCATTTGCCGCCGAATTCCTCAACGTCGAACGATACCGTGTCCACGACCCCCATGCGCCCTTTGACCTTGCCCGCCTCGGACACGCTTGCCCGATCCCGCGCAGACCGGCCCGCAGGCCGTTGGGCAGGGTCCGGGGCGGGCACCGCGCCCGGCGGGTTCGGGGACTCGGTTCGCGCCCGGCTCTTGCAGCTGCGCCCGATCCTGCCGGGCCTGGTCTTGGCCGCATTCGCCGGATTCGCCGCTGTGGCCATGTTCTGGGGCCAGTTTTACGCGCCGATCGTGTTGAGCGTGGCAACCACGCTTGCCGTGATCGTCCTTACGGTCTGGCTGGCCTCGCTTGCGGCGGGGCGTGCCCGCTCGGCCCTGGCCGAAACCCTGATGGGCGCCGCCGCCCATGACCCCGATGCGATCTTGCTGAGCGATTGGTCCGGGCGGATTCTGGCTGCCAACCCGGCGGCGCGGCGCGCAGGCGGGGCGGATCGCGCCACCTTGCCCAACCCGGCCGATCTGCTGGCGCGCTGGAGCGCGGAACCCGATCGCGTGGTTGCCGCGCTTGCCGCCGATGCGGTGGCGGGCAGCGGAGGGCAGCGCGATTTTGCGCGCGCCGATGGCGACTTGCGGCTGTCGGTTCACCGCGCCGATATCGCGGCAGGCGGCGCGGAACTGCTGATCTGGCGTTTCGGGCGCCGGCAGGGCGGCGCGGCGCGCGATGCCGACATGCTGGGCATCGCGCTGCTGACACTGGGGCCCGATGATGCGATCGTCACCGCCAATGCGGCCTTTCGCGCCCGGATCGGCGCGGACGCGGCGCATCCCGACGTGCCCTGCACGCCTGTCGATCCCGGTGTCGCAACGGCGCTGAACGCCACTCTTGCTCCTCTGCGCCAAGGCGTGAACCCGGCCCTGGTCACGCTTCCGGCACCGGGGGGCGGGCAACGCTGTCTGGCCTATGCGGTTTCCGCGCCCGACGGCCAGCGCGACATCGTCTTTCTGCCCGACTGGATGGCGCCCGGCAGAGCCGATGGTGCCCCGGTGGATGAGACCGCCCCCCCGCGCCATGAATTCGAGGATATTCCCGTCGCACTTTTGATGATTGATGCCGAGGGGCGGGTGATCGAAACCAATCGGCTGGCGCGGGCCCTGATGGGCCTCGCGCCCGACGAGACCCGCCATTTCTGGGAGGTTGTCGAGGGGCTGGGCCGCCCGGTGGCCGACTGGCTGGCCGACGCGCGCGCTGGCCGCGCCCTCAACCGGCCCGAGGTCTTGCGCGCCGCGCTGCCGCCGCAGGAAACCTTTGTCCAGATCATCCTGCGCCGCGCATCCGGGCCGGGCAGCGATGGCGCGCTGGTCGCCGTTCTCAATGATGCGACCGAGCTCAAATCGCTGGAGGCCCGGTTCGTCCAGAGCCAGAAGATGCAGGCGATCGGCCAATTGGCGGGCGGTGTTGCGCATGATTTCAACAACCTGCTGACCGCGATTTCCGGACATTGCGACCTGCTCTTGCTTGAACGCGATCATTTCGACCCCGACTATGGCGATCTGGTGCAGATCCATCAGAACGCCAACCGCGCCGCCGCGCTGGTACGGCAGTTGCTGGCGTTTTCGCGCAAACAGACCCTGAAACCCGAAACCCTGCGACTGGAAAGCCTGCTGGAAGAACTGGCGCATCTGTTGACCCGCCTCGTGGGCGAACGGATCACGCTGACCCTAGCGCATGATCCGGCGGTGCGCGCGATCCGTGCCGATCGCCGGCAACTGGAACAGGTGTTGATGAACCTCGTCGTCAATGCGCGCGACGCGATGCCGATGGGCGGCGAGATCCGAATCGAGACGCAATTCGTGACGCTGTCGACCGAACAGGAGCGCGGGCGCGCTCGCGTGCCGCCGGGCGACTATGCCGTGATCCGCGTGATCGACGAGGGGGTCGGGATCGCGGCCGACATCATCGACAAGATCTTCGAGCCCTTCTTCACGACCAAGCGCACCGGCGAGGGAACGGGGCTGGGCCTGTCCACCGCCTATGGCATCGTCAAGCAGATGGGTGGCTGGATCTTTGCCGACAGCACCGAAGGGTCCGGCACCGAGTTCGCGCTCTATTTCGCCGCCCATGAGACGCAGGCCCATGATCCCGCACCGGGCCACGATGCCGCCGATCCCGCCGCGCGGCGGCGTGTTGAACACGCGGTGTCGCGACCTTCGGCGCCGGTCGCCGGCGTATCCGGCGGCATCCTCGCGCCTGATCGGGCACCCCGGCCCGGCGCTCGTCCCGGACCGGCCGGCCATGGTCGCCTGGCGGTTCCCGGCGAGCCCATGGCCCTTGCGCGCGGCGATGGGACGAACGACGTCACCCCGGCCCGCCCCGTCGCGGAGATGCCCGACGGCGCGGGTGACGGGGCGGTGGTCCTCCTGGTCGAGGACGAGGGTCCCGTGCGCGCCTTCGCGGCTCGGGCCTTGCGCCTTCAGGGCTATCACGTGATCGAGGCCGAGAACGGCGAACAGGCGCTGGAATTCCTGCAAGATTCCGCGCTGCGGGTCGATATCTTCGTCACCGACATCATCATGCCCGGAATTGACGGACCCGGTTGGGTAAGCCACGCGTTGCAGGACCGTCCCGGCACGCCGGTCCTGTTCGTTTCAGGCTATACCGAAGACGGGCTGAGCGCCGCACTCTCGCGCATTCCGCGCTCGGTTTTTCTGGGCAAGCCCTTCTCGCTCTCGGATCTGACCGAGACGATCGCCGGGCAACTGGCGGGCGACGACCGGCGATAGCCGTCATGATGACCGCTGGGCGGGCGAGTGGTTCCGATCGGTGCGAAGCCGGCGATGACGAACGCTGCGCGGGCGGGTCGTTGCAACCCGCCGGCAGGCGCGTTGCGACGTTGCATTATGGGCGGCGGATGCTAAGACGGGCCGAATGCCCATGCCTCGTCGCCACAGCCGCGCTGCCAACACCATGAACGCCGTCCGTCATCGCCGATCCGCACGGTCCCTCCGCTGGCGCGCCGGTTGCGCGGACCAGGGTGCCTAGGCCCATGCGAAGCGCGCGCGCGGCGCTGATCTTTTTGACCCGCCTTCCGGCCGGTCGGTTGCAGGACGGGGATTTCGCGCTGGCGCCGGGCTGGTTCGGTCTGGTCGGTCTTCTGGTCGGGTTCGTGCAGGCGGGGGCCTTCGCCTTGGGGGCCGCGATCTGGGGCGCGCCGCTGGGGGCGCTTGCGGCCATTGCCGCGGGGATCTTGATAACCGGGGCGCTGCACGAGGATGGCCTGGCCGACACATTCGACGGTCTGGGCGGCGGCCACGACGCCGAGCGCGCCTTGACGATCATGCGCGACAGCCGCATCGGCAGCTACGGTGCGCTGGCGCTGGGTCTGGTCCTGGCGGCGCTGGCGCTGGCGCTGATCGCGCTGGGACCGGCGCACGCGCCGGCCGCGCTGATCGCGGGTGCCGCGCTCAGCCGTGTGGGGCTGGCGGTGATGCTGCGTCATGGCCGCTACCTGCGCGCCCATGGCGCCGGCACCGGCCTGACCGGCCCGCAGGGCATGGCGGGCACCTTGGCAAGCCTTGCGGCGGTGTTGTTGGCGCTGGCCATCGGTTCGGCGGTGCTGGGCCTGTCGGTCTGGGCGGGCGTGGCCGGATGCCTGCTGGGGGCCGGCATCATCTGGGCCTGGGCGCAGCGCCGACTGGGCGGCGTGAGCGGCGATATTCTGGGCGCGGCGCAACAGTTCGGCATGCTGGGTTTCGTCCTGGGGGTTGGCGCATGGCCCTGATCTTGCTGCGCCACACGCGCCCGCATGGGGCCGATGGTCTGTGCTATGGCCGCACCGATCTGCCGCTGGCCGGCGATTTCACCACCGAGGCCGCGCGGCTTGCCAGCGATCTGCCCCCGTTTCAGCGCATCCTGACCTCGCCGTTAGGTCGATGCCGCCGCCTGGCCGAGTCGCTGGCGGCCGCGCGGGGCCGCCCGCTTGCGGTGGATGCGCGGTTGGCCGAGATGGATTTCGGTTCGTGGGAGGGGGTGCGCTGGGATGCGATCGCGCGCCACGAACTGGATGCCTGGGCCGCCGATCTGACCGGCGCGCGCCCGCATGGCGGCGAGACCGTGGCCGAACTGGCCGCACGCAGCCACGCCGCGCTGACCGATGCCGAGAGGGGGGCGGTGCCGGCCCTGGTGGTCTGCCATGCCGGGATCATCAAGGCCGCGCTCTCGGCCGCGCAGGGCGCCGCCGGGTGGCGCGCCGAGACCGATTACGGCAGTTGGCTGCGCCTGGATTCAGGTTGGAACCGCAGCGTTGCAGGGCACGATCATGACTGATTTCACGCTGATCCTGGGCGGCGCCCGATCGGGCAAAAGCCGTCTGGCCGAGGCCCGGATCCAGGCGCTGCCGGGGCATCAGGCGCCGGTTTATCTGGCCACCGCGCAGGCTTTCGATGCAGAAATGGCCGAGCGAATCGCGCACCATCGCGCGCAACGCGCCGATGCCGGCTGGCGCACGGTCGAGGCGCCGCTGGCACTGAGCGACGCCCTGGGCGCGCAGCCGCCGGATGCGCCGGTCCTGATCGATTGCCTGACGCTGTGGCTCAGCAATCAGATGCTGGCCGGGGCGGATCTGCCAGCGCAGGTGGACGCGCTGGAGCACGCGATCCTGGCGCGCGCGGCGCCGGTCGTCGCCGTTGCGAACGAGGTGGGTCTTGGGATCGTGCCCGACAATGCCCTCGCACGGCGCTTTCGCGATGCGGCCGGGCGGCTGAACCAACGCCTTGCGGCGCGTGCGGGGCGGGTGATCCTGGTCACCGCGGGCCTGCCGCTGGCGCTGAAAGGCGGTCTCTAGCGGCAGCGGCGATTGACCTCGCGGCGGGCCAGGCCGGTTTCGACCAGCAGACAGCGGTCGCGGGCCTCGTAGTAATAGCCGCGCGCATACCATTGCACGGCCTCGTCGATGTCACCGTCCGCCACGATCCAGGCCCCGCGCAGATAGCGCCCGGCGTAACGCAGATTGACCTCGGGATCCAACAGCTCTTGCGGCGGGCCGCGATGGCCCATGGTGCCTGCGGTCTGCGGCAGGATCTGCATCATGCCCCAATACGGCCCGTTGCGGGCATTCGGCCGATAATCGCTTTCGCGCTGGATCACCCGATGCAGCAGCGCGGCCGGAATACCATGCTCGGCGGCGGACCGGTTGATCATCCTCCGCAATTGCGGTGTCTCACCGGGATAGAGTCCGCGCGACACGCCTGCGCGCGCATCGCCATCACGATCACCGCCGCCACCGCAGGACGCAAGCACCAGAACCAGGGCGATGAGCGCGAATTTCCGCATCGCCGGCTACCGCCTTTCGGCGGGCGGTTGCGGGCGCGCGGGCACGACGCCGATGCGGTCGAGAATGGCTTCGAGCCCCGAGCGATCATCCTTGGTCGCATGCGCTGCCTTCAGCGCGTCGAACCGGCGGCGAAGCGCAACCTTCTCATCGCCGGTGCAATCGTTCCACGGGCGCCCCTGCAACCCCATCACCAGAACGTAATAGGCGATGAAATGCGCCCGTTCGCCCGCGCGCAACAAGGCGGCATAGGCGTTATCGGCGCCCATGGCGCGCAGCGCCTCGGCGCTGTGGATGCCGGCGCGGTGAAAGGCGGCCTCGGTCGCCGGGCCAAGGTTGCGGATGGTGGATATCGGCTCGCTCATGGGGCGAATGGTGCCGTGGGACCGTCGGCTTGGCAAGCCCCCGGCGCCGGCCTAGTGTGAGAGCCCGCGACCCGGATGTTCCAACAAAGGCCCCTGCCCATGCCCACTGACGATCTGCCTTTTGCCGGTGCCATATCAGCCTTTCTGGCCGAACAGGCGCCCGAGGAATTGCGCGCCGCGATCGCCGAGGCCGACAAGCGCGATATCGTCACGGCGGGTTTTCCCTATGACCGGTGGATGAAAAAGGATGCCTATGCCGACCGGATGAAGGCGCTTCAGGTCGAGTTGGTGAAGTTTCACGCCTGGGTCCAGGCCAGCGGGCAGCGCGTGGCGGTGATCTTCGAAGGGCGCGACACCGCGGGCAAGACCGGCGCCATCAAGCGCGTAAGCGAAAACCTGAACCCGCGCAGCGCCCGGATCGTGGCCCTGTCCAAACCCGATGAGCGCGAGCGCGGGCAATGGTATTTCCAGCGCTATGTCGCCCAGTTGCCGACCGCTGGCGAATTGGTGCTGATGGATCGCAGCTGGTACAACCGGGCGGTCATCGAGCCGGTATTCGGATTTTGCACGCCGGTGCAGCGCGCGCATTTCTTCGCGCAACTGCCCGATTTCGAGCGCGCGCTGGTCGAGGACGGGCTGCATCTGATCAAACTGTGGTTCAATGTCGGACGGGCCGAACAGCTTCGACGGATGCTGGCGCGCGAACGCCACCCGCTCAAGCAATGGAAGCTGTCGGCGATCGACGTGCAGGGCCTGGCCAAATGGGACGCCTACACCCGTGCAATCGACGAGACCTTCATCCGCAGCCATTTCGACCACGCGCCCTGGACCGTGATCCGCAGCGATGACAAGTATCGCGCCCGGATCGCGGCGATCCAGCGGATACTGGGCGCCTTTGACTATGCCGGAAAGGATCTTGGGGTCGTTGGTGACCCCGATCCGCTGATCATGGGCGGGCCGGAACTGGTGCGCGAACCGTGACGGCGGGCGCCGGCAGGGCGGCGGGCGGATCGCCGGGTCCGGCCCAGATCCAGGGTGCCATGCCCGCCAGCGCCGCCCCGGTGTCGTGATCGCCCTGCACCATGGCCAGCCGCCCCCCGGCAAGCGGTCCAAGGACGCGCATCAGCAAATGCGCCGAAACGGCCGCACCGGGCGCAGGTTTCCACACCAGCCCGCCGGTCTGTGCCCCAGCGAGCAGGACGGCGGCCAATTGCCCGACCGGAAGGCTGGCCGCGCTGAGCAGAACGAACGGCCCCTGGCCGGGCAGGGGCAGGGACACCGGCAGCTTACCCAGCGTATCGGCGAAGCCTTCGCGCAGGCGTGCTGCGGCAATCGTTTCGCGGATGTCGTGCAGGGCGGCGATCATGGGCCGCAACGGTGGCGGCGCCCCGGTCTGCCGCAGCCCGTGAAAGGCGCGTTCCATGTCGCGTGCGTCGGCACAGGCGATGCGCCACGACGCACTGGTATCGGGCAGCCGCACCGCCGCCAGCCGCTGCGAATAGGGCGCGCGCCAGGCGCCATGGGTGAAATGGGTAAAGAGCCGTTCGTTCAGTTCGGCAACAAAAAGCGCATCCATCACGCCATGGTATCCCGGTGCGCCCCGCGCGCAACGAAAAAGGCCCGCCGGGCGGGCGGGCCTTTCGTGTCTTGGGGGCGGATCAACGCTTGGAGAACTGGAAGCTGCGGCGCGCCTTGCGCTTGCCGTACTTCTTGCGTTCGACCACGCGCGAGTCGCGGGTCAGGAAGCCCGCGGATTTCAGCGCGCCGCGCAGGGCGGGATCGTAAAGCTGAAGCGCCTTGGAGATGCCGTGCTTGACCGCGCCGGCCTGGCCCGACAGGCCACCACCGGTCACGGTCGCCATGACGTCGAATTGGCCTTCGACACCGGCCACCTGGAACGGCTGGCGCAGGATCATCTGCAACACCGGGCGCGCGAAATAGCTGTTCAGCTCCTTGCCGTTCACCGTCACCTTGCCCGAGCCCGGCTTGATCCAGACGCGGGCGATGGCGTCCTTGCGCTTGCCGGTGGCATACGAACGGCCCAACGCGTCGCGCACGGGTTCGCGCGGCGCTTCGGTTTCCGTCGTCGCGTCGGCGGACACTGTGCCGGCAACGGCCGTTTTCAGCGCATCGAGGGTTTTGATCTCTTCGGCCATGGTCATGCGCTCCGGGTGTTCTTCGGGTTCATTGCACGCAGGTCCAGCACTTCGGGCTGCTGGGCCTCGTGCGGATGCTCGGCTCCGGCATAGACGCGCAGGTTGGTCATCTGCTGGCGCGACAGCGAGCCGCCCGGCAGCATCCGCTGCACGGCCTTTGTGACCACGCGCTCGGGGTGCTTGCCTTCCAGGATCTGGCGCGCGCTGCGGTGCTTGATGCCGCCCGGATGGCCGGTGTGCCAGTAATAGGTCTTGTCGTCACGCTTCTTGCCGGTCATCTGCACCTTGTCGGCGTTGATGACGATGACATTGTCACCCATGTCCATATGCGGGGTGAAGGACGCCTTGTGCTTGCCGCGCAGGCGCATGGCGATGATCGAGGCGAGGCGGCCCAGAACGATGCCTTCGGCGTCGATCAGGATCCACTTCTTTTCGATCTCCGCCGGTTTTGCGGTATAGGTTTTCATGTCTGAACCCTGGAGATTGAAAGGAACTGACGCCACGCCCGAAAGCGCGTGCCGGATGCCGCTGTTCTAGCGATTTGCGACATCGCGTCAAGGGGTGTGAGCGCTAATTAATCAATCAAAAACAATGGCTTGAGAAATAGGTATTATATTACCCCAGGTAATTTTCACTATCGCAGCCTTGGCGGGCGGGCGGGGTCCATGCCGGGGGGCGTGGGCGCGCGATGCGGCGCGGGGGTCTCGACCCAGGGTTCGGGGGCGAGCGGCAGACCGGTTTCGGCCAGCGCCGCCACCACCGATGCCGGCGGAAAGATCACATCCAGCGCGCCGGCCTCGATGCCCGAAAGCTCCAGCGCTTCGGCCACGGCGCGCGCCAGCGGCGCCCGGACGGCGTCGGCCACGCCGCCGATCGCCAGCACATGCCCCACGCCGCCACCGCGCCAGCGAACCGAGGCCAGCACTGCCCCATCCAGCCCCGGCGTGTGACGCAATCGCCGTTCCAGCGCCGGGACCAGCAGTGACAGGACCCCCTCGGGCAGGGTGACGGGGCCAAAGGTTTCGGCCGCGGCCTCGGTCTCGTGGGTCATGGTGCCGGTCAGGGTTTGCGCCAGCCAGGCGATGGCATCGGGCGCCAACAGGGCCGCGTGGTCGCTGTCGGGGCTGACCAGCAGTGACAGCCCCTCGGGCGAATTGGCCAGCATCGTCACCAGCACGCGGCCGGGCAGCGCGGCATAGGGAACGGCCTGCCCGGCGAATTCGGCCAGCCGTGCCTCGCTGTCGAACACCAGGACCGTGCGCCCGGAGTCGGTGTCGAACACTTGCGGGCGCAGCGTGTCGCCGGCGGCATCCTCGGCCAGAAGAACGAACAGTTCGGTATCCAGCAACTCGGCGTGAAACCTGAGCCGGCGGGTCGTGTCATCGGGCGCCGCCTGCATCCGCGCCAACGCGGTTTCCAGGGACGAGGGGGGCGTTTCGGTCATCGCAGACTCCGGTCAGGCGGGCGCAATCGCGTTCAATTCCGATGCCGGGGCGGGAATGTAAAGCCCGGCATCCGGGGCGCGCGCGCAGTTTTGACTACCCGGCGCGGCGCGATTGCGGCATAATGCACCGATCGGCGCAAGCGTCGCAACAAACACACCGTTAACTCTGCGCCGACATAGTGTGGCGACGGGGGCGAGGCAGGCGGGCAATGCTGGAGTTCGACCGGGTAAGCAAATCCTTCTGGACGGGCAGGGCACACAAGGTGATCCTGCACGATGCCTCGTTCCGGATCGAGTTGGGTCAGTCGCTGGGCATTCTGGCGCCAAACGGATCGGGCAAGACCACGATCATCAACATGATGGCCGGATTGGAAAAACCCGACGAGGGGTCGATTACTCGCGCCTGCCGGGTGTCGTTTCCGCTGGGCTTCATGGGTGGGATCGTGGCCAAGCACACGGCGACCGAGAACGCGCGCTACATCGCGCGCCTCTATTCGCTGGAACCTGACGAGGTCGAGGCCTTTTGCCGCTGGCTGTGCGATATCGGCGAGTATTTCGACCTGCCGGTTGGAACGTTCAGCCAGGGCATGCGCGCGCGCTTTGCCTTTGCGCTGATGCTGGCGCTGGAATTCGATCTTTACCTCGTGGATGAGGGGATGCCGGCCACCACGGATGTGGCCTTCAATCGGCGGGCCGGCGCGATCCTGAAGGAACGGCTTGAGGGGGCGACCGTGGTGATCGTGTCGCACCAGGCCCAGACGCTTGAAAAATACTGCCATTCCGCGGCCGTGTTGCGCGATGGCAAGCTGCACATGTTCAATACGCTTGAGGAAGCAAGACAGCTTTATGACTACGAAACCCAGAGCTAGACGATTCCGCCTGCGGCTGAGCGAGGATGCCACCGGCGCGCCCGTGGCCGCCCCCGCACGGCCCGCGCGACCGCAGGCCGGTGCCGAGCCTGCCCGCGACGCGGATCGTCAGGCCGCGGCCCGCGCCGCCCTGCGCCAGGAACCGCGGCCCGAAGCCCTGTTCGACGAGGAACGCGGCGGCGCGCGGGCGCAAGATGGCACGCGCGACGATGACAGCGCGGGTCGGGCCGCCGCGCAGAGCGGGTCCGCTGGCGGGGCCGGGGACAGCGGCAGCGATGGCGCCCGTGGCGAGGATGGCGGCGCCGGCGTTGGTCGCGGGCTGACCGCAGCCGCGCGGCGGGCGGCTGCGGCGATGGCCATGGCCAAGCTGCGCCAGTCCGCGAGTTCCGGGCACGCGGCCGAAAAGGCCGAAAAGACCGCCGCATCGCCCGGTGCCGAAGGCGGGGCGACCGGTGCAAGCGATGCCGGCGCGCCCGATGCGCCCGGCGCCGAGACCGACGACATCGAAGCCGAGATCGAGGCGATCCGCGCCGAGCAGTTGACCGGGCGACAGTTGCGCATGGCGATGCGGGTGGCCCAGAAGCACGGGATCAAGGCGGCCTCCGGGCTTGAGGCCGTGCGCCTCTTGCGTCGCCGGGGGATCGACCCGTTCGAACAATCGACCCTTCTCGACATCGTCAAGAACCGGCCCGAGCCGGGCCGCGCCTTGACCACCGTCGATCCGCCGCCCCTGCCCAGGACCGTGCGCCAGCCCGGCATGGCGCCGGCCCCGTATCAGGTCGGGGGCGATCGCGGCACCGAGATCGCGCGCATCCAGCAAAACATCGTGCGCCGCCGTCGCCGCCGCCTGGCCTTGCTGGCCGCGCGGCTGGCCGTGTTCGTCTTTCTGCCGACCTTCCTGGCGGGCTGGTATTTCTTTGTCATCGCCACACCGCTTTATGCGACAAACACCGAATTCGTCATCCAGCAGGCCGACTCGCAGCCTTCGTCGGCGGGTCAGGCCGGGGCGCTGGGCGGGCTGTTTTCGGGCACGGGCCTGGCGACCTCGCAGGATTCGGTGACGGTCCAAAGCTACCTGCAATCGCGCGAGGCGATGCGCAGGCTTGATGCCGATCACGACTTCAAGGCGCATTTTCAGGGCGAGGACATGGACCCCTTGCGCCGCCTTGATGCCGACGCCACCGACGAGGCGGCCTATCGCCTGTACCGGCGCATGGTCCAGATCAGCTATGACCCGACCGAAGGCATCATCAAGATGGAGGTGATCGCCGCCGATCCCGAAACCAGCGAACGGTTTTCGCGCGCCCTGATCGAGTATGCCGAGGAGCAGGTCGATCAACTGACCCAGCGGTTGCGCGAGAACCAGATGCGCGACGCGATGGCCAGCTTTGAACGGACCGAACAAAGCATGGCCGAGGCGCAGGAGCAGGTTCTGGACTTGCAGGAGCGGTTTCAGGTGCTGTCCAGCGAAGTCGAAGTAACCTTGCTGACGCAGCAGATCACGACGCTTGAGGGGCAACTCAACCAGGAACGGCTGACGCTGGAGGATCTGTTGTCGAATACGCGCCCCAACGCCGCGCGGGTCGAGCAGGCGCAAAGGCGCATCAATGCGCTCGAAACCCAGATCAACACGCTTCGCGACAGCCTGACGCAGAGTGGTGGCGAGGGTGACGCCTCGCTGGCGCGGGTGCAGCGAGAAATGGTCATGGCCGAGGCCGATGTCGCCACGCGCCAGATGATGATGGCCAACTCGCTGCAACAACTTGAGGCCGCGCGCATCGAGGCCAATCGACAGGTGCGTTACCTGTCCATGGGCGTGAGTCCGGTGGCACCGGATGAATCGACCTATCCGCGCAAGCTGGAAAACACCGCGCTGGCGTTCCTGATCTTTGCCGGGGTCTATCTGATGATCTCGATGACCGTGTCGATCCTGCGCGAACAAGTGACCAGTTGACGCCTTTTCGCGGCGCTTTCGCGGCCAGGCAAAGCCGGGACGCGAAAAAGTCCGCTATCGTCATCGTGAAATCCGGCTTGGGAAACATTTTCCCCCCGTCGAACGAATGACGAAAAGGGTTCCAGCGCGAACGCATCGTCGCGAACGGCCTTCGCCCGCCCGGATGAAATGGCCCGGCCGCAAGACTTGCCTGCCTTTTGGGGTGATGCCAGATCGCAGTCAACCGCGATGCTGCACGGCTGCGTCCATGAACAACGGCTGCGCCCATGAACAGGAGAACTGCCATGAAAAGACCAATCCGTCTTGCCCTTACGCTGAGCGCCGCGCTCGTCCCCGGCCTTGCGCTGGCCGCGCCGCAGGGCTGGTCGCCGCTGCTGGAGCCGTCCGAGCTTGCCACGATGCTGGACGACCACGGCGACGATATCCGCGTCGTGCATGTGACCGGCGATTTCGAACAGGGGCACATCCCCGGTGCCGCCTTCTCGCCCTATACCGACTGGCGGTCGGGCGGCGACAACCCCGGCGCGTTGCGCGACGTCGATCATTTTCAGGGCCTCGCACGTGATCTGGGCATCGACGCCGATACCCCGGTCGTGGTGGTGCATTCGGGCGCGAACCCCACCGACATGGGCGCCGCCGCGCGCGTCTACTGGACGCTGAAATCGCTGGGCGTGCAGGATCTGGCGCTGCTCAACGGCGGCTTTTCCAGCTGGACAGAGGCCGATCTGCCGGTTTCGACGCAAGCGGCGTCGATCCCCGACTCGGATTTCGAGGCGAACTGGGACGACAGTTGGCGCATCACCACCGAAGAGGTGGCGCAACTGGTCGAGGAGGGGGACTCGCGCCTGATCGACGCGCGCCCGACCGATTTCTTTTCCGGCGTGCAGTGGTCGATCGCCGCGCCCGGCACGATCCGCGGATCGGCCAACCTGACCTATGACTCGTTCTTTGACGGCAACCGCATGCAGGGCGCCGACCAGATCCGCGCGCTGGCCGAGGAGAACGGCTTTACCGACTCGCCCCTGACCGTCAGTTTCTGCAACACCGGACACTGGGCGGCGATCAACTGGTTCGCCCTCAGTGAGCTGGGCGAGATCGAGAACACGCGCCTTTATGCCGAAAGCATGGCCGAATACACTGCGGCAGACCTGCCGCTGGACAACGCGCCAAACCGCGTGACCTATTACTGGCGCGCGACGATGCGCTGGATTTCGGACGTTCTCTGATGCTGGGGCGCCGGATCGGTCTGGGGCTGGTCGCGGCGGTTCTGGTGGCGGGCACGGCCCTTGCCGCCGGGCCGCGCGCGGGTCTGCTGGTTGGCGTGGGTATCGGGCTGGGCCTGGTGCTGGAGGGGTTGCGCTTTGGTTTCGCCGGGCCGTGGCGCGCGATGATCGCCGAACGCGATGCGCGCGGTCTGCTGGCGCAACTGCTGGCGATTGGCCTGACGGCGGCGGTCGCGTTCCCGCTTCTGGCAGCCGCGCCCGGCGAATTGCAGGCGGCGCATGCGCCCGTGGGTCTGGCGATGATCGGCGGGGCCTTCGTCTTTGGTGCGGCGATGCAGGTTGTCATGGGCTGCGGCTCGGGCACGCTGATCAATGCCGGGTCGGGCAATCTGATCGGGCTTGTGGCGCTGGCGGGCTTTGTCGGCGGCAGTTTCCTGGGAACGCTGCATCTGGGCTGGTGGACGGGTCTGGGCAGTCTGCCCGTGATCTCGGCCCAATCTCTGGCCGGGGCGACGGGCGGGCTTTGGCTGACCTTGCTGGCTTTGGCTGCGACCGCGGCGCTGCTGGTCTGGCGGGCCGCGCCCGGCAAGCGCGTCCCGGCGCGGCGGCTGTGGTGGGCGGCGGCGCTGATCGCGGCACTGGCGGTGCTGAACCTGGTCGTCGCCGGGCAGCCCTGGGGCATCGTCTACGGGCTGGGGCTTTGGGGCGCCAAGCTGGCACAGGCGGGCGGCGCCGATCTGGCGGGCAATGCGTTCTGGGCCGCGTCCGCCAATGCCGCGCGCCTGGACGCCAGCATCCTCACCGATGTGACATCGCTGACAAATATCGGCCTGCTGTTGGGCGCCTTTCTGGTGATGCGCGGACGCGCCGCGCCCGGTAATCCGGTGGCGCCCCTGGCTTTGCGCGGCTGGGTCGGGGTGCTGCTTGCGGGGCTGGTTATGGGCTACAGCGCGCGCCTGGCCTTTGGCTGCAACGTGGGCGCGTTCTTCAGCGGCATATCGACCGGCAGCCTGCATGGCTGGGTCTGGTTCGTGGCGGCCTTTGCAGGCTCGGCCTGGGGGCTGAAGCTGCGCCCGCTGATCCTGGCGCCCGCCACGCCGCGGGGGGCCACGGCATGAGCCAGCGCATCCGGTTCACGCGCCCGGTTGTCGGACTTCTGGCACTGGTGTTTCTGGCGCTGGTGATCGCGCTTGATACCGCGCGATCGGGCCTGCCCGACCCGTTCGATGCGCCCGCACCCCTGGCGTTGGGTTCGGGGGCCGCGCCCGAAGGGGCGCATTGCACCGGGCAATAAGTCAAAAAAACCTCTGGCCGCGCCAAGGGCCAGAGTCTAGGCTCGCCCGCGACCCTATCTGCACAGGAGATTGCGATGCGCTTTTCCCCCTTCGCCGCTGTCGGTCTGGCCGTTGTTCTGGCCGGCTGTATCGACATGGATATGGATACCGCCATTCTGGGCCCGGACGAGGCGCGCGTAAGCGGCCATATCGAGGTGACTCAGGAAATGTATAACATGATGGGCGGCGAGGAAGAGTTCTGCCCCACCGAGGACGGCGGCACGCTGGAAATGACCGAGACCCACGCCCGCTGCAACATGCTGATGGAAGGCACCTTTGCCGAGGTGTTCGAACCCTCGGAGGATGGCTCGCCCAGTCCGACCGCGACCGATCTGGGCGACGGCACCGTGCGCGTGGTCTTTCCGATGGGTGACATGACCAGCGAGATGGACGAAATGACCGCCGATCCGCAGATGGAAGAGATGTTCCGCCCGATGCTTGAGGGGCGGTCCATCGCGCTGTCCGTCTCGGGCGCCGAAATCGTGTCCAGCAATGGCACCGTATCCGACGACGACACCCGCGCCTCGATCGACTTCAAGCTGACGGACCTGTTCGAGGACGAGACCGACATTCCCGAAAACTTCGAGACGGTGGTGCGTTACTGAACCGCGCCTGCGCGGATCGCCAGGGCCGACAGGGTTTCGGCGATCCGCGCAAAGGACGCGCGCGCGCCCGCGGCCATGTGCCGGGCGCGCAAATAGCCGTGAACCAGGCCCGGTTCGACCATCAGGGTGACCGGAACGCCCGCCGCGCGCAGGCGGGCCGCGTATTCATCGGCATCCGAGGCGAGCGGGTCGCATTCGGCGGCAAAGATCGCGGTTGGCGGTATATGCGCGAACGTCGTGGCGCGCAGCGGCGCGGCCGAGGGGTCGCCAAGCGCCTCATCCCTGCCGCCCGCGAAATGGGCGTCGACATAGTATTCGCATTCGTCGCGCGTCAACAGGGGCGCCTGGGCATGGCGGGTATAGCTGGGCAGTTCGGGGCTGCCACCCAGGCCGGGATAGATCAGCACCTGCCCACCGATGCCCGGCAGATGCGCCGAAACCGCGGCGGCAAGGGTGCCGCCCGCGCTGTCACCGGCCAGAACCCTGGGTCCCGCAACCGCACCCGCCACTGCCATGGCATCGTCAAACGCCGCCGGGTGCTTGTGTTCGGGCGAAAGTCTGTAGTCCACCGCAATCAGCGTCACCTTGGCCATGGCCGCCAGATCGGCGCAGATCGAATCGTGGCTGTGCAACCCGCCAACCACGAAACCGCCACCATGATAGTAGATCACCGTGACGCCGACCGCCGCCTCGGCCGGGGTATAGACCCGGCAGGGCACACCGGCAACGCTGCGATCCTCGGTTCGCAGGTCGGGTGGATGCGGATAATCGAACAGCCGGCACATGGTGTCATAGAACACCCGCTGCTGCGCCGCGTCATGGCGGGCGGCATCGGTGGGATAGGCCGCTTCCGTCTTGCGGATGAAATCACGCAGATCGGCATCCAGCCAACTGTAGTCCGTCATCGTCTCGATCATGTTCGGCCCTCGGGTCGCGGGTGCGAGCAGAACATGCGCAGGTGCGCGGCCGGGAATCAAGACGGCGCGCGGATGACACGCGCGCCGTCCTTCGTGCCATGCGGGCGATCTCAGCCAACCAGTTCCAGTTGCGAGAAGAAGAAGGCGATCTCTTGCGCCGCCGTCTCCGGTGCATCCGAGCCGTGCACCGAGTTCTCGCCCACCGACAGGGCGAATTCCTTGCGGATGGTGCCTTCATCGGCCTGCGCGGGGTTGGTCGCGCCCATCACTTCGCGGTTCTTCGTGATCGCGCTCTCGCCTTCGAGAACCTGAACCACCACCGGGGCCGAGGCCATGAAGTCGCACAGTTCACCATAGAAGGGGCGGTCCTTGTGGACCTCATAGAACTTGCCCGCCTGTGCCGGGGTCAGGTGAATGCGCTTTTGCGCAACGATGCGCAGGCCCGCATCCTCGAACTTGGCGTTGATCTTGCCGGTCAGGTTGCGCCTGGTCGCATCGGGTTTGATGATCGAAAGCGTGCGTTCAATGGCCATGACTGTTCTCTTGTGCAATGGGGCCCGCTCGTGCCCCCGGTTTCGGTCTGCGCCGCCCCGTAGCATGCCGCCCTGCCATTGAAAAGCGCCTCGCGCCCGGAATCGCGCGCCGCTGCGCCCGCCCTTGACGGCCCGGCGGGGTTCGGGCAAGCCCACGCCATGCTGACAATCACCGATCTCAACTATTCCATCGACGGCCAGCCCCTGTTCGAGGGGGCATCGGCGCGCATTCCCGCCGGGCACAAGGTGGGCCTTGTGGGCCGAAACGGTTCGGGCAAGACCACGCTGTTTCGCCTGATCCGGGGCGAGCTGGTGGCCGAGGGGGGCGCGATCTCGTTGCCGTCGCGCGCCCGAATCGGGGGGGTCGCGCAAGAGGCGCCGTCATCCTCGGCGACCCTGCTGGAGACCGTTCTGGCCGCCGATGCCGAACGCGCCGCGCTGATGGCCGAGGCCGAGACGGCGCAGGACCCCGCGCGGATCGCCGAGGTTCAGGCACGCCTGGCCGATATCGACGCCTGGTCTGCCGAGGGGCGCGCAAGTGCGATCCTCAAGGGGCTGGGCTTTACCGGCGATGAGATGCACCAGCCCTGTTCGGCCTTTTCGGGGGGCTGGCGGATGCGGGTGGCACTGGCCGGTGTGCTGTTCGCGCAGCCTGATCTGCTGCTGCTGGACGAACCCACGAACTACCTTGACCTTGAGGGCGCGCTCTGGCTGGAAAGCTATCTGGCGCGCTATCCGCACACGGTGCTGGTGATCAGCCATGACCGCGGGCTTCTGAACCGGGCGGTGGGGGCGATCCTGCATCTGGAGGATCGCAAGCTCACGCTTTATCAAGGCGGCTATGACACCTTTGCCCGGACCCGCGCAGAACAGCGCGCCGTTCAGGCGGCCGAGGCCCGCAAGCAAGAGGCCCGGCGCGCGCATCTGCAAAGCTTCGTCGATCGGTTTCGCGCCAAGGCGACAAAGGCGCGCCAGGCGCAATCGCGCGTCAAGATGCTGGAAAAGATGCAGCCGATCACCGCCCCGGCCGAGGCGGCGCGGCATGTCTTCACCTTTCCCAAGCCCGAGGAATTGTCGCCCCCCATCGTGGCGATCGAGGGCGGCGCGGTCGGCTATGGCGGGCCGCCGGTGTTGCGCCGGCTGAACCTGCGGATCGATCAGGACGACCGGATCGCACTTTTGGGGCGCAACGGTGAGGGCAAATCGACCCTGTCCAAGCTGTTGGCAGGAAAACTCCGGCTGTCTGCCGGGCAGATCACCACGGCCGCGAAGCTGCGGGTGGGGTATTTCGCCCAGCACCAAGTCGACGAGTTGCATCTGGATGAGACACCGATTCAGCATGTCCAGCGCCTGAGGCCCGCCGAGGGGCAGGCCAAGCTGCGCGCGCGGCTGGCCGGCTTCGGGCTGATGGCCGATCAGGCCGAAACCGTGGTCGGGCGCCTTTCGGGCGGGCAGAAGGCACGGCTGAGCCTGCTTCTGGCCACGATCGACGCGCCGCATCTGTTGATCCTGGACGAGCCGACCAACCACCTGGACATCGAAAGCCGCGAAGCCTTGGTCGAGGCCCTGACCGCCTATGATGGCGCGGTGGTTCTGGTCAGCCATGACATGCACCTGCTGGGCCTGGTCGCGGATCGGCTGTGGCTGGTGTCGAACGGCACGGTCGTTCCCTATGACGAGGATCTGGAGGCCTATCGCCGGTTCCTGCTGGCGCCCGATGCGCCGGCGCGCGAGGACAAGCCCAGGCCCGCCAGACGTCGCGTGACCCGTGATGAGCTTTCGGCGTTGCGAGCCGAAGTCAAGAAATGCGAGCAGCGCATTGAAAAGCTTGAAGAAATGCGAGATCGCCTGGCGCGGAAGCTTGCCGATCCGGATATTTATGACGACAGCCGCAAGGGTGATCTGGCGGTCTGGAACAAGAAATATGCCGAAGTGATGGACGGGCTCGATCGCGCCGAGTCGCTTTGGATGAAGGCCGCGCAAACCCTTGAAAAATCAGAAGGTGAAATGGCTGACAATTGAATGTCAGTCATTCAGGTGGCGCCGTTTCTCTTGTTGATCGCCGTGATCCCGCACGCATGCCATGATGGAGGGGCCTGATCCTGGGCGCGTCCAGCGATACCGCACGCTTGCGTGAAGGGGATGCGCCGCACTTGGCCTTGGGACGCTGCGCGCCTAGATTGCCGTTCTGCCGTGTCCGGGGTCCGCGATGATCGACACTCTCAACAGCGACCAGATTGCCCAGATCGTCTATCTGGTGCTTCTGGGCACCGTGCTGGCGTCCTATGCGCTGGTGGCGATGCGGCGCCAGATCGGCCAGTTCGTGCGGATGCTGCTGTTGTGGGGGCTGCTGTTCACCGGGGTCGCGGCGGGCTGGGGGCTTTGGCAAACGATCATGGTGCCCTCGTTCTCGGTTCAGCAAACCGAGGATGGCGCCATCGAATTGCGGCGCGGGCGCGACGGGTCGTTTCGGCTGACGCTGGATGTCATCGGGCAACCGGGAACGGCGCCGCAGGAGGTGCAGTTCGTGGTCGACACGGGCGCGACCGATGTGGTGCTGACGCGCGACGATGCCGAGGCGCTGGGATTCGCGGATGGAGAGCTGGCGTTTCTGGGCACGGCGCGCACCGCCAACGGCATGGTCCGCACCGCGCGGGTCGAGCTGGACAGCATCCGCATCGGCGATCTGGAACGCCATGACGTTCCCGCGTTGGTGAACGAGGGCGATCTGCATGTGTCGCTCTTGGGCATGAACTATCTCGCCCGCTTTTCGCGGATCGAGATGACGCGCGACAGGCTGCGCCTGGAATACTGATCGGGCCAGGGCTTAGTCGGTTTCGGCAGTCGCATGGCGGCGCGATTGGCGCGCCCGCACACAGGGGACCGCGCCACCCCGCATCCTGAGCGGCGAGTCCATCGACAGCAGGGCATCCAGACCGCTGTTGCAGTCCGTCAAGTCGCCAAGCGTCAGCGGATCGAGCGAGGCATAAAAGGCCTCGATCGCGCGGGCGAGGTGGCTGGACATGCGGCAATGATCTCTTAGCGGGCAGGTATTGTCGGGCGAAAAACATTCGATGAACGGCAGATCGGACTCGAACCTGCGAAAGACCGCGCCGACACTGATCTCTTCGGCCGGGCGCGCGAGTGTGAAGCCGCCGTGCCGTCCGCGCAGCGTCCGGATAAAGCCGAATTGGCCCAGTTGATTGATGACTTGCGCCAGATGGTTTTCCGACGCGTTGATTGCCGCGGCAACGTCAGCCTTGCGCACGATCCGGCCGCCATTGACGGCACAAACCATCAATGTGCGCAGCGCGAGGTTGGTCCGGGTGGTCAGTCGCATGCGGCATCCTCCGGTAATGATGGAGAACATCTTAAGGTTTTGGCGCGTCCACCGTCCTTGATCAGGATCAAGTTTCGCGCATCCCATCCATGCCATTCTTATGCAAATCGACAGGGCAGTATGCAGTTGCATTCTGTATCTGGAATGTATATCCAAATATCGTCATATTCATATGGGTGGAGGAAGAGATGTCCGATCCTTGGGAATTGAGCGCGAGCAGACGGGCGTTTCTGGGCCTGGCGGCCGGGGGCGCGGCGCTGGCGGCGGCGGGGGCGCCAGCACAGGCGCAGCGGGTCCGCACCTCGGCCCGGATCGTGATTCTGGGTGCGGGCGCCGGCGGCACGTCGATCGCCAACCGGCTGGCCGCGCGGCTGGACGGGGCCGAGATCACGATCATCGACGGGCGCCAGCAGCACTGGTATCAGCCCGGCTTCACGCTGATCGCCGCCGGGTTGAAGCCCGCGAGCTATTCGGTCAGCCAAACCGGCGCCTGGTTGCCCGATGGGGTGAACTGGGTGCAGGACTACGCCGCCGAGATCGACCCCGATGCCAACCGCGTGACCACGACCGGCGGCCAGCGGTTCGACTATGATTACCTGATCGTCGCCACCGGCCTGACGCTGGATTGGGATGCGATCGAGGGGTTCTCGCTGGACATGGTGGGCCAGAACGGGATCAGCGCGCATTACGCGGGGCCCGACTATGCCGAACTGAGCTGGCGCGCGCTTGATCGTTTCACCGATGAAGGCGGCGTCGGGCTGTTTGGCCGGCCCGCGACCGAGATGAAATGCGCCGGTGCCCCGCTCAAGATCACCATGATCGCCGAGGACATCGCCACCCGCAAGGGCACGCGCGCGGATACGCGGATCGTCTATAACGCCAACAACCAGTTGCTGTTCGGGGTTCCGATCGTGCATCACCGCGTGCGCCAGATCTTTGACGAGCGCGGCATCGAGGTGCGCGACAGCCACGTGCTGAAGGCCGTGGATGCCGAGCGCAAGGTCGCGGTCTATGAAACCCCCGATGGCGATGTCGAATCCGACTATGACTTCATCAACGTCATTCCGCCCCAGCGCGCGCCGCAGGTCGTGCGCGAGTCCGGCCTGTCCTGGGCCGACCGCTGGACCGATCAGGGCTGGATCGAGGTCGATCGCGAAACCCTGCGGCATCTGCGGTATGACAACATCTTCGGCATCGGCGACATCAACGGCGTGCCCAAGGGCAAGACCGCGGCCAGCGTGAAATGGCACCAGCCGGTGGTCGAGGATCATCTGGTCAGCGAGATCCAGGGCCGCGAAGGCACAGCCCGGTTCTCGGGCTATACCTCGTGCCCGATGATCACCCGGATCGGACGCGCCATGCTGATCGAGTTCGACTACAACGACAACCTTGTGCCCTCGTTTCCCGGCGTGATCGCGCCGCTGGAAGAGCTGTGGATTTCCTGGCTGATGAAGGAGATCGCGCTGAAACCCACCTATAACGCCATGCTGCGCGGACTGGCCTGAGGAGAGAGCCGATGGAAGAACTGACGTTTTCGACGCTGATCGCCGTGTTCGAGGAAATCTTCGGGCGCGGCGTGTTCTGGGGGCTTGTCGTCATCGCGGCGGTGATCACGGCGCTTTATGTCTATATCCTGATCCGGGATCGGGCGGTATCGATGCACAAGTTCCTGCTGGCGCAACTGTCGATGCCCGTGGGCGCGGTGGCGGCGGTGTTCTTCGTGCTTCAGATCACCAGCTCGCGCCTGTCCGATATGGGCGGGCCGATCGACTGGCTGGTCCTTCTGGGCATCGCACTCGTGGGCGCGGTGGGCTTTGCCATACTGGTCTATGTGGTGCAATCGCTGATCCGCAAGCCGCAGGACGAGGGATAGGAAAAGGGGGGCTGCCGCCCCCCTGTTCGGCTGCGCCGAATTCACCCCCCGCGCGTATTTTCCGGCAAGATGAAGGGGCGCGCGGATCACATTTGGGGCAGCGGCGGGGATGCGACGGTTCGTCGCTTTACATATCCGATCTAATCTGTCAGGAAAGTGCGTGCCGGAAGCCCGACGCCACCGGCGAAGTGGTCCCGACGTGGTTTACCGGATACTTGCGCCATGATTGTCTGCCATTGCATGAACATCGCCGATCACGAGATTCGCGGCGCCGTCGACTGGATGCGCGCCGCCGATCCGGACACCATCATTACCCCTCGCAAAGTGTATCGCGCGCTTGGCAAATCTGCCGATTGCGGCGGTTGCCTGCCCCTTTTCCTTGACACCATGCGCCGCTGTGACAGTCTTGCGGTGACGGGGGGCGGTGTGCCAGGGCAGTCCGTTCCCCTTTTCGGCACCGCGAAAAGGAAGGCACCATGAAGGGCGATCCCAAGGTTATCGAGTATCTCAACGCGGCATTGCGCTCGGAACTGACGGCGGTCAGCCAGTATTGGCTGCACTACCGTTTGCAGGAGGACTGGGGCTATGGCCACCTGGCCGACAAGTCCCGCGCCGAATCGATCGAGGAGATGCATCACGCCGACAAGCTGATCGAGCGGATCATCTTTCTGGAGGGGCATCCGAACCTGCAAAAGCTTGACCCGTTGCGGATCGGCCAGACCCTGCGCGAGACGCTGGAATGCGATCTGGCGGGCGAGCACGATGCGCGCACCCTCTATATCGAGGCGCGGCAGCATTGCGACCAGGTGGGCGATTATGTCACCCGCGCGTTGTTCGACGATCTGATCGCCGACGAGGAAGGGCATATCGACTTTCTGGAAACCCAGCTCGATCTCTATGAGAAGCTGGGCGCAGAGCGGTATGGCCTGCTCAACGCCAAGCCGGCAAGCGACTAGGCGCCGCGTCGGCGTTGTCGGCCGATCACGGGGCGCGCGGCGGGTTGTTCGGCGCGGCCCCGGCTGATTCCTGAACGTGCCGGTCACGCCCGTGGGCGTATCCAGAACTGGCGCGAGTCGTTTCCCCGTTGCGCCGCGCCCGCGGCCCATGCTACGGCAAGCGCCATGAGATTGACGCGCATCAACGGCATTTGCTGCATTACCCGCTGACTGACCGGTCGCGCGGGGCGCCTCATTTCCATCGGAAAGCGAAGCCGCCGGACCCGCGCAGGGGACTGCCGCGAGGGCCCATGGAGGCTGACGCATGGTAACGATCCGGCTGCACAATTCGAAAACGCGCAAGAAGGAAGACTTCGCGCCGATCGATCCAGAGAATGTGCGCATGTATGTTTGCGGCCCCACGGTCTATGACCGCGCGCATCTGGGCAATGCGCGGCCGGTGGTGGTGTTCGACGTGCTGTTCCGGCTACTGCGCCATGTCTATGGCGCCGATCACGTGACCTATGTGCGCAACTTCACCGACGTTGACGACAAGATCAATGCCCGCGCCCGCGAGATGCAGGCCGCGGGCGATGCGCGCGATCTCAACACGATCATCCGGGCGCTGACGGATGAAACGATTGACTGGTTTCATCAGGACATGGATGCGCTGGGTGCCGCGCGTCCCACCCGTGAGCCGCGCGCGACCGAATACATCGGCCAGATGATCGCCATGATCGGCACCCTGATCGACCGGGGATGTGCATATGTCGAACAGGGCCATGTGCTGTTCGACGTGCACAGCTATCGCGAGTACGGCGCGCTGTCGGGCCGGTCGCTGGAGGACATGATCGCGGGCGCGCGGGTCGAGACCGCGCCCTACAAGCGCGATCCGATGGATTTCGTTCTGTGGAAACCGTCATCCGGGGACGAGCCGGGTTGGCCGTCGCCATGGGGGCGGGGGCGGCCGGGCTGGCATATCGAATGTTCGGCCATGGCGGATGAATTGCTGGGGGCGGAGTTCGACATTCACGGCGGCGGGCTGGATTTGCAATTCCCCCACCACGAGAACGAGATCGCGCAAAGCTGCTGCGCCCACCCGGACGCCGGGTTCGCGCGGTACTGGATGCACAACGAGATGGTGCAGGTCGAGGGCAAGAAGATGTCCAAGAGCCTGGGCAATTTCTTCACGGTGCGGGATTTGCTGGAGCAGGGTTGGCCGGGCGAGGTGATCCGGTTCGTGATGCTGTCAACGCATTATCGGAAGCCGATGGACTGGACGGAGGAAAAGGCCAAACAAGCCGAAATAATCCTCCGCAAATGGTTTGATCATCTAAAGAATTCACACTTGGATTTGTCTGTTGATAGTTTGACTCGATATACGATGGAGCCGTGCGTCGTTCCTGACCAAATGATTATTAGAGCATTGGCAGACGATCTGAATACCGCAGCGGCCATAAGTCGCCTTCACGAGTTGGCTAAACGAAATGATTATGAAAGCATAAATGCATTCCTAGGCTCTATGGTCTTGCTCGGATTGATTGGTCCGAAGACTGAAATAGATTTGTTGTCGCTATCGGGCGTAGGCTGGCTTGGAACATATGATCCGCAGCTAGAGAAGAAGGTTGTGCGCCTGTTATTTGATCGGCAGGACGCTCGAAAGCGAAAGGACTTCAGCCGCGCCGACGAAATTCGCGACGCACTTCTGAGCGCTGGAATTGTCATAGAAGACAGGCCAGATGGGCCGGAGTGGCACGTGGGGCCAAACTTTGACCCCGCCAAGCTGGAGGGTCTGGAATGAGGCGCGCGGATCACCGTCTGTCGTCGCCCGGTGCGCGCAGCGGACCGGGCAGCGCCCGCCCCGCCCCCCAGGCGGGCGCTTCTCGCCCACCTCGGGGCAGGCGCTGCCCTCTGACAGTTGCTGTATCAGCGCAAACTCTCAAGGGCCAACGCCATGCGTGAACGCCTCTATCTCTACGACACCACGCTGCGCGACGGGCAGCAGACGCAGGGTGTGCAGTTCTCGACCGGCGACAAGCTGGCGATCGCGCAGGCGCTGGACGATCTTGGCATCGACTATATCGAAGGGGGTTGGCCCGGTGCCAACCCGACCGACAGCGACTTCTTTACCGAGGCGCCAGAGACCCGCGCGCGCATGACTGCCTTTGGCATGACCAAGCGGGCCGGGCGCTCGGCTGCCAATGACGATGTTCTGGGCGCCGTGGTCAACGCGGGCACGCAGACCGTGTGCCTGGTTGGCAAGACGCATGATTTTCACGTCACCGCCGCGCTGGGCATCACGCTGGACGAAAACCTTGAGAACATCCGCGCCTCGGTCGCGCATCTGGTCGGGCTGGGGCGCGAGGCGCTTTTCGATGCCGAGCATTTCTTTGACGGCTACAAGGCCAACCCCGGCTATGCGCTGGATTGCCTGCACGCCGCACTGGAGGCCGGGGCGCGCTGGGTGGTCCTGTGCGACACCAACGGCGGCACCCTGCCGGCCGAGGTCGGGCGCATCACCCGCGACGTGATCGCGGCGGGCGTGCCGGGGGACCGGCTGGGCATCCATTGCCATGACGATACCGGCAACGCGGTGGCGGGGTCGCTGGCGGCGGTGGATGCGGGCGCGCGGCAGGTACAAGGCACGCTTAACGGTTTGGGTGAACGGTGCGGCAACGCCAATCTGACCACGCTGATCCCGACGCTGTTGCTGAAAGAGCCCTATGCCAGCGGGTTCGACACGGGCATCACCACCGGGGCGCTTGCGGGGCTCGTCAAGATATCGCGCCGGCTTGATGACATCCTCAACCGGGTGCCCTTGCGCAGCGCACCCTATGTCGGTGCCTCGGCCTTTGCGCACAAGGCCGGGCTACATGCCAGCGCGATCCTGAAAGACCCCTCGACCTATGAACATATCGACCCGGCGCTGGTGGGAAACACCCGCGTCATCCCGATGTCGAACCAGGCCGGGCAATCGAACCTGCGCGCGCGGCTGGCGGCGGCCGGGATCGAGGTCGCGCCGGGTGATCCGCGCCTGAGCCGCATCCTTGAGCAGGTGAAGCAGCGCGAGGACCAGGGCTATGCCTATGACGGGGCGCAGGCCTCGTTCGAGTTGCTGGCAAGGGCCGAGCTGGGCCTGTTGCCCGACTATTTCGAAGTGAAGCGCTATCGCGTCACGGTCGAGCGGCGCAAGAACAAGTACGACCGTATGATCAGCCTGTCCGAGGCCGTGGTGGTGGTGAAAATCGGCAACCGGAAGATGCTGTCGGTGTCCGAAAGCATGGATGAAACCGGGTCCGACCGTGGCCCGGTCAATGCGCTGGCCAAGGCGCTGGCCAAGGACCTGGGGCCGTATCAGGGCGTGATCGACGACATGAAGCTGGTCGATTACAAGGTGCGCATCACCCAGGGCGGCACCGAGGCGGTGACCCGTGTCATCATCGACAGCGAGGACAGCGCGGGGCGGCGCTGGTCGGCAGTGGGCGTATCGCCCAACCTGGTCGATGCCTCGTTCGAGGCGCTGCGCGAGGCGATGGTGTGGAAGCTCTTGCGCGACGAGGTCGAACCCGTCTGAAAGGTGCGGCATGAAGGTGGCGGTCAGGATCTTGCTCTCGGTATTCGCCGGCTTGCTGGGCACGCTGGCCGTGGCGCTGGGCCTGATCGCCAGCGACCGGCCCGTTGCCGACCCGCGCGCCGCATCAGGTGAGGGTCTGGCGTTCGCGGGGGTTCTGGCCGACGGCCCCACCGACATCCCGCTTGCGCCGCCGCACAGGGCAGTGATGGGCGACGGCACCGAACTGGGCTATCGCCGCTGGGACAGCGACGATGCCGGGGCGCCGCTTGTGGTGGCGCTGCATGGCTCGGGCTGGCACGGCGCGCAATTCGCCGCACTTGGCCCGGCGCTGGCACAGGCGGGCGCGGCTGATGTCGTTGCGCCCGATCTGCGCGGGCACGGGCTGGACCCGGTCCGGCGCGGCGATATCGATCATGTCGCCCAGCTTGAGGACGATCTGGCGGACCTGATCGACCAGGTCCGGGCGCCGGGGCAAAGGGTGGTGATGCTGGGGCATTCCTCGGGCGGGGGGCTGGTGATGCGATTCGCCGGGGGGCGCCACGGCGACCGGCTCGACGCGGCGATCCTGCTGGCGCCATACCTGCAACACGACGCGCCGACGGCGCGCGATACATCGGGCGGCTGGACGCGGGTTCTGACACGGCGGATCATCGGCCTGACGATGCTGAACGCGATCGGGCTGACCCAACTGAACCACCTCACGGCGCTTCAGTTCCGCTTTCCCGATGCGGTGCTGGACGGCCCCTGGGCCGAAACCGTCACGCGGGCCTATTCCTACCGGATGATGACCGGGTTCAACCCGCGCCGCGACTGGGGCGCCGATGTCGCGGCGCTGCCCGATTTCCTGCTGGTCGCGGGCGCCGAGGACGAGGCCTTTGTGGCGCAGGCCTATGAACCCGCCCTGTCGGCCCATTCGACGCGGGGGCAGTATCGCCTGCTGCCGGGGGTCGGCCATCTGGACGCTGTCGATGACGAGGGGACACGCGCTGCCATCGCCGCGTTCCTGGCGGCGCGGCCATGACCGGGGTCGAGGCCTGCGCATCCCTGGTCGAACGGGGCGATCCCGACCGGTTCCTGGCCACGATGGCGGCGCCGCCCGAGGCGCGCGGCCCGCTGTTCGTGTTGCAGGCGTTCAACCTGGAGGTGGCGCGCGCACCCTGGGTGACAAGCGAGGCCCTGATCGCGCGGATGCGGTTGCAGTTCTGGCGCGACGTGGTCGAACAGGCGGGCCACGAGACCCCGCCCGCCCACGAGGTCGCCGGGCCGCTGGCGTCCCTGATCGCGGAACGCGCGCTGCCGCGTGCGCCGCTTCTGGGGCTGATCGACGCCCGCGAACTGGATCTTGAGCGGGCGCCATTCGCCGACGATGGGGCGCTTTGGTCGTATCTGGACGCGACCGCGGGGGCCCTGATGGTCGCCTCGACCCGCGCGCTGGGCGGCGGGGACGATGCGGTGGCGCGCGAGTTCGGGGCCGCGCAGGGGCTGGCCAACTACCTCTTGGCCGTGCCGGCGCTGGAAGCGGCGGGCCGGTTGCCGCTGCCCGACGGCCGGGCCGAAGCCGTTGCGGTGCTAGCCCGCGAGGGCCTGGACCGGCTGACCCGTGGCCGTCGCGGGCGCGGCCGGATCGCACCCGCGGCGCGGCCGGCCTTGCTGGCGGCCTGGCGGGCAGGCGTAATCCTGAAACAGGCCTTGCAAGCGCCGCATCGGGTCAAGGCCGGTGCCCTGGAACAATCGGAATTTGGGCGCCGCGGCAGCCTGCTGTGGCGCGCGCTGAGAGGGATTTGACGGGGGTGGCCGGGGGTGGCGGGGCCGATCTTCGGCCCCGCCACCCCCGGCCCGGCTTTGCGCGCCTGCGGCGCGCGGCGCCGAACAAGACCGTTCGAATCAGACGGGCCGTGCGCCCGATCCTTCGGTCGCTTGCGTATTTGGGGCAAGATGAACGGATTATTCCAGTTCGATCGTGCCAGGCGGCTTGGAGGTGCAATCGTAGAAAACGCGATTGATTCCGGGTACTTCGTTGATGATCCGCGTGGCGGTTTCGCCCAGGAAATCATGGCTGAACGGGTAATAGTCGGCCGTCATGCCATCGACCGAGGTCACCGCGCGCAGCGCGAGCGCGTAATCATAGGTGCGCCCGTCGCCCATCACGCCGACCGTGCGCATCGGCAGGATGGCGGCGAAGGCCTGCCAGATCGCGTCATAAAGCCCGTGCCGGCGGATCTGGTCGATATAGACCGCGTCGGCCTTGCGCAGGATGTCGAGCTTGTCGCGGGTGATTTCGCCGGGGCAGCGGATGGCCAGCCCCGGTCCCGGAAACGGGTGTCGGCCGATGAAGCTGTCGGGCAGGCCCAGTTCGCGCCCGAGCGCGCGCACCTCGTCCTTGAAGAGTTCGCGCAGGGGTTCGACCAGCTTCAGACCCATCTTTTCCGGCAGGCCGCCGACATTGTGGTGCGACTTGATCGTCACCGACGGCCCGCCCGAGAAGCTGACGGATTCGATGACATCGGGGTAGAGCGTCCCCTGGGCCAGGAACTCGGCGCCTTCGATCTCGTCGGCGTATTTCTGGAACACGTCGATGAACAGCTTGCCGATGATCTTGCGCTTCGTCTCGGGGTCGGACACCCCTTCGAGCGCGCCGAGGAAGAGATCGCTTTCATCGGCATGGATCAGCGGAATGTTGTAGTGGTCGCGGAACATGGTCACGACCTGTTCGGCCTCGCCCAGCCTGAGCAGGCCATGATCGACGAAGACGCAGGTCAGGTTGTCGCCGATCGCCTCATGCAGCAGTACCGCCGCGACCGAGCTGTCGACCCCGCCCGAAAGCCCGCAGATGACCTTGCGGTCGCCGACCTGGTCGCGGATCTTGCGGATCGCCTCGTCGCGATAGGCGTCCATCGTCCAGTCACCGGTGAAACCCGCGATGCGCACGAAATTCTCATAGAGTTTCGCGCCCTTGGGCGTGTGATGCACCTCGGGGTGGAACTGGACGGCGTAGAAATGGCGCGACGGGTCGGCAGTGATGGCAAAGGGCGCGTTGGGCGAGGTGCCATAGACCTTGAAGCCCGGCGCGATGGCCGAGACATGGTCGCCATGGCTCATCCAGACCTGTTCGCGCCCGCCGTCGCGGTCGGGGTCGCGGTCGGGATCGAACCAGCCGTCCAGAAGATCGAGCCGTTCGCGGCCCGGCGACACGAAGGCGCGGCCGAATTCGGCGGTGCCGTGCCCGCGCTCAACGCGTCCGCCCAGGCAATGCATCATCACCTGCTGGCCATAGCAGATGCCCAGGATCGGCACACCGAGATCGAACACCGAGGCCGGCGGCATCGGCGCCCCCTCGGAAAAGACCGAGGACGGTCCGCCCGAAAAGATCACCGCCTTCGGCGCGAAGGCGCGCAGGAAATCGTCATCGACCCGGTTGAAGGGGTGAATCTCGCAATAGACATTCAACTCGCGCAGGCGCCGCGCGATCAGCTGCGTCACCTGGCTGCCGAAGTCGATGATGAGAAGGCGATCATGCTGTGTCATGGCCGCGCAATACGGCTTTCGCGAGGCCATCGCAAGAGCATTGGCAGGGCTGCGGATGTCGGTTTTCGGCCTGAGATGACGCAATCGCGGCATGACGGACGCGGGAAAGGGACTAAACGGGGGGCAGCATAGCAGGGGGCCGAAAATGAGCGAAGCAAGGGCAGAACGGCGGGCACGCGGCGGCGGTGGCGCCGCGCGGCGGGCGGCGCGCACGGCCGTCAGCCTGGAGACCGCGCGTTTCATCGAGCGCAACATCCCCAATCTGGAGATCCTCGACGACGAGGCGCTTGCGATCATCGAATGGAATGCCGAAACGGTGCTGGAGGAGATCGGCGTCAATTTCGTCGAGAATCCCGCCGCGCTGGAGCTTTGGCGCGCGGCCGGTGCCGATGTTCAGGGCGAGCGGGTGCGCATCCCGCGCGGCCTGGCGCGCCAGCTTTGCGCCACCGCGCCCGCGCGCTTTACCCAGCATGCGCGCAACCCCGAACGCAATGTCGAGATCGGCGGCAAGTCGCTGGTTCTGGCGCCGGTCTATGGCCCGCCCTTCGTGCGCGATCTGACGCGCGGCCGGCGTTACGCGACGCTGGAAGATTTTCGCAATTTCGTGAAGCTGGGCTACATGTCCAAATGGCTGCACCATTCGGGCGGCACGGTTTGCGAACCCACCGACGTCGCCGTGAACAAGCGCCACCTCGACATGCTGCTGGCGCATATGACGCTGAGTGACAAGCCCTATATGGGGTCGGTCACCGAACCCGTGCGCGCCGAGGATTCGGTCAAGATGTCCGAGATCCTGTTCGGGGCCGATTTCGTGGCGCAGAACACGGTGATGACATCGCTGATCAACATCAACTCGCCGCTGACTTTCGATGCGACGATGATGGGCGCGCTGGAGGTGTATGCCCGCGCCGGGCAGGCCAGCATCATCTCGCCCTTCATCGTCGGCGGTGCCATGGCCCCGGTGACGGTGGCGGGCACGCTGACGCAGGTTCTGGCCGAGGTGCTGGCCGGGGTCGCCTACAGCCAGATGATCCGGCCGGGGGCGCCGGTGATCATGGGCGCGTTCGTGACCTCGATCGACATGAATTCGGGCGCGCCGACCTTTGGAACGCCGGAAGCCGCCCATATCACCTATGGCGCCGGGCAACTGGCGCGGCGGCTGGGGCTGCCGTATCGCTCGGGCGGATCGTTCTGCGGGTCGAAACTGCCCGATGCACAGGCCGCCTATGAGACCGCCAACAGCCTGAACATGGCCCTGCTGGCGGGCGTCAACTTCATGCTGCACGCCTGTGGCTGGCTGGAGGGCGGGCTGGTCGCCAGCTATGAGAAATTCGTGCTCGATGCCGATCAGCTGGGCACCCTGCACCACCTGGCAAAGGGCGTGTCGATGGATGAGAACGGCCAGGCGATGGATGCGCTGCGCGAGGTGGGGCCGGGTGGCCATTTCCTGGGCTGCGCCCATACGCAGGCGAATTTCAAATCGGCTTTCTGGCGCTCGGATGTGCTGGACTACAAGCCGTTCGAGACCTGGGAAGAAGAGGGCGCGCGCGATTCCGCGACGCTGGGGGCCGCGCGCGTCGAAAAGCAGTTGCGTGACTATCAGGCACCGGCGCTGGACCCGGCGATCGCCGAGGCCCTGACGGCCTATGTCGAGCAGCGCAAGGCCTCGGAGCCCGACGCCTTCGGCTGAGCGGGCAAGGCCGGGGGCGGCGTGCCACCGGCCATCGCCTTTCCGGCCGGTTCACCCCAGCATGCGCGCGACCATCTCGCCCATGTCGCGGCTCAGTTTCGGATGCGCCGCGATCATTTCCAGCGCCGCGCGCGCTTTGTCCTGCCGGGTCTTGTCATAGCGTGGCCAGGTCTCGAAGGCCGTGGACATGCGCGCGGCGAATTGCGGGTTGCGCCCGTCCATCCGGATCAGCCATTGGGCCAGCAGATCATAGGCCGCGCCGCTGCCATGGTGAAAGCCGGCATGATTGCCGATCAGCCCGCCGAACAATGCGCGAAAGCGGTTCGGGTTGGTCCAGTCGAAGTCCGGGTGCCGGGCAAGGTCGGCGGCCCGTTCGGCGGCCCGATCCGGTGCCGCATGCAGGGTCTGCAGGGTGAACCACTTGTCGATCACCAGCCGTTCGTGCTGCCAGCGCTCGTAAAAGGCGGCCAGCGCGGTTTCGCCGCGGCCGGCTTGAAGCAGGGCCGTCAGCGCGCCCAGTTGTTCGGTCATGTTGTCGGCGCGGTCAAAGACCGTTGCCGCCATCGCGCCCTCATCGATCAGGCTGAGCAGGCGCAACGCCGTCAGCCGCAACGCGCGCCGCCCGGCCGAGGCCGGGTCGGGGCTGTAGGGGGCGGCGGGCGCGAGATCGGTGACCAGCCCGGCCAGCGCGTCGCGATGGTGCCTGGCCAGCGCCCGGCGCAGGGCTTGCCCTGCGATATGGATTGCGGCGGGATCGGGCACCTGTCCCTGTTCGGCCAGCCAGGCGGCCAGCGTCTCGTCGTCGGGCAGGCGCAGCATCAGCGCGCGAAACGACGGGTCAAGGCTGGCATCGGCCAAGATCGGTGCCAGTGCGCTCAGATAGGCCGGCTCGGCGGTGTCATCGCCTTCGGCAATCATGTGTCCGGCGGTTTGCAGGGCGAGTTGTCGGCCCGCTTCCCAGCGGACGAAGGGATCGGTGTCATGCGCCAGAAGATGCGCCAACGCACCCGGCTGCGGCTGGTGCACCAGGCGGACCGGGGCCGAGAACCCGCGCAGCAATGATGGCACCGGACGCGCCTTGAGATTCTCGAACCTGAGCGACATCTCGGCGCGATCGAGGCCCAGAACCTGGGTTGGTGCCACCTCGGTGCCGTCGGCGCCGATCAGGCCCAGGGCAACCGGGATCAGCATGGGTTTCTTGGTTGTCTGGCCGGGGGTGGGCGGCACCTCCTGACGCAGGGTCAGGCGAAAGGTGCTGCCATCCCATTCCTCATGCACATGCAGGCGCGGGGTACCGGCCTGTTCGTACCACAGCTTGAACTGGCTCAGGTCGCGCCCGGTGGCATCCTCGAAGACCGCGAGCCAGTCCTCGATCGTGCAGGCCTGACCGTCATGACGTTCGAAATAGAGATCCAGCGCTCGCCGGTAGCCGGTTTCGCCCACCAGGATGGCCAGCATGCGGATCACCTCGGCGCCCTTTTCATAGACCGTGGCCGTATAGAAATTGTTGATCTCGACATATTCGGCCGGCCGAACCGGATGCGCCAGCGGCCCGGCATCCTCGCGGAACTGCCGCGTGCGCAAGGTCAACACATCGCCGATGCGCTTGACCGCCGCGCCGCGCAGGTCGGCCATGAACTGCTGGTCGCGGTAGACCGTCAAGCCCTCTTTCAGCGACAGCTGGAACCAGTCGCGGCAGGTGATGCGGTTGCCGGTCCAGTTGTGGAAATACTCATGCGCCACGATCCGTTCGATATTGGCATAGTCTTCGTCGGTCGCGGTCTCGGGCGAGGCCAGCACGTAGCGCGAATTGAAGATGTTGAGCCCCTTGTTCTCCATCGCGCCCATGTTGAAATCATCCACGGCGACGATGTTGAAGACATCGAGATCGTATGCGCGGCCATAGACGCGCTCATCCCAGTCCATGGATTGGCGCAAGGCCGTCATGGCGTGCCCGGTCTTGTCCTCGTCGCCTGCCCGCACCCAGATCGCCAGATCCACCGCGCGGCCCGAGGCGGTGGTGAAACTGGCCCGCCGGGCGACAAGATCCCCGGCAACCAGTGCGAACAGATAGCTGGGCTTGGGGTGCGGGTCGTCCCATTCGGACCAGCCCGGCCCCTGCGCGACCGGGTTCCCGTTCGACAGCATCACCGGCTGATCGCTTTCGATGCGGACCTTGAACGACGCCATGACATCGGGGCGGTCGGGGTAGAAGGTGATCTTGCGAAAGCCCTCGGCCTCGCATTGCGTGCAATACATCCCCTTCGACATGTAAAGCCCGTCCAGCGCGGTATTTCCCTGCGGATCGATCTCGACCTCGGCTTCCCACACAAACGCCCCTTTCGGCAGGCGATCTGCCGTCAGCAGCAGTCCGGATTCGCCGGGCGTGGCCGCCAGCGGCTGTCCGTCGATGGTCGCATGGATCAGCGTCATCCCCTCGCCGTCGAGCCACAGATCGCTGGAGCCGGCGGCGGGGTTCGGACGAAACCGGATGCGCGACAGCACCCGCGTTGCGCGCGGTGCCAGGCGAAAGGTCAGCTCGACCCCGTCCACCAGGTGGCTGGGCGGGGCATAGTCGGACAGGCGGATGGGCTGGGTCATCGGATCCTCTTGCTTTGAGCAACTGGTGCCATGCGCCGCGACCCGAGGGCAAGGGCCGCCGCGCCCCCTTCATCTTGCCGGCAAATACGCGCGGGGGTGAATTCGGCGCAGCCGAAGAGGGGGCGGCAGCCCCCTTGGCCGGGGTTTGCGCGGCCAGGGGTCGCGAAACCGGGGTCACGCGCTATCGGGGGCCAGCAGGACCGGGCAGCGCGCGGCCTCGATCAGCGTGGCAAGGCGGCCGGGTGCGAGGACGGGATCGGGCGCAAGGATCAGCGCCGAGGCCCAGAGCGCGTCGATCCGCGCCGGGTCGTCGGCGGTTTCGCGGGGCAGGCAGAGCAATCGGCGCTGCACCGCACGGGCCAGGGCGGCGGCAAGGTCCAGTGTGCGGCGGTCCTGCGCGTCGCACAGCACGACCACCGGGGCGCCGGTATTGAGGAGCCGCCGGTGCCCCAGCATGATCATGTCGCCCGGTTGGCGTATCCGGACCGCGAGATCGGCGCCCAGCCCGATATCGGAGCGAAACTCCCAGCGGATGCGGCCGCGCGTTGCGATCCGTTCCAGCCGTGTCCTGAACGCGCGGGCATCGGCGGCATAGGCGGCCGACAGTCCTTCGCGCGTCAGCGCCAGGCCGGGCCGGAACGGGCGCGGCGGGGTCAGAACCGGCGCGCCCTCGGCCGCGTCGACGGCCGGGTCGCGCGCCAGGATGCCGATAATCGCCGCCAGCATCGCGCGTTCCGGCGGATCGCCCAGGACCACGCGCATCTGTTGCGCGATCGCTTCGGCCAGGCCGATGGCGGGCGCGGCATCGGCATAGCATCCGGCCACGATCACCAGGCGCCCGCGCCCGATCGAGGCGGGGGCGGGGTCAGTCGGCATCGCTCTTGCCCGTGTCGTTCTGGCGCGGCGGGCGGCCGTAGTCACGCCGCACCTCGGCAAAGTCCATCAGGCGCATCTCGACATTGGCGTTGATCGAATCGGACGGGAACGCGCCGTCAAGGCCACGATGGCCCGCGCGCAGCCCGCTCAGAATCTCCATCGCCTGATCGACATGATCGATTGCATGAACATGAAACCGTCCCTCGGCCACGGCCGCGACCAGATCGGGGCGCAGCATCAGGTTGTCGATGTTGCGCCGGGGCAGGATCACGCCTTGCCGGCCGGTCAGCCCCTGGGCGTTGCAGGCATCGAAGAACCCTTCGATCTTTTCATTGACGCCGCCGACCGGCTGAACCGCGCCCATCTGGTTGATCGAGCCGGTGACGGCAAAGGACTGCGACAGCGGCACGCCCGCAAGCGCCGACAGGATCGCGCACAGTTCCGCCACCGAGGCCGAATCGCCATCCACCCCGCCATAGCTTTGTTCGAACACCAGCGACGCCCACAGCGACAGCGGCGTGTCGGGCAAATAGTGACCGGACAGATAGCTGGACAGGATCATCACGCCCTTGGAATGGATCGGCCCGCCCAGCTTCACGGCGCGTTCGATGTCGATCACCTGGCCCGCGCCGAGCCGCACCCGCGCGGTCACGCGCGTGGGCCAGCCAAAGCGCACGGCGCCCAGATCGGCCACCGTCAGCGCGTTGATCTGCCCCACCTCGGAGCCGCGCGTGGCAATCAGGATCGTGCCGCGCGCGATATTTTCGCGCATGCGTTCGGGCAGGCGTCCATGACGGCGGCGCGTGGCCTCGATCGTGGCATCGACATGCGCGCGCGTTACGGTCTCGGCCCCGTCGTCGCGGGCGCGGTAGTCGGCTTCGCGCAGGATGTCCCAGATCCGGCTGAGAACCAGCGACAGCTTGGTCCGGTCATCGGCCTGGCGCGCCGCAGCCTCAAGCAGCGCGGCCACGCCATCGGCACTGACCGGTCGCAACGCTTCGTCCGTCACGACGCTGGCGACTAGGCGCGCGAACAGCGCGGCGCTGTCGGCGCTGCGGTCGATATCGGCGCCGAATTCGGCGGTGATGGTGAACAACTGGCTGAAGACCGGATCGTACGCTTCCAGCAGCATATGCGTCAGCCGGTCGCCCACCAGCGCCACGCGCAGATCCAGCGGCACGGGATCGGGCTCAAGCGTCGATGTCGCACCAAAGCCCATGCGCTCGGATGCGCCGATGATGCGGATCTCGCCCGTCTCCAGGCACCGTTTGAGCGCGTCCCAGGCAAAGGGTTCGGCCAGCACCCGCGCGGCGTCCAGCACCAGAAAGCCGCCGTTCGCGCGGTGCAGCGCGCCGGGGCGGATCATCGTCACATCCGTCACCAGCGCGCCCATCTGTTGCTGGTATTCGATCCGGCCGATGAGATTGGCCAGCGACGGCAGGCTTTCGACCACGACCGGCGCGCCCTCGGGCGCATCGGAATCGGCCGAGACCATCACGTTGACGCCGTAGCGGTGAAAGGCGGGCTGATCATGCAGCCGGGTCGGGGTGATGGGGAACGGGCCGTCGCCGCCCGCGCTTCCGGCTTTGAGGAACAGCTCGGCGTTGTTGATCAGATCGTCGCGCAGGGCGTCGAAATAGTCGTCCAGCGCGGCGACGCCCCGGAATGAATTGCGCAGGTCCTTCAGGTTCAGATCGACCAGTTGCTCGGCCATTTCGCGGTGCAACGCGCCGATCGCGTCGCGATGTTCCTTTTCCAGCCGGGGCAGCGATTCCAGGAATTCGCTGAGTTCGGTCTGGGTGTCGGCGACATGGGCGCGAATCGCCTCGCGTTCCTTTTCCGGCAGCTTGTCGATGACATCGGGCTTTTGCACCTCGCCATCCTTCATCGGGGCCAGGGCAAACCCCATTGGTGTGCGCAGGATCGCCACGCCGCGTTCGCGCGCCCGCGCGGTCAGTTCCGAAAAGGATTTTTCGTTGCGGCCGCCGAATTCCTCTTCGATGGCGGCGCGGCGCGACTGGTATTCCTCGGATTCGAAGAGCGCGGGAATGCCTTGCGCCAGATCGTCCACCAGTTCGGCCATCGCCTTGCGCAGCTTCGGCCCCATGCCACGCGGCAGGGCCAGCGCGCGGGGGCGGTCTGGCGCGTCGAAATTGTGAACATGCACCCAGTCCGGCGGGGCTGGGCGTTTGGCGGCCTCGGCGCGCAGCAGCGACAGGATGGCGGTGTGCCGGCCCGTGCCTTCGGGGCCATGCACGAACAGGTTGAATCGCCGGTTGCGGATGCCCGCCGCCAGCCCGATGGCCTCGATCGCGCGGTCCTGGCCGACGAGGTGGCGCAAAGGCTCCAAGGCTTCGGTGCTGTCAAAGCCCAGTGCGGCGGCATCGAACCCGTGTCGCAGGTCGTCGGCGGCCAGTTCGGTGTTCGTCGCGTCGTCGGTCATGCCTATATCCGTTCAGTCCTGCCTGATCCGAACATGGCATGGCCCGTGTCCGAGGAAAAGGGCGCAGCCCACCCGGCGCGGGCGTTGCCGGGGGCGGAAAACCTGTCTAGGACAGGGGCGCAAGACGGAGGGCGCCATGTCGGACACGATTGAAACCTATCCCGAAATCCGCGAAGCGGTGGGCAGGCTGTGTGCCCGGTTTCCTGGCAGCTACTGGCGCGAACTCGACCGCGACATGGCCTATCCGCAGGCCTTCGTCGATGCGCTGACCGAGGCGGGATGGCTGTCGGTGCTGATCCCCGAGGACTATGGCGGCGCGGGCCTGCCCCTGTCGGCGGCGGCGGCGGTGCTGGAAGAGATGCAGCGCGCAGGCTGCAACGGCGGGGCGTGCCATGCGCAGATGTATACGATGGGCACGCTGTTGCGCCACGGCTCGGAGGCCCAGAAACAACGATACCTGCCCGAGATTGCGGCCGGGCGGCTGCGGTTGCAGGCGTTCGGTGTGACCGAACCCACCAGCGGCACCGATACCGCCGCGCTCAAGACCATGGCGCGGCGCGAGGGCGATCATTTCATCGTCAACGGCCAGAAGATCTGGACCAGCCGGGCCGAACACTCCGACTTGATGCTGCTTTTGGCGCGTACCACGCCCCAGACCGAAGGAATGAAACGCACCGCCGGCCTGTCGGTGTTGCTGGTGGACATGCGCGAGGCGCGCGGCAACGGGCTGACGATCCGGCCCATCCGCACCATGATGAATCATGCGACGACCGAGGTGTTTTTCGACAATCTGCGCGTCCCGGCCGAAAACCTGATCGGCGAGGAGGGCAGGGGTTTTCGCTACATCCTGTCGGGGATGAATGCCGAACGCATCCTGATCGCGGCCGAATGCGTGGGCGATGCCAAGTGGTTTCTGGACAAGGCCGCCGGCTATGCGCGCGAACGCGTGGTGTTCGGCCGGGCGATCGGGCAGAATCAGGGTGTGCAGTTTCCCATCGCCAAGGCCTATGCCAACATGCGCGCGGCCGAGCTGATGGTGCACGAGGCGTTGCGGCTGTACGAGCGCGGCGACAATCCGGGGGCCGAGGCCAACATGGCCAAGATGCTGGCCGCCGATGCCGCGTTCGAGGCCGCGAATGTCTGCATCCAGACCCATGGCGGTTTCGGTTTCGCCGAGGAATACGACATCGAACGAAAGTTCCGCGAAACCCGGCTATATCAGGTCGCGCCGATCTCGACCAACCTGATCCTGTCGTATCTTGCCGAACACGTCCTGGGGCTGCCGCGCTCGTATTGAGGGTTCGGCGACGCGGCGCCGCGTCCCTCCCCCGGCTGTGCGCCGGAGGAGGGCAGGGGCGTCGCTTACCAGTGGAAGCTGCGCCCCAGCGTGATGCGGACGTCGCGGCCGCGGCGGGCTTCGGCGGTGGACAGCGAGCCGTCGAGGATGTTCTGATACTGCCGGTCGAAGACGTTGTTGACCGACAGTTGCAGCGTCGCCCCGGCCAGCGCCCCGCGATCGGGGGTCCATCTGACGAACAGGTCGTGCAGCCCGTAGCCGCTGAACCGGTCGCCATTGGCGCGGGTGGCCCCGGCGACGAAGGTGCCGCGCCAGCCTGCCTCGACCCCGTAATCCTGGAACCGGCGGCCGTATTCGACCACCAGTTCATGCGCCGGGATCGAATCCAGCCGTGCGCCGGAGGTCTGGTTGAACCCTTCCATGGCACTCAGCGCGAGGCGGCCGAAATTGGTGTCGGAATCGTATGACGCCTCAAGTTCGACGCCGCGGATACGGGCGCGCGCGATATTGCCATAAGACGGTTGGCCCGGCGTCATCAGCCGCTCGATCCGGTCGCGGAAACGGTTGTCGAAGCCCGTCAGCTTGACGTCCAGCGTATCGCTTCCGTCAAGGATCCCGGCGGTGGAATAGGACAGGCCGACTTCGCGCGTATAGGCGGTTTCCGGGCGCAGACCCAGCGACACGGTGCCGCCCTGGAACCCGCTTTCGAAGATCTCGTCCAGCGTGGGCAGGCGAACGGTGCGCGCCAGCGAGCCAAAGACGGCCCAGTTGTCGTTGAACCGGTAATGCGCCGACAGCGACGCAGCCGTGCCCTGATGGGTCGCGCTGCGCATGAACGCGGCGGGCACGCCGGCGGTCGGCGTGATCTCGGTCCGGTCGAACCGCGCGCCGCCGATCAGGGTCAGCCGCTGGTCATAGATGAACTCGTTTTGCGCATAGAGCCCGTAGCGCAGGCTGTCGCCCTCGGGATGGGTCGAGCGGGGATTGCCGCCGGCGATATGGCGGCGCTCCTGGCGCGAGGCCTGGGCGCCGAAGGTCAGGTAGTTTTCCCAGTTCTCGCCCTGCGCGGTGATCGTGTTGCGCGCATTGAACGCCAGCGTGCGATAGCCATAGGTGCTGTCGCGGAACAGATCGCTGGGGATCAGGGCGGTGCTGTTGCGCTGATCGACCTCGGTGTCGGAAAACGACAGTTGCACCCGCGTATCCAGCCAGGGGTTGTCATGGGCGGGGTTTTCCCAGGTGATCTGGGCGGTGTCGTCGGTGATCGTGCGGTCGATATCGCCAAAGACGGGCGCGACGATATCGGCGGCGTAATTCGCGTTCTCCTGGTCGCTGTGCCAGCGGGTGAACGAGAAACGGACCTGCTGATCGCTGTCGTCCGAGGGGCGCCAGGTTGCGCTGAGCATGCCGGACTGCGCATCCATCCCCGAGCCGTCGATCACCGTGCCATTGCCCGAGCGATAGTCGCCGTCGCGCCGATAGGTCAGCGCGCCCAGCACCTCAAGGCGTTCCGACAACCTGTGCGCCAGAATGGCCGAGCCCAGGTAGCCGCCGCCATTGCTGTTGTAGCCCGCGCGCAGCCTCAGGGCGGTGTCATTGTCGCCGGTCAGGAAGTCGCTGGCATCGCGGGTCTCGAACGCGACGACGCCGCCGATCGCCCCCGATCCATAAAGGATCGACGAACCCGGCCCGCGCAAGACCTCGACCCGGCGAAACAGCTCTGGCTCGCCAAAGAAAGACCCCATGCGATACTGCTCGGAATACTTGGGCACGCCATCGACCGAGACGATGATCCGGTTCTCGTCGGACGAGGTGCCGGTGCCGATACCGCGCAGGTTGAAGAACTGCCCCGACATGCGGCCGCCGCCATAGCCGGTGGCGCCTGGCACCGTGCGCAGGAAATCGCCCGGAACGCCGGCCTGTTCGCGGTCGAGGTCCTCTTCCTCCAGTGCGGTCACGGCCTGGGGGGTATCGATGGCCACCCGCGCCCGACCGGCACCCAGGATGACGCGGCCCAGCGCGGTAAAGATGCCGCCCTGCGCCTCGGTGGCGGGTTGGTCGGCGGCGGTTTGCGCCGGGGCGGGTGAGGCGGCGGTGGCCAGGGCGACCAGCGCCACACCGGAAAGGACGCTTGCGCGCCGTCTGTGTTCAGTCATGGGTTCCCCCGTTTCGGTGGTTGTCTCGGGGCTGGCGGAACCGCTGGCGTCCGGTTGTTTGAGTTGGAGTGTCAGGCCACGGCCTGCGGCAGGACAAAGACGCCGCCGCCGGGCGGCGGTGTGCTGACCCGCAGATCGCAGTCATAGGCCGCGCTCAGCGTGGCACTGGTAAAGACCTGCGCCACCGGCCCGGCCGCCAGCACCTGCCCGCCGGCCATCAGCGTGACCGATCGGGCAAACATGGCGGTCAGGTTCAAATCGTGCATCACGGCGACCACACCGCCGCCTGCATTCGCGAACTCGGCGGCCAGGCGCATCACCTGCAACTGATGCCCGATGTCGAGGCTGGCCACCGGTTCATCCAGGAACAGCCAGCGCGCGCGGTCGTCAACCACGGGCTGCCAGACCTGCACTAGCACGCGGGCAAGCTGCACCCGCTGTTGTTCGCCGCCCGAAAGCTCTTGAAAGAAGCGCCCGCCGAACCCCTCCAGCCCGACGCGGTGCAACGCGCGTTCGGGCAAGGTCTCGGCCCCCGGCAAAAGCGCGCTTTGCCCGGTCAGGCCCAGCCGCACCACCTCGTGCACGGTAAAGGGAAAGGCCAGCGTCGTCGCCTGCGCCAGCACCGCGCGGCGCGCGGCAAGGGCGGCCGGGGGCAGGGTGCGCAGATCGTCGCCATCAAGCGTGATCTGCCCGCCGCAGGCGATCTCGCCGGTCATGGCGCGCAACAGCGTGGTCTTGCCCGAACCGTTGTGGCCCACGATCGCCGTGATTTCGCCCGGCCCGGCGGTGAAATCCACGCCGTGCAGGATGCGTTTGCGGCCAAGTTCGACGGTGATGTTCGTTGCGTTCAGCATGTTACATGTCCACCAGGCCACGCCGGCGCAGCAGGATCCACAGAAAGACAGGTGCGCCCAATACCGCGGTCACGATGCCGATGGGCAACTCTGCCGGGGCCACGATCACGCGGGCAATCATGTCGGCCAGTAGTAGAAGCGTTGCGCCCAGCAATGCCGAGGCGGGCAACAGGAACCGGTGATCGGGGCCGATGGCAAGGCGCAGCAGATGCGGCACCACGATGCCGATGAAGCCGATCCCGCCTGACACGGCGACCGCTGCGCCGGTCGCTGCCGCCACCGTCAGGATGGCGATGTTCTTCATCCTCTGGACCGCGATACCCAGATGCGCCGCCGCGGCCTCGCCCAGGGTAAAGGCATTCAGCGCGCGGGCAAGCGCGGGCGCGGCCAGCAACGCCAGCACGATGATCGGGCCGGCGGCGGCGATGCGCGCCCAGCTGGCCCCGGCCAGCGATCCCAGGCCCCAGAAGGTCAGATCGCGCAGTTGCTGGTCGTCGGCGATATAGACCATCAGGCCGGTCAGCGCGCCCGCCAGCGCCCCCAGCGCGATCCCGGCCAGCAGCATCGTCGCAACCGAGGTCCGCCCCTGCCGGGTCGAGACGCGATACAGCACCAGCGTGGTGCCCCAGCCGCCCAGAAAGGCCGCGATCGGCACCAGGTGCGGCCCGCTCAGCGCGGCCAGCGACGCCGGCAGCAAGCTGCCCAGAACGATGGCCAGCACCGCCCCCAGCCCGGCGCCGGCGCCGACGCCGACGATGCCGGGATCGGCCAGCGGGTTGCGAAACAGGCCCTGCATCACCGCCCCCGAGACCGCCAGCGCGGCCCCGACCATCACGCCCATGACCATCCGTGGCAATCGGATGTCCATCAGCACCACGCGCTCATGCAGCGCCAGTTCCTGGCCCGCGATCAGGCGCCCCAGCACCGCGCCGAGCGAGACGCCCGAGGCCCCGACGGCCATGCTGCCCAGCGCGACCGCGACCAGGAGCACGACAAGCGCGACCAGAACCTGCCGTGCCCGGATCGACCGGTCGCCCGCCGTGGGCTGGACTCGCAGGATTGCCGTCAGCATCGCCCTATGCCCCGCCGTAAAGCGCATCCATCAGCGCCCGCGCGGCGTCCGGGGTGCGCGGGCCGAAACCCAGCAAGAACATCCCGTCCATGCGGACCACCCGCCCGGCCTGCCCGGCCGGGGTGATCCCCAGCGCCGGATGCGCGGCGATCTGGTCGTCGCTCATCGCGTGATCGCCATCGCGGTCCATCATCACGATGGCCTCGGGCGCCGCGGCGGCCACGGCCTCGTCGGTCAGAAGCTGATAGCCCTCGAACCCGGTCACCGCGTTCTCCAGCCCGGCCAGCGCCAGGATGCCGGAGGCGGCTGTGTCGGTGCCCGAAGCCATGATCCGCCCGCCTTCGGCCGACAGGATGAACATGGCACGGATCGGCGCATCGATCCGGTCGCGGGCTGCGGCGAGATCGGCAAAGCGCGCCTCGACATCGGCGGCCAGGGCGGCACCGCCCTCGGCATCGTCAAAGACTTCGGCCACGGCGTCGATCCGGCCCAGCACGCCGTCCTCGGTATAGGCCTGATCGACCTGGACGAAGGGCACCTCGGCGCGTTCCATCAGCTCGATGGTCTGCGGCGGCCCGGCGCCGGCATCGGCCAGGATCAGATCGGGTTCCAGCCGCAACAGCCCCTCGGGCGACAGCGCACGCATATAGCCTACATCTGGCAAGGCCGCGATGGCGGCTGGATGGGTCGCGGTGGTGTCGCGCCCGACCAGCCGGTCGGCATGGCCCAGGGCGTGAACGATCTCGGCCAGCGCGCCACCAACCACGACCACCCGGTCGGCGGCGATGGCGGGCAGCGTCAGGGCGCCAAGCGCCAGCCCGGCCAACCCCGCGCGCAGGAAAAGACATCTGGTCATGGATCAGACCTCGCGCGGCAGGGTTTCGACCATGTCGGCCCAGCGTTCGGTGTCAGGGTCGCGCTTGCCGAACAGTTGCAGGATCAGCCCGCCATCCTTGTCGAACGCCTCGACCGACAGCGCCGCGCCATGCCGGGTCGGCTTGTTGACCAGCCAGACCTCGGCCACGTGATCGGCGCGCAGATGCAGGTTGAAGCCAGGGTCCAGCACATTCAGCCACGGGCCCATCGGTTCGATCCGGTGGATCGGCCCGCCGTGGATCTGGATGCATCCGCGATTGCCAACAAACAGCATTACCGGGATCGCCCCCTCGGCGGCGGCGCGCAATGCCGCGTCCAGCGCGTGTGGCGCCAGCGGGCGCGCATACGGCGCGCCGGCGATGCGATAGGCGCCGAGCCGGTTCATCTTGAGCTTGGCGCACAGCCGCAGGAACTGGTGGGTGTCGGTCATGGCCGCCCATTCCTTGCGCAGGATATCGGCGCGGGCAGGGTCTGACCGGGGGGCCTCGACCGGCTCGCGCGGGGTCAGGGGCAGGGTGTCGGACTGATCGGGCAGCCGCAAGGCTGCAACCATGCGATCGAAGGCCGCGATGTCCGAGGCCGGGCGCAGATGCACCTTGTGCACCGCATCGCCCGCCGCGTCGAACACCTGGATCGAACGGCGATCGCCACGGGTGACGGCAAAGGCATGGACCCAGTGGCGCGGAAACATCCGCAGGTCGATATCCGGGCCCAGCACCATCGAGGCATGCTGGCCGCTGTGATAGTCCAGATAGGTGCCGTCGCGCTCATGCACCGCTGAGTCGTTGCGCGTCAGCGCCAGCACCGGACCAAGCGACTGGATATGGGCGAAAAGCGCATCCAACGCAGGATCGATTCGCGCGATCTGCGCGCCATCGACTTCGGCGGCCAGCAGCGCGGCCTCGGTCACGCCCAGGCTGTCGGCCAGATCGCGGGCGCGGGTTTTCGGGTTGTCGGAAAGCGCCTTGCGCAGCGTCCGGGCGCTGTGGGCATTGGCGTGGGTCGTTTCGGCGAGTGCGGGCATGCGCGTTCCATCCGTTGCAGTTTCATACGGTCAAGGCGGGCGCGTATCTGGCTGCAAGCTGGATGGCGAAAGATGGCTGCGGCGGACGCAACCTTTCTTGAGTGATTTACTAAGATATTTTCGGCACCGGATGCAAGCCAGAATTTTTCATGGAAAAAAGCCTGTTAGTCGGGGTGCCCGGCAGGACATCCTGCGAATGGTTTAATCTTGACAAATTTACTATGCAAGATTAGCGGCAGCAGAAGCACGCGTGGTCGGTGTCCGGCCGCGTCGGCATTCGCCAGCCTTGCGCCAGCCCAATGCGACCACGAAACAGACAATGGGGGCCGCCATGGCTGTCTTGCGCCGACTTGCGCCAATCGCCTTTGCAATCGCCACGACCGCCGCCGCCAGTGCGGCCTTTGCCCAGGAGGGCGCGGACGGCGTGCAGATCGAACTCAATCGCGCCGACCAGCGCGACGATGCCTGCCAACTGGTCTTCGTCGCCCGCAACGACGGGGCTGCCGGGCTGGATCAGCTTGCACTGGAGATGGTGCTTTTCGACCGCGACGGCGGGGTCGCCAAGCTGACGTTGCTGGATTTCCAGGCTCTGCCGGCCGGGCGCACGCGGGTGCGCTCGTTCGATATGCAGGGGCTGGACTGCGCGTCATTGGGCCGGGTGCTGGTCAATGCCACCGCCACCTGCGAGCCGCAAGACGCGCCCGGCTGCACCGACATGACCCTTGAATCGCGTCTGGACGAGATCGAGGTGCTGCAATGATGATGTTCGAGGCCGTCTCGGCGATTGCCGACATGGGGGGGCCGGTTGTCCTGCTGCTGATTGCGATGTCGCTGGTCGCGCTGGCGCTGGTCCTGGCCAAGGTCTGGCATTTCATGCGCGCAGGGGTTGGCCGGCACGGCGATCTGGAACAGGCTCTGGCCTGCTGGGATGCCGGCCAGCGCGTCGCCGCGATCGAACGCGCGGGCGCGGCGTCGAACCATCTGGCACTGCTGACCGTCACCGCCATGCAGGCGGCCGATCAGCCCGGCACCGACCTGACGGCCCTGCGCGCGCGGCTGACCGGGCTGGCGAGTGCGCGGATGGCATCGCTGTCGGGCGGGCTGCGCCTGCTGGACAGCATAGCTCAGGTGGCGCCGCTGCTGGGCCTTTTCGGCACCGTTCTGGGCATGATCGAGGCGTTTCAGGCGCTTCAGGCCGCGGGCAGCGCGGTCGACCCCTCGGCCCTGGCGGGCGGGATCTGGGTGGCGCTGTTGACAACCGCGGTCGGGCTGGCGGTGGCGATGCCGGCAAGCTTGTTGACGACCTGGTTCGACGGCCGCATCGCGCGCGAGGCGTTGATGGCCGAAACGGTGATCGACACGGTTCTGTGCGCCGGTATCGGCACGCCGCATTGCGCCCTGCGCGCCGCGCCGACACCGGCGCCGCAGGCCGCGGGCGCCGGGGCGCGCCATGCCTGAGGCGCGCCGCCTTGTCCTGCCGCGCCGCCGGTCCGCGCTGTCGCTGACATCGCTGATCGACGTGATCTTCCTGCTGCTTCTGTTCTTCATGCTCAGCTCGACCTTCTCACGCCAGGGCGAGGTGGAACTGACCGCAGCCGGGGGTGGTGCCGGGGCCGAGGCGGGGAACCCGCTTTTTCTGCAACTGGGCGCCGATGAGGTGACGCTGAATGCCGAGACCGTCTCGCTTGACGGGCTGGCCCCCGCCCTTGCCGCCCTGACCGAGGGGCCCGAGGCGCTGGTGCTGGTCGCGCTGCGCCCTGACGTGACGTCGCAGCGGCTGATCGATCTTCTGGCTGCGCTGCGCGCAACCGGCTACCGCGTGCAGGTGCTGTCATGAGTTTGCAACGCCCTCTGTCGCGCGGCCAGGTGGAACCCACGATCGGGCTGATCAATGTCGTGTTCCTGATGCTGATCTTCTTCCTGATCGCCGGGACGATCGCGCCCTCGCCCGAACCGGGGCTGTCGCTGGTGCGTCTGGACGATCCCGAACAGCGCCTGCCCGAACATGCGCTGGTTCTGGACGAGGAGGGCGACATCCGGTTCCAGGGCGAGGAAACCGACGCCGCGGCGTATCTGTCCGCGCTGGGCGATTCCGGGGTTGCGCGGATCATGCCCGACCGCGACGCCCCGGCCGAAGCGCTGGTGCGCCTGTCGCAGGAATTGCGCGCGGCCGGGGCCGAACGGGTGCTGGTGATGGGAGAGCGCGACACACAATGACTGCTGCCACGACCGTTCCGTCCCGACCCTGCCTGAACCCCGATTGCGTCCGCGCGGCGGCGCGGCAGGCCAGCCGCCGGGTGACACGCCTTGGCGGCCGGGCGATCGCGCTCAGCGTCGTCGTGTCGGTCGCGGCGCATCTGTCGGCGCTGGCCGCGCTGGTGCCGGATGAGACGGTCGAGATCGCGGGCGGCGCGCCCGCCGAGCTGGCCGCGCTGGGAGACAGCTTTGCCGATTTCAGCCAGGGTGCGACCCCCGCGCGCCCGTCGCAGGCGCAAGCCAGTCCTGCCGAACCGCCGGAACCCGCGCGGCCCGATACGCAACAGGCCGCGGCCTCGGCCAGTCCACCCGACACCGCCCGCCAAAGCCCGGCCGAAGCCACCGAGCCGGCGGCATCGCAGGCGCAGGCCGCGGAAAACCGGCCCGAGGCGCCGGCCCCGTCCGCCCCCGCGGCCGCGGAGCCCACGGTCGCGCTGCAATCCGAACCCGAGGCCGCGGCGGCGTCGTCCGCATCCGCCCCGCCGGCCCGCGCCGAGGCCTCGCCGTCCGCGTCCGAGCCGGTGCAATCATCGCCAGCGCGACCCGAGGCGCCGGCGGCGGTGGCGCCAGCCCCATCGAACGCGCCCGAGACGGTCGAACCGGCGCCCGAGCCCGAGATCACGGCGCAGCAGGCCGATGCCGCCACGCCGCGACCGCGCCAGCGCCCGGACCCCGATGCCCGGAACCGGCAAGAGCGCAGCGCCGAGGCCAGCGCCGCACAGGCGGCGGGCAATGCCGAACAGAACGCCCGGCGCGGCAGTGCCGACGGGTCCGAGCGCGCGGAGGCCGCAGCCAGCGCAACCACACAGGGCGCGGCCAGCGCGGCCGGCAATGCCGCAGCCTCGAACTACCCCGGCGAGGTGATGCAACGCATTCGCCGAACCCGGCAGCAGCGGGTCTCGGGCCGGGGCGTGGCGATCGTGTCGTTTTCCATCGGCAATGGCGGGGAACTGGCCTCGGCCTCGATCCAGCGCGGCTCGGGCAATACGCGCATCGATGCCGCCGCGCTCGACCACATCCGCCGTGCCGCGCCGTTCCCGGCGCCGCCAGCCGGGGCGGGGCGCAGCTATTCATTCGAATACGTGGTGCGCTGAGGGCGCGCGCGTGAAGGGCCGGCTCAACAGCGATCCCGGCGACGCGACGCCATCCGCCAGCGGGGCATGACCCCGAGGGCAACGACTTCGGCCCCGGCGCTCTGGCGTCCCGGTCCCGATTTTTCGTTCTTTTCATGCTGAGATGGCTGGGGCGGTAGGAACCCCTGACTGCTGATGATCCTAAACCCTTTTTTGAGTTAGCTCAGCTTCTGGGGCAGTTCTTGGGGCAATTCAGCCACCTCAGGACGCAGCGTAGGCGTCCCCACCCCCCACTGTGTTCACCAGAGAGCACCAGAGCGGCACGAGGGCAGGCGCTGGGCTGGGACATAGGGGTGGTGATAGCCGAGGTTGACCTGTGAGGTGCTCCCCATTCCTTGGACAGTATCTGGCGCTTTCTAAGCTCTGACTTGCTCCTGCTGATCGGGTTGGGTTGCTTCGATTTGCAGTGAGTAGACCACTGCTGGTGGTCGGCCGCCAAGGGCTTTGTGCGGGCGGCGGTGATTGTAGAACTCCATCCAGTTGC
>OFET01000084.1_pt1 | contig 157374 bp, 139 predicted proteins | sample 1521211 | NCBI WGS metagenome assembly OFET01 (sample SAMN03766358, study PRJEB24113) | microbial mat metagenome | isolation source: enrichment culture HLUCC-A from microbial mat sample contains cyanobacterium... | reverse complement strand
CGTATGTACGGTTCTGTGAGAGGGATGAGGCGGCAACGCCTCACCCTACTCGATGTATGTGTATGAAAAATAGTCACATTACTCGCCCCGGCCGCTGCTTTGCGCTAGGGTGACGTTTTTAAGTAAGGAATGGATGACCATGACAGCGCCTGGCGAACTCATCATCGAACCGAAAAGCGGCAAGCCCGCCGATGCGTGCGTATTCATACTCCATGGGCTGGGTGCAGACGGGCACGACTTCGAGCCTCTGGTGCCGGCGCTTGGGTTGCCTGCCAGCGTAAACGTGCGCTTTATCATGCCCCATGCCCCGCGACTGCCGGTCACCATCAACGGCGGCATGGTCATGCCCGCCTGGTACGATATCCTGGCCATGGATCTCGGCCGTCGAGTGGATGAAACGCAGTTGAAAGCATCCGCCGAGCGCGTTCAGGGGCTCATTCAGGAGCAAATTGACCAGGGAATCGACAGTCAGCGGATCATTATGGCCGGGTTTTCCCAGGGCGGTGCCGTGGCCTACCACGCGGCGCTTTCCTTCCCGCAGCCGCTGGGTGGCCTGCTGGCCATGTCGAGCTACTTTGCCACCGCCGACAGCATTGCGCTGGCCGAGGCGAACAAGCAGATCCCGATTGAGGTCCAGCACGGTAGCTTCGATCCCATTGTGCCTGAGAGTCTGGGTAAAAGCGGGGTAGACCGCTTGTCGAGCCTGGGCTACGCGGTCAACTATCGCCAGTATTCCATGGCTCATTCGCTTTGTCCTCAGCAGGTGAGCGATATTGGCCGCTGGCTGGTGCAGCGCCTGAAATAATGACTGCGTCGACAACCTTGCCAAAAGCAGGCGCGGTAAGGCGCTAATTCGTCTCCGGTGCAAGGACGTAGCGAAAGCGAATGATAGCCTCCTTTGATGCAACAGAAACGGTGTTAGCCCTCTGCCTGACAGGGATATCACTGGTTTGCCTTTACGATCGTCATCTTGTGCGCGCCTGCTGCTTTTTTGTAGCCTTTGCCCTGACGATGACCACCGCCTGGTGGCACATCGGCGCGTCCTGGCTGGCGGTCGTTGAATTCTTGCTGGGCGCGCTTATGACGGGGCTGAGCCTGTTTTATGCCCTGGGCCTCTTTTTGCCGCGCGGTGCCTCACCGCTTATACGCGATACATTTGTTGACGTCTGGCCACGGAAAGTGGCCCGCGTGTTTCTGGTGCTTGGCTGGTTGGTTATGCTGGGCGCGGTGATCCGCTTTGCAATACCTGGATTGTTCAACGCTCCCCTCGAACAGCCGCTGCTTTTGGCAGGCATAATGATGATCGCCAGTGGGTTAGGTGCATTTGCCTTGCACCGTCATCTTGTACGGCGTCTGTTGGCGTTCAACATCCTTGGTTCCGGGGTGTTCATGGTGTTGGTGGGTGTCGCTGGTCCCACGGCAACCGCCCAGGCATTAATCAGCGTTGGGTTATGCATTGCCTGGCTGGGGTCGATGCTGGCTGCGCTGTTGATCCAGCAACTGGTGTACTTGGCCGGTGCGGACAGCATGCGGGGTGATGGCGACCTCGGGGAGCGTGCAAGGTGATCTGGCGTTTTGGACTATCGGATAGCACCTTTGAACCCTTGATCAGCGCTCACTGGGCGCTGGGCGTTGCGCTTGCTGCGCCTCTGTTACTGGGGCTGATGGGCGCTGTCTTACCACCCAAGCGTGCATGGCCTGTTGCGCTGGGCTACTTGCCGGTGCTGGTTTCGGGCGTAGCGCTGTTATGCACTTTTGAGCAGTCGGGGTTGATGCGTTGGCAGTGGGAGCTAGCCGGGGTCGGCGTCTCTCTGCGTTTGAATGGGCTTGGCGTATTGCTGCTGTTGACCACTCAGTGGATTGGGTTTGCCGCCGCGCTCTACACGCCCGGGCTGTTGCGCCTGGGTGAAACGGAACCGCTGTCGCGCTGGCTATGGCCGTTAATGGGTGGGCTTCTGAGTGCGCTTTCATTGATCTGGCTGGCCACCGACCTGCTAACCCTTTACGTGGCCTTGGAACTGATGGGACTGGCGGCGGTGGGCATGTTGATATTGTCAGGCAAGCCAGCGGCGCTGCTGGCCGGCATGCGCTACCTGCTTCTCGCGCTGGTGGGGTCGCTGGCCTATTTACTGGGTGTGGCGCTGGTTCTGGGGCAATGGGGACGACTGGACCTTCAGGGCCTGGCGGAAATGGTCGAACCCGGGCCGGTCGCCTGGATCTCCGCTGCACTAATGGGCGCGGGCTTAGCCTTGAAAGCCGCCCTTTTCCCGCTTCATGGTTGGCTGTCACCAGTACATGGCAGTGCCTGGACTCCGGTGAGTGCGCTGCACGCTGCGCTGGTCATCAAAGCCTCGCTGTTTCTGCTCCTGCAACTATGGAGCATCTTACTGACAGACTCTTTCTATGCGCCGCATATTATCGCCTTGTTAGGGGCACTGGCGATTGTATGGGGAGGTGTGCTGGCATGGCGCACCGATTCGCTGAAAACGCTGGTGGCATCGTCAACCGTTGCACAGTTGGGCTACCTGATGGTTGTCTTTCCGTTGCTGCTGAGCCCCGACATCTCTCCGTTGTCGCGCGCATTAGCCTGGGACGGTTTCTGGCTCCAGCTAATAGGCCACGCCTTTGCCAAAGCGGCGATGTTCATGGCTGCTGGCAACCTGATGTTGGCAACGGGGGAGGCGACGCTCAAGGGGTTGGCAGGCACCAGCCGACGGATGCCTTTGTCGCTGTTAGTGTTGGGGATTGCCGCGGTAACGTTGATGGGCTTACCCCCCAGTGCTGGTTTCACCGCTAAATGGTTGTTACTGGACGCCATGGTCAAGTCTCAGCAGTGGTGGGCCATCGCTGCGCTGTTAATCGGGTCGTTGCTGACGGCCGCTTATGTATTTCGCTTGTTTCGCTATTCGTTTTACGAGTCGGCTCCGCGCCATCACTACCAACCACTTGCTCCGGGTATGGATCTTATCGCACTCACGCTTGCTTTAGCCGCCTTTGCGCTGGGGCTGCTGGCACATTTCCCACTGACGTTGCTACACGAAGGTGGTGCATGAACGCGGCTTGGCTTCCGTTAACGACGCTTTTGACGTCGCTTTTGGCCGCGGCGGTCATTTTCACGTTGCCTGAGAACGCGCGGCAACTGCGGACCAGCGCCAACCTATTGGCGGCTGTCGGTAAAATAATACTGGTAGGCCTGATGGCTGTGCGTGTTTCGGCGGGACATGAGGATACGTTCAGCTTTCAGATAGTGGGTAGCGTTGATTTCGTGCTGCGCGCTGACGCGCTCGGGGTAATGTTCGCCGGGCTTTCGTCACTGCTTTGGCTCTGTACGACGGTTTACGCGATAGGTTATCTGGAAGGTTCGGCCAATCGGAAACGCTTCTTTGGCTTCTTCAGCTTGTGTGTTGCCAGTACCTTGGGAATTGCGCTGGCAGGCAACCTGTTTACCTTCTTGATTTTTTACGAGATGTTGACGCTTTCCACCTATCCGCTGGTGGTACATGCGGGTACTCAAAAAGCCCTTGATGCCGGGCGCATTTACCTGCGCTATACGCTAAGCGCCGGCGTCGTGTTGCTGCTAGGGGCTGTTCTATTATATGCCCTGACCGGTGAACACACCTTTTCATCGGAGGAAGGCCTTGGCAATTACCTGGCACATCACCGGGGCCTGCTATTGCTGATCTTTGCTTTGCTGGTGGGTGGTTTGGCTGTCAAGGCCGCGATGGTGCCGCTGCATGGCTGGCTCCCCAGAGCGATGGTCGCCCCTGCGCCGGTAAGCGCTCTGTTGCATGCGGTGGCCGTGGTGAAGGCCGGTGCCTTCGGTATATTGAGAGTGATTTACGACCTTTACGGTATCGAGCTGAGCGTTGAGCTTGGCGTTACCACGGCATTGGCGGTGATGGCTTCCATCACGATTATTTACGGCTCGTTGCGCGCGTTGGCACAGCAAGAGCTCAAGCCACGCTTGGCGTTTTCGACTATCAGCCAGGTCTCCTATGTGGTGTTGGGAGTCAGTCTGTTTGGCCCTTTCGGTACGATTGGTGCACTGGCACACCTGCTCCATCAAGGATTGATGAAAGTCACCCTGTTCTTTTGTGCAGGAAATTACGCCGAAGAACTGGGTATCCATCGCATTGACGAAATGGACGGCGCGGGGCGTCGCATGCCGCTCACCAGTCTCGCCTTTACCATCGGGGCGCTGGGCATGATCGGGCTGCCTCCTTTGGCCGGGTTTATTACCAAATGGTATCTCGGAGTGGGTGCTGTTCAGGCTCAGATGTACTGGGTGGTCGCTGTGTTAGTGGCTAGTAGTAGTCTCAACGCAATGTATTTCCTGCCGATTCTGCACCGCCTGTGGTTCCGTACAGGGCCTGCGCACGGGCAAGGGCAGTGGCCAAAAGAGCAGCGTCTAGGTCGTTTGGAGACCCATGGCTGGCTGCTTTGGCCCATGGTGTTTACGGCTCTGGCAAGCCTGGGCGCGGGGCTGTTGGCAGGTTTGCCGTTTAGCCCTTTGGACTGGGCAAGCCGCGTCGCCTCTGGGGAGTACCTGCCATGATGTCGCTGCTTTTGGCATTGTCACTGCTATGGCCGCTCGGCGTGGCGATGCTTGTAGCGGGGCAGGTGTACTGCACCCCTGTTGGAAAGCATGACTACTTTTCGTGGTGGTGGCTAAGCGCAGCCTGGCCGGCATTGTTGTTAGCCTACGGCGGTGAAGCCCAGTGGACAATCGATGTCTGGATGCTGGGTGGGGAGTGGGAATTGAACGCGCTAACTCGCCCGTGGCTGGCTTTCACCGCTCTTTTATGGAGCCTGGCAGCCGTGCATGCCAGAGGATACTTTGCCGCCGAGCAGCAGCAAGCGCGAAGTGGTGATCAAGCCGCCCAGCGTCGGCTGGCGCGCTTATCGCTGTTGTGGCCGTTAACCCAGCTTGGCAACGTGATGCTTATTGTCGCGCAGGATATTGCCAGTTTTTACTTGGGCTTTGCGCTGATGACATTTGCGGCCTATGCGCTGGTGGTGCATAGCGGCACCGAAAAAGCCCGTTTGGGGGCCAGGGCTTATATCATCCTGGCTGTCGTCGGAGAGGGGCTGATCCTTGGCGGCTTTCTGTGGTCAGCGGGTGAAGCCGACACGCCAACACTTCAGGGGGTACGCGAAAGCATCCTGGTGGCAGATCATGGCGCCTGGATGGCTGCCTTGCTATGCCTGGGTTTTGGGGTGAAAGCGGGCGTTATCGGGCTGCACGTATGGTTGCCCTTGGCCCACCCTGTAGCGCCTGCGCCTGCCAGCGCGGTATTGAGCGGTGCGATGATCAAAGCGGGTCTGCTGGGATGGATCAGCGTATTACCTCTGGGCGAAGCTGGGATGTCAGCGCCCTTGACGCAATTGGGTCAGGTGATGCTCGTGGGAGGTCTAGCAGGCGCTTTTCTGGCAGCATTTTATGGGGTTTTTCAGCACCACCCTAAGGCCGTATTGGCTTATTCAAGCATCAGCCAGATGGGCATGCTGACAGCGCTGGTGGCGATGGGGCTGGTTGCCCCAGACGTCTGGTCAATGCTTTGGCCGGCGGTAGTGCTGTTTACTGCCCACCACGCACTGGCTAAAGGCACGCTTTTTATGGGGACCAGCATCAGCGAGCATATGCCGCGCTGGTCGCAGGCTTTCATCTGGCCACTTCTGGCGCTGCCGGGCATTTCCCTGGCCGGTGCCATCGGCGCGGGCATGGTGACTAAGTGGGCTGTCAAAAGCCCGCTCTACGAGATGGAGCATGGCGCCTTGATCAAGCTGCTTAGCTGGGCAGCTATCGGCACGGCAGCGCTGGTAAGTGTTGCACTTTGGCGACAGTGGCAGCAGCGTCAGCGGGGGGCAGCAATGGCTGGCAGTGGGGAGCTTGGCTGATGGGTATTGCAGCGGCATTGATAACACCGCTGTGGCTGCCGTTACCCGCAGAGAGCATTACGATGCCGCCCCTGAAGGAATGGCTGGGGATTCTATGGCCACTCCCCGTCGGCATAGCACTAGTGGCCACCGGTCGCCTTTTGCTTCGCCTTATCAATGTGGTCGCGCCACCGGCTGGTGACCTGTGGTGGATATATGCAAGCGTCACCGCTGCCGGGCTGGCGCCTGTCAAGCGTATTAACTATTGGTGTTCCGAATTGAAAACGGCGTGCGTGATATCATGCTGGAAAGTTGAACGTACGCTCATGGACGCTTTAACACGCATGCTGAAGGCTGAGAACTGGATGCGACATCATGCCAGTGGCTTGATGATGGCTCTCGCCGTATTACTTGCAGCGTTATTGATATGGGAAGGCCAGCGATGATACTTCTGCCAGGAGAGATTGATGGGTAAATTTGCCCGTGGCCGAAAAGCCGAACTTCCCAAGGAAATTCCCAAGGCGGGCTGGCACGACATTGTCTGGCGGGTCATTCGCTCGGCAAGACGGGACCGCATCATGCTGCTGGCGGCAGGGGTCGCCTTTTATGCCCTGCTGGCGCTGTTTCCGACCATTGCCGCTGTCATTTCTATCTGGGGATTGTTTTTCGATCCTCACGAAGCCAGCCAGCAGCTCTATAATCTGATTCGATTGATGCCCCCCGAAGCGGCCAAGCTCATCGACGAGCAGGCCCAGGATGTGGTGGATGGCGTCGACTCGAGCAATGAAATGGCGGCGCTGGCGGGCTTGCTGGTGGCCATGTTCATTGCTTCTAAAGGCGTCAGCGGGCTGATTGTCGGGCTCAACGTCGTCTACGGCGAGAAGGAGCAGCGCAGCGTCTGGTGGCTGGGACTGCTGGTCACCACCATGACCTTTGGGTTGATCGGCATGACACTGGTGACCCTTGGCTTCATTGCGCTGGTGCCAATGCTGGTCGATGCCCTGGCGGTGGCGGCGCCGTTCGATCGGGTGATCGATTTCATGCGCTGGCCCGCGCTGCTTGTCATGATGAGTGCGGTCATTGCCCTGCTCTACCGCTTTGCACCTTACCGTCGCTCGGCCAAATGGCAATGGCTGAGCGTCGGTACGTTGGTGGCCACCCTGCTATGGTTACTGGGATCGGCGGGCCTGTCGCTTTATGTGCGCTACTTCGCCAACTTCAGCGAGCTCTACGGCTCTCTGGGGGCGGTGGTCGTCTTGATGCTGTGGTTTCTGCTCTCCGCTTTCGTGGTGTTTCTGGGCGCCGAGATCAACTACGAGCTCGAGCGCCAGACCCGTCAAGATACCACCATCGGCGAGGACCGCCCGCTGGGCTACCGCAACGCCTATGCCGCCGATACGCTGGGGCGAATGCATCCCTGGAAAAGCGAGGACGATACCGTGACGGCCGAGAAGGACGCTCCCCGCCGCGAATAATCTCGATTTCGGGTGACAGGCGCGGTTTGCCATACGCACCGGCGGAAGAGCGTGCTAGGCTGTTATCAAATATAAGATGATAATAATAAGGGGGAGCGATGACGCATCCCGGAGCGCCCAACCCGCAGGCCTTGCTGCAAGAGCTTGAACACGCCAATGCCTACCTGATGCAGTCGGAAAAACTGGCCTCTATCGGTCAGCTTGCGGCTGGCGTCGCTCACGAGATCAACAACCCCGTGGGCTATGTGTTTTCGAACCTTTCCACGCTGGGCGGCTACGTCAAAGAGCTGCTCGAACTGATCGACGCCATGGACGACGTGGAGAGTCTCGACGCGCTACGCGCGCGCAAGCAGCTTAGCGACTACGCCTATATTCGCGAAGACGCCCAGGCGCTGATCCGCGAATCCGAAGAGGGCATCGAGCGGGTCAAAAACATTATCAGTTCGTTGAAGGATTTCTCGCATATCGACGAAGACACCTTCACCTACGCGGATCTGCAGCGCGGGATTGAAACCACACTCAATCTGGTCAACAACGAAATCAAATACAAGGCTGACGTCGTCAAAGCCTTTGGATCGCTGCCCCTGGTCGAATGCGTACCCTCGCAGATCAATCAGGTCGTCCTCAATCTGCTGACCAATGCCGTGCAGGCGATCGAGGCACGCGGCACCCTGTATCTGCGCACCGGATACCAGCCCGAGGGGCAGAAAGGCGAGGGCGTCTGGCTGGAGGTGGAAGACACCGGGAAGGGGATTACCGACGAGCAGATGCCCCACCTGTTCGAACCTTTCTTCACCACCAAGCCCGTGGGTGAAGGGACGGGCCTCGGGCTGTCGCTTTCCTACAGCATCGTGGCGAAACACCATGGCCACATCGAGGTGGCGAGCGAGCCGGGCGTGGGCAGTCGCTTTCGCGTCTGGCTGCCTGTTCATCAGCCGGCGTTCAACCAGGAGCCTGCGTCATGACCGATACCGCGATGCTTTCCCCCTCTCCGACAACGCCCGTGGCCGAGCCCGCCTGCGTGCTGTTGGTGGATGACGAGCCCAATGTGCTGTCGGCGCTCACCCGGGCGCTGCGGGGTGAGCACTACCACCTGCTGACCGCAACCGATGGCGACCGGGCACTGGCGCTGATGGACGAACACAGCGTCGACGTGGTGATAAGCGACAGCAAAATGCCGGGCATGGATGGTGTGGCGCTGCTCAGTCGTATTCAGGCGGCGTATCCGCGCTGCCTACGCCTGCTGCTGACCGGCCACCACGACCTGAGCGCGGTGATTCAGGCTATCAATGAGGGCCATATTTACCATTACATCGCCAAGCCATGGCGCGATGATGACTTACGGCTCAGCCTACGCCAGGCGGTAGCACTCCAGCAGAGCGAGCGTGAGCGGGAACGCCTGGAGGCGGTTACCCAGGCACAAAACGATGCGCTCAAGCGTTTCAACGCCGACCTGGAAGCCCGCGTTGCGGCAAGAACGGCAGAACTCAAGCAACTGGCGGACTGGCTGGACGCCGCCAATCAGGCGCTGGAGCACAGCTACGAGACCGCCACGCGGGTGTTTTCGTCTCTGCTGTACCAGCGGCTACCGCCCGCACATCAGACCCATCATCAGATTGGCAACGTTCTGCGCGCGTTTCTGGACCACCACCCGGTGGAGGAACGACTGCGTCGTGATGTGCTGATGGCCGCCTCGCTCTACAACCTGGGCAAGCTGAGTTGGGACGACCACTTATTGGGATTGTCGTCGGAGAAGATGTTCGGGGATGACCGCGTCCGCTATCTGGCGTATCCGACGAGTGTGGAAGATTTGCTGATGGCGCTGGAGCCGCTGCAGGGCGCGGCCAAGCTGATCCGTCATCACCAGGAGCGTTGGAACGGGTCGGGCTTTCCCGGCCATTTGCACGACGAAGCGATTCCATGGGGAGCGAGGCTGCTTCGTCTGGCGATTGACTTTATCGAGCTGCAGCACGGTTTGATGCTGGATCGTGAGGTGAGCCGCAATAACGCTTTGATGCTGCTTAAAAAGCTTGCCGGGCGTGTGTACGATCCCGAGTTGAGCCAGGTGTTTGTCGCCTTTTGCACTGACCACGCGCCGGACATGGGCATGGCGGATGCCTCGGTCATGGCACTGGGAACCGACAAGCTCCAAGCCGGCATGCGGCTGGTGCGCGATCTTTACTCCGGGGCAGGGCATCTGCTGCTGAACGAAGGCCGTGAGCTGACCCAGGGTCTGATCGACAAGCTGATTCGCTTCGAAACTGCCGAAGATGAACGCTATACCGTACTGGTGCGCGAACCGGGTCAGGAAGATAAGGTGGATGAAGCGCCGATTGAGTCCACCTGAGAATGGCGGCCTCCTGCCGACAGGCAGGAGGCCGGTTGGGGATGGTAAGCCCGACGCTAGAGGAGTTCTTCGGCGGCCAGAGCCAGACGCGAACGCTCGACGCTTTTCAGCGTGATATGTCCGGCATGGGGCCAGTCGCGGAACTTCTCCACCACAGCGGCCATGCCGCAGGTGTTGGCGGTCAGGTAGGGCGTGTCGATTTGTCCAACGTTGCCTAGGCAGACGATCTTGGTATTGCGTCCGGCCCGGGTGACCAGCGATTTCAGCTGTTTGGGGGTGAAGTTCTGTGCCTCGTCAATGATCAGGAAGGTATCGTTGAGGGTGCGCCCGCGCATGAAGCTGGGCGCGCGTATCTGTACCCGCGAACCAATCAGCTGCCGTGTGGCGCCGTTATCCCAGGTGGACTCGCCTTCTTCATTGCGCAGCAGGTTGTCCATGTTGTCGTGGAAAGCGCCCATCCACGGCGACATTTTCTCCTCTTCGGTGCCGGGTAGAAAGCCGATATCCTCGCCCATGGGAATCGGCGCGCGGGTAAACAAGATGCGTTCGAACTGCTTCTGATCGAGGGTCTGCTGGAAGGCGGCGGCCAGCGTCATGAAGGTCTTGCCGGTGCCCGCGTTCCCCGCGATGGTGACCAGGTCGATCTCCGGGTCCATCAGCAGATTCAGGGTGAAGTTTTGCCGGCTGTCGTGGGCGTGAACCCCCCAGACGCCAGCATGGTGACGATAGTTGGTGAGCAGTTGCAGCCGCGCTGAGGAAGGCCCCAGCTCACGAACGATGGCTTCGAATTCGGCGCCGTTTTCGCTATCCGACACCAGCATCCCGACATGCCAGTGCCGCGGCATGTCACCACTCAGTTGATAGAAGGTGTGATGGTCGATTCGCTCGACGGTCACGTCCACGTTGAGCGCTTCCCAAAGCGAGGCGCCGTGCGGGCCCGCCGAGGTGTATACCTGGGCGCCTTCGATCATCGCGTCGCTGTCATCAAAGGCGCGATCGTTCAGATAATCCTCTACAGGGACTTTCAGGGCCGCCGCTTTTACGCGCAGATTGATGTCCTTGGTAATCAGGATCACCGAGGCATCGGGGCGTTCTTCGCGCAGCCGACACGTTTCGGCGAGAATACGGTTGTCGGGGCTGTCGTCCAGGGAATCAAAGGGTTTGAGGTCGCGATAGCACAGAAAGTGCAGCTTGCCGGACTCGCCGGTAATGCGGGGGATGGGAATGCCTTGCTGTATTTCGTCGAAGGTTACCTGGCTGGTTAAATCCGAGAGAGTACGGCTGATCTGGCGGGCCGTGCGGGCGATTTCGCGAATACCGTTTTTGTGCTTGTCCAGCTCCTCCAGTACGGTCATGGGGATAACGACATCGTGCTCATCAAAGTTGTAGAGCGCGGCGGGGTCATGAATCAGGACATTGGTGTCCAGCACGTAAAGCCTGGTTGCTTTCTTATCGAGTCGTACCATCGTGGCATTCACTCCGTGGTTGACGGCAACATCGACACTGGCAGGTGCGTCTTACGCCCTAATGACACTTGCCTGTGTCGTTAAGATGGCGTGTCCTGGTACCTCCTTATTTAGCGCTTTTTAATAGCGTGGAAGGCTTTGGCGGTTTTTTCCACTAAAACTATTTCAACGCTGCGCCAGCGCCGTCGGGTATCATGGAGCCAACCCAAGAACGCCAAGAACGCAACGGAGCCCCCGTGACCCCCTTTATCGCTGAGCGCCGCGCGCTACGCCTGTCTGCGCTATCGGCCGGCCTGTTTGCTCTGGCCGGGCTGGTGCTCGGGCTGGCGAGCGGATCGATCACCATTTTGTTCGATAGCGGCTATTCGCTGCTCAGTTTGGTGCTGGCCTCGCTTTCACTGTTGGCGCTCAAGCAGGCGCGCAAACCGGCAGACGATCACTATCCCTTTGGGCGGCTCACGGTAGAGCCGCTTGCGGTGTTGCTCAAAGGCGTGGTGATTGCGCTGGTGTGTCTGTTCTCGCTGGTGTCGGCACTGTGGAGTCTGATGCATGGCGGGCAGGTCGTGACCCTCGACCTGGCGCTGTTCTTCGGGGCCGCCAACGTCAGCGGTTGTCTGCTGACCTGGTGCTGGCTGAAGCGCTATGCGCGCATCGCCGATTCCTCGCTGCTCACCGCTGAACTGCGCCAGTGGCAGATGGATACCGGGTTAAGCGCCGCGGTCATGCTCGGGTTCGCCTTGACCTGGGGGCTGACGCTGACCCCTTGGGCCGATTACGCGCGGTTTGCCGACCCGGTGATGGTGCTGATGATTGCCGGTTACTTCCTGCCCATGCCGATCCGCATGGTGCGCGAGGCCCTGCGCGAGCTGATGTTTGGCGAGCCGGTGGGCAGCGTGCGCCAGGAAGTCGTCAGGGAAGTGGCCGAGTTCGATATTGCCGATGACGACGTGCGCCTGGCGCAGGTAGGCAGCTTTCTGATGGTGGACATCCAGATCGACAAGCAGCAGATCGACAACGCCGAGGACATTGTCGAAAGCGTCGAGCAGCACTGCAAAGCGCGCAACCTGCGACCGGTGACCAGCATCACTCTGGCCACCTGATCACTCATCATACGGGCGCTGGTGCTTCAACGATGTGTTTCACCCATCGTTGTCTTTCTTCTGCGGCTTGCCCTTGCGTTTTGTGCCGGCCATTTCCTCCAGCTCGTCCTCGTCCATGGAGTCGTACATATCCTTGGAGGCGCCGACGAGCTCGCTTGGCTTGGTTTCGCCGCGTTTGGCGGAAAGCGCCGCACCCGCGGCTTTTTGCTGTGCTTTGGACGTGGCTTTCATAGATGACTCCTGTCGATTGACTTCCTTTGGTCTGTCGCGCTATCAAGCTTAGCAGCCAGCCAATGGCTTTCCACTCGATCGACTTTACCCAGAGACAGGTACCATGACACCGGCGATTAACAGCGCAAAACACGCGGGCATTGCTTTTCAAATTCACGACTATGCACACGATGCCGCCGCCGAGTCCTACGGCCTGGAAGCGGCGGAGAAGCTCGGCGTTCCCCCCGCCCGGGTGTTTAAGACCCTGGTGGTAATGCTCGACGGCAAGCAGCTGGCGGTGGGCATGGTGCCGGTGGATAAGCAGCTGGGCCTGAAGCAGATCGCCAAGGCGGCAGGAGCCAAGAAGGCGACCATGGCCGCCCCCGCAGAGGTCGAGCGTGCCACCGGCTATGTACTGGGCGGTGTCAGCCCGCTGGGCCAGAAGAAGCGTCTGGCCAGCTTTCTGGATGCCTCTGCCGAGGGGTTTGCTACGCTATATGTCAGCGCAGGCCGTCGCGGGCTCGAAATCGAGCTGGCGCCGAACGATCTGCTGGCGCTCAGCCAGGCGCAGTTGGCGCCTATCGCCGCATGACAACAGCGCGGGGCGAGGCACTTTCTGGTATGGTGCGTGGCATTAAGGCCGCTCATGCTTTGCAGGGCATTTTCGCCCCTTCAGGAAATTTCTGTGTCCGACACTTCTTTTGCATCTCTGGCGCTGCCCGGCGCACTCGCCAGTAATCTCTACTCGCTTGGTTATCACCATATGACGCCGGTGCAGGCGCAAAGCCTGCCACCGATGCTGGCTGGCCGCGACGTGATGGCCCAGGCCAAGACCGGCTCGGGTAAAACCGCTGCCTTTGGTTTGGCGTTGCTGGCCGGTCTGCGCGTTGACGCCTTTGCAGTGCAGGGACTGGTGCTTTGCCCCACGCGGGAACTGGCCGATCAGGTGGCCGAGGAGCTACGCCGCCTGGCCCGGGCCATGCCCAATGTGAAAATCCTCACCCTCTGCGGCGGGGCGCCGCTGGGGCCGCAGCTGTCCTCGCTGGATCACGGCGCGCATATCGTGGTGGGCACGCCGGGGCGCATCGAAGAGCACCTGCGTAAAGGCTCTCTGACGCTGGGGTCGTTGACGGCGCTGGTGCTGGATGAAGCCGACCGCATGCTGGACATGGGCTTTCAGGCATCGATCGACGCGATCATCGCGGACACCCCGGCGGATCGCCAGACGCTGCTGTTCAGCGCGACCTTTCCTGAAGAGCAGGCGTCCGGTGACCTGGCGGCCATGACGCGTGGCGTGATGCACGACCCGGTGACAGTCAAGGTTGCCGAGATGCACGATGCCAGCACCATCGAGCAGCATTTTTACAGCGTGGCCAACGAGGAGGCCCGCTTTGACGCGCTCAGGCAACTGCTGCTGGTCAATCAGCCCACTACCAGCGTGGTGTTTTGCAATACCAAGCGGGAAACCCAGGCGGTGGCCGATCGGCTGGTAGACGACGGTTTCAGCGCCGTGGCGCTCCACGGCGGCCTGGAACAGAAAGATCGTGACCGCCTGCTGGTGCTGTTTGCCAACCAGAGCGCTTCGATTCTGGTCGCCACCGACGTGGCGGCTCGCGGGCTGGATATCGCCCAGTTGGACGCCGTCTTCAACTACCAGATCGCCCGGGAACTCGACGTTCACGTCCACCGGGTAGGCCGCACGGGGCGGGCCGGGGCGAGCGGCATTGCCTGCACCCTGGTGACCCCAAAGGAAGCCTATCGCCTGGAGCGGCTGGCCGACGTGCTGGGCGAAAGCCTGGCCACCGAGCCGTTGCCCAAGGCCACCAGCAATGTGCCGTTTGAGCCGCCGATGGCGACGCTGCAGCTGGCGGGTGGCAAGAAAGACAAGCTGCGACCGGGAGACATTCTCGGCGCCCTGACCAGCGCTGGCGGTATCCAGGGGCATCAGGTGGGTAAAATCAGCGTGCAGGCACGCAGCGCCTATGTGGCGGTCGCCCGCGAGGTGGTCCAGCAGGCGCAGGCAAAGCTTGAGCGGGATAAATTAAAAGGGCGAGCCTTCCGCGTTCGTCGCATTCGCCATTGAACGCATAGCTGAGCGTTCGAAAACAAGGAGCCAACGCAGCGACCCATGAAAATCCCTAAACGATTACAGCCCCTGGTCGATGACGGCATGATCGACGACGTCGTGATGCAGCTGATGAGCGGTAAGGAAGCGCAGGTCTATGTGGTGCGCTGCGGTGACGAAGAGCGCTGTGCCAAAGTATTCAAGGAGGCCAAGCAGCGCAGCTTCAAGCAGGCGGTGCAGTATCAGGAAGGGCGCAAAGAGCGCAACAGCCGCCGGGCCAGGGCGATGGCCAAGAAAACCCGCTACGGTCAAAAAGAGCAGGAGCAGGCCTGGCTCACCGCCGAAGTGGATGCCCTCTATCGGTTGGCGGCCGCCGATGTGCGCGTGCCCAAGCCGTACGGCTTTGTCGACGGCGTGCTGCTGATGGAAATGATCACCGACGCCGAGGGCGTGGTAGCGCCGCGTCTGGGTGACGTCACGCTGACCCATGAGCAGGCGCTGCGCTATCACGCCAAGGTCATCCAGGACGTTATTCGCATGCTGTGTGCCGGTCTGATTCACGGCGATCTGTCGGAATTCAACGTGCTGGTGGACGGCGAAGGCCCGGTGATTATCGATCTCCCCCAGGCAGTTGACGCCGCCGGCAATAACAGCGCCGCGGCCATGCTTTACCGCGATGTGAATAATATGCGCGACTATTTCGGTCGCTTTGCCCCTGAGCTATTGTCCACCCATTACGGTAAGGAAATGTGGGCGCTGTACGAATCCGGCGAGCTACACCCGGATAGCAAGCTGACCGGCCACTTCGACTTTGATACTCACATTGCCGACGTCGATGAACTCATGGAAGTGATCGACGACGCCAAAGAGGAAGAGGCCGAGCGTCAGGCGCGGATGCGCGATGATGAGGAGGATTACCCGGAGCCGCCTCAGCCCTACTGACGTGAGACGCAAGCGCCACCCGCCATCCTCGACCCACAAGTAACGTAAGGACCTTACATGCTTTTGCGTATGCTCACGCCGCTGTTTCGTTACTTTGAAACCCGGGTAAATCCCTATCCAGAAGGCGAGGTGGCCACGCCGCCCAAGGGCCTGGCGCCGTTTATCTGGCATTTTTCCCGCCCGGTGTGGCCGCTGTTGCTGCTGATGTCGCTGTTCACCGGCCTGGTCTCCGCTGCCGAGGTGGTGTTTTTCAGCTATATGGGCGAGCTGGTGGACTGGCTGGGCAACGTCGAACGGGCGAATTTCTGGGCTGAAAATGGCCCCTGGCTGGCCGGGGTGGGCGTGATGGTGCTGATTGGCCTGCCGCTGCTGGTACTGCTGCAGTCGCTGGTGACGCACCAGAGCATCTTCGGCAACTATCCGATGATTGGCCGCTGGCTATCGCACCGCCATATGCTCAGCCAGAGCCTGGCGTTCTATCAGGACGAGTTTGCCGGGCGGGTGTCGCAGAAGGTCATGCAGACCGCGCTTGCGATTCGTGAAACCGTCACCAAGGTGATGGACCTGCTGGTGTACGCGGTGGTGTATTTTACCGGCGCCGCCATTCTGCTGGGCCGTGCTGACCCCTGGCTGCTGTTGCCCCTGGGGATCTGGCTTGCGGGCTATCTGGCGATCATGCGCTTTTTCGTGCCGCGCCTGCGCGATGTGTCCATGGCTCAGGCGGATGCCCGGGCGCAGATGACCGGCCGGGTGGTGGACAGCTACAGCAATATCCAGACCATCAAGCTGTTTGCCGACACCCTGCGCGAGCAGGGCTACGCCAAGGACGCCATGGAAGGGTTCATGGGCACCGTGCATCGGCAAATGCGCCTGGTGACCATCATGAGCGTGTGCCTGACGCTGCTCAATACCGCGCTGCTGGTGGGCACCGCGGGCATGGCGATCAGTGCCTGGTACCTGGATGCCATCTCGTTGGGCGTGCTGGCCATTGCCATCGCGCTGGTGATGCGCATTCGTTTCATGTCCGACTGGATCCTGTGGGAAGTCGCCGGGCTGTTTGAAAACATCGGCACGGTACAGGACGGCATGAACACCATTGCCCAGGAACCCACGGTGCGCGATGCGCCCAATGCCAAGGCGTTGCGCGTGCCCCACGGGGCGATAGCCTTTGAAGGGTTGCGCTTTGGCTATGCCCAGGCCAAGGGCGAAAACAAGACCGTGTTCGATGGACTGAGCCTGAACATCGCACCGGGCGAGAAAATCGGCCTGATCGGCCGCTCCGGGGCGGGCAAGTCGACCCTCGCCAATCTGCTGCTGCGCTTTTACGACCTGCAGGGCGGCCGGATTCTGATCGACGGGCAGGACATCGCCGCGGTCACCCAGACCTCCCTGCGCCATCAGATTGGCATGGTGACCCAGGACACCTCGTTGCTGCACCGCTCGCTGCGCGACAACATCCGCTATGGCAGCCCGCATGCCAACGATGACGATGTCTGGGAGGCGGTGTGCCGCGCCCACGCCGATACGTTCATTAACGACCTGGTCGATCCCAAGGGGCGGCGCGGCCTGGATGCCCACGTCGGCGAGCGCGGTGTGAAGCTTTCCGGCGGCCAGCGTCAGCGCATTGCCATCGCCCGCGTGCTGCTCAAGAACGCGCCGATTCTGGTACTGGACGAAGCCACGTCGGCACTGGACTCCGAGGTGGAAGCGGCCATTCAGGAACAGCTCGACACGCTGATGGAGGGCAAGACCGTGATTGCCATCGCCCACCGGCTGTCGACCATCGCCATGCTCGACCGGCTGATCGTGGTGGACGAGGGGCGTATGGTGGAAAGCGGCACCCACGCCGAGCTGTTGGCTCGCGACGGTATCTACGCGCGTCTTTGGCGTCGTCAGTCGGGTGGATTCATTGGCCTTGATGTTGGTGCCGATCGCCCCAACGATTAATGTACCAGTCATTCCAACTGAGAGGTTTTCATGCAGGCGATTCAACTGACAGCACCCGGCGGTCTCGATAACCTGAACGTGGTCGATCAAGCCGCACCCGGCGAGCCGGGGGCAGGCGAGATTCGTGTGCGCTTGCACGCCAGCTCGCTGAATTTTCACGACTATGCGGTAGTGGCAGGCATGATCCCCACCGACGACGGTCGGATTCCCATGTCGGACGGCGCGGGCGTTGTCGATGCCGTGGGCGAGGGCGTGACTGAATTCGCCGTCGGCGATCCGGTCGTCTCGACGTTCTTCCCCGGCTGGCTGGAAGGCCCCGCGCGGGTCGGTGATTTTCGCACGACCCCCGGTGATGGCATCGATGGCTATGCGCGGGAGCAGGTGATCGCGCCTGCCACGTCGTTTACCTACCAGCCGGCAGGCTACAGCCATGCCGAGTCGGCTACGCTGACCACCGCCGGGCTGACCGCCTGGCGCGCGCTGGTGGTCGACGGCGGCCTTAAAGCCGGCGACACCGTGCTGGTGCTGGGCACCGGTGGCGTGTCCATCTTTGCGCTGCAGTTTGCCAAAATGATGGGCGCACGAGTGATCGCCACGTCGTCCTCCAACGAGAAGCTGGCGCGCCTGCGTGAGCTCGGCGCCGAGCACACCATCAACTACAAGGAAACGCCCGAGTGGGGCAAAGCCGTCAAGGCGCTGACCGAAGGCGAGGGCGTGGATCATGTAGTGGAAGTCGGTGGCTCTGGTACGCTGCCGCAGTCGATCGATGCGGTCAAAATCGGTGGCCACATCGCGCTGATTGGCATCTTGACCGGCCGTGAGGGCGAGATTCCTACCGCCAAGCTGATGGCCAAGCAGGCGACGTTGAAAGGCCTGATCGTGGGCAGCCGTCGCGACCAGATCGAGATGACCCGCGCCATCGAGGCCAACGGTATGCGGCCGGTGATCGACCGTGAGTTTGCGCTGACCGACATCGCTAACGCCTTCCGTCATCAGGAAGCCGGCAAGCACTTTGGCAAGATTTGCCTGACGTTCTAACGACGCCGTCGTTGAAACGCATTTGGGTGAACGGGAGCGGCCATTCGCATAGAATGGCCGCTCTTTTATGGGCACCAGGAGTAGGTCGTGCAGCTTCCAACGGGGAGTTCTCAACCGGTGTATTACGTGGGCTGGGACGTAGGCGGCTGGAACTGCGACGCCAACCCCGCCAGCCGCGATGCGCTGGTGGTGCTGGATGCCGCGCTGAATCTGGTCGGGGCGCCGTGGCGGGGAAATCTGCGCACGACACTCAATGACGCCCACAACACCCGCGACCTGATCGAGCGCCTGCTGGGTCTGTGCCAGCTTCAGGCGCAGGGCGCTGAACATGTGGTGATGGCTATCGATACGCCGTTGGCGTTGCCAAGCGCGCTTCTGGCGCTGGCCCGCGGCGACGCGGTCAGTGCGCTGGGCCGCTCCCAGGAGAATCCTTACCTGTATCGGGAGACGGAGCGCTGGCTGTTTCAGCGGGGTATTACGCCGCTGTCGCCGATCAAGGACATGATCGGCAGCCAGGCCACCAAAGGCATGCACCTGCTGGCGCGCTTCGCACCACATATCGCCGCGTGCGGCCAGTGGCAAAGCGACGACCAGACGCTGACCGTGGTTGAAGGCTATCCGTCGCCTGCCAAGCGCTCCCCGGCGTTTGCGGCCCTGCGCCAGCGGGTGAGCATGCCCGTCTCGCTTGAAGCCATGCTGCACCAGCCAACCCCCAAGCAGCAGGATATCCAGGATGCCTGGCTGTGTGCGATGCTGGCTTGGAGCCTACCGCATGCCGCGCAGAATGTTGCGTGGCCGCCGGCCACCATGCCGGCGGAGGAAGGCTGGATCTTTGTCCCCGCTGACAGCCTGAAACCGACCGTTTGACGCGGGCGGATTACTCGCTTTCGGCGGGCAGCTCAGCGCTGTGGTAGACGTTCTGCACGTCGTCCAGGTCGTTCAGCATGCCGAGCAGTTTTTCAAACATCGCCACGTCATCGCCTTCCAGGGGCGTGGTGGTTTGCGGCAGGAACTGAATCTCGTCGGCTTCGAAGTCGATCTCGCCAAAGGTGTCGAGCAGCGCCTGCTTGGCCTTGGCGTAGTCGGTATGCGGCGCAAACACGGTGATGCGGCCGTCTTCCTGCTCGATATCGGTAACGTCGACGTCCGCTTCCATCAGCGCTTCCAGCACGGCTTCCTCGTCGCTGCCGGCAAATGCGAAGATCGCGCAGTGATCAAACATGTGGCTGACGCTGCCGGGGGTGCCGATTTTACTCTTGGTCTTGGTGAAGCAGCCGCGCACGTCGCCGAAGGTGCGGTTTGGATTGTCGGTCAAGCACTCGACGATCAGCATGGCATTGCCGGGGCCGAAGCCTTCGTAGCGGGCGGCGGAAAAGTCTTCGCCACCGGCGCCGCTGGCTTTATCCAGCGCCTTGTCGATCACGTGCGAGGGTACCTGGTCTTTCTTGGCACGCTCCATCAGGCCGCGCAGCGCCAGGTTGCTGTGGGGGTCAGTGCCGCCCGCCTTGGCGCAGACATAAATCTCGCGCCCGTACTTGCTGTAGACCTTTGTCTTCGCATCGGCCGTTTTGGCCATGGATTCTTTACGGTTCTGAAAAGCCCTACCCATGTTGACGTCCTGTAATCAGCAATCACCTCTGCAGGTCAGAGGCATTATCAAAAGGCCAAAGTTTACCCAACAGCGTATCATGCTAACAGCGTTATTTGCGCACGCGCAGGGGTCGCCTCGCTGGGCGTGAGGTACACTGTGCGCGTCACCCTACGCCGGTGGCAAAAGGAATAATAAGCGAGCAAGGAGAACCACATGCCATTCTCACTTTGGCTATCGTTGGCGGCGGTATGCGCCATGGGTGCCATGTCGCCGGGGCCGAGTCTGGCACTGGTGCTGCGCCATACGCTGGGCGGCGGCAGGCTGGTCGGCATGACGGCCGCGCTATGCCATGCCGGCGGGGTGGGAGCCTATGCGCTGCTCACCGTGTTGGGCTTGGGCGCCTTGATTGCCAAGTCGCCCGCGCTCTTTCAACTGATTACCTGGGCGGGGGCTGCCTACCTGGCGTGGTTGGGCATTCAGGCGTTGCGCGCGGGTGGCGCGGGGGCCATGCAGCAACAGGGCGCGGTCACTTCCAACGCTCGGGCTGCCAAAGAAGGCTTGCTGGTGGCGCTTGGCAATCCCAAGCTGATCATTTTTTTCATTGCCTTGCTGAGCCAGTTTGTGACGCCCGACATGAGCCTGCTCGGCAAAGTATTGATCGTGGTCACGGCGATGGTCATCGACGGCGGATGGTACGTGCTGGTGGCCGTTGCGCTGTCCCATTCGCGGGTGCTGCCCTGGCTTCAGCGGCGGGCCCACTGGATCAACCGGATTACCGGCGTGTTGCTGCTGGCACTGGCGCTGCGAGTTGTGGCGGGCCCGCTCGGCTAGACGGCGCATGCCTGGCTCGGCGAACTGGTGCATGGAGCGCAGACATGGCATGGTAAGCGGTTAGGCGAGGCGTTCCGGGGGGAGGCGGCAAATGACACTTTACGATCAGGATTGTTATACCCACACGGGGCAGCCGTTCAACCTGCGTGCCCTACAGGGGCAGGTGTTGCTGGTGGTCAATGTCGCCAGCCGTTGCGGTTTTACCCCACAGCTCAAGGAGCTGGAAGCGCTCTATCAGCGCTATCGCGACCGGGGATTTACCGTGCTGGGGTTCCCCTGCGACCAGTTTGGCAAGCAGTCGCCGGAAAGTGCCGAGGCGTTCTGTGCCTTTGGCGAACAGCAGTTCGGGGTGACGTTTCCGCTGATGGAAAAGGTCTGCGTCAACGGCCCCAAGGCCCATCCGCTGTTTGTGCAGCTCAAGCGCGAAGCGCCCGGCCTGCTTGGCACCCGCATGATCAAGTGGAATTTCACCAAGTTCCTGGTCGGCCGCGATGGCAAGGTGATTGCCCGTTTCGCCCCCCGCGACCATGGCCGAGAGCTCCGTCTGCGCCTGGAGCGTGCCCTGGACGAGGCTTAGGCCTCACTGCGGGCGATCATCACCCGGCTCATCAGCTCGTTCCAGCGGTGGCGCACCATCATCGTGGTCATACCCGAAAACAGCGCCCAACTCTTGCGCCGCCAGCCTTTCAAACGCAGGTTATGGCTGACCAGCTGCTGCATCAGTTTGCGGTCGTTGAACTGCCGCCATTCGCTGGCGATAGACAGCTGATACCGGGCCATCACCGGGGCCATTTCGAGCCGAAACATCCACTCCAGCTCGTGAAACGACATCTGATACCGCTCCACCACCTCCACCATCTGGGCATAATCGCGCTCGCTGGGTTCGCGGTCCAGCCACAACGGGGCCAGTGCCAACCATAAATCACCGCGTTCATCGACTAGCTGCTGTGCGTTCATTTACAAAGCCTCGTGGGCGGTCGTAGGTGAAACGATATCCTGACGTGAAAGGTCAATAAGCTCAATAGCGGACAGCGCCGCCTGAGCCCGCTAGAATGGCGTCACTCCAAGACGGTGCGACACCGAATACGTTTTTTCGAAGAAGAGGTTCACTGTGATTATCAAACCCAAAGTACGCGGCTTTATTTGCACGACCACCCACCCGGTTGGCTGCGAGCAGAACGTTCGCGAGCAGATCGAGGCCACTCGCGCCCGCAATCTGGATAAAAGCGCCGGGCCCAAAAAGGTGCTGGTGATCGGGGCTTCCAGCGGGTACGGCTTGGCGGCGCGGATCACCGCGGCGTTTGGCTACGGTGCCGATACCCTGGGCGTGTTCTTTGAAAAACCTGCCACCGAGAGCAAACCCGGTACCGCAGGCTGGTACAACAGTGCGGCGTTTGACAAGTTCGCCAAGCAGGAAGGCCTTTACAGCAAATCGATCAACGGCGATGCCTTCTCTCACGAAGCGCGTCAAAAAGCCATTGAATTGATCAAGCAGGACATGGGCGAAATCGACCTGGTGGTGTATTCGCTGGCGTCGCCGGTGCGCAAGCTGCCGGATAGCGGCGAGCTCAAGCGCTCAAGCCTTAAGCCGATTGGCGAAACCTATCGGGCGACGGCGATCGACACCAACAAAGACGCCATTATCGAAGCCGAGGTGGAGCCCGCCACCCAGCAGGAAATCGACGACACCATCACCGTGATGGGCGGCGAGGACTGGGAACTGTGGATGGACGCGCTCGACCAGGCCGGCGTGCTGGCCAAGGGCGCGCGCAGCGTGGCGTTCAGCTACATCGGCACGGAAATTACCTGGCCGATTTACTGGCACGGTGCCCTGGGCAAAGCCAAGGAAGACCTCGATCGCGCCGCGACGGCGATCGACAGCAAGCTCAAGGCCACCGGCGGCGGTGCCAACGTGGCGGTGTTGAAGTCCGTGGTCACCCAGGCCAGCGCGGCCATTCCGGTCATGCCGCTGTATATCGCCATGGTCTACCGCATCATGAAAGAGCAGGGCGTCCACGAAGGCACTATCGACCAGCTCAACCGCCTGTTCGGCGAGCGGCTGTATGCCCCACAGGGCGGTGAGCTGGTGACCGACGAGGCGGGCCGCGTTCGCCTGGATGACTGGGAGCTGCGCGACGATATCCAGAAGGCCTGCCAGGACCTGTGGCCGGAAGTCACCACCGACAACCTGTTCGAGATCACCGACTACGCCGGCTACAAGCACGAGTTTCTGAAGCTGTTTGGCTTTGAGCGTGACGATGTCGATTACGATGCTGACGTCGACACGCTGCTCGAGTTTGATGTGGTCAACCTATAAGCGCATGGCGCTGCTGCCACGCGCGCATTGCGTTATCGCAGGACGTCGGGCCTATGGCCCGGCGTTTTTGCATTTGCACGGGGTATTTTTTTCCTCGCGACGCCGTCGCTGCCTTTACCCAAGCAATTGGTTAAGATGGCGGTTTGTTTTCGTCACGGCGGTTTTCCATGCAGCATAGCGCAGCCAATTCTCCCCATGCCGCCTCGCGACGGCGGGTAGCGTTTGTGCTGCTGCCGGGGTTTTCGCTGCTGGCCCATGCCAGCGCGCTGGAACCCTTGCAGATGGCCAACCAGCTCAGCGGGCAGATGCTTTATCACACCGTGACGCTGAGTATGGATAGCGAGCCGGTGCGCAGCGGCGCGCAGCTTTCCGTGCTCGCTCAGCACGCGCTGGACAATCCGCTTGGCCCGTTGGATCTGCTGCTGGTCTGCGCGCCGACACCGCTGCCCTATGCGTTGCCTGCCAAACTCAATGAGTGGCTACGCGGGCATCTCGGTCGCGGGGTGATGCTTGGCGGGCTGGCCGGCGGTAGTGAGGTACTGGCCCGCTGCGGGTTGCTCGAAGGCTACCGCGCCACGCTGCCATGGCAGCGCTTCGATGCCTTTGCCCAGGCCTATCCCCAGGTCACGCTGTCCCAGCAGCTGTTCGAAATCGATCGCGACCGGCTTTCCTGCGCGGGCGGTACCGCCGCCATGGACATGATGCTGACGTTGATTGGCCAGCATCACGGCGCGCGTCTGGCCGAGCAGGTCTCCGAGCAGTTTGTCTGCGACCGCATTCGCCTGGCAGACGAACGCCAGCACGTGCCGCTGCGCAGCCGTTTGGGCCACGCGCCGCAGAGCCTGGTGGATGCCGTGACGTTAATGGAAGCCAATATCGAGGAGCCGCTGTCCACTCTGGAACTGGCCGAGCATCTGGGAATATCCCGGCGTCAGCTGGAGCGGCTATTTAAGAAGTACCTGCAGGCGGTGCCCAGTCGCTACTACCTCGACCTGCGATTGCAGGAAGCCCGCAAGCAACTGCGCGAGAGCGACCGGGCGGTAGGCGATATTGCGTTTGCCACCGGGTTTTCCTCGGGGGCGCACTTTTCCACCGCCTACCGTCACCATTTCGGCATGACGCCGAGGGAGGAGCGTTTAGGTTAGCGTATCGACAATGCCGCCTTCCACGCGCAGGGCGGCGCCGGTGGTGGCGCTGGCCTGGGGCGAGGCCGCGTAGACGCTCATGCTGGCCACTTCTTCGGGGGTTGCCAGGCGCTGAATGATCGACGAGGGTCGGTTCTCCTGCACGAAGCGTGCTTCCACGTCCTCTTGCGAAACGCCCTCTTTGTCGGCCATTTCCTGGATCATGTTGAGCACGCCCTCGGAGCGGGTCGGCCCCGGTAAAATGGCGTTGACGGTCACCTGGGTGCCGCTCAATACTTTCGCAAGGCCTCGCGAAACCGACAGCAGCGCCGATTTGGTCATGCCGTAGTGGACCATTTCGCTAGGGATATTGATGCCCGATTCGCTGGACAGGAACTGGATGCGCCCCCAGTTGCGATCGCGCATGCCTTGAGCGTAGTGGCGCGAAAGGCGCACGGCGCTCATGATATTAACGTCGAAGAACTGCTGCCAGGTGGCGTCGTCGACCTCAAAAAAGTCCTGTGGGCCAAAGATGCCCACGTTATTGATCAGGATGTCGGTCTCCGGCTGCTGATCGATCAGCGTCTGGCAGCCTTCGGCGGTACCCAGGTCGGCGGCCACGCCCGTCGCTTTGGCGTTGGGAACGTCTTTCTTGATGGCCGCGATGGCCTCGTCAATTCGCGCCTGGGTGCGCCCGGTGATAACCACCTCGGCACCTGCATTGGCCAGGCCCTGGGCAATCGCAAAGCCGATACCTGCTGTCGAGCCGGTGATAATCGCGTGCTTGCCGTTGAGATCAATCTGCATGGAGTGCTCCTCTCGTCCTGAGTATCAGTACCTCACTACACAACGAATAACTTTATAGCTTGCTAAGGAATATGGGGCTCTTACGGCGCTCTTCAAGGGCAGCGTTCTTCCATGTGCCAGGCTCATTCATGCTAAATGTGATCGCTAGCCTCACGCCCGGTTATGACTAGGCATTTGGCGGCATCACCACCCACTCCGGCTCCTCGAATTCGCCGATCAGGCGGATCTCGCAGCAGGGGGCCGCACGACGGATGATCTCCTTGATCTCCGGGTTGGGCTGGGCTTCCATGGCGTCGCGGCTGGCCTTGCTGTCCCAATGGGCGATGGCGATCAGGGTGTTGGGGTCGCCGATCTTACGATGCAGTTCGGTGCCGCGTGCCCCTGGTGCCTGCTGGATGAGTTGGCTGGCGCGGACCCAGGCATCGGCGTAGTCCTCGGCGCGGTAGCCGTCGCGGATATGCACTTCGAAGATATATTTCATGGCGCTTCTCCCTGTTGCTGCTGCTGAAGCTTTCGATCCTGGGCCAGTGTATCCCGCCCACCGTCCTGATCCCGCGGCCTCTTTTCTCGCGCTGCTAGTCGAGCGCGATGCTCAGCGTCTGCCGGGTCTTGCAGGGGTAGCCGTGGCGCAGGTGAAGGGTGCGCTCGTCGAGGGCCATCACCACCGCGAACAGGGTCTCCATGCGCTCGGCCTCGGGCAGGTCGATGTCGGTGTGCTTGCAGATCGACATGGGCGCATTGTGGTGGTCGCTCAGTACGTCGAACAGCGCGTTGACGCTGGCCTTGGGCGGTGGGTCGAGCAGCTCATCGAGGCGGCGCAGGCGCACATGGGAGTCGGGCTTGGGGAAATCGGCGACACAGGCGGTGGCGGCCGCGGCGTAGAGGTGGTTGGTATGGGTTACCCGCCCGCCGCTGGGCTCGAGTACCCCCGGCGGCCCGGGCTGGACCTCGAAGCCCGCGGCCTGGCCTTTAGCGCTCGCGACCAGAAAGTGCGCCGGTGAAGCGACGCGGTCTTCCGCGACGATGCGCTGGGCGCTGGTGAAACCGTCGCTCTCGAGAAGTTTGCGCAGGGCGACGTGGATCGGCAGGCCGTCGCCGCAGGTCTGCGAGCGGATGGCGTTGAGACACACGCCGAGGCCGTGGGCGTTGAGGCCGATCTTGGCCAGCATCCCGGCCTCGCCAACGCTGACCAGCGGCGGGGCGTCGTCGCCCTCTATGTGCAGTACTACCACGTTGTCGAGCTGGTCGAGACGCCAGTCCCAGTTCTGAGCCAGCCATTGGCGACCCTGCTGGTAGAGCGAGAAGGCGGAACAGCCGCCGCTGGCTTGGGTTAGTGAGATCTCGCTGCGGCAGTTGAGGGTGAGGATGTCGTCGCGCTGCAGATCGGCGCCCTCGGCAATGCCCTCGAGCTCATCCAGAATCGCCGGAAAGCCGCGTTCGATAGCCGGTATAAAGCGCCGCGCCGCCTGCCGGGCGGCGGCCCAGTCGAGGCCTACAAAGTCTTGAAACAGCCGGTCATAGACCTCAATGCTGCGCTGAATCTGTGCGGCATGGCGCTGGCCATGGGCCACACCAATGGCATGGCGGCTACCACGTAGGTGGGTTACGTCGAGCATGTGGCGTGCTCCTCAGGGAGGGGATTTGCTCAAGCCTACCGCGAACAGCGTTGAAGTGCAGGGGGCTTGGGTATGCAGGGTCACTGATACCGTGAGGTGAGCAAGGATGGATAATAGAGTGTTACAAAAAATGAGGGCGCCAGTTAAATGCTGCTTTTCATAATTTGCCGTCCCATTGCTGAAAGCAGTTACCCTATTCGGCCCCTTATACTGTTTTCATTCCCTTACTCCACTGGAGGTAGCGTCCCATGAGCCACACCCCAAGCCGTCAGGATTTCGATCACTACATGGCGCCCAACTACTCGCCGCAGCAGGTCATTCCGGTGCGTGGCGAAGGCAGCCGCTTGTGGGACCAGGAGGGGCGTGAATATATCGATTTCGCCGGGGGCATCGCGGTCAATTCCCTGGGCCATTGCCACCCGGTGTTGGTCAACGCCCTCAAGACGCAGGGCGAAAAGCTGTGGCATCTCTCCAATGTGTTTACCAACGAGCCTGCGCTCAAGCTGGCCAAGGCGCTGGTCGAGCGAACCTTTGCCGACAAGGCTTTTTTGTGTTCGTCCGGGGGTGAAGCCAACGAAGCCGCGCTGAAGCTGGCGCGCCGCTGGGCGGTGGATCACCACGGCGAGTACAAGGACAAGATCATCTCGTTCTCTCAGTCCTTTCACGGGCGCACCTTCTTTACCGTAAGCGTGGGCGGCCAACCCAAGTACTCCCAGGGCTTTGGCCCGGTGCCGGGGGGCATTCTGCACGCCACCTACAACGATCTGGAAAGCGTGCGCAAGCTGGTCGGCGACGACACCTGCGCGATCATGGTCGAGCCCATGCAGGGCGAGGGCGGTATCGTGCCCGGCACGCAGGACTTCCTCCAGGGGCTGCGCGACCTGTGCGACGAACACCAGGCGCTTTTGATCTTTGACGAGGTGCAAACCGGCGTGGGTCGCAGCGGCGAGCTCTACGCCTACAAGAATTACGGTATTACCCCGGATATTCTCACTAGCGCCAAATCCCTGGGCGGCGGCTTCCCCGTAGGGGCTATGCTGGCGACCGATGCGGTGGCTAAATCCTTGGCAATCGGCACCCACGGCTCGACTTACGGCGGTAACGCCTTGGCTTCGGCGGTGGCGCTTGCGGCGGTCGAGTTCATCGACACCCCCGAGGTGCTCGCGGGGGTCAGGAAACGCCACGATCTGTTCCGCGAGCACCTGGAGACCATCAATCGCAAACACGGCGTGTTCAAGGAGATCCGCGGCATGGGGCTGCTGATGGGGGCGCAAATGTCCGATGCCTTCGAGGGCCGCGCCAAAGATATACTGCCGCTGGCCATCGAAGAAGGCCTGATGGTGCTGATTGCCGGCCCTAATGTACTGCGCATGGCGCCGTCGCTGGTGATTCCCGAGGCGGACATTGCGGAAGGCATGGCCCGTCTGGAGCGTGCCATCGAACGGTTGGTTGCGACCGAATGAGCGAGCCGCACGCAGCCACACCACAGGGGGCGTTGAGGATGCTGGTAATTCGACCGGTGAAAATGGCGGACCTGCCGGCGCTTGAGCAGCTGGCCGAGCACGCGGTACCCAGACTCACCAACCTGCCCGCCAACCGCGAGCGGCTTGAGGAGCGTATCGCGCGTTCTGAAGCCGCCTTCAACGACGAGGTGGAGTTCCCTGGCAACGAGCATTATACGTTTGTGCTGGCCGACGATACCCGCGATGAAGTGCTGGGCACAGCCACCATTCGTGCCCAGGCGGGCGCCAACGAGGCGTATTACACCTACCGTCAGGAAACGCTGATTCATGCGTCGCAGCAGCTCAATGTGCGCCGCGAGGTGCAAACCCTGGCGCTATCCCACGAAGTCTCGGATGCCACGCTGCTCTGCGCGCTGTCGCTCAACCCCCGCTACAAGGGCACCAGCGCGGAAAGCCTGCTGCGTCGAGCGCGGCTGATGTTTATCGCCCAGTACCCGGAGCGTTTTTCGCGCATCCTCGCCGTGGCGTTTCCCGGCTACCTGGACACGCGCAGCGAATCACCGTTCTGGGAAAGCGTCGGCCGGCACTTTTTTGCGCGCAGTTTTCAGGAGATGAACCACATTGCCGGGGTACGCTCGAAAAGCTTTATCGCTGAAGTGATGCCCCAGTTCCCGCTCTATTTGCCGCTGCTAACGCCCCAGGCGCGGGCGGCGATTGGTCGTGAACACCCCGCCCACGAAGAAGCCCTGGAAGAAATGCTGGCGGAAGGTTTCGTGCGTTCCCGCCACGTGGATATTTTCGATGCCGGGCCGATCGTCAAGACCGAGCGCGAGCAGCTGGAAACGTTTCGGCGCGCCGCCTGGCACCCGGTGCGACTTCGCCCCGAGCATGCCTTGCCCGATGCGGAGCCGGCGATGATAGCCAACCAGAAGCTGGGCGGCTTTCGCTGCATCGTGGCGCGCTATGCGCTGTCGCCCACCGGTCAACTGATGCTGTCGCCCGAGCATGCCGAGCGCCTGGGTGTTGAAGAGGGCCGCGCGGTGCTGGCCGCGCCGTTAACCCTGCCGAGCGCGGTGGACGCCCTCGATGAAGGAGAAATGTAATGCGCATTCGACCCATTGCCCGGGACGATCTGGATGGGCTTCAGGCGCTTGCGCAGCAGGCCGGAGTGGGGTTTACCTCGCTGCCGGATAACCGTGAGTTCCTGGCCGGCAAGATTGAGGCCGCTGCCCGCGCCTTTGAAGAGCGCACCCCGGTGGATGACCGGCTCTACTTCTTCGTGCTCGAAGACGAAGACAACGGCGAGCTCGCTGGCTGCTGCGCCATTGAAGGCCAGGTCGGTCGCGAAGTGCCGTTTTACAACTATCGGCTGGGCACCCTGGCGCACTCATCGGTGCAGCTGGACCTGCACCGCACCATCGATACGCTGTTTTTAAGCTCCGACCACACCGGCGATGCCGAAGTGTGTTCGCTGTTTCTGCGCCCGGAATACCGTGGCGAGGCCAACAGACACCTGCGCAACGGTGCGCTGCTCTCCAAGGCGCGCTGGCTGTTCATCGCCCAGTTCCGTGACCGCTTCCCCGACAAGGTGCTTGCGGAAATGCGCGGCGTATTCGACGAGCACAACACCAGCCCCTTCTGGGAAAGCCTGGGCAAGCACTTTTTCCCCATGGACTTCAATGAAGCCGACCGCCTGACCGGCCTGGGGCAAAAGAGCTTTATCGGCGAGCTGATGCCCAAGTTTCCGATCTATACCACCTTCATGTCGGAAGAGGCGCGGGCCTGCATTGGCCAGGTGCATCGCCATACCCGCCCGGCGCTGGAAATGCTCAAGAAAGAAGGGCTGCGCTGGGAAGGCTACATCGATATCTTCGACGGCGGCCCGACGGTAGAAGCCTATATCGACGATGTGCGCGCGATTCGTAATTCCCGGCTCTGCCAGGTGGAAGTAGCCGATAACGCCGCCGACGAGAGCATCAGCCGCTGGCTGGCCGCGACCTCCGACATGCTCAGCTTTACGGCCAGTTGGATAGGCCGCGCGCCCACCCCCGACAACACCATTGTGCTTAGCCAGCAAGAAGCCAAACGCCTCGGGGTCACCACCGGTGACCAGATCCGCTTGTTGGAAACCTAAGCACCGCATTTGTTCGGTAATGTCCAGGAGACAACCATGCACGCCCAACAGCAGCAACTGATCAACGGCGCCTGGGTAGCGGGCGAAGCCGATACGCTGACCAAGCGCGACCCGGTTTCCGCGTCGCTGCTATGGCAGGGCGCCGAGGCCTCGAGCGAGCAGGTCGCCGCCGCGGTGAACGCGGCACGCGGCGCTTTCCCCAACTGGGCGCGCACGCCGTTTGCCGAACGCCAGGCGCTGGTCGAGCGTTTTGTCGAGGTGCTGACCGCCCGCCGCGAAGATCTGGCCGTGGCGATTGCCTCCGAGACCGGCAAGCCGCTCTGGGAAGCACGCACCGAAGCGGGGGCGATGATCGGTAAAGTGGCGCTTTCCTTGAAGGCCTATCACGAGCGCACCGGCGAGCGCGAAAAAACGGTCGGCAGTGCAAAGGCCGTGCTGCGTCACCGTCCCCACGGCGTGATGGCGGTGTTTGGGCCCTACAATTTCCCCGGCCACCTGCCCAACGGCCATATGGTGCCTGCGCTGCTGGCGGGTAATACCGTGGTCTTCAAACCCAGCGACCAGACGCCGCTCACCGCCGATCTAACCCTGCAATGCTGGCTGGAAGCCGGGCTGCCCGCTGGGGTGATTAACTTGGTCCAGGGCGGCGTCGCGGTAGGTCAGGCGCTGGCGGGTAATCCGGCTATTGATGGTCTGCTGTTTACCGGCAGCGCCAAGGTGGGCGGCATGCTCCACCAGCAGTTTGCCGGGCAGTTAGATAAAATTCTGGCGTTGGAACTGGGGGGCAACAACCCGCTGGTAGTCAAAGACGTGCCCGATGAACGCGCGGCGGTGCTGGCAATTTTGCAGTCGGCGTTTCTATCCGGCGGCCAGCGTTGTACCTGTGCGCGGCGCTTAATGGTGCCGGTAGGCGCAGTGGGCGATCGATTGATCGATGCGCTCTCTGAGGCGATCACCAAGCTACATATAGCGGGCCCGTTTGAGGAGGAGCCCGCACCGTTCTACGCCGGTTTGGTCAGCGTGGCCGCCGCCGATGGCCTGCTCAAAGCCCAGGATGATCTGGAAGCGCTGGGCGGCACGGTGATCAATCGCATGCAGCGCCTGGAGGAGGGTACCAGCCTGTTAAGTCCTGCGCTGATTGACGTCACCGGCCTGGACGTGCCCGACGAAGAGCACTTCGGTCCGCTGCTCAAGATCCACCGCTACGGCGATTGGGACGAAGCGCTACGGCTTGCCAACGACACCCGTTACGGGCTTTCCGCCGGGCTGATTGGCGGCGAGCAGGCCGATTGGGACGACTTCCTGCTGCGCATTCGCGCCGGGATCGTCAACTGGAACCGCCAGACTACCGGCGCTTCCGGCGATGCGCCCTTCGGCGGCGTGGGCGACAGTGGCAACCATCGCCCCAGCGCCTACTATGCGGCGGATTACTGCGCCTACCCGGTGGCCTCCATGGAAGCCGATAGCCTGGAAATGCCCGACACCCTGCCACCGGGAGTCAATTTATGAACACGGCGGCCATCAGCAACGTCCAGGAAGTCAATTTCGACGGCCTGGTCGGTCCGACCCATAACTACTCGGGCCTGGCCGTGGGTAACGTGGCCTCGATGAGCCACGGCGGCCTGGTGTCCAATCCCAAGGAAGGCGCGCTTCAGGGGCTTTTAAAAATGAAGTCGCTGATGGACGCCGGCTACGCCCAGGGTGTACTGCCTCCCCAGCAGAGGCCGGACATTGGCGCACTGCGCGATCTGGGCTTTAGCGGCAGCAACCGTGAGGTGCTGGCCCGTGCTGCCAAAGAGGCACCGCAGCTGCTGCGTGCGGTCTGCTCGGCGTCCAGCATGTGGACCGCCAACGCGGGTATGATGACGCCCAGCCTGGACGCGACGGACGGCCGGGTGCATTTTACGCCAGCTAATCTTCAGTCCAGCTTTCACCGCTATTTAGAACCGCAAACCACCGGCCGCGTGCTCCAGGCAATCTTCCGCGACGAACGGCACTTCGCGCACCACCCGGTGCTGCCCGCTACCCCCGCCTTTGCCGATGAAGGCGCGGCCAATCACACCCGGTTATGCGGTGAATACGGCGAGCCAGGCGTTCACCTGTTTGTGTATGGCCGCCAGGCGTTTGGCGGTGAAAAAGAGCCAAAACGCTATCCTGCAAGGCAAACTCTGGAAGCCAGCCAGGCGGTGGCGCGCCAGCATGGGCTGACGGAGGCACAAACCGTCTTTGCCCAGCAGCATCCGGAGGCCATCGACGCGGGCGTTTTCCACAACGACGTGATTGCCGTGGGCAACGGGCCCGTGCTGCTCTACCACGAAATGGCCTTCCTGGATGAAGAGGGCACGCTCGATGAGCTGCGCGCCAAAATGGCCACGCCGTTAATTCCCGTGCGGGTCCCCGTAGAGGCGGTGAGCATGGAAGACGCCGTGGCGTCGTATCTGTTCAACTCGCAACTGCTCTCCAACCCGGATGGCACCATGACCCTGGTCGTGCCCGGCGAATGCCAGGAGCGCGAGGCGGTATGGCGCACCATTCAAGATTCGCTGCTGGCGGGTAATAATCCGATCAGTGAGGTGATCGTAAAGGACGTCAAGCAGAGCATGCGCAACGGCGGCGGCCCCGCCTGCCTGCGACTGCGCGTGGTTCTTTCCGAGACAGAGCGAGCAGCGCTAACCGGCCGCGTGCTGCTCACCGATGCGCTCTATGATGAGCTGACAGCCTGGGTGGAGCGCCATTATCGCGACCGCTTAGCCCCTGATGATCTAGCCGATCCAGCGCTGGCGGAAGAGTCTCTCACCGCGCTGGACGAACTGACGCAGTTGTTAAAGATTGGCTCGGTTTATCCGTTTCAGTTGGGCTAGGGGATACGCCCGGCCTGAAACCAAAACGCCAGGGCGGCTGCCTTGGCGTTTTGTCCTCTATGCGTTCAAACTATCCCCGCAGGCTAAAACGCAGAGAGCTGTATGGACGCCATTATTCAGCGAACTGACGACAAGGCGTTCGCGGAAAGCATTATTCGTCAAAACATGACGGCCTACTATCAGCAGTTGGATATGCACTGGGACCCCGTCTTGTTCGATAAAGACTGGCGCGAGCTAGACAGTTACGCGTTGGTTATCAACGCTTGCCAAGTGGGTTTGTTGTGCATCAATCACGATGAAAACGCCTACTATATCCGCGAACTGCAAATTGATCCGCAGTGGCAGCGCCAAGGGTTAGGTGAAGCAGCCATACGCCACGTGATGGACATCGCCCAACGCGCAGGGATTCACCGGGTCCGGCTCCGAGTATTCTGTATCAATCCCGCCTTGGCGCTTTATGAGCGGATGGGGTTTCGCATTTGTAAAACACAGGGCAATACTCACTACATGGAGCGGCGTATCCTTTAACGACAATCCCCATCAGTAAAAGGCCCGATCAGCACGATGACCACCTCGAACCAGCGTTTTTCCGATGCCGAGCGGCGTGGCCTTTACCGCGCCATCTTTGAGCGGCGCGATGTGCGCGCGCAGTTTCTGCCCGACCCGATTCCCAAGGATGTGCTGACCCGCCTGTTGGAGGCGGCACACCACGCGCCGTCCGTGGGGTTTATGCAGCCCTGGGATTTCATCGTGATTGAAAGTCGCGACGTCCGGGAAGCGGTGCTGGCATTGTTCGAGCAGGAGAACCAGAAGGCCGCAGAGCGCTTTGAAGGCGAACGTAAAGAGCATTATCGCAGCCTTAAGCTGCAAGGGATTATGGAAAGCCCGCTGAACCTTTGCATTACCTGCGATCGCAGCCGTGGCGGGCCCCATGTGCTGGGGCGCAATAGCATTGTGGAAACCGACCTGTTCAGCACCTGTTTAGCCGTGCAAAACCTCTGGCTGGCGGCGCGGGCAGAAGGCATTGGCGTTGGCTGGGTGAGTATTCTCGACCAGGCGCAGCTAAGCGAGGCATTAAACCTGCCAGAGCACGTTTACCCGCTGGCGTATCTCTGCCTTGGCTACGTGAGCGAGTTTTTAGACCAGCCGGAACTTGAAGCCAAGGGCTGGCGCGCTCGTCTGCCATTAAGTGATTTGGTGCATAGCGATCAGTGGGGTCAGCCACGAGGCAGCGGCTGGTGACATGCGTTTACAAGGGCGTCCACTTTGTCGTGCCTTATCCATGGTTTCTTTGCCTGCGGCGCTGGCTTTTGTCGAGGTACATGCGCTTATCTGCTAGCGCCAGGACCTGCTGGGCAGGGGCTTCGCTTGAGCTTGCGCACCCAAGGCTCACATCCAGCGCGAGAGCTTCTCGGTCGCCCTCAGCGGTTGTGATGATGCATTGTTGGTCAGGCAGGTGTTCCCTTATCAGGTCAGCCAGACGCCTAGCGGCCGAAAGGTCGGCAGACGGGAACAGAATGACGAATTCGTCGCCGCCATAGCGCGCCAGGATGTCACTGTCGCGGCAATGCTGCTGCAGGCTTTCGGCCACGGTGGTGATCAACTGGTCGCCTGCGATATGCCCATGGCGGTCATTGACGTCCTTGAGTCCATCGACATCCATCATCAGTAAGGCAAAATCCAGGCTTGGCGTTTGCGCTTTGCCCTGAATGCTTGCCTGTAGCGCGGATTCGAGAAAGCCGCGGTTGTAAAGGCCGGTGAGGCCGTCGCGCTCTGCGGTCTTCTGCAATTCCAGATGCAGCAGTTTGTTTTCGGTCGCCGCGGCGAGCTGATCGGCAAACAAGGGCAATATCGGCTCCAGCGTTCTGTTCGGCTTGGGCGCCTTCACGATCAGCCACCCCTCGTGCAGGCTGAGACGGCCACCCATGGAAGTGGCATAGAGCATCTCACCGTCGCTTGTCTGGTGTGTCTTGAGAGAGTGGGGCGTTGGTGCTGAGAGGCTGGCGAACAAGTCCAACAGTTGTCGCTCATCTTTTGCGCCAATGCCTGCCGTGGCTGCATAGCGGATTACGTCCGGGCGTTGCCGTTCTTGCAGGTAAACGGCAAAGCCGTAATCAGGAAAATGGCTGTGAAGATGGTTTAAGGAATTATTCAGCAGGCGATGGATGTTGGTAGCACTATTGACGACTGTCCCGAGATCCAGCAAGGCATGAAAAACCCGGTTCTGAAATTTTATTTCGCCAATGCTGCGGCCTATCTTACGGTTCTGGCTGTAGGTGACGCGGCCGATGGTCAGAAAATAGACGACGGCGCCCGTCCACTGGTAAATGTCTAACGGGGTGCTGACATAGGGGCGAAAATCACCGCCGGTGAGGGCGCTTCCGCTTGCCGCCGCGATGCTGAACAGTGCCGCTGAAACAAGCATTTGGCGAGGGCCGCCGACCACTAGATTATTCATCAAACACGCCAGACCAATGGTAACGGTGGCCAGAACGTAAAAGTCCAGTACGCTGCACCAAGCGCCAAACAGCAGACTGTCGCAGAGGAGGTTTCTGAACTCGGCGCGCTTGGAATTCTGAGCGCATGCGGCATGCAGGTACGCAAGGCCTGGCCAGATCAGCAGCAATACGCCCGGCAGAATAAGCTTCCAGCCGCTATCCTCGGCCACGGTGATCCAGACCGTTAGTCCGAAGGTATGACAGAAGGCAAAAACTCGCGGCGCAAGCGTCGCCAATGCAAGTCGATGGGCATGTCTCACTGAAAGGGGCATGTGCGTTATGGTGGACACTCAACGTTATTTGACTACCAGACTAGCAGCTTAGGGGACAGGGAGGGCTTTTATAAAGGAGGGTAGGCCGGTAAGCCCTCAGTCTTTTTTATGATGTCTCGAAAAGCGCTCAGCGACGCTCAACGCCTACGAAAACCGCATCTGCTGGCGATCACCCATGCACTGGCTGGGTAGCGCTCACGAGTTTATCGTCGATGACTGAACGCCGAGATGCCGCTGAGCCTCGAGACGGTGGGCTGACTTAATCTCTTAACCTTTCTAGCCTACGCTGGTAGCAGAGCTTTTATGCACCGACAAAGGCATTGCGATGAGTCATGCACTAACGGGACACAACCGCCCTCAGCAAGTAATCGAGGCCATTCAGCAGACCAACGCGCCACTGGCGGCGACGACTCGCCAGGCCAAGTACGCCAAAATGGCCGCATCGCCTTACCGCTTCTTTCGCGGCACCAATCACTTGTACTGGCAGGATATGTGGCACGACTGGCGCTTTGCGCTTTTCGGCGGCTGGCCGGATACCCAAACCTGGCTGCAGGGCGACGCCCATGTCTACAACGTCGGCGCCTATGGTCACCATGATGACCAGGTGCGCTACGGTATGGATGATTTCGACGACGCCCTGATCGGCGACTATCAGTACGATGTGTGGCGCCTGGCGGTGAGCGTGGTGCTCGATGGCCGCGAAAATGCCGGGCTTAGCCCCAAGGCGATAGACAAAGCGCTTAAAACATTACTGGAAGGCTACTATCACACCCTGGCGGACTATACCGACGACAACCCCATCGAGGCAGTCACGCTGAATAGCGCCAAAGGTCCGCTAAAGCCCTTCATGAGCAAGGTGGCGGATAAGCAAAGCCGCGCCCGCATGCTGGAAAAGTGGACCACGCTGGATAAGCAGCAAGGCCGCCAGTTTGCCGAACGCCCGGGCAAGCTTGCCAACCTGCCGGCGGATGTCGCCAGCCAGCTGCGCCGCGTGATCGAGCAGGACTATCAGCAAACGCTTCAAGCGCCGCTCAAAGAAAGCGACCCCCATCATTTCCGCGTCAAGGATACCGCGCGGCGTCTGGATGCGGGCACCGGCTCGCTGGGCGTGGAGCGTTATTACGTACTGATTGAAGGCGGCGTCGAGCATGAGCACGACGACATCATTCTGGATGTGAAGGAGCAGGTGGCGCCTGACGCTTTTCGCTTGATGACGAAGCCCCAGCAGCAGGCGTGGCGAAAGCTGTTTCCCAACGAAGGCATCCGCCATGCGGCGGCGTTTCATGCCATTGCGGAACACCCGGACGCCTACCTGGGCTGGCTCTTCATGAACGACAAGATATTTTCGGTGCGTGAGCGCTCGCCGTTCAAGAAAGACTTTCCCACCCATAAGCTTTCAGGCGCAAAGCCATATCGTAAACTTGCTCGCCAATGGGGACAGATTCTGGCCCGCGAGCATCTGCGCGGGGCGCAGGCATTGAACAAGGGAGACCACAGGCCGTTTGCGCTGGCGGTTTGCCGACGCTTGGAAGAGCGTGAAGCCCAGTTTGTCGACGTGGTATCGACCCTGGCGGTGGCCTATGCCGATTGCGTCGAGCAGGACTACGGCGTGTTCATCGATCACTTTTTGGCCACGGACTCGCCTTAGCCGCAACGCAGACGTGACGGCTACTGGGGTTGCCGACGGCCGAGCATGAAGCCGTGTTCCTCGAACGAGGCAGACCAGACCACGCAGCGGTTCCGGCCGCTGCGTTTGGCGTGATAGAGCGCTTCGTCGGCATGCCGCAGCAGCTGTTTCGGTTCCTTGGTATGGTCGGGATAGGTGGCGATGCCGCAGGAAAAAGTGATGCATCTGAGCGGGGTTGCCCGGTGGGACCAGTTGGTTTGGGTCACTACCTTCAATAAGGCGTTGGCGCTGGCTTCGGCGGCTTTGGCGGAGGTGCCTGGGAGCAGGGCGACAAACTCTTCGCCACCGATGCGACAGACCACGCCCAGGTCCATGAAGTGCTGACGCATTAACGCGGCCATCTCGACCAGCACGGTATCGCCTGCATCGTGGCCGAAATGGTCGTTGATGTCCTTGAAATGATCCAGGTCCAGCATCAGCAGCGACAGCTGGCTGCCATGCTGTTGTGCCCGGCGACACTCGTGGTCGAAGACCGTGTTGAAATGGCGTCGATTATGGAGCCCGGTGAGCGGGTCTTCAAAGGACAGGCCCTCGAGCTCGCGGACGAGCTGGTCGAGCTCAGCGGTACGTGAGGCCACTTGCTGTTCGAGGGTTTCGTTTGCCGAGGCCAGTTGCTGCTGGGTGCGCCGATAGTGCCACAGAAAAATCGCCGCAATCGCCAGGGAAAAGGCCAGACTGCCATAGCTCAACGGTACCGAGCGCCAGGCCACAAAACCGTGCGCGACGATCATGTCGGCGAGTAACAGCGGGGCATAAAAGGTGAAGCTCAGCACCAGCAGGCGCTGTTCAAGGTTGAGCCGCCGGAAGCGGAACAGGGCGAGCAGCAACATAAATGGCATGGTCACGGCGAGCAGTACATCAAAGATGGGGAAGGTGATCGAAAGGCTGATAACCCCCAGCTGTACCAGGCCAATGGCAACCGCCAGGTACGCCAAGTGCAGCGCCCACAGCCGGGTAATCCAGCGTTTTGCCGTGCCTTCAAGCCAATAGCTGAGCAGCATCCCCAGCGCGATGGGCAGGGTGTAGTAACTGCCTGCTCGGAGCGTATCCCAGGCCAGGGCGCCGTCGGCGATCAGCTGCCGGGCGGGCGCCTCGGCCAGCAGCATTAGCCCAGAGGCATAGGCAAAGAGCGCGATGGCCATGAAGCCTCGCCGCTCCGGCCCGATAAGGGCGAAAATCGTCGCCAGAATGGCGAGCACCAAGACCAGTGCGCTTACGCCCAGGTCTTGGGCCGAGTCATGAATGACCTGCTTGAGCACATCAATACGCTCCATCACCTGCACTTCACCCCATAGACCAATGCTGGTGTAGTAGGAATAGAGGCGGAACGTGAGCGTCTGGCCGGCAGCGTCGTCCGGCAGGTCAATCATATGCCAGGGCCAGCCCGCAAAATCGCCGCGCCCCTGGTCGTCAAATTCGCCGTACTGGTAAACCAGTTCGTCGCCGAGGTAGGCCTGACCAATTAAATTGATACTGGTGATGTAGAGAACGGGGTCGTTCCACTCGCCGTCAGGCAAGGTGGTACGTAACCACAGGTGCTGATGCCCATCACGCCCAGGCGGGTTGGACGGCGACATCACCGACTGCCAGTCGTCAGCGTCACTGTTCAGCCACTGGGGGGCGCCGTTGGCATCAAGGGGTGAGTCTCCCCAGCGGTATTCCCAGCTTTCCGGCGTTTGAGACAGGGCCTCCGCGCGCACAGCACCCGTCATCGCCATCAGCAACGCGAAGGCGATGAACACGAGAGTGCAAAGACGTATGGCGGACCCACGGGGCAACATGGTGAGCGTCCTCATCTGCTGGTAGCGGGCATTCTACTCATCAATGCAGCCACTGGGGTTATCAACGGTGTGAATGCGGTGTGAGGCCCATGCGCTTGAGCCACCCTTAGTTTAACCAAAAACGTGGTTCAGGCGACGATGTTTACTTCAACGTTGGTCGGTCTTTTTTTATATGCTCTCCAGACACAATAAAGCCGGGCCGCTATGGGCCCGGCTTGAACATCGATGGATGCTGGATAAACAGTTAACTAGTTACCGCTGGCAGCACCACCGACAATCCCGCTCTGGAAGCCGTTTTCGCGACTGCCGTTACGGTTTTTCAGGTGGCTGGCCACGCTATCTTCCGGTGAGCCGGCCATTTCGCGGAACATGCCCATCGAGCCCAGCAAGGCAGACGACTCGTAGGGCACGAAGACCCGCTCGCCGTCTTTGGCCATGTTGGGCAGTCCTTTGATGTAGCTCTGGCCCAGCAGGTAGCCCACTACGGTGCGCTTGTTCTCTTCGCTGTCGCCAATGGCGCTGAGCACCAGCTTGATCGACTCCTGTTCACCCTGGGCGCGCAAGATGGCCGACTCTTTATCGCCTTCGGCATTAAGGATAGACGATTCCCGCTGGCCCTGGGCCATGGCGATGGCGGCGGACTTTTCGCCTTCCGCCTCGGTCACGGTGGCGCGCCGCTTACGCTCGGCAGCCATCTGCAGGCGCATGGCGGACTCGACCTCATCCGGCATGGCGATATCTTGCACCTCGACGCGGGAGATCTTGACGCCCCACTTGGAGGCCGGTTCTTCCATGGCGGCCTGGATTTCGTTGTTCACCTCCGCGCGGGATTCGAACAGTTTGTCCAGCTCCATCTTGCCGACCACCGAACGCAGGGTGGTCTTGGCCAGCACTTCCACCGCCTGGCTCATGTTCTCGACTTCGTAGACCGCCCGCTTGGGGTCGATGATCTGATAGTAGAGCGCGCCATTGATACGCACGGTGACGTTGTCGGTGGTCACCACCGGCTGACCGGGAAAATCCATTACCGTTTCGCGGCGGTCGATACGGGTCTCGTCGGTGGTAATGGCCGTGTAGTCCTCGCCCATCTTGCGGTAACGCAGCATCGTGATGGCCCGGGGTTGCTCGATAAACGGCACGATGATGTTGATGCCGCTTTCCAGCACGCGATGAAACGAACCGAGTCGCTCGATGACCATCACTTCAGATTGGCGCACGATCACCAGGCCTTTCGAAATGATCAGTATGCCGATGACGACAATAATCAGGCTTATCAGTAAGCCAGGGCTAATGGGTAAATCCATTTTTAAGGTTCCTTGGGTTGGGTCGTATCAGCCGAAGGGGCTGCATTGGCTGACGGGTGGAGCTGGACAAGGGCCGTTGTGCCCTCGAAGCGTTTAAATACCACCGGAGTACCCGGAGGTAATTCGGTCTGGTCACTGTCGATGACGCGTAAGCGATAGAAATCACCGTTGACCTTGATCCCGGTGGCGTCATCGAAGTCGCGTTTTAGCGTGGTGTACTGGTTGTCTCTTTCAACACCGGTGCCGGTGGTGCCGTAAGCAACGCCCTTGGGCGAAAAGCGCGGGCGAATCACCATCACACCCAGGGGCACCAGCACACCGGCAAAAACGCCCATGCTGATCAACTGCCAGGGTAGGGTAAGCCCCAGCGCCGTGACCGCTGCCGTCAGCGCCGCGGCGACCCCCAGGGCGAGCAATAGCATCGCCCCGGAGGTCAATTCCGCCAGGCTGAGCAACAAGGCGAGTACAAGCCAGCTATAAGCGGGGTTCCAGTCCATGGGCGCTCCTGTTAATGATCGGTGGAATTCGCCTTAGAGTAACGTATTCAGTGATGCTTGCCCTAAACGCTGCACTTATTGAATCGAGTGATCTCAGCATATCTTACAAACCGTGTCGGCAATCGCTTACAAAATAGGTCGCAGGTGATTAAAAAATGAGCAGCGTGGACCTTAATCGAGAAGGGGAGATGCTATCCTGCTTGCCTTGATTCACTAGCGGATAAAGGGGAAGCGCGTGTCGGGCGTTGTCTACTGGCTGGATATAGCGGGGGTCATCGTGTTTGCGCTGTCGGGCGTGATTTTGGCGTGCCGGTCGCGAATGGATCCCATTGGTATGCTGGTGCTGGCGGCGGTCACTGGCATTGGTGGCGGCACGCTGCGCGATCTGGTGCTGGGAGTGCGGCCGGTATTCTGGGTCACCGATCCAACCTACCTGTGGGTGATTTTCGCCACGGTGAGCGTGTCGCTGTTGGGGTTTCATTATATCCACCGCCTGTCGAGGGGCTTTTTGCCGGTGGCCGATGCCTTTGGATTGGCGCTGTTTACCGTCATTGGCACCCACAAGGCGCTGCTGCTGGGAAGTCCGGGGGTGGTCGCAGTACTGATGGGCATGATGACCGGCGTGGCCGGGGGCATGATCCGTGATGTGCTGGCTCAGCGGGTGCCGATGGTGCTGCGCGAGGAGGTCTACGCCACGGCGGCGATGGCCGGGGGGATCGTCTATGTGGCCCTGCATGCGCTGGGAGCACCGCCTGCCGTGAGCATCGTCGCGTCGCTGAGCGTGACGCTGGGTTTACGCCTGGCCGCCATCCATTGGCAGCTGGCGTTGCCGGTGTTTGCCTGGGTGAGCGTGCCGCGCAAGGCCCCCAACGACACGGGCGAGCCGCTGTCGACGCCGCAAAAGGCCAAGGAGCGGGTGCGCATGATTCGTCATGAGCGTAAGCAGCGCTAACCGACCTAGGGTCTGACGCGGCGGTGGGTTTCTCGCCAGCGCTCAAACCAGCGGCGTGGCTGGAGGACTTTCAGGGTGGGTTCGCGGTCCTCTAGCTCGACGCCCACACCGAGCCGCCCCAGGCGTGCGTAAAGCGCGCCGTTGGCGGTCTGCTCAGCCAGGGTCAGGTCAGCCAACAGCAGCAGTGGCCCGCCACTTAGCTGCAGATCATTCAGATCCAGCCGCTTGTCGTTCAAGCGGAGGAGGGCACTACCTTCGATATCGCGCACGCTGAGTAGCCGCCCAAGCCAGTCACTCTCCCGGGCCCGGGCGAGAAACAGCCGCGCGAGCAGGCCGCTGTCGCGCAGCCGCAGCCCCAGGCGGGCATTAAGATTGACGGGCGTCTCCCAGAGAAGCGCTGCCTCGTGCATATCCAGCTGTGCCCACCAGCCCGCATCGCTGGTCGCTGCGTTGCCCATTCTTGAGACGTTCTCCAGGCGCAGGAAGGAATCGTTGGCGACAAAGCGCATGGCCTCCAGATCGCCTTCGCTGAGTACCAGCTCCATGTGGATATCGCCACGCAGCCGTTGCTCAAGCAGTGAGAGCTCGGTGCCGAACGCCCTGAACGTTACGTCGCCTTCGCCCTGCATACCGCGTAACACAAGCTCGCTGGATAGGCTCGCCTGACCATCCAGCAGTCTGACCCCAGCGCCCTCGGGCAGGTAGGCGTTGTAGCGGGTGATGTCCGGCACATCGATGATCGGCAAGCTGATCCGGGTGGTGAAGTGCTCGGGCTGCGGGTCGTCGATGACCGCGGAAAAGGCCTCGGTCGTGGTGGTGAGGGCCAGATGTCGGCCTTCCACATGAGGGCTGTCATCGCCCTGGCGGGCTAGCGAAAAACGCGGAATGCCCAGGGAGAGCAGCGCCCGCTCGGTGCTGTCCAACTGCGCGGTCAGCTCACCCCGCCCGCTGGCGCGGTAATCCAGAAAATCAACCCGCAGAGGATTGGCCACCACGCGAAGCCGGGTGGGGGCGATCAATCGGTCAGCCTTGAAGCCACCCTGGGCTGATAGCTGTCCCTCGCCGTCGAGGGCAAGGCCGTGGGCGTCGGGCAGGAAGGCGTTGAGAAAGCCCAGGTGCTGGACGCTGCCGGACAAGGCGAACTGGCCGCCTGGTTGGCCATCTTCGCGCTGAAAACGCCCTTCGTGGAGGGTTAGCGCGCTTGTCAGCGTGCTCTCCTGGCGCGCTTGCCGAGCGGTGTCGCTCACCTGCCACTCAAGGCGGCTGCCGCTGATGTCCAGCGTGCTGGCGTCCATCGCCGCCTGGTTGATGGCCAGGTCGAGCTGCATGTCGCTGGTCAGGCGATGGGTGTCATTGGCGGTTGACCAATCGGTGATCCAGCGGCTGCCGGCGAGGGTGGCGTTACCGCTCAGCTGGTCGGGCGTCAGGGTTAGCCGCCCTTGGCTGCGCGCCTGGCCGCTGACCAGACGCAGCGGTGCCGCGTCGGGCAGGAAGGTGTCCACATAGCCTTGCAGCTCGCCAATATCGGGCAGCGTCGCCTCTTCCCAGCGCAATGACCCCGTGGCATAGCGGCGCGCGGCGTCAGGGTCCAGCGGGCTGTTGGCGGTCAGCGTCAGCGACGCGTCGGCCAGCAGGGGGCGGGCGTGGTGTTGAAGTTTTGCCTGGGTCAGGTTGAGCGTGGCGGCGAACGTCTCGGGCGTGGGCAGATGCGCGTGGAGGGTGCCGTTGCCTTCCGCGGTCAACGCCATGGCGCTTGCGCGCAGCGCATTGGCGGTGACGGTCAGGTCCGCCGTTTCAAGGCGGTCATCTGACAGCGTCATCTCCAGGGCGAGGCGTCCGTCACCGGCAAGGTGAATACCGCCGTCTAATGAGTCGGCGGCTGCCCGCTCAAGGTAGCGCTCCAGCATATCCAGCCGGAGCACGCGTCCCTCCAGGCTGAGCGCGGCGGCGTTTGGCGCCTTGAGCTGATCCAGGCGCCGGTTATCCAGCGAGGTATTGAATTCAAGGTGCGTGTTGTCGGCATAGGGCGCCGCCTGGCGAGCGGCAAGGCGTTCGGACAGCGCGACGTTATCCAACGTGGCGTCGAGGGTCAGCGTATCGGGTGACTCAGCGGGCACCCGCAACGCGATAACACCGTCTCCCTGGGCATTGTGTACCGGGGGCTGCTGGTCGGGGCGCTGCCAGCGCGTTTCTTGCGCTTGCCCCAGGTAGGCTTCGTCGACGCGCATGACCAGCGCGGGGGCCGAGAGGGTCATCTGGCTGCCGGGTTGAAGCTGGCCGTGGTCAAGGCGGATGTCACCGCGTAAATCCCCGCGGCCGTTGAGCGCAAGCCAGGGCAGGTCGCTCAGGTAGGGCATGAACACATCCCAGGCGTCGGCGTGGGCGCTGAGACGGGCGCTTGCTGAAAGCGCGCCGATAAGCTCGGGATCAAGCGCGCCTTCAGCGGTGGTGGGCGTTATGCGGTCGAGGGAGGCGCTGGCGTCTAACTGAATATCTCGGGCAAGGGTAGCGCCATCCTGATCACGCACCAGCCGCCCCTGGGTCAATTGTAGGTTCGCCTGGGGAATGGCCAGGGTGTCGCGACTGAGCGTGGTGTCCTTTAGGCTGAACCGGCCTTCCCCCTGAAGCGTCATCTCGCCAAGCTGTAGCTCGCGGATCCCCTCGGCATCCAGCGACTCGATGTGTAGCTCGCCACGCAGCAGGGCCATCAACGAGAGCTCGAGCGTTGCCCGGTCGGCGTCGAGCGTCAATTCAAGCGCGCCGTCATCGCGGCGTATCGTCAAGCCCTGGACTTCCCAGCGCCCGGGGTGGCGGCTGCTGCCCTGCTCCCAGCGGATATCCACCCCGGGCGCCTGTGACAGCCGCTCGGGCAGCCATTGGCTGTTGAGCAGCCAATAACTCCCCGCCAGCCAGAGCAGCAACAGGCCCACCACAGCACCCAACGTGATGGCGAGCCAGCGCGGTAAGCGTCGCTTCCAGACCTTGGCTTGCGCCGGGGATGTGGTATCAGGCGGTGGCGATGACATAAAACCGTCCTTGAAGATGACTCCTGCTAGTCCATGTTTTATGGCATTATGCGCCACGTAAGTCCGCAATCGACTTTTGATTTCAACGTAAAGCAGACAGCCAACGCCATGTTCCAGGAATTTTACACCCAGCGTGGAGAGTATGTAGTGATCTCCGCCGAGCAGGCCAGCCACTTCGCCAAGGGTGTGGCGGGAGATTACAACCCGATCCATAACCCTGACGCGCGGCGTTTTTGCGTGCCGGGCGATCTTCTCTTTGCCCTGGTGCTGGCAAAGTTTGGGCTGTCGCGGCATATGGAGTTTCGTTTCACCAACATGGTGGGGGCCGATACCCCGCTGGTGTTCAGCGAAGCTGACAATGGCGAGCTAGAGGTGCGCGACGAAGGCGGCAAGTGCTATTTGCAGGTCACGCGGCGGGGGGAAAGCACCTACGACGCCGCGGTGATCGAGGCTTTTGCCCGGTGCTACGTGGCATTTTCGGGCAAGAACTTCCCCCACTACCTGAAGCCGCTGATGGAGGAGCATGGCGTCATGTTCAACCCCAAGCGGCCGCTGGTTATCTACGACAGCATGGGCTTTTCGCTGGAGCGGCTGGACGGCATGTCGCCGGGGCTGACGCTTAACCACTCGTCGCTGGACGTACAGGGCAAGCGGGCCGACGCGCTGCTAGAATTTGCCATTCAATCCGACGGTGAGCCGGTTGGTATGGGCTCGAAAAAGCTCGTGGTCAGCGGATTGTGTGACTACGATTGCGAGGAAATGGCCGCGATTGTGGACGAATTCTATCGCCTCAAGGCGGCTTATCTGGCCTCGGTGGATTAGCCACGCAGGCTCGGGATGCGACGTTAGTGTAAGTAGCTGCCCTCAACGGCGAGTGTGCGGTACGCTAAGGGCCATTAATCATGAGGCAGCGTTGGATCGCTGCCATAGCGGATGAGGCCCTGCATGAACCGACGTAAACTATTGACGCTCGCCGTTGCCGCCAGTTCGCTGGCGGTGGCGTCTCTCAACGCCCAGGCTCGCGATTTCCGCCTGGGGCTGATTACGCCGGCCCAGCATTTGTGGTCCACCGAGGCCGAAGCCTTTGCCGAGTCGCTCAATGAGCGCTCCGACGGCGAGCATAGCGTGTCGGTCTTTCCCGCGCAGCAGTTGGGCAATGAAGCGCAGATGGTCCAGCAGTTGCAAAGCGGCGCGCTGGACATGGCGTTTCTGACCATTGCCGAAATTTCCAACCGGATTCCCGACTTCGGCGCGCTTTATGCGCCTTATCTAGTCGATGACGTCAACCATGCCGCACGCTTGCTGCGTTCGGACGCTGCCGGCGAGCTGCTCGACCTGATGCCGCAAGACGTCGGCCTGGTCGGGGTGGGCTACGGGATGGTGGGCATGCGCCAGGTGCTCAGCCGCGACCCGATCGAAAGCGCTGAGGACCTGGAAGGCCAGCGGCTGCGGATTACCCCGTTCGAGCCGATCCGAGATTTCTATACCGCGACCGGTGCTGCCCCGGCGCCGATGCCGCTGCTCGAAGTCTACGATGCCCTGGCCAACGGTCAGGTGGATGCCATCGACATGGATTTCGACTCGATCCTGATTCTCAAATTCTACGAGCAGGCCGATCACCTGCTGATCTCCAACCACATGATGTTCCCCATGGTGGGCGTGGTGTCCGGTCGCGTATGGCGCGAGCTGTCTGAAGAGGATCGCGAGCTGATCGATACCACCATGGCCGAGCACCTGGAGAACGTGCTGGTGGGCTTTGAAGAAAAAGATGCCGCCCAGGAAGAAGAGATCCGCGAATTGGATATCAACATTGTTGAAGCGGACGCCGAGTTCTTTTCCGACGCGATAGCCGAGTGGGAAGCGATCTGGGAACCCAAGGCGCCCATGCTCGAGACGCTGCGCGAAGAAGCCGACCGCCTGCGCGAGTAAGCAACGCCAGGATAACGCCACGACCACCGACAAGAGCCTTCGACCATCATGCTGCAACGCCTTTCCTCGGGGCTTGCCCGCTGTGAAGAAATCGCCGCTGCGGCCCTGGCCGCGGTGGTCACCTGCCTGATCCTGATCAATATTGGCTTTCGTGTGCTGGGCAGCCCGCTGTACTGGATAAGCGAGCTGTCGATTTACGCGATGATCTGGATGACGTTTCTGATCGCGGGCGCGGTGTTCCGGCGACGCCAGGGGGTCGCGGTGACCCTGCTCAGCGACCTGCTGCCGCGCACCGGCCGCAAGCTGGTCGGCCTGTGGGTGGACACCACGGTGCTGCTGTTTGCCGTGCTGCTCGCCTGGCTGTGCTGGCGCTGGTATCAGCCGCTGGCACTGGCCCGGTTGGGGTTCGATATCGGGGCGTTTCAGACCCAAACGTTCAACTTCATTTACGCCGAGAACACTTCGACGCTGGGCATCAAAAAATTCTGGGCGTGGTTGATCGTGCCGTGGTTTGCGCTCTCGCTTAGCCTGCACGGGCTTGCCAACCTCATCCAGTCGCTTACCCAGTGGCGTGACCCCGGCGACGAACCGACCGCCGAGACGTGGCGATGATACAGGCGATGTACCCATGACCATTGCGATATTTGTCCTGCTTCTGCTGGGGGCCGTCCCCATTGCGCTGGTGCTCGCGCTGACGGCGATGGTCTACATTCAGGTCTCGGGCAATACGGTGCTGTTTGATTCCTACCCGCAGCAGCTGTTCAGCGCCATCGAAAGCTACGGCCTGCTGGCGATACCGCTGTTCATGCTGGCGGGTGAATTGATGAACGAGGGCGGCCTCACCAAGCGCTTGATTGCCCTTGCGCGCATTCTGGTGGGCGGCTTTCGTGGGGGGCTGGCCTACATCAACCTGGTCGCCAACATGATGATGGCGGCGATTATTGGCTCGGCGGCCTCGCAGATCGCCATCATGTCCCGCGCCATGGTGCCGGCCATGGAAGAAGAAGGCTACGACACCCCGTACAGCGCGGCGATTACCGCTGCGGGCGGCCTGTTGTCGCCAATCATCCCGCCCTCGATGCTGTTTGTGCTGTTCGGGGTGATGGCCCAGGTGCCGATTGCCGAAATGTTCATTGCCGGGCTTCTACCGGGACTGCTGCTGGGCGCGAGTTTTTTCATCGTGATTGCACTCGTGGGACTGGTGCAGCAATACCCCAAAGGGCAGTGGCCCAGTCGCCGCCAGGCGCGGCACGATGCGCTATGGGGGCTGCCGGCACTGTTGATTCCGGTGATCATCATCGGCGGCATTCTGTTGGGCATTGCCACGCCCACCGAGTCGGCGGCGCTGGCTTCTCTGGCGGCCTTACTCTTGGGCCGCTTTGTCTACGGCGATCTGCGTCTGGGGCAAATGCCCCAGATACTCAAGCGCACGGCGGTCAACGCCGGGCTGGTGATCATGCTGATCGCCGCGGCCGGGGTGTTTGGCTGGGTGGTGGTCTACGAGCGCCTGCCGCAAATGGCGGCCGCGTGGATCGCCGCGCTCACCGCTGACCCCTTTGTCTTTCTGTTGATGGTGATTGGCGCGCTGCTGCTGGTGGGCATGGTGATCGACGGCATTGCCGCATTGATTCTGGTGGTGCCGATTCTGATGCCGATTGCGGAAAATCAGTTTGCCATCAGCCCCTATCAGTTTGGCGTGGTCGTCTGCCTGACCCTGGTGATGGGGCTGTTAACGCCCCCGGTGGGAGCGGGGTTGTTCATTGCCTCCTCGATGACCGGCGCGCCGCCGCTGAAAATCTTCCGCGCGCTGCTGCCGTTCCTGCTGGCCACGCTGGTGACGCTGGTGCTGCTTGCCTGGCTACCCTGGTTAACCAACGGGTTGATCAGCCGCTAGCGGCATGACATCCACCTCGACCTCAAGCTGGTGGTCGCCACCGCCGTTCATGACCCCCTTGAGCGGCGCCACATCGGCGTAATCACGCCCCCAGCCCAACACCGGATGCTGCTCACCGGCGACGGTGCCGTTGGTCGGGTCCAGCGCCAGCCAGCCCCAGTCGGGGATCCAGGTAGCCAGCCAGGCATGGGAGGCATCCGCCCCCACCAGACGTTGCTGACCGGGAGGCGGCTGGGTTTCCAGGTAGCCACTGACGTAACGCGCCGCCAGGCCAATCGAGCGCAGGGCGCCGATCGCGAGATGGGCGAAGTCCTGACACACGCCGCGCTGTTGGGCGAGCACATCGCTCAGCGGCGTGGCCAGGGTGGTGACGCTGGGGTCGTATTCGAAAGAGGCGTGGATCAGCTGGTTGAGGGCCAGCGCCGCCTCGACCACCGGGCGCCCCGGGGTAAAACAGCGCCGGGCGAACGCCGCCAGCGCCTCGTTACGGCGAATGAATGGCGAGTCCAGCCGGTATAGCTGGCGATCAAAATGGCTGTCGACGCTAAGCTGCTCGGCCACGCGTTCCCAGGCGGGAGAGTGGGCGGGCAACGGGCCCAGCGGCTGGGTGCTGATTGGCGTGACCACGGTGACGTCCAGGGCCTGGTGGAGGGTTTCCAGCGCGAAATACAGCACGCGATTGCCGAACACGTCGCGGCGTTCCGCCTGGGCGTCCGGTAGCGGATGAATGGTCAACGCCGAGGCGCCGCACTGCTGGTGCGGCGTCTTGCGCGGCAGTACCCGCGCTTCGCTATGGCATAGCGTCACCGGCGCCGTATAGCGGTAGCGGGTGGTATGGCGCAGGGTGTAGTTCATGCGTCCGGCTCCATGCTGACCAGCTGGCGCGGCCGCTCGACATGGCTGAAGTGGCTATGACTGATGGCATCCGACAGCGCGCTCAGCGGCTCGATCAGGGCGTCGAGCAACTGCTCCAGTGCAAGTTGCGCCTCGGGGGTATCGGCCAGGTGGCTCAGGCGCTCGATATCGGCCAGGTGCAGCGCCGCATTGGCCTGAATCAGCAGCCGCCGCTCGGCGTTGCGGTAAGGCGATGAGCCGCCGGGTAAGCGGTCGATTTGCCGTTCGAGGCGCTTGAGCATGTAGCCCACCGAGCGCGGGTTGGTTTCATCGAACAGCAGCAGGTCGAGGATCGCGGCCGGGTGAAGTTCGCTGCGATAACGCCGCCGGTAGGCGGTAAAGTTATCGGTCGTGGCGAGGACCACCTCCCAAAGTGCCAGCCCCGGTGAGGGCGGCGCGTTCAGCGTCAGTTTGAGTAATGACAAAAGCCCCAGCACGCGATCCAGAAAACGCCCGATATCCATGAACCGCCAGCCGTAATGGTGGGGCATGGTTTCGTTGCACAGCCCAAAGAAGGCCGCCAGCTGCGCGGTAAGGTCTTCGCAGGCGCGCCGGGCAGCGCTGGCGTCATGACCTGGGTGCATCCCGCCGACCCGTTGGCGCAGCTGGTGGAGCACACGCCAGGAATCATCGCCCAGATGGTCGCGTATGCTGCGTGCGTTGCCCAGCAGCTGGGCGAACAGCGGCGCCAGCGCCTGGGGATGGCTATCGTCGAACTGGGCCAGCAGAGCGTCGCGTTTCTGGATAAACCCTACCAGCGGTGCCTTGCTGGGCTCGCCATCGGCGTCCCGGGTCGCAATGTCTAGTATCAGCAGCAGTTCATCGAGCAGCCGGTCGGCAATGTCATCCTGGTCGACTTCCAGTAGTCGCAACAGCGCTTCGCGCAGCAGGCGTGAACGCGCATCCAGGCGCTCGCCGTAGCGGCCCAGCCAGAACAGGCTTTCGGCTACGCGGCTGGGCAGGTCGGTGCCATCGCGGGTGGCGACCACCGGGCCTCGCGCCTGACGCAGCTGGCTGACGTGGGGCTGTGGCGTATCGGCGGTGATCCATACGTCTTTGACCACCGGGCTTGCCAGGGACGGCGAGCCGGGAGCGCCCACCCAGGCCAGCCCGCCAGGCATGACATGATAGTGGCTGGCATGATCGCTCGCGGCGCTGACGCTGCCTGGGGTGCGCGAGACAAAGCAGCGCAGGTTGAGCGGGGTCGGCGTCAGGCGCTGCATGTGGGTATCGAACACCGGAGCCGTGGCGGTCGGGGTGTACGAGTTAGCCCATTGCAGCAACAGGGGTTCGCCGAGCAGGTGCTCGCACAGCGCCGGCAAGTAGTCGGCAAGCGCGGGGAGTTCCAGCACGCCGACGCCCAGCGCGTTGGAGATGGCCACGCCGCTGGACCGTGCCGCCTGCAGCAATCCCGGTACGCCCAGCTGTGAGTCGCCCCTCAACTCCAGCGGGTCGCAGTAGGCATCGTCACAGTGGCGCAGCACCACGTCCACCGCCTGCAGCCCGCCCAGCGTACGCAGCCACAGCTGGCTGTCGCGCACGACCATGTCCTGGCCTTCGGCGAGGTCGATGTTGAGATAGTTGGCCAGGTAGGCGTGCTCGAAATAACGCGGGCTGGCAGGCCCCGGCGTGAGCAGTACGACCTTGGGGTTGTCACGGTGTTGATAGGCCAGCACGGTAAGCGTGCGGTGATACTTGTCCAGGAAGCCCGCCAAGCGTTTTAACGGCGCGTTGCGGTACATCTCGGGCAGTGCCCGGGCCATCAGAATGCGGTTTTCCAGGGCAAAGCCGGTGCCCGAGGGCGCCTGGAGGCGGTCACCCATGACGCGCCACTGGCCCTTGGTATCCTGGATGACATCGACACCGTGGAAGTTGATCGCGGGTCGGTCGCTGGGCTTTGCGCCGTGACAGGGCAGTAGAAAATGCGGCGACGCCAGCATCGACTGGGTCGGCAACAGGCCCGCATCAAACAGCGTGCGGGCACCGTAGATATCCTGGTACAGGGCGTTGAACAGCCGGCTTCGCTGGGTCACGCCGGCTTCCAGCGCCTGCCAGTGTGCCTGGTCGATCACCCAGGGCAGCGGGTCGAGTCGCCACGTGCGCCCCTGGGTACCATCGTGCATATTGAAGATGACGCCGTTCTCGGCCAGCAGCCGCTGGATCTCGTCATGCTGTCGATGGCGGCCCTCCTTGCCCAACGCTTCCAGCGCGCCGATAAGGTTCGCCCAACCCGGGCGCAGGCGACCGTGGCGGTCGAGCAGCGCGTCAAAAGTGCCGGGCTGTCCCTTGCCTAGCTGATGCCGATAGTCCTCAACCAGCCCGGCAGTGCCGAGCTCGAGCGGTGAGGGGGAGACAGGGGCCGTCATGATCCTTGTAGTCCTGAAGAAGGTAAGAAGCGGATTATCCTGCAGCCAGCGCGGATAAGAAAGTACTCACCAGTGGATTAGCTTGGACACCAGCGTAAGTCCAGCGTGCAAGGCAGCTCCAGGCTGGGTATTTCCGACGGTGGTACCTGGGTGCCATGGCGGTGTCCGCTTTCGCTGAAGCGTCCCAGGCGCCTTGCTTCTGCCTCGAAGGCGTTAACCGGGAAGGTATCAAAACTGCGCCCGGTGGGGTGCACTACATGATAGGTGCAGCCCGCCACGGAGCGCTGATTCCAGGTGTCGACCACGTCAAACACCAGTGGGGCGTGGACAGGAATCTGCGGGTGCAGCGCCGACGGCGGCTGCCAGGCCCGGTAGCGTACCCCGGCCACCGCCTCACCGTTACGCCCGGTGGAAGCGAGCGGTACGCGCCGCCCGTTACAGGTGACCACGTAGCGGTCGCCGCTCATGCCGTTGACCTTGACCTCCAAACGCTCCACCGACGAGTCCACGTAGCGTGCGGTGCCTCCGGCAGAGGCTTCCTCGCCCAGCACGTGCCAGGGTTCGATGGCCTGACGCAGCTCGATATCCAGCATGGGGGTATGCAGCCGGCCATGCACCGGGAAGCGAAACTCGAGGAACGGCGCAAACCAGGCCAGATCGAAATCAAACCCATGATGACGCAGGTCGCCAAGGACGTCGTTCAGGTCTTCCCAGAGGTAATACGGCAGCATCCAGCGGTCCTGCAGGGCGCTACCCCAGCGCACCGGCTTGGCCCGGTAAGGGGTTTTCCAGCAGCGGGCGACCAATGCGCGAATCAGCAGCATCTGCATCAGGCCCATGCGGGCGTGGGGCGGCATTTCAAAGCCGCGTAGCTCCAGAAGCCCCAAACGGCCGCTGTCGCTGTCCGGCGAGTAGAGCTTGTCGATACAGAACTCGGCGCGGTGGGTATTGCCGGTCAGGTCGGTGAGCAGGTGGCGCAGCAGCCGATCGACCAGCCACGGCTGTACGACCTCGCCCTGGGGCATCTGCTGAAGGGCGATCTCCAGCTCGTAAAGTGCTTCGTGGCGCGCCTCATCTACCCGCGGTGCCTGGCTGGTGGGGCCGATGAACAGCCCTGAAAACAGATACGAAAGGCTGGGGTGGTGCTGCCAATAGGTGACCAGGCTGGCGAGCAGATCCGGGCGACGCAGAAACGGTGAATCCTCCGGCGTCACGCCGCCCAGGGTCACGTGGTTGCCGCCGCCGGTTCCCGTGTGGCGGCCATCGAGCATGAATTTCTCAGTACCCAGGCGCGCCTGTCGGGCCTCGTCGTAAAGCCGCTCGGTCTGCGCCACCAGGGTTTTCCAACTGGCCGCCGGCATGATGTTGACCTCGATCACGCCGGGGTCGGGGGTGATCATGAAGCTATCCAAGCGCGGGTCGCGGGGTGGGGCATAGCCTTCGAGCATCACCGGGCAGCCAAGATCGCGGGCGCACTCCTCAATGCTGCTGAGCAGATCCAGGTAGTGTTCAAGCTGGGTCAACGGCGGCAGGAAAATGTGTAAACGTCCGTCCCGGGGCTCCACGCATAGGCTGGTGTGTATCACCTTGTGGTCGCGGTCGTTCTCGGCGCTGGGCTGCTGCTGAACGGCTTCGCCTTCGGGATGACTCGAGCTTGGGTGCAGGCTTTGGCCGTGACGCTCGGCGCCGGTCAGGTGGGACTGCTCGGCGTGTCGCCTGGCCACTTCACCATGAATATCGCCAATCTCGGGGCGGGGGGCAAACAGCGACTGTGGCTGCGGCTGGTCGTCCGGGTCAGCCCAAGGCAATGCCGACAGCGGCAGTCGCAGCCCCATGGGCGAGTCGCCGGGAACGAGATACAGCTGGTCGCGTTTTAGCGGCCAGTGACCGCTTTCCCAGCGGTGGGACTGAACAATCGAGTGGCGTAGCGGCAGGGCGTAGCCTACTGCCGCGCCCAGGTCCTGTTCCAGCAGCCGGGCGAGACGGCGGCGCTCGGCGTCGTCTTTCAGATCAGCGTCGCGGGGGTCGACGCTTACCGGTAGGGTCTGCTCCTTCCACAGGTAGTAATAAACGTCCTCATAGGCTGGAATCCAGTGGCGTTCGGGCACGCCCAGCCGTTCGCTCAGCGCCAGGGTGAAGCGCTGGGCCATGGTATCGTCGGCTGTCACCTTGGGCGCGCCGTCCATGCAGGCGAGCCAATGCGGGTCGCGCCATAGCGGCACGCCATCCTTGCGCCAGTAGCAGGCAAGCGCCCAGCGCGGCAGCGGCTCACCGGGGTACCACTTGCCCTGTTGCTGCTGAATGACACTGCCCGGCGCAAAGGCGGCTTGCAGACGGGTCAGCAGCACCTCGGCGCGTTCGCGCTTGTGTTCACCCAGCGCTTCGGTGTTCCACTCGGGGCTCTCCATGTCGTCGAACGACACAAAGGTGGGCTCGCCGCCCATGGTCAGACGGACGTCCTGCTGGTTGAGCTCACTATCCACCTGATCGCCCAGCCGCAGGATCTGCTGCCACGCCTGATCGCTGTAGGGCTTGGTCACGCGCGGGTCTTCGTGGAGGCGCTCGACGCGCATTTCCACATCGAACTCGACCTCGCACTTATCCGAAAAGCCGGTGATCGCAGCGGCGCTGCCAGTGGTTGGCGTGGCCGCCAGGGGAATATGCCCTTCGCCGGCAAACAGGCCCGAGGTCGGGTCAAGCCCCACCCAGCCCGCACCGGGCAGGAAGACTTCGGTCCAGGCGTGGAGGTCGGTGAAATCCACATCGGTGCCGCTCGGGCCATCCAGCGCCTTGACGTCCGGGGTCAACTGGATCAGATAACCGGAGACAAAGCGCGCCGCCAGCCCCAGGTGGCGCAGTATCTGGACCATCAGCCAGGCACTGTCGCGGCAGGAGCCGCTACCCAGCGTCAGGGTTTCCTCGCAGCTCTGCACGCCCGGTTCCATGCGCACCAGATAGCTGATGTCGTGCTGTAAACGCTGGTTGATGGCGACCAGGAAGTCGACGCTGGTGGTCGGCTCCAGGGACACATCCTTGAGCCACGCCATCAGGCGCGGCCCGGCTTCGGTGACTTCCAGGTAAGGGCCGAGTTCCGCGCGCAGCGCGTCGGGGTAAGTAAACGGAATGGTCTGGGCGATGTCATCCAGGAAAAAATCAAACGGGTTGATCACCGTCATCGGGGCGATGAGTTCAACGGCAATGGTCAGCTCGCGCCGCGGCTCGGGGAAGACGATGCGCGCATTGAAATTACCAAACGGGTCCTGCTGCCAGTTTACAAAATGATCGTCACCGGAAATGTTGAGCGAGTAGGCCTCGATGTGGGTGCGGCAGTGAGGGGCAGGGCGCAGACGGACCACATGCGGTGATAAGCGCACCGGTCGGTCAAAGCGGTAGGTCGTGTGATGGTGCAAGGCAACGCGAATGGTCATAAGCCACCCTCATGAAAGCCGGAATCAACCGAAAGCCGGTTAAAAATTAGGTTATTACTCGCAAGTATCGTTCCAGTTTTACTTTTTTGCAGCTGTCATTGCCGTTAAGCCGTTTAAGTAAGGTGTAAAACGGTTTTTGCACTAAAAAGAGGAAGTTTATGCACCGCTATAAAGCGTTTATTTCATAAACCGGCCCAATAAAGACGACGTTTTAAGCGCGTAGCTGTTTGAACGTTGAAAAAGCGCAAAAGATGGTACGTATATTGCTGAGTTTGTTTACCCGTTTTTGGGCGCGACCTGCCTAAACTGATAGTCAAGCAGCCGCCGTCCTTCCCCTGCGCCAGGAGAGCGCCCATGAGCCAAGTGAATTGGAATAACTATGCGTGTAGCGATTATTACGATGAACTGATGGCGGCACCCGGCAGCCCCCGCGCGTCGGCAGGTGAGCTTTGCAATATGCTGGCGCGGTTCACGGCCGATGAGCTGGCCGAGCGTAAAACCGCTGCAGAAATCGCCATTCGCACTATGGGCATCACTTTCACGGTGTATTCAGAAGGCGCCATGATCGATCGCGCCTGGCCGTTTGATATTGTGCCGCGCATTATTCCCGCCCATGAGTGGCGCAAAACCGAGGCGGGATTAAAGCAGCGCGTTCAGGCGCTCAACTTGTTTATCGACGATCTTTACCACGAGCAGAAAGTGGTCAAGGACAAGGTGTTGCCCGCCGAAGTACTGGCGCAGTCGGTTAACTTCCGCCCCCAGTGCGTGGGTATCAACCCGCCCCACGGCGTCTGGGCGCATATTTGCGGCTCCGATCTGGTCCGCGGCGGTGACGGGACCCTTTACGTGCTGGAAGACAACCTGCGCATCCCCTCCGGCGTCTCCTACATGCTCGAAAACCGCAACGTGACCAAACGTGTGCTGCCGGAGCTGTTTGCCTCTGGCAAGATCTTGCCCGTGGATGACTACGTGGCGCAGCTTTACGACATGCTGGCGGCCATGTCGCCACGCCCGGGCGACGAGCCACAGGTCGTGGTGCTGACCCCGGGGATCTACAACTCGGCGTATTTCGAGCACGCTTATCTGGCGCAGCAGATGGGTGTCGAACTGGTACAGGGCAGCGACCTGCTGGTGGATGACGATGACGTGGTCTACATGCGCACCGTGGAAGGGCTGCGGCGGGTGGACGTGATTTACCGACGCGTGGACGACGAATTTCTCGATCCCGAGGCCTTCAATCCAAACTCCATGCTGGGGGTGGCGGGCCTGATGCGTGCCTGGCGGTCGGGTAAGGTGGCCCTGGCCAATGCCCCGGGGGCCGGGGTCGCCGACGACAAGGTGGTTTACGCCTTCGTGCCCGAGTTGATTCGTTATTACCTGGATGAACAACCGCTGCTGCCCAACGTGCCCAGCTATTTGTGCATGTTCGAAGACGACCGCAAGTATGTGCTCGAACACCTGGACGAGCTGGTCGTGAAACCAGCCAACGAATCCGGTGGCTACGGCATGCTGATCGGCCCGCGCTCAACCAAAGAGACCCGTGACCAGTTCGTCGAGTTGATCAACGCCAATCCGCGTAACTACATGGCCCAGCCAACGCTTGCGCTGTCGACCACGCCGACGCTGGCCAATGGCCTGCCTCAGCCGCGCCATGTCGACCTGCGACCGTTTATTCTGTCCGGCCCTGAGACGCATGTAACGACCGGGGGCTTGACCCGTGTGGCGCTGGTGGAAGGCTCGCTGGTGGTCAATTCGTCCCAGGGAGGCGGCAGCAAGGACACCTGGATTGTCGAAACCGAGGATCACCCCGCGGCCGCCGCCGAGCGGACAGGAGCCTAGCCCATGCTGTCACGCGTCGCAGAAAACCTTTACTGGATGGCCCGTTATATCGAACGCGCCGAGGACACCGCGCGGTTATTGAGCGTCAACAGTCACCTGATGCTGGATTTGCCTCGGCATCTGCCGCTTGGCTGGGGGCCGCTGATTGAAATGACCGGCACGCTCGAGGCATTCACGGAACGCCATGGTGACTTTGATGAGCGCAGCGTGGTGCACTTCTTGTGCGCCGATACCCAAAGCGGCAGCTCGATTCTTTCCGCCCTGGCCAGCGCCCGTGAAAACCTGCGCACCACCCGCGATGTGGTGCCCCGCGAGATATGGGAAGAGGTCAATCAGCTCTACCTGAGCGTTGCCGATCACGCCGAGAACGGCGTCAGCCCGCGACGTCGCGATGCTTTTTTGAAAAGCGTCATTCGTGGCTGCCAGACCCTGACCGGGCTGATCGAAGGTACGTTGAGCCACGGCCCGGCACGTACCTTCATTGAGCTTGGGCGCCAGCTGGAGCGGGTCGACATGACCACACGGATCGTCGACGTGCGCTCGGCGAGTCTGCTGCCGCAAAATCCCGAAGAACTGTTGCCGTTCGAAAACCTGCAGTGGATGAGCGTGCTGAAGTCGCTGACCGCCTACCAGATGTATCGCCAGCAGGTGCGCCTGCGCGTTCGCGGCCCGGATGTGCTGCGCTTTCTGCTTCAGGATCCCAATCTGCCGCGCTCTATCGCCTGCAGCCTGGAAACCTTGGGCCACGAGCTGCAGTTATTGCCCAGGCAGGACCGCGTGGCCGCCACCGTCTCGCTGGTGAGGGCGGATGTGGTGGATGCCGACATCCAGGCGCTGGCCCACTCGCCAAGCAAGCTGCACGCCTTTGTCGACGAGCTGCAGATTGGTTTTGCAGCGATTCACGACACCCTGAGCGCCACCTATTTTGTCAGTGCCGACAGCATTCCCCATGTGACCCAGCGGCAAACCCAGAGTCATGCTGGCGATCAGGATATCGACGACGACTGATCGTCATTGATCCTCGGGGCGTTGCGGATGAGTTCATGCACATACGCGAGCTTGTCGCGTACCGCCTGGGCTATCACGCCGGGCGCCAGGTCCAGCAGCCCCATGTCGCGGTTGAGCTCATTGACCGCCATGCCCGCCTGATGGAAAGCCTGCAGCATGCCGTCCAGCGAGCCGTCATACTCGGCTCGTGACAGCCCCATGTGCATGGCGGTATCCAGCACCGCCACCATATCCAGATAGAACGCAAAGGTTTCCGCAAAGTCTTCCCACGGGTGCATGGCGGCATACGCCGAAATGAAGCGTGTCGGCCAGTCGGCGGGTGCCCCTTGTTGGTAATAGTGTTCCAGCGCATCCGCGTAGCTGGGGTGGTGATGATCGCCAAACACCCGGCGGCAGGTTGCTTCGTCGCGCGCCTTGACCAGTAGATCCCAGTAGTAGTGGCCGATTTCATGGCGAAAGTGACCGATCAAGGTGCGATGGGATTCGTTCATGTCGACCCGCAGGCGCTCACGTTCGACATCGTCGGCTTCTTTGACGTTGATGGTGATGTGGCCGTTGGCGTGACCGGTATAGACTTTTTCCTGACTGGCGGTTGAGCGCCACAGCCCCTGGTCGGGCAGCGCATCGGCCATGAAGGAGAAGCTGAGCGGCACCTGGATGGCATCACCGTTGGTGCCATGGGGCAGACCCAGCACATCGAGGGTGTGAAACAGCCGACGCTTGGCGGCTTCGAGCGCTGCCCAGCGTTCACGGTTGCCCTCAATCGTCATATCCGGAATCACCGCGTTATATCGACAGCAGTCGCACAATTTGTCGCCATGCCCGTCGTCCATGACCACCATCCGATTGCAGACATTGTCGAAGGCGTAGTTATGGCACTTCATCAGGGGAGTGGCGCAGTCTGAATGAGTGCAGCGATAGCCGCCTTCGGGCAGCGCTTCCAGCGCGACGATGTTGGCACACGCCGGGCACCAGCCCACCTCTGACCGGCAGGCAAGGCAGTGGGTGTTTTCAAAGAACAGCGGGTTGCCACAGCGGCAGCTGAACGTCTGCATGCAGGTCTCCTGGTGGTGAGTCGCCTAAAACGGTGTTGGCGGGATAGTTCTCAAGCATAGCCAGCCACGCGTGGCGGGGGAAAGGCTAATTGACGCCGCGGGCGAGATTCTGTTTACTCGTGCCATGGCCCTTTGACGTTTACGTCAACTTGCTGTGATGCGCTATTGAGCTTGCGGCGACGTCCCTTTGCTACGCATGCCGCCACGCTGTCGACCGGCGCCGATCCCCCCATAATGACAACAGGAGCAATGCCATGTCCGTTCGCGAAATCCCCATGTATATCGATGGTCAGCCCGTCACGTCGCAAAGCCGGGAGTGGCGCGACGTGGTGAATCCGGCCACCCAGGCAGTCGTCGCCCGCGTACCCTTCTGTACCGCAGACGAAGTCGAGCGCGCCGTTGCCAGCGCCAAAACAGCCTTCAAGGAATGGCGCAAGGTGCCACTGGGCAAGCGCATGCGCATCATGCTCAAGCTGCAGGCATTGATTCGTGAGCACACCCCCGAACTGGCGGCGCTAATTACCGAGGAGCACGGCAAGACGCTGCCGGATGCCGAAGGTGAGGTGGGGCGCGGGCTGGAAGTGGTGGAGCATGCCTGCTCGATCACCTCGCTGCAGCTTGGCGAGCTGGCCGACAATGCCGCCAACGAAGTCGATGTCTACACCATGCACCAGCCGCTGGGCGTCGGGGCGGGCATTACCGCCTTCAACTTTCCGATCATGCTGCCGTGCTTCATGTTCCCGCTGGCCATTGCCACCGGCAATACCTTCGTTCTGAAACCCTCTGAGCAGGACCCAAGCTCGACCATGAGGTTGGTCGAACTGGCCCATGAGGCTGGTATTCCCGCGGGGGTGTTGAACGTGGTTCACGGCGGCCCTGAGGTGGCCAATCAGATCGCCGATCACCAGGATATCAAGGCGCTGTCGTTCATCGGCTCGACCCACGTAGGCTCACTGCTCTACAACCGGTCCGCCGCCGCGGGCAAACGTATGCAGGCGATGATGGGCGCTAAAAACCATTGCGTGGTTATGCCGGACGCCAATCGCAGCCAAGCCATCGACAGCCTGCTGGGTTCCGCCTTCGGGGCCGCCGGGCAGCGCTGCATGGCCAACTCGGTAGTGGTGCTGGTCGGTGAAGCTCGCCAATGGCTGGATGACATTGTCCAGGGTGCGCGCGGTATGACCGTCGGCCCTGGTACCCAGCGCGATGCGGATCTGGGTCCGCTGGTGTCTCCCCAGGCCAAAGAGCGGGTCGAGCGCCTGATTACGGCCGGCGAGAAGGAAGGCGCCAGGCTGATGGTCGACGGTCGTGGCTGCACGGTGGAGGGTTACCCTGACGGCAACTTCGTGGGGCCGACGCTGTTTGCCGACGTCACCGCGGAGATGACGGTGTACCGCGAGGAAATCTTTGGCCCGGTGCTCTGCGTGGTCAACGTGGACACCCTGGATGACGCCATCGCCTTTATCAACGCCAACCCCAACGGCAACGGCACGTCGATCTTTACCAACTCCGGCTGGGTCGCGCGGCGCTTCGAAACCGATATCGATGTGGGCCAGATAGGTATCAACGTGCCCATTCCGGTGCCGGTCGCCTACTTCAGCTTTACCGGTTCGCGTGGATCGAAGCTGGGTGATCTGGGGCCGAACGGCAAGCAGGCGATTGCCTTCTGGACGCAAACCAAGACCGTGACCGCTCGCTGGTTCGAGCCGGAGAACGTTTCCAGCGGTATCAACAGCACTATCTCGCTTGGCTGACGACAACGCTGAGCCTCCCTTCAGCCGGATAACCGCTTAAGGGAGGCGCTGGAAAGCTTGAGGCAATCGCCTAGAAGTCTTCAAAAATCGGCAGGCTCTCTTCCAGCAGCCGTTCGATGGGGTCCAACTGACTTTCGTGCAGCACCAGCAGCGACGGCTCGGTGATAAAGTGATTGCCGGTGGGTACCAGCAGCGCAAATTCGCCCTCTTCAAGATGAAATTCGTGAATCTCGCGCAGCCCATTGGGCGTGTAGCATTGGGCGCAGCGATAGGCTTCGTCCTCGCCGTAGACCAGGCGATGGTACATTTTGAACAGCGTGTAGAGCGCCAGGCCGCCTTCGAATGCCGGCCAGCGCGCCGGGATCGTGCGCGTCTCGTCGCTTAACGTCTGGCCATCTGCCTCGGCGTTGGCAATGGCATCTTCCAGCGGGGCGGCCAGCAGGGCGTCGTCATCGGCGGGCAGGGTCAGGTTGTCTTTTGACGCCTGGGTAAACTCATTCACCGCGCGTTTGAAATCGGCCACGGTATGCAGGGGGTAGTCGACGTGCTGCAGATCCTGGGGTTCGAAACCGCCGTTTTCCCACCCGTGGATCACGCGTAGCGTCATCAGACCGCGTTTCATCGGGCGTGCCAGCAACAGGTACAACGAGATGTGAATGTGTAGCTGCCGTTCGTCGGTATCGTTCTCAAACGCGTTGTAGGGGTCTGCAAACAGCTTGTGTAGCTTGCCCGGCGTATGTTCCTTGGCTTCTGTATAGCGCATCAGCGTTATCCCTTTGAGCGAACCGTTTTATTGTAGCGCGCGGTTTCTTTAACGTTATCGGGTTATCTGCTGAGTATGGCGAGCGGTCGCCCAGATTGAAAGGCCCTGGCGCGTGAAACGCAGAAAGCCTGCGCGCTTCGGCACATTCTTGGCGCTTTACGCTGACGCCGTTATCGTTGAGGATACTACCCGCTCAGAAAATTGTTCATTCACTGTCGCCAGGGGAGCCCCAACGGGCTGAGAGTGCGCTTCGCGCTTACCCTGGAACCTGATCCGGATGATACCGGCGGAGGAAGTGCGACATGCCTTACCTGACATCAGCCGTGCTTGCCGCGGCACTCGGTTGTTTCATTCTGCTTGGTCTGCGTGCCCGCTGGGTCGATGGCACGGTTGACGACTACATCACCGCGCGCAATTCCCAGTCGGGGGGCACGCTGGGGTTATCCTTCCTTGCCTCGGGCATGGGCGCGTGGATCCTATTTGCCCCGCCGGAAATCGGTGCCTTTGTGGGGCCTGTGGCGCTTGCCGGGTATGCCATCGGGTCGGCCCTGCCGTTCATCGTCCTGGGGCTTTATGGGCCTGCTATCCGCCGTGCGCTGCCCGAGGGCAGGAGCATCGCCGAGTTCGCCCAGGCCTGCTATGGCAGCGGCGTGCGGCGCTGGGTGTCGTTGGTGTCGGTGGCCTACATGGCGTGTTTTCTGGCCGCCGAGCTGACCGCTATTGGCGCGATTACTGCGCTGCTTTCCGATGTGCCTCCCGCCGCCGTGGTGCTGGGCGTTGCGCTAAGTACCCTGGCCTATACCGTGATCGGCGGACTGCGGGCGAGCCTTGCCACCGACCGCTGGCAGGCCTGGCTGCTGGTGGCGTTATTGATTATCGTCAGCGGCGTGGCGTTTAACTACCTGCCCGATATGCCCACGACCTCCTCGATGCCCAGCGTCCCGCTAGGCGAGGCGCTGGGGGTCGCGCTGACGTTAGTGATCGCGGTTACCGCGGCCAACCTTTTCCATCAGGGTTATTGGCAGCGGGTGTGGGCCGCCCAGGATGCCGGAAGCCTGGGCCGCGGCGCCTGGCTGGGCGGTGGCATGACCGTTGCCGTGGTCATGGTGATTGGCGGCCTGGGAATGCTGGCCGCAATGAGCGGCGTTGAGCTTGGCAGTCCGCCTATGCCGTTTTTTGCGCTGCTGGGCAATGCGCCGTCCTGGTTGGGGCTTGTGGCGCTGGTGCTGGCCGTGACGCTGGTGGCCTCGAGCGTGGATACGCTGCAAAACGCGATCGCCTCGCTGCTGGTCTCCCAGCATGAACAGCAGGGCAGGTCGCTGACCACGGCGCGCTGGCTGACCGTCGCGCTGATGGTGCCGGTGGTGGTGATCGCGCTGCAGGGGCTCTCGGTGCTGCGACTGTTTTTGGTTGCCGATCTGCTATGTGCCGCGATCGTCGTACCGGTGCTGCTGGGACTATGGCGGCGCATGAGCGCCGTGGCGGCGATTGCCGGCGGCCTTGCTGGGTTGCTGGGCGCCGTGCTGCCAGGCTGGGTGGCGAATGGCAGCCTGGCTGCCGGCCTCATGGCGGCCACCTTTCCCAACGGCATCCCCACGCTCGGCCCTTTCTTGGGCGCGCTGTGCGCTTCCACGCTGGTCAGCGTTGGTCTCGCGATGGTCGGGCGTTTCCGTACACATTGAGCAAAGCGGTGGCGTTCGCGGTATGCTGGTAGTCCCCCGCCTACCAGCATGGGTGACACGCTAATGAACTATCCAATTTTGCCCGACGAAGAGGCACGCCTGTCAGCGCTTTACGAGCTGGCGCTGCTGGATACGCCGGAGGAGCCAGCGTTCGACCGGGTCACGCGGCTGGTGACCCAACTGCTGGATGTCCCCACGTCAACGGTCACGCTGATCGACGCGAAGCGCCAATGGATCAAATCCCGTGTTGGAACCGATATCCGTGAAACCTCCCGCGACGTGGCTTTCTGCGCCTACACCATCGCTGACGATGTGCCGCTGATCGTCGAGGATGCGAGAGAAGATCCCCGATTCGCCCAAAACCCCCTGGTGACCGTCGACCAGGGCGTGCGTTTCTATGTCGGTATTCCGCTGCGCACCACTCTGGGCCTGGCGCTTGGATCGCTGTGCGCCGTGGATACCCGGCCGCGTAAGGTGAGTGACGCCGAGCTCGCCGCGCTCAAGGACCTCGCGGCGATCGTGACCGATGAAATTCACCAGCGTGAACGCTTTTTGTTTGAAAAGCAGCGCCGCGAAGCCTCCCAGGCCTCCCTCGAGGCGCTGCACCAGGATCTTGAAAACCAGATCGAGCGGCGTACGCAAGAGTTGAATCTGGTGATCGAGTCAGCCTACGACGCCTATATCAGCATTGATGATAACAACAAGGTGTTGGACTGGAATCGCGCGGCGCAAACCATGTTCGGTTGGACTCGCAAGGAGGCTTTGGCGCAATCTCTCAAGCAGTTGATCTTTCCAGAAGGCGTGCCTGGCGGTGACCAGCAAATGCCGATGACCTATTACGCCACACGCCGTGACGGCAGCCAAGTGCCCGTGGAGATGCGTATCAAGTCGCTGGAAATCGAGGGCAAGGAGCGCCGCAGCCTGTTTCTGCACGACGTCACCGAGCGCATACAGCTGGAGCGCCTGCGTGATCAGCAGGCCCGCGAAGATGCGCTTACCCAACTGCCCAACCGGCGCGCGCTGGATGAACGACTGCCGGAAGCCATGGCGCGCACGCGACGCCTGCAAAACACCCTGGCCGTGCTGTTCATGGATCTGGATGGCTTCAAGTCGGTCAATGATGAACACGGCCATGCTGCCGGTGATCAGCTACTGCGCGAGGTGGCCAAACGCCTGACCGACGCCGTGCGCGAAACCGACTACGTGGCCCGCTGGGCGGGCGACGAATTTGTGGTGCTGCTCGAAAACATCGCTCCCGAGGCAGCCGAGCGGCTCGCCCGCCAACTGGTCGACACCATCGAGCAGCCGCTGCCTCTGGAAGGCGCCACGGCTCATATCAGTACCAGCATTGGGGTGGCGCTCTATTACCCAGGGGCCAGTGAAACCGCCCAGGAACTGTTGAAACGCGCTGACGTCGCCATGTATGACGCCAAGCATGCAGGCAAGGCACAGGTTCGCATGGCCCACTCGGCCACGTAATCGCACTCACACGCCAAGGACGACCATGATCCGGACACTGTTGACCACCCCCGACGGCCAGGTGCAGGAAGGCGATGAACAGCTCGTTGCGGTATGGCGGGAAACGCCCGGCAGCCATATCTGGGTGGACATGCAAGGCGAAACCCAAGCCGACGAGCAGCGGCTGCTGGACGACTTCGACTGCCATCCGATGGCGATCCAGGACGCCCATCGGGAGCGACACCCGCCGAAGATCGAAGAGTTCGGTCATCACACGCTGATTATCTACCGCGGCATTTCCTCGTTTGATGCCCAGCTTAACTTTGTCCCCCAGCAGGTGTGCTTTTTTATTGGCGAACGTTTTCTGGTGACTCTGCATCCCGGCGAAGCGATGAGCATTGAGCGTCTGCTTAAAGAGCAGGGGCCCAAGCTACTGGCCTATTCGCCCGAGCACGTCGCATTGCGGGTCATGTATCTATCGGCGGGTTTTTATATCGACAGCCTGCTGGAGTTCGAAGTCGCCCTCAGCGATCTGGAAGATGAACTGCTGGAAAACGGCAACGACGTGCTGATGCGCCGAATTATCGCCTACCGCTCCCGGCTGGTGAAAATGCGCCGCATATTCAGCTACCACAAGGGCATTACCCAGGAGCTCACCGCTTACGACTATGCGCACCTGCCCCGTGAAGAGAGCGAAACCCTACACGCGATCACCGATGTGGAAGAGCGCTTCGAGCGGCTGTATACCCTTACGCAAATGTATTACGACATTTGTGGCGACCTGGTGAATGGCTACATTTCGATTTCTTCGCACCAGCTCAACATTACCATGCGCGTCCTCACGGTGATTACCGCGATTTTTGTGCCGCTCACCTTCCTCGCGGGTGTTTATGGCATGAATTTCGAATACATGCCCGAGCTTGGCTATCGTTACGGCTATTTCTTTGTCTTGGGCGTCATGCTGGGTATCGGCGCTATGTTGATCTGGCTTTTCAAACGCAAGCACTGGTTTTGATCAACAGACCGAGCTTGCTTGAGACGGCTCGAAAGTTTGTTATGGTCATCATCAGGCACACCATCTTATCTCTTAGCTAGGAGGAGCCCAGCCAATGGCTGACGCCAAGATGAATGCAACGCCGCCCGACACCATGGCAGCCATGCTGCTGACTGGGCATGGAGGTATCGAGAAGCTTGAGTACCGTAAGGACGTGACCACGCCCGCTCCCCAGCCGGGCCAGGTGCTTGTGCAGGTGACCGCCACGGCGAAAAACAATACCGACCGTAAGGCCCGCGAAGGGCTTTACCCCACCAAGGATAAAGGCGACGTGACATCGTTCGCCATGGGCGGCGAGGCCACGCTTACCTTTCCGCGTATTCAGGGGGCGGATGTGGCTGGCCGTATCGTCGCAGTGGGCGAGGGCGTCGATACCGCCCGCATCGGCGAGCGCGGGCTTCTGGATTTCAACCTCTATGCCGATGATCGCCGTGACATCAACCTGACACCCGACTACTACGGCCACGGCGCGGACGGCGGCTATGCCGAGTACGTCGCGGTGCCCGCCGACCAGTTCCACCATGTACCCAATCCGGATCTGCGCGATGCGGAGCTTGCCGCCATGGGGATGTGCTCGTACCAGACGGCCTATCACATGATGACTTCCGCCGGTATTGCGGCGGGTGAGCGTGTTCTGGTGAGCGGTGCAAGCGGCGGGGTGGGCACGGCGCTTATGCAGCTGTGCCGCATCGTGGGCGCGATTCCCTACGCCGTGAGCCAGCCCGACAAGGCCGACGCGCTTCGGGCGCTGGGCGCCGAGGCGGTGATCGACCGGGGGGATCTGCCGACCTTTGTGAATCGTGTATTGGCGACGACGAATGGCCAGCCCATCGACGCCGTGATGGACCTGGTCGGCGGCGAGATGACCAACCTGTTTATCGATACCATGATCGTCGATATGCAGCACCGCAAACGCTATCCGCGCCTTTCCATCGCTGGCGCCAGCGGCGGCAACGTGAGTGAGATCATGTGGACGAAGATTTATCTCTATCAGGTGCAGATCTTTGGCGTCTCCCACGGTACCCGGGAAGAGGCCGAGCAGCTCATCGCCTGGATTCGCAGCGGCGAGCTCAAGCCAGTCCTGCACGCGGCGTTCAAGCTCTCGGATCTCCATGAAGCCGAGCGCTATTTCGTCAATCGTGGCAGTAACTATCTGGGCAAGATCGTGGTCGTCCCGGATAGCCAATGGGATACCCATGGCGCGCCGTTTGCCCTTAACGCTTCCTGATCGCAAAGAGACTGGCGAATGAATACTCAGCACACCATCCAGCTAATGGATACCCACGCGGGCGGCGATGTCAGCCGGATCGTGACCGGCGGCATCGACAACCTGCCCGGGGACAGCGTCCGCGCACAGATGGAATACCTGCGTGACGACGCCGATGGCCTGCGTCGACTGCTGCTCGAGGAACCCTACGGCATCCCTGAGATGTCGGTGGATCTTCTGGTGCCGCCCTGCGATCCGGAAGCCGTGGCCGGCTACATTATCATGGAGGTTATGGGCTACCCGATCTACTCCGGCTCGAACACGCTGTGCACGGCCACGGCGGTGCTGGAAAGCGGTATCGTGCCCAAGCAGGAGGGGATACAGCGCTTCAAGCTGGAAGCCCCGGCCGGTCTTGTCCAGGTCGAAGCCAGGGTGCATAACGGCGTGGTGGAGTCGGTAACCTGCGGCGGGCTGCCCAGCTACATCGACACCTACCGCGAGACCATCCAGGTGCCGGACATTGGCCCCGTGACCTATTCGATTGCCTACAGCGGCGGCTTTTACGCGCTGGTGGATGCCGCTGAACTAGGCTTCAAGCTGACCCTGGAAGAAGAGCCGGCGCTGGCGCTTTGTGCGCATAAGATTGTCGAAGCCATCAAGGCCGAGCGGGGCTTTTCCCACTACACCCTGGGCGATGTGGGGCCGCTGCCGTTTCTGCATTTCATGGGGCCGGAAGAAAACGTCGCGGCAGGCTATGTGCGTTCACGTTCCACCACCTATGTGCATCCCGGCGTGATCTGCCGCAGTACCACGGGTACCGGCACCTCCGCGCGCCTGGCGCTGATGCATTACGAAGGACGGCTGAACCAGGGCGACAAGCTGGAAACCGTGTCGCTGCGCAACACAGGCTTTATCGGCACATTCATCGACACGCACCAGGAAGGCGCCTATCAGGTGGTGGAAAACACCATCACCGGACGTAGCTACGTGCTCGCGCACTCGGATATCGTGATCAACTGTGACGACCCGCTGGTGCGCTGTGGGGCGCTACACCACATCCTGCTGGATCGGCATCACCCGCCGCGCGCCGAACTCTCCGACGATACGCCATAGCCTTCGGCGTCGAGGCGTTCCCATACCGGGGCCTTTTCGGCCTCGGTCATCTGTCCCCAGCGGGCGATCTCGTCCAGCGTGCGCCCGCAGCCTTCGCACAGCGACTGAGTAGGCTCGATACGGCAGATTTTCCGGCAGGGGGACAGCGGGCGTGGAGAGGTGGATAAAGTCACGTGTATCGTCAGCCTTAATGGATGCACAGGGAAAATCGCGAGAGCGTCATTGGTTGCCTAGCCTAACATGACGCGCTCACCTCAGGGTGTGATAGCGTAATGGCTTCTGTCCATGCGTTGATGAGGAAAGGCCATGCACTGTTTACTCGACGAGTCGCCGCTGGAGGCGGGCACCCTGTATCGGCTGTTATCCGGCACGATCTGTCCGCGTCCGATTGCCTGGGTGGCCACCCAGGACCGCCAGGGCAATGCCAATCTGGCCCCGTTCTCGTTTTTCAATGTGGTCAGCGTCGACCCGCCGGTGTTGGGGTTTTCACCGCTCCAGAACGGCCAGGGGCGCAGCAAGGATACCGTGCGTAACCTCGAAGAAAACCCTGAGTGCGTGGTGCACATCAGCAGTGAAGCGCTGGTTGATGCCCTCAATACCACCAGCGCGAGCCTGTCCCCCGGGGAAGACGAGTTCATGCTTGCCGGGCTCGAAAAAGCCACCATGGCGGGGGTGTCGGTGCCACGTATTGCCAGTGCGCCGGTGGCCTTCGGCTGCCGGTTGCGCGACATCATTCGCTTTGGCGATCAGCCCATGGCCGGCAATCTGGTGCTCGCCAATGTGATTTCCCTGCATCTTGATGACGCCGTCTGGAACGGTCGACACGTCAACCTGGAGGTACTTAACCCGGTGGGTCGTCTGGCCGGCAGCGACTATCTGCGCACTACGGATCGTTTTGCGCTGCAACGCCCCCGCTGACCTGACAACGATGCATCAGCCCATGCTTAACAAACGTTTGTTTACATACTTAACGACAATGTTTACTTAGAAGTTAAGGATAATTGTCCTTTAGTCCTATATTCTGCGGCCGATAGTACTGCTAAGCGCGTAATACGCTGCTGGTGAAGCGTGGTAGTATGTACAAGTTATCGTGCTGATTTAAAAAGATTTTAACAAGCTGCGCGCAATATTAAGCGGCAAGCAGATTACAAGCAGATTAAGGGAATGGGCAATGCGACGAATTTTAATAGCGCTATTGGCAAGTGTGGTATCTATTCCGACCGCTTACGCGGAACTCAATTTTGCCATCGTGGCGCCGGATAGTGGCCCGGCGGCATCGCTCGGGCAGGGTATGAAAAAGGGCATCGACACGTATTTTGCCGAGGTCAATGCCGACGGGGGTGTCAATGGCGAGATGTTGTCCCTTGCCGCCTTTGACGATGGCTACGATCCCCTCACTGCCGCTCGCCACACCCGCGACGTGGTTGAAGACGACGATATCCTGGCGGCCATCGGCAATGTGGGGACACCCACCGCCACCGTCACCATCCCCATTCACAACGAAGCGGAAACGCTGCTGTTCGGCGCCTTTACCGGTGCGGGCGTGCTGCGTAAATCGCCCCCTGACCGTTACGTCATCAACTACCGCGCCAGCTACGTCCAGGAAACCGCGGCGATGGTGGACGGCCTGATGGAAGCTGGCATCGAGCCGGAGGAAATTGCCTTCTTTACTCAAAACGACAGCTTTGGCGACGCCGGTTACAACGGGGCGAAGCAAGCGCTTGAGGCACAGGGCTTTACCGGCATCGAAAACCTCGCCCACGGGCGTTTTTCCCGCGGGACCCGTAACGTTCACCAGGGACTGGCCACTATCCTCCAGGCGTCTGAAACCCCTAAAGCGGTCATTATCGTCGGCACCTATGGCCCGGCGGCCGACTTTATCCGTGAAGCGCGTCAGGACATCCCCGATGCGGTGTTCCTCAACGTGTCCTTCGTGGGAAGTCAGGCGCTGCTGAATGAGCTGGGTGACCAGGCAGAGGGCGTGATCGTGACCCAGGTGGTGCCGCCACTGGACGCCGACCTGCCCGCCGTTGACGACTACCGTCAGGCGCTTGAAGAGCATGCCAACGGCAGTGAGCCCGATTTCGTCTCGCTGGAAGGCTATCTGGCCGCCAAGTTATTTGTGGAGGGCGTAAAAGCCGCCGGCGACTCGCCGGACCGGGAAGCCATCGTCGATGGACTGCTGGGGCTGGGGGAAGTGGATATCGGCCTCGAAGAACCGCTGAGCTTGGGGCGTGACGATCACCAGGCAAGCGACAGCGTCTGGCCGACCATCATTGCCGACGGCCAATTTGAACTCGTCGAGTGGTCAACGCTGCTGCGCTAATGCGTTTTCCGCGGCTTGATGCGTCATTTACCCCTGATACAAGCGAAGTCAGCCAATGAAAAAATCACTCAGCTTACGTGCCATGTTGATCGGTCTGTTCCTGGCTGCCGTTATCGGCGCCGTGGTGCTGGCAGTGACCGGTTGGGCAACCAACCAGCGATTAATTGATTCCCAGCGCTACATTACCGGCGATGTGATGCCGTTGCAGAATGCCAGCCGCGAAATGGTCTCGACCATGGGCGCATTTGGCCAGCGCCATGCCGACCTGCTGGCCGCCGAGAACACCGCCGACCTTGAGGAGGTTCCTACCCGGGAAACCCTGGATCAGCGCTTTAGCCAGGCGCGCGATAATCTTGCCTCTGACGACGCCGAAACCCAGTCGAGCCAGTTGGCCACGCTGGATGAGCACTATCAGACCCTGCTGGAAAGCGACACGTCGCTGGACAGCGTTCGCCAGGAAGAGCTTTCCCTGCAAGCGCGGATGGATGAGCAACTGGACGAGATGCAGGCGTTGATCAGCGAAGTGATGAGCAGCGCCGGCGATATCGCGGGGCGGACCGCACTGGTTGAGGTGCGGGAACAACGTGAGCTAGAAGACAGCCTCAATGCCTGGCGTGAGGACGGCATGACCACATTGCCTACCGGTCTTCTGGACAACCTGTTCAGCAATGAAGCGGATGTCACACGGCTGAGCAGTGAAGTGCGGATCGCCGTGGCGTTGCTCGCTGACCTGGGGCGACGCCTGATGCAGGTCGAAAGTGAAGATCAGCTGGTCAATCTGCGCCACAACGAGATCGGCCAGCAGATTGGTCTGGCCCGTCAGTCGCTGGCGGGGATCATGCGCGCGCCAAGCGCCGATAGTGAACAGATGGCGCTGGTCAACGGTCTGGACGATATTATCGTCGAGCTGGAAAGCCTGATGCTCACGGATGACAGCTCTGTCTACGCGCTGCGCCTGCAGCAGCTGGAGCGCCAGGAGCAGGTTCAGGCGGAGCTGAATAACGTCAGCCAGGCAATGGCGCAGATGGACGATGCCCTGACCGACGTGGAAGCCTATGCGGTGGAGCAAGCCGATACCGCCGCCGAACAGGCTGAAACCCTGGCCAACGCCGGGCGTACGCTCTTGATCACGGTGACCCTGGCGGTAATTGCGCTGCTGGCGATCTTCGGCTGGCGCACCATGGTCCGCGTGCTGGGGCCGCTATTGACCATGCGCCAACAGATGGAAAACATCAGCGGCGCCGCTGGTGAGAACGCCGACCTGTCAATGCGCCTCGATCTGCAGCGCAATGATGAAGTAGGCCAGACCGCACAGGCGTTCAACCGCATGATGGATACCTTTGAAGGCATGGTGGCGCAAATTCGTGAAAGCGCCGAGGCGATTGCCGCCAGCAGCCGCCAGATTGCCTCGGGTAACGAAAACCTTTCCCAGCGTACCGACCAGCAGGCCGCTTCGCTGGCGGAAACCGCGTCGAGCCTCGAGCAGATCACCGCAACGGTCAAGCAGACCGCCGACTATGCCGATCACGCCAAGGGCGCGAGCAACAGCGTTGACCAGCGTGCCCGCTCCGCTGGGGATGTCGCCCAGCGCACCACCCAGGCCATGGGCGATATTCGCGAGGCTAGCGAAAAAATCACCAGCATTATCAAGGCCATCGACGACATCGCCTTCCAAACTAATCTGCTGGCGCTCAACGCCTCGGTAGAGGCCGCCCGAGCCGGTGAGCAGGGACGCGGTTTTGCCGTGGTTGCCCAGGAAGTCCGCAAGCTGGCCGGCAGAAGTGCGGAGGAAGCCGCGCAGATCCGTCATCTGGTCGACGACAGCGTGGCCAAGGTGAGCGAAGGCGAACACCTGGTGAATGCCTCGAGCACCCATCTCCAGGAAATCGTCGACAGCCTGACCGAAGTCACGCGCTACGTGACGGAAATTGCCCAGGCGACCCACGAGCAGTCCTCCGGTATCGAGCAGATCAACCAGGCGATTGCCCAACTGGATCAGGTGACCCACCAGAACGCCCGCCTGGTGCAGGAAGCCTCCACCGAAAGTCAGACCCTCGACGAGCGTGCCGGCGATATGAACCTGCTGGTAAGCCGCTTCAAGGTCGGCGAAGGCGCCGGACAGCGCCATCTATCGCTGCCCGAACAGAAGCCCGCACCCCGCCTCACCTAGTTGGTCATTACACCCGTCGCCATTGTGCAAGGCATGGCGGCGGGTGTAGTAACGGCCTACTACCCGTCTTTTATCGGCGCTTGCTAAGCTCAAATCACACGCGCTCCGCGTGGGAACTCCAACGTAGTGGATAACAAGGAGACTTGAGATGAGCAGCAAGCGCATTTTGATGATTACCGGCGACTTCACCGAAGATTACGAAACCATGGTGCCGTTTCAGGCGCTGATGGCGGTGGGGCACCAGGTGGACGCGGTATGCCCCGACAAGCAGGCAGGCGACAGCGTGGCCACCGCCATTCACGATTTCGAAGGCGACCAGACCTACACCGAGAAACCCGGCCACCGTTTTGCCCTCAACGCGACGTTCGCCGACATCAATCCGGCGGACTACGACGCGCTGGTGGTGCCCGGCGGTCGTGCGCCGGAATATCTTCGCCTGAACAATCAGGTGCTCACCATGGTGCAGCACTTTTTCGAGACCGATAAGCCGGTGGCGGCGATATGTCACGGCGCCCAGCTGTTAGCCGCCGCCAAGGTGCTGGAAGGCAGGCAGTGCTCGGCTTACCCAGCCTGTCAGCCGGAGGTTGAGCTTGCCGGAGGCCGCTTCGCCAATCTGGAGGTGACCGATGCCGTGACCGACGGCAATCTGGTGACTGCGCCGGCGTGGCCCGCGCATCCTGCCTGGCTTGCCCAGTTCATGGCGGTGCTGGACCGCTGAAGCGTTCTTGCCGCTGCTGATCGACTGGGCGCCGGCCGGTTTGGCCGCTATGCTGATGGCATAGCGGCCAATCACTTCAGCGAGGCGTGTGATGTGCAAACTGTTTATTGATGCCGACCCTGCGCTGTGGCAGAGCGCCACTCATTCGCTGCGCATTGACGGTATGGTGACCAGCGTACGGCTAGAAAACTACTTCTGGCAGATTCTTGAGGAAATCGCCCAGCGCGATGGCATGAATACCGCGCAAATGATCACCCGGCTTTACCACGAATCGATTGCCGCCGGGCACGATCTAGGCAACTTTACGTCGTTTCTGCGCGTTTGCGCGCTGCGTTATCAAGCGCTCCAGCTAAGCGGTGATATACCGACGAGCCTGGAGGTGCCGATTGGTTCGCTGGACGGCGAGCACCTTGTTTGCCGTCAGGTCCCAAGCCGCGCCAAGCAGGTGCACTGAACGGCTATTCGAGCCGTTCCTCAAGCCCGCCAAGAAAGCTCTCGATACGTTGTGCATTGGTGCCAACATCGCTTGCGCCCAACCGCGACGCCGAACGCATGTCCACCTTGACGCCGTCTTCCTGTTCGCTCAGGCGAATCACCACGTCATCCTTGAAGCCGAACCAGCGAGTCTCGGCGGTGGCCTCGATGGTGCGGTCGCTGATCGCCGCTATCTGCCAGCCGGCCGACTCGACCTCTGACTGGGCGGCGCTGAGAACCCGCGACAGCGGCGCCGCGACCACCAGCGGCTGCACCTCAGGGTAGGCGTCCTGCTGCTGGCGCGCCGTTTCTTCGCCAGGGTAGTCAACGCCGTTAGGTGCAGCTTCCCGGGCATCGCGCAGGGCGTCAAAGGTCGGCGGGTTCTGGGTATCGGTAGTAATGTCGTGAATCACCGGGGCCTGCTGGGCGCGCTGCCATTGCTGCCAGGGCATATACAGCAGCGCGACGGTGCCCACGAACACCGTTATCGCGACGACACCCGCGCCGGGACGGCGCGTAAAGACGCTGAGCACCAGCACAAGCACCCCCAGCAGGGCTGCCGAAGCGGCGAGGTAGGCGCCATAGCGCAGCAGGCTAAAGGCGTCGCCAAGGGCAATCAGCTCGCCGCGGTAGGCGGGGCCTGCTCCGCCCATCAGCAGCACGGCCGCCAGCAGCGCTAAAACGCTAAGCCACGATAGGACGTTGGGCCAGCGGCCACCTTTGGGTTGCCGAGTGCTGGGTGGTTTTGTCATGCTTTTCTCCTGACGGGCGACGTATTGATCCATTGATATGTCTTCAGCATAACCAGCCGTGTCACGGTATGCTTGTTTTCCTGCAACGAGAACGCCAACCACGATGATGCAAACTGATACACAGGCCGCGCTTGCAGACCAGGTGCGCGTGCTGCTGACCGACAAACCCAGCGCCGAATTACCCATGACCTACCAGCAGGTGGCAAAGGCCCTGGGGCTTGAGCCGCCGCGCACGATTCAGCGCGTGGCCCGGGCGATCGAGCAGTTGATGGACGAGGATGTCGCCGCCGGGCGGCCGATGATCGCGGCCCTGGTGGTCAGCCGCCGGGACGACCTGCCCGCCGAGGGTTTCTTTGAACACGCGGTGGCGCTGGGGCGATTTCCCGCAGACCCTGAGCAGTACACATCGTTGTATATCGCCGAACGGGAGCGGGCGCTCAGATTTAGAGGCTCGCCTTGTTGACATCAGTCCTGGCGGAGCGGAGCGAGCAGGTCGCTAAGACCGTTGTGGTCGATTTCATGCATCAGGTGGAGCAGCCGGCCAATTTCGCCGGGTGGAAAGCCTTCCCGCGCAAACCAGTTCAGATACGGGCCAGGCAGGTCGGCGATAAGCCGTCCTTCGTACTTGCCGAAGGGCATGGTGCGGGTCACCAGCTTTTCAAGGTCTTGCGGGTTCACGTGGGTGATCCTTTCGTGTGCATTTATACCCCTTTTATAGTGCCAAAACGCTATCATCAAGGGATCGCTTGCAGATAACGCGATTAACCAAACAAACGCCATAGGAGATAATCATGAGCCTTTCCCCTTTTCATCTGGCAATTCCCGTTTACGACCTGAGTGCCGCGCGGGCGTTTTATAACGACGTGTTTGGCTTGCCTGAAGGGCGTTCAAGTGATCACTGGGTCGATTTCAACTTCTTCGGTCACCAGTTGGTGATTCATGAACACCCTAAAACGCCGGGCCAGGAAGAAGTGCATACCAATCCGGTCGACGGCCACAATGTACCCGTGCCGCACTTTGGTGTAGTGCTCGGCTGGGATGAATGGGAAGCGCTGGCAGCGCGTCTCAAGGCCCGCGATACCGACTTTGTGATTGAGCCCTATGTGCGTTTCAAAGGCGAAGTGGGCGAGCAGGCCACTATGTTCCTGCTCGACCCCTGCGGCAACGCCCTGGAGTTCAAGGCCTTCAAGGACATGGGCCAGCTATTTGCCAAATAGGGAGTACGCTCAGCGGCGCAGGGCGTGTTCCTGGCGACGATGCTGCAACGGCGCGTCGCCAAAGTAGCGCTTATAGTCTCGGCTGAACTGCGGCACGCTGCGGTAGCCCACAGCCTGCGCCGCCTGGCTGACGTTGTGATCATCCTGGAGCAGGAGCTGCTGGGCCTTGATCAGGCGCAGTTGCTTGATGTACTGCGCCGGCGAGGCACGGGTGATCTGCTTGAAGTGCTGGTGAAACGTCGAAGGGCTCATGTTGGCCTGCCGAGCTAGCTGCTCGACGCTGTAATCGTCGGCGAAGTCGCGATGCAGCGACGACAGTACCTGAACAATGCGGGCGTAGTGGCCATGTCCACGCACCAGTGCCCTGAGCGCTGTCCCTTGCTCGCCTTTTAACGCCTCGAATATCACATCGCGTATGCGCGCCTTGCCCATTGTGTTGCGCTCTGCCGGCGCGTGCAGGGCGCGCACCAGGCGCAGTACCGCGGCCTGCATGCCTGAATCCATCGCCACCGATGCCATCGGCAGCGTCGCCTTTTGCTGGCTGGGCGCCTCGCCCATGGATGTCACCATCTCGCTAAGCAGCGCAGGCTCCAACTGGATCGAGACGCCCAGCAACGGGGCCTCGGGGGAGCCGTAGGTTTCGCACTCGAACGGCAGCGGCAAGGTTTGTACCAGGTACTGCCCCGGGTCATAGTGAATTTCTCTATCGCCCAGATAGCCGATCTTCCGCCCTTGGGCGATGAAAATTAGGCTAGGCTGGTAAAGCAACGGCGTTCTTGGCTGGTGGCGATTCAGGCTCAACAGCGCTACGCCGCTTAGTTCGCTCGCCATCATGCCCTGATGCGTTATCAACGGGGTAATCCATTCCGCCAGCTCGCCGGCGGTATCTACCGCATGGGGCCTCGGATTGGAGACGTCGCTCAGCATGTCCACCTCATGGTCGTACTTCCCTCTGGGAAGACAATTATGACAGTTTTTCCGGTTTATTTTGTTATTTAATAGCGATCTTTTGGAGAATCGAGCAAAAGTTTCGTAGCTTCATTCATCGCTATCTCGGCCCATTAGGTCAATAATGGGTAACCATCCCCGTCGTTGAGGGGATCACAGGAAAAAGGAGCTTCATTCGATGAGTCAAGCAAAAGCCTATGCGGCTTTTTCCGCTGAAAAACCCCTAGCACCGTTCACTTTTGACCGTCGCGAGCCCCGCCCGGACGATGTCGCCATCGACATCATGTACTGCGGCGTTTGCCATAGTGACCTACATTTCGCTAAAAATGACTGGGGTATGACGCAATATCCCGTCGTGCCCGGCCACGAAATAGTCGGCCGCGTGACGTCCGTCGGCGACAAGGTTACCCGCTTCAAGGAAGGCGACATCGTCGGCGTTGGCTGCATGGTCGATTCCTGCCGCACCTGTTCGGCCTGTCAAGACGGCGTCGAGCAGTATTGCCTGAACGGGTTCACCATGACCTATGGCAGCGAAGACCGTCAGGACGGCACCATGACCCAGGGCGGTTACTCCAACAAGATTGTGGTAAGCGACCATTTCGTGCTGAAAATGCCCGATGGCATTGACCTGGCTTCTGCCGCCCCAATCCTGTGTGCTGGTATTACCACCTATTCGCCGCTCAAGCATCACGGCGTGGGCAAAGGCCACAAGGTCGGCGTGATCGGCATGGGTGGCCTGGGCCACATGGGCGTCAAACTGGCCAAAGCGCTGGGCGCTGAAGTCACCGTGTTTACCCGTTCGGATGCCAAGGTCGAAGAAGCCAAGCGTAATGGCGCCGACCACGTCGTGGTTTCCAGCTATCAGGCGCAGATGGATGCCGTGGCGGAAACCTTCGACTTCATGCTCGACACTGTTCCGGTTCAGCACGACCTCAACCCCTACCTGGCGTCCCTGAAATACGATGGCACGCACATCCTGGTGGGGCTGCTGGAGCCGATCGAACCGGCCATCGAAGCCTTTAACCTGGTCTTCAAGCGCCGGGTGGTGGCAGGCTCGCTGATCGGCGGGATTGCTGAAACCGAAGAAGTGCTCAAGCTGTGTGCCGATCAGGGCATTACCTGCGATGTTGAAATGCTGGATATCAACAACATCAACGAAGGCTTTGAGCGCATGGAAAAAGGCGACGTGCGCTACCGCTTTGTGATCGACATGGCGACCATCTAACGCCTGATTTGGTGTAGCTTAGCTAGCTTAATTTAACGCCCGTTGGCGAGTGATCTCTCGCCAACGGGCGTTTTTTTATAAATCCTGCTTTATTTTGCCTGAGACCGGCCGATAGTCGTTGATACCCACACTTAAAAAAGCAAAGGGATCAACAGGATGAAGCACCTCTCGATCAAGTGGAGCCTAACCGCTGCGCTGGTTATATTGCTGTTAATGATTGGTTTGATCAGCGGGCTGGGTTTCTATTCGAGCACCACCAGCGAAAAGGCACTGCAGGAACTGGCGATTAACAACGGGGAACTGGCGAACGCCGCCAATCGGACCCAGGTCAATGCGCTGCGTGCGCAAACCTTCCTCGACCGCTACGCCAGCTTCAGCACGCAGGGCAATCCGGAAAAAGGTCAGGAAAGTCAGGCCATGGCCCAGGCCGCGGTAGAGGCTGCGGAGCAGCGCTTCGATCAGTTCCGCCAGGTTGAGCTGACCGACAATGACCCGCGCGCCGAGTACGTCGATGGCATGGTGGAGGCCTACGATGCCTTCGTGACCGAAGGCATCATTCCTCTACTCGATGCGGCGCCGTTTCAAATCCAGCGCAATCAGGAGTCACTGAGCGAGTTGGGTAACGACTTCGACGCCGCCATGGAGGCGTTTACGGGTTACGCCAACCAGCGTAGCGATGCCATGCTGGTGGATGTCGCTTCGCTGAATCGCATCGTTGCCATCATCGCTATTGTGCTGCTGATCATCGCCGTGCTGGCGACGTTGATCATGCGCACGGTGATTGTTCGCGTGCTGGTGAGACCGCTTCGCGAGGCGGTGGCGCACTTTGAACGCATTGCCAACGGTGATCTGACCGCGGATATCGAAGACCGTGGGCGCAACGAGGTGGGCCAGCTATACAAAGGCCTGGCCTACATGCAAACCAAGCTGAAAAGTCTGGTGGTCTCGCTGCGGGAAAGCAGCGACAGCGTATTCAGCGGCACCGGTGATATCTCGGCGGGCAGCCTGGACCTTTCCGCGCGCACCGAACAGCAGGCCTCCGCGCTTCAGCAGACGGCCTCCAGCATGGAGCAGATGGCCACAACGGTGAGCCGCAATACTGAAACCGCCCAGGAGGCGGATCAGCTATCGGTGGCGGCCTCGCAGTCGGCAGAAGCCGGCGGCCAGGAAGTCGCCCATACGGTTCAGTTGATGCGTGACATTGCCTCGAGCGCGGAGCGCGTCAACGACATCATCGGCGTGATCGACTCGATTGCCTTTCAAACCAACATCCTTGCCCTGAACGCCTCGGTGGAAGCGGCGAGGGCCGGTGAGCAGGGGCGCGGGTTCGCTGTTGTCGCCAGCGAAGTACGCCAGTTGGCCAGCCGCAGTGCCGACTCTGCCAAAGAAATACGCCAGCTGATCGAGGCCACCACCAGCCAGATCAATCAGGGTGCCGCGCAGGCAGAGAGAAGCGGTGAGACCATCAACGACACCGTCGATTCTATTCGCCAGGTCACCACCCTGGTCAGCGAAATCTCTACCGCCACCCGCGAGCAGAACAGCGGCATCGAGCAGATCAACGCCGCGCTCACCGAAATGGATTCCGTGACCCAGCAGAATGCCGCGCTGGTGCAGCAGACCAACGTGGCAGCAGCCTCGCTGGAAGGCCAGGCAAAACAGCTGGCCGCGCTGATGGCGACTTTCCGGCTGGAGCAGAGTGACGCTGTACCGCCAAGCGAGGAGGCCGGCAAGCCAGCGGCTACGCCCGCTAACAGCTCCCTGGCGGCACCCGAAAAGGAAACGCCACGCAGCAAGCAGCCGGCACCAGCGCATCAGGCCAACGACGAGTGGGACGAGTTCTAGGAGGTGGTAATGGCCCCGCCGCGAATGTGGCGGGGCCTTGGGGGTCACACGTGGGCGCACACCCGCAGGCGGACGTAGTCGGCAGTCCAGTTACCCTGGGAATCGCGCAGGCTGTGGCTCAGCAGCATCTGCGTATTGTCGATCACCGAGTTGCGCAAATCCTCTTCCAGGCCATGCAGAAACGGCGTCGCAAAGGTGTCAATCCAGCCGCTCATCCCCGTGGGTAGAGGCGTTGGGCGGGGGATAAGCTCAATCGAGTCGACCTTGAAACCGGCGGTTTCCAGCAGGTGTCGATAGTCATCCGCCGTCGGGAAGTACCATGGGTGGCGGCCGCGAGCGCTGATGCCCCGGAATTGCAGTGCGCCGATCAGGGCGGTACAAATCGCCGCCACATTGCCATGGCCACCAAACTCGGTCACAAAACGGCCCCCCGGCTTCAGCGCGCGCTTGATACTGGCAAGCACCGCCTGCGGGTCGAGCAACCAGTGCAGCGTCGCGTTGCTGAACACGGCATCAAACTCCCGGTCGAACGGCATCTGGTACGCATCCATCATGCGCGCATTGATACCACGCGCCTGAGCCGCGTCGACCATCTCCTGGGACGTATCGATACCCACCACGTCAGCGCCGCGTTTGACGATGCGCTCGGTCAGCACGCCATCGCCGCAGCCCAGGTCCAGGATCCGCTCGCCCGCCTTGGGAGCAAGCAGCGCAAGGACCTCGTCGCCCAGCTCGGGTACGAAGCGTGCATGCTGGGCATATCCCTCTGGGTTCCAGGATTGCCGCGTCGACTGGCGTGATGAATCCGTCATAAATGCTTCCTAGCGTGGTGTTCCGTTAAACCCTTGGCTAAGTATAGCGCGGCACGCGCATTGCTGCGTTATGCAACACGCTTTTTACTGCAACCTGGGCGTTGGTTTTTGTATCTGAATAGGCACATATAAAGTGGTGTGGTGCGGAGTATCGCTGTCCAATTCGTGGGGTTGGCACTACGCTGGTAGCTGTTTGTTTTCCTGATTTTGTAACGTTGGCAAAGGGCGCACGACCATGGATGAGGACGCAAAGCACGCGAACGATGATTTTGAAGGCGGACTGGATGCCGAAGCCGCCAGCGAGCAGGATGGTCGGGAGGATAGCGAAGACGCCAAGCGTCAACCGCGTCGTGCTGAAAATAACGAAGCCCGGGAGTTGCCTTCCCAGGCCGCCGCGGTACATCAGCGGCTACGAATGGACGGCCAGAAAGAGCTGGCGCGCGGCTCGATGGCGCTACTGCTCTCGGCGGTCGCCGCCGGTATCTCGATGAGTTTTTCCATGGTGGCGCGGGGCGTGATGCACGCCAAGCTGCCGGATAGCGATGTCGGCTTTCTGGTGGAGTGCCTGGGCTACACCATTGGTTTCATCGCCGTGATTTTGGCCCGCCAGCAGCTGTTCACCGAGAATACCGTCACCGCCGTATTACCGGTGATGAGCCACCCGACGCGCCATAACTTCGGCTCGCTGGGGCGCCTGTGGAGCGTGGTGCTCGTGGGTAACTTGGCGGGGGCGACGTTGTCGGCGATTACCTTTATGTACATGCCCATGTTCGACGACGCGACCCACAAATCCTTTATTAGCCTTGGCGAACACATGATGGAAAACTCGCCTTACGAGATGTTCGCCAAGGCCATTCTGGCCGGCTGGATGATTGCCACGCTGGTATGGCTGATTCCCGCCGCCGGGCAGGCCAAGGTATGGGTGATCATCATCATTACCTACGTCATGGCGATCGGGGAGTTTACCCATATTGTGGTCGGCGCCAGCGAAGCGGTTTACCTGCTGCTGGCTGGCAACATCGGCTGGAGCGAACTGCTGTTCCAGTTTGGCTTGCCGACGCTAGTGGGCAACGTGATCGGCGGCACCTTTATCTTTGCGCTGATCAGCCACGCGCAAATTCGCGGCGACAAGGACATCTCGATTAAAGATCAAACCTAGCCGGCCGGTGGGAGGCGGGCCATTACCTCATTGCTCGCCCTCGAAAATCCCGTCACGCTAAGGGTTTTAAGCGCTAGGCGCAGGCGACAGGCACGCTGACGCGGATTGGCTATACTCCTAATAACCGATACGCATAATAACAACGATGTGCAGGAGATCAGCGATGACCCTCAAGCGTGCCTACTGCCTGTTGGCAGCGTTCTACAGCCTGCTCTTGGTGATCGGCGTCATTGCCGTGTTGATGGGCGGCGGGACGCTGCTGGCGGCGGTGTATCTGGTTGTTGGCTTTTTTGCCGTGCTTGGACTGTGGGGTGCAAGCCTCCAGCGCAGCGTGATGAATCCGCGTATGTGGCGCCCGCTGGCCATTGCCCTGGCGGCCGGTGGGGTGGTGCAGTTTGTGTTGATGCTGCGCATGCCGGTATCGGGCGTCACGCTGACGTGGATCCTGACCAGTAGCATCTTCGCGATACTGCTGGCGGTGATGCTCTACCACTATGGCAACCGCGACCAACCGCTGTGGGCCACCGACAGCGAGCGCGACGACGCCCGTCGGCTGCGCGCCATGCTTCATCAGCAAACCGCCCTGACGGCGGTGCACCGCGAAGGTGAACGCGAAAACCACGCCAACGTGTTCAAGGTGGGGAATGAATACGAAGCCAACATAACCCGTCACTCCCCGGACGGCCAGGAAGCCTTCACCGAGCGCTTCCGCCACCCCGAGTCACTGGTGTTTTTCCTGGAGAAATTTGCCAGTATATCGATTAACGATTTTCAGCAGCCCACCGCCCAGTAGGCGCCTACAGTAAGGATACGCGCATGTTTCTCGGTCTGAGTGGCTTTCCGCTCACCCCCATGGACGAGCAGGGGCTAGATGAACGTGCGTTCATCCAACTGGTGGACCATCTGGCCGAGGCCGGTGTGGATTCCATCGGCGCGCTGGGCTCCACCGGAAGCTATGCCTATTTAAACGCTGAGGAGCGTGCCCGGGTTGCTCACCTTGCCGTGGAAAGCGCGGCGGGCAGGGTGCCGGTGATTATCGGTATTGGCGCGCTCCGCACCCGCGACGTACTGCTCCATGCCGACAACGCCCAGCAGGCCGGCGCCAGCGGCGTGCTGCTGGCTCCGGTGTCCTATCAAACGCTCACCGATGACGAGGTCTTTGACCTGTACGAGACGGTAGGGCGATCGCTCAGCGTGCCGCTGTGCGTCTACGACAACCCCGGCACCACGCACTTTGCTTTCAGCGATGAGCTGCACGGCCGCATCGCGCAGCTGCCGTCGGTGCGTTCCATCAAGATTCCGCCGGTAGCCGGCGACCTGGACGCCACCCGGGTGCGCGTCGAACGGTTGCGCGCGCTGATTCCCGCCGAGGTCACCATCGGCATAAGCGGCGACCCGGCGGCTGCCACAGGTCTCAATGCCGGCTGCGATGCCTGGTATTCAGTGCTTGGTGGCTTGTTCCCCAAGACGGCGCTGGCGATTACCCGCGCCGCTCAAGCCGGAGATACCAACGCTGCCCAATCTGCCAGCCAGGCGCTGGCGCCGCTGTGGGCGCTTTATCGCGACTTTGGTGGCAGCCTGAGGGTCATTGCCACCATGGCCGAAATCACGGGCAGAGTGAGTCACCCGTGCTTGCCCCTGCCCCTCAAGACGCTGCAGGGCAGCGCCAGGGAAAGGGTGGCGAAGGTGATCGAGCAGCTTGATTTGGCGTGAGGCGTAAAAAAACACCCGGCCGTGGCCGGGTGCGATAGAGCGTGAAGCGCTGGTTACTCGACGAGCTCCAGTAGGCGGTCGGGATAGTTGGTGAACAGACCGTTGGCGCCCATTTTCATCAGGCGCTCCATTTCATCGATTTCGTTGATGGTATAGACGTGTACCGGCAAGTCGTTTTTCTGGGCTTGCTGGATAAAGTCGGCGTCAACGACCTGGCGACCGTCGTAAAGGTAGTTGGTGCCAATGCCCACGGCGTAGTCAGCAATTTCCTGAAAGTCTTCATCGGTAATCTCGGCGGGGCCCGGCGTCACGTCCGTCCACTCCACCAGTTTCGAGTCGTCTTCTTCGCTGGGGTAGTACCACACCAGCTGGATCAGCGGTATATCGTCGTTCAATTCCTGCACTTTAAGAAGGCTGTCCTGCTCGAAGGACTGCACCAGGACGCGACCGTTCTCGATCATGTCGTGCTCTTCCAGCTTTTCAACCAGGGCTTCTTCCAGGCCCGGGTTCAGCTGCGGCGACTTGGTCTCGATGTAGTAGCGGGCATCGTGGCCAAAGTGCTCAAACAGCTCCTCCAGGGTGAGCATTTGCGCGCCGGCAAAGTCATCGCTGGCGCTATCGGGGTTTTTCTCGTTGAACCAGGTGCCGGTATCCAGCGCTTTCAGCTCTTCCAGGGTGTAGTCGTTGATCTCGCCTTCGCCGTCACTGGTGCGGTCAATGGTGTCATCATGAAACACCACCACTTCACCATCGGACGATAGTTGGGCGTCCAGCTCCAGGTAATCGACGTCCCACTCATGGGCCATCTCAAAGGCCTCCATGGTGCTCTCCGGCGCGTGGCCGCTGGCGCCCCGGTGGGCGATGACTTGAAATGCGTCCAGATCTTTTAGCTGCTGCTCCAGCGGCGACGTATCCGCCAAGGCGGCGGTAGTGGCAGCACCAGCGAAAAGACCCAATGACATAGCGACAATCAGAGGACGACGTTGCATGGGAGTTCCTTAAATTGAATGTTTGATCAATAACCCTACCCCTTTTCAGGGGGCATTCCAAATGACGTACTCACAACATAGCGGCGTATCAGCCGGTTAGCGCGCTTTTTCGGCGCATGCCCCCAACGAATAAAAATCTTCCCAGGAACGGTTAATCTTGAGAAATTGTTTGGCTATTCATCTCTGAGCAGGTGGTTACTAACATGACCCACCAACCCCGCTGGGCACTTACCGGAATCTATTTTGTCATCGCGCTGCTGGTGGGCGTGGTGTTGGGTAGCGTGGTGCAAACCCAGTTCAATCTGGCGGCGCTGCAGGCGCTCGGCGTCGAGATTCCACCAGACGAGCGTATCGCCACCACCCTGCACGACCTGGCCAGCTTCGCGCCGCTGTATGCGGTGATGTTCTCGGTGGGCTTTGTGGTATCGCAAAGCGTGGCGGTGCTGCTGTCCGGCTGGCTGGGCGGCCGGTTTTTGGCGCTGTTATGCACAGGCGGCGCGGTCGTGGGGCTGTGGGCGACGCTATGGCTGGTCGATACCCTGGCGCCGCCGCCGACCTTGATTGCTGCCACCCGGGGCCTCGCTGGGCTTGTTGCCATGCTGACAACGGCAGGCGTGGCGGGCTGGCTGTTTGCGCGGCTTCGAAAACGCATGGCCAATGCCAACCGCCCGCGTGGATTTTCCGGCATGGCGATGGTGCTGGGGGTAGGCAGTCTGGCTGCCGCGTTGGCTTCCGGTCAGCAAGTCCAGGCCCAGGAAGGCGAGGAGCGCAAGACGCAAAGTGGCTACCAAATCGAGACCTTAGCCGAGGGATTGGCGCATCCTTGGTCGCTGGCCTTTCTGCCGGACGGGCGCATGCTGGTCACCGAACGCCCCGGGCGGTTGCGGCTGTTGAGCGCCGAAGGCGACACGCTCGAGGCATCGCTCGGCGGCGTGCCCGATGTGTTTGCCTCGGGCCAGGCGGGGCTGTTTGACGTGCGGCTCTCGCCCCGGTTTGAAGACGACCGGCAGCTTTATCTCAGCTACGCCTGCGGCAATGAACATGCCAATCACACCTGCCTGGCAAAGGCCACGCTCGAGGATAACGGCCTGGCAGACGTCAGCGAAATTTTTCGCACTCAGCCCGCCAAGCAGGGCGCGGCTCACTTCGGCGGGCGTTTGGCCTGGCTGCCGGACGACACTTTGATCCTCACTCTCGGCGATGGCTTTGACTATCGCGAACATGCGCAGCAGCTGGAAAGCCACATCGGCAGCATTGTGCGCCTGAGCCCCGACGGCAGCGTGCCGGCTGACAACCCCTTCGTGGAGCGCGCCGACGCCCGACCGGAAATCTACAGCTACGGCCATCGCAACGTTCAGGGGCTGGTCTTTGACGCTGACAATAACCGGCTGATCGCCCACGAGCACGGCCCGCGCGGTGGCGATGAAATCAATATTATCAAAGCAGGTAGCAACTACGGTTGGCCATTGGCGACCGGGGGATTGGATTACACCGGCGCACAGATTTCACCTTTCAAAGAGTACCCAGGCACCGTGTCTCCAGTTCTGGAATGGACGCCTTCCATCGCGCCTTCCGGCATGGTGCGCTACACCGGAGAGATGTTCTCCGAGTGGCAGGGCGACCTACTGATCGGCGCATTGGTGAATAAAGAAGTGCGTCGCGTACGTTTATCCGACAACGGTACCAGCGCCGAAGACGTAGAAGGAATGTTCGGCGAGCTGGATGAGCGCATCCGCGACGTGCGCGAAGGCCCGGAAGGGGCTATTTACCTGCTCACCGACAGCCCCGAGGGCAGGGTGCTGCGGGTAACGCCCCAGTAACCGCCCTTCGCCGGCTGCGCAGCGCGGGCTATCGGCTACCTGAGACGAGCCGTTCGTTGATGTCATTGCCGTCGCCAAACGTGATAAAGGCAAGGTCGATGCGTCACTTAAACGCCGTCACTAGACCCAACCGCTCGATTCGTGCGTCAGGTTTACCATCCAGGCATAGTAAAAGCTTGGTAGGGCCGGACGTAACGGCTCACTAAGCGGGTAGCGGCGTCGCTCCAGCGGCGCGTAGCTGGCTAACGTCGGCTCGCGGTGGGGCGCCAAACATGCGGCTGTATTCGCGGCTGAAGTGCGAAGGGCTTTCATACCCCACCCGGTAACTGGCGGTGGCCGCCTCAAGCCCCTCGGCGAGCATTAACCGCCGGGCTTCGTGCAGGCGTAGCTTCTTCTGGTACTGCAGGGGTGACATCCGGGTGACCTGGCGGAAGCTGTGATAAAGCGTCGACTCGCTCATATTGGCGCTCGCCGCCAGCTCACGGATCTTGAGTGGCTGCGCGTAATGCTCTTTGAGGGCGTAGATGACCTGCGCGATCCGATTGGCCTGGGAGTCCGAGGCGGCAAAGCGGCGCATATGCGGCCCCATCTCGCCCATCAGCGCCCGGTAAATCAGCTCCCGCCGGGCCAGGGGCGAAAGCACCGGTATATCTTCCGGAGCGTCGAGCAGGCTTAACAAGCGGTAAAGCGCACCTTGCATGCGGGCATCCATAGGGGCTGACTTCAAGCCGCAGTCCATTTCGGAGCAGATGGCGTCATGGCCAGCAGGCGGAGCCTTGTCGCCCAGTTCCAGTATCAGCCCGGCTACCTCCTGAGGATCGACTCTGACCTTTACCGCCAGGAAGGGCTGCTCCGGGGTGGCATGATCGATCCGACCGACGACCGGCAGGTGAACGGCGCTCGCCATATAGCTCGGACCGCTGTAAACGATCTCCTTGTCCCCCAGCAACACCGTCTTGCTGCCCTGAATGACAAAACACAGGCAGGGTTCGTAAACCGCGCAGTGAAAACTGGTGGGGGCATCAACGCGCACCAGTTGAACCTCGGCAATCGCCGTGTCCTGAATATCTTCCAGGGGTGACCAGCGGCGAACGACCTGGCCCAACTGCTGGGGCAGGCTGTCGCTGAAATGGGTAATCTGCTCAGGTGCGATAACGGTCAATGGTACTCCTCCCTAACCGCTTCCAGTATATGCCTTCGCCCCACTAATCGAAGGTATTTTCAGTGTTTTTTGCAGAATCAGGCAAGCACCCCGCAGAAACCGACAACCCGCGCGGTATGTCATCAGATCATCATCACGCTCATGGGCGGAGACAGATCGATGTGCTGACGCCCCGCCGCGTATCGCCTTTCACATGTCGTGACAGAATCAGGCAATCATCCCGCAGGAACCCGCTACCTCGAACACGCTTACCTCGCCTATGGTGAGTAACGTCGGATAGACAGTACCAACGGCTCGTCCATGCCAGCTCCTTCGTCCCTCCCGATGACAATAAATGACTGTCGATTCTGACAGCGCTTAAACGACTAGTGAATCGTCAACCGCCCGCGCGGTGCGACATCCATAACGAACGCTGCTACCGGGGTTCGGTAGCCACTGGAGCAATTCATCATGGGAAGTTTGTATCAAAGCGTCCGTCTGGCAACCCGCCGGGCGGTGATCCCGTTTCTGCTGCTGACGGCCTTGCTGACGGGGTGCGAGGCCCAGAGCGAGGAGGCCGCAGCGCCTGCAGCGCCGCCACCGCCGGAAGTTGACGTGGCGGAAATCGTCGCCCAGCCGGTGGTGTTGAGCGAGTCATTCACCGGCCGGGTGGAAGCCGCCGAAACGGTCGAGCTAAGAGCCCGGGTGAGCGGCTATATCCAGGAAGTGGCATTTGAAGAGGGCGAACTGGTCGAACAAGGGGATCTGCTGTTTCAGATCGACCAGCGGCCCTATCAGGCTCGGGTTGGCGCCGCCCAGGCGGACCTTGCCCAGGCCAGAAGCCAACTCGCCCAGGCCGGAAGCGAAGCCGAGCGCGCCCGCGTATTGCTGGGCCGCCAGGCCATTTCTCAGGAGGTGCATGACCAGCGTCAAGCGGCGCTGAACAATGCCCGCGCCATGGTAGACGCTGCCCAAGCCGCCTTGGATACCGCCGAGCTTGATCTTGAGTATACCCGAATCACGGCGCCCGTCAGCGGTCGCGCCGGCCGGGCCATGGTGACCCTGGGCAATCTGGCCAGTGCCGATCAGAGCCTGCTGACCACACTGGTGAGCATCGATCCGATACACGTCTACTTTGAGGCTGACGAACAGGCTGCCTTTGCCAGCCAGACACTCCTCACCGGTGACGCGTCGAACAGCCTGAAGATCGAACTGGGCGGCGACCCAGAGCGCCAGTACAAAGGCACCCTGGACTTTATCGACAACCGCTTGAACCCCAACACCGGCACCCTGCAGTTCCGGGCGGTGCTGGACAACCCGGACGGCCGCATTCGGCCCGGGGAGTTTGCGCGGGTCGAAATGCCGGTCGCGCGGTTGGAGCAAGCATTGCTGGTGGATGGCAAGGCGGTGCTGACCGACCAGAATCGCCGCTACGTCTACGTGGTGGATGAGAACAATCTGGCCCAGCGGCGCCCGGTCGCCACAGGGCGCCAGGTGGATGAACGCACGGTCATCAGCGAAGGGCTCGCTGCTGGCGATCGGGTAATCGTCAACGGGGTGCAAAAAGTCTTTATGCCGGGCATGGAAGTGAGCCCTCAAACGGTGCCCGCCGCCCCGGCGGCTGACGCTCAACCCGCCATTGCCGCCAGGGAGGACTAAACCGCCATGAATTTCTCGCGTTTCTTCGTGGACCGACCGATATTTGCGGCGGTGCTGTCGATTATTATTCTGGCGGTGGGGCTGATCTCGATTCCCAACCTGCCGATCAGCGAGTACCCGGATGTCGTGCCGCCCTCCGTGGTGGTGCGCACGGTTTACCCCGGCGCCAACCCGAAGGAGATCGCCGAAACAGTCGCCACGCCCCTGGAAGAGGCCATCAATGGCGTCGAGGACATGATGTACCTCAAGTCCGTGGCGGGCTCTGATGGTGTGCTGCAAATGACCGTCACCTTCCGCCCGGGTACCGATGCCGAGGAGGCCGCCGTTCGGGTGCAGAACCGCGTCAGTCAGGCCGAGGCTCGGCTGCCGGAAGCCGTGCGTCGGCAAGGCGTCACCACCCAGAAGCAGTCGCCCACCTTCCTGATGGTCGTTCACCTGACCTCGCCCAGCGGCGAATATGACACCCTCTACCTGCGAAACTATGTGCGACTGAATGTCCGTGATCGACTGGCCCGGCTAGAAGGGGTAGGGGACGCGCAAATCTTCGGCGGGGGTGATTACGCCATGCGGGCGTGGCTCGATCCTGATCGCATAGCCGCCCGCGGCCTGACGGCCGGCGATGTGGTCGGGGCCATGCGCGAACAGAACGTGCAGGTCTCCGCCGGGCAGTTGGGGGCCGAACCCATTGAAGACAGTGACTTCCTCACCCTGATCAACGCCCGAGGGCGGCTGGGAACGGTGGAGGAATTTGGCGACATCGTGCTGAAGCGCGGCGAGGGCGGCGAGATCCTCAGGCTTGCGGATGTGGCCCGGCTGGAAATGGGCGCCGGGGACTATACGCTGCGCTCGCAGTTGGACAGCAACAACGCCGTGGGTGTGGGGATATTCCAGGCGCCGGGGGCCAATGCGCTGGAGATTCGCGAGCAGGTGGTCGCCACCATGGACGAGCTGTCCGAACAGTTCCCGGACGGCGTGGAGTACGAAGCGGTCTACGACACCACGATTTTCGTCAATGATTCTATAAAGTCGGTGATCGCCACCCTGCTGGAAGCCGTACTGCTGGTGGTGCTGGTCGTCACGCTGTTCCTGCAGACCTGGCGTGCCTCCATTATCCCACTGCTGGCGGTGCCGGTCTCGGTGATCGGCACGTTCGCGGCGCTCTACCTGCTGGGTTACTCCATTAACACGCTGACCCTGTTTGGCCTGGTGTTGGCCATCGGTATCGTGGTGGACGACGCCATCGTGGTGGTGGAAAACGTCGAGCGGAACATCGAGGAAGGCCTGAAGCCCCAGGCCGCCGCCCATCAGGCCATGAGAGAAGTCTCCGGGCCTATCATCGCGGTGGGTCTGGTGCTGTGTGCGGTGTTTATCCCCATGGCCTTCCTGTCGGGGGTGACCGGTCAATTCTATAGCCAGTTTGCGGTAACGATTGCCATCTCCACGGTGATCTCTACCATCAACTCGCTGACCCTGTCGCCCGCGCTGGCGGCGATGCTGCTCAAGCCCCATGACGCGCCCAAGGATCGACTCACCCGTGTGATCGATACGCTGTTTGGCTGGATTTTCCGTCCCTTCAACCGCTTCTTTAACGCCAGCTCCAACAAGTACCAGGGCGGCGTGGCTCGCTCCCTGAAGCATCGTGGCGCGGTGTTTGTGGTCTACGCGTTGTTGTTGCTGGGCACTGGCGTGATGTTCAAGGCGGTGCCGCCCGGGTTTATCCCGGTGCAGGACAAGCTGTACCTGATTGCTGGCGTCATCCTGCCGGAAGGGGCGTCGCTGGAGCGAACCGACGAGATGCTTCAGGACGTGGTGGACATCGCCATGGAAACCGAAGGTGTGGAGCACGCCATCGCCTTTCCCGGCCTGAACGCGCTGCAATTCACCAACACCTCCAACACCGGGGTGGCCTTTCTAACCCTCAGTGCCTTTGGTGAGCGCAGTCTCAGCGCTGTGGAGATAAACGCCCGCATCAATCAGGGCATTGGCGGCTTGAAAGAAGGCTTTGCGTTTTCCTTTATGCCGCCGCCAATTCTGGGCTTGGGCAACGGGTCTGGCTTCCAGCTGTTTATCGAGGATCGCGGCAACCTTGGCTATGGGGCATTGCAGCAGGCGGTGAACCAGCTCCAGGGCGCGATTGCGCAAACGCCGGGGATGGGCTTTCCGATCAGCAGTTATCAATCCAACGTGCCGCAGCTGGATGCTGAAGTGGATCGGCTGAGAGCCAAGGCCCAGGGTGTTCCCTTGACCGAACTGTTCGACACCCTTCAGACCTATCTTGGATCGACCTATGTGAATGACTTCAACCGCTTTGGCCGCACCTGGCAGGTGATCGCCCAGGCCGACGCTCCTTATCGGGCCAGCGTGGAAGACATCGCCCGGCTGCGCACCCGTAACGACCAGGGGGAAATGGTGCCCATCGGCACCATGGTGGATATCCGCCAGACCTTCGGCCCCGACCCGGTATTGCGCTACAACGGCTACCCGGCGGCGGATCTGGCCGGTGAGTTCGACCCACGGGTGCTTTCTTCCGCCCAGGCGATGGATACCATCAACGGCCTGGCGGAAGAGCTGCTGCCGCCGGGTATGGCGCTGGAGTGGACCGATCTGAGCTACCAGCAATCCACCCAGGGTAACGCGGCGCTGGTGGTCTTCCCGCTGTCGATCCTGCTGGTATTCCTGGTGCTGGCGGCGCTTTATGAGAGCTGGACGCTGCCGCTGGCGGTGATTCTGATCGTGCCCATGTCGATGCTCGCGGCGCTGATTGGCGTCTGGTTTGGCGGGGGCGATAACAACATCTTCGTGCAGGTGGGGCTGGTGGTTCTGATTGGCCTGGCGTGTAAGAACGCCATCCTGATCGTGGAGTTCGCCCGCGAGCTGGAGCTGCAGGGCAAGCGCACGGTGGAGGCCGCCCTGGAAGCCTGCCGGTTGCGGCTGCGGCCGATCATCATGACCTCGATCGCCTTCACGGCGGCGGTATTGCCGTCGGTAGTGGCCACCGGCGCAGGCGCCGAGGTGCGGGCGGCGCTGGGTACGGCGGTGTTTGCCGGCATGATTGGGGTGACGCTGTTCGGCCTGTTCCTGACGCCGTTGTTCTACGTCGCGCTGCGCAAGCTGGCGGGACCGTTGCCCCGTCATCACGGCTCGACCCTGGCCACCGATGAAGGCCCGGCGCAGGGCGACCTGCCCGACCCCAACCGCGCCTAACGCGCTGATGGCGAGGTGGTGAAGCCGTTTGCCCACCGCCTCGCTTCACAGCACGGATGTTCATGGTGTTAGACGCGTGCGGTTGAATTACCCCAATTGTGCCTTCACTGATGAACTATTAGTACACCATAAGGAGATGCTATGACCACGCTAGTGATTGGCGCGAACGGACAGATTGGTAAACAGTTTTGCGAGTTGGCCCAGCAGGCAGGTACGCCCATCAAGGCAATGATTCGCAGTGAAAAGCAGGTGCCGTGGTTTAACGAGCGCGGTATCGATACCGTCGTTGCCGACCTGGAAGACGACTTCGAGCACGCCTTTGAAGGCTGTGATCAAGTGGTGTTCACTGCTGGTTCAGGGCCGCACACAGGGCCTGACAAGACGCTGTTGATCGACCTGTACGGCGCCATTCGTGCCGCCGATATCGCCAAGCAGAAAGGTCTCTCCCGCTATCTGATGATCAGCGCGATACGCGCCGAAGACCCCATGCAAGCGCCCGAAAAACTGCGCCCCTACATGGCCGCAAAATTCGCCGCCGATGCTCACCTGCGCAGCAGCGGCGTCCCCTACGTGATTCTCAAGCCAGGGCGTTTGACGGATAACGCCGCCAGCCAGCAGTTCGCAAGCTCAATCGACGAGGCCGGCGACAATCAAATTTCCCGCGCCAACGTCGCCCATGCGTTGCACTACGCGCTACAAAGCAGTGTTACCAACAAGGAGTTTGCCTTGCTGGATGGCAAGCGGTCGATTGAAGAAGTTATTAAATGATCATTTGGAAGGAGCAGCGTATTACTCTTTATAAAATCAATAGTATCAGGACTGATCGTAGTGCCCGCCGATGGCAAAAATATAAATAGCGTTGTCATCGAACCTGTAGATCAGCCTGTCTTTTTGTGAAATTCGCCTCGACCACAATCCAGAAAGATTATGTTTGAGCGGCTCGGGTTTTCCGATACCCGTCGTTGGATCTTCAGAGCGGAGCATTTCTTTCAAGAGCCTGCAGAGCGCTTTATGCAGCTTCTTATCTGCTTCACGCATTTTTTCATAGGCTTCCCACGTACGGCCCTCAAATACCAGTGATCTCATTCATCTGCTCATTGTCAGGCTGGTATCCTTGGCCGCGGCTATGAGTATCGAGAGACGCCGCAATTTGTTCCATGAGGTCTCGGTTCTGGAGAACATAGAGTGTTTCTTGCTCCCTTTCCCAATCCTCGGCGCTGATCACCACGAACGCCTCGCCAGCACGACGGGTTACCTTTAAAGGTTCGTGCTTGTTAATCACTTGTTCTACTACGCTTTTCAGGTTGTCCCTGAATTTGTTAACACTAATGATATCCATAACGCCACCATGATGTACGGAAATGCCGTACAACTATATCTCATGGGCTTTGATATTTCCAAGGGAAGCAACTGTTATTTAGTCTGTGCCTCCAATTCCCCCTTCAGCCATTCCGCCAGCGGCTCGCTGCGGCGGGGGTGAGTAAGTAAGTCGGTTTTGCTCGGCAGCCACAAGCAGAGCCGGGCGGGTGTTTCGATGCTGCCCCAAGGCGCCACCAGTCGCCCGCTCCTCAGGTCGTCTTCTACCAATAGCGTGGGGGCTATCGCCATGCCCAGCCCTGCCAGGGCCGCTTCCATCAGGTAGTAAAGGTGCTCAAACCCTTGGCCTTTACTTAGTGCTTCTTCAAGCTGCGCGTGCTCAATCCCTTGGGCGCTGGCCCACTGCGGCCATGCCTGAGGGCGCGAGGCGGTGTATAGCAGCGTGTTGTCGAATAGCGTTGCCGGGTTGGCGGGGTCGCACTGCGCGGCCAGTTGTGGGCTAAGCACCGCGCATATCTGCTCCGGGATAAGCTCGACGACCTCCACCTCTGCGGGCCAGGGCGGCTCGGAAAACGCCAGGGTGGCGCTGGCGTCCGTCTGTTGGCCGGGCTGCTCGGTGTCACTCACCACCACTTTTAGCTTGAGGTCGGGCAGGTCACGATGAAGGCGGTCGAGCCTGGGAATCAGCCAGCGGGCCAGCAGGCTGCCGGGGCAGGCGAGGGTGAAGGGCGCTTCCTCCACATCACGTTTGAGCGCGGCGCAACTATCACGCAGTTGGGCAAAGGCGTCGCTCAGGCCGCGTTGCAGCTTCTCGCCGTGAGGCGTCAGCACAATGCCGCGGCCCGCTTTGGTAAACAGCGCCACGCCAAAATGGTCATCCAGGCTTTTAATTTGGCGGCTGACGGCGCCGTGGGTAACGCTTAGCTCCTCGGCAGCGGCGGTCACGCTGCCCAGCCGGGCAGTGGCTTCAAAGGCGCGCAAGGCGCTAAGCGGTGGCAGGCTGTTGTGCATTGATATGTGACTCCAGCTCACAGGTTGATGACATCTTATCGATTTTTCTCCTCGTCTGCTTGCGCTACTTTGACTGCATTGTTCGATAACGCATTCAGAGGTCGTGATGAATCAACCTGTAGACATATCCCAGAGCCTGCCCGATGCCAACGGCCTGTTTGGCAACTTTGGCGGCCGCTTCGTCGCCGAAACCCTGATGCCGCTGATTCTGGAGTTGCAAGACGAATACACCACCGCCAAGAACGATCCCGAATTTCAGCGTCAGTTAGCCTACTTTCAGGGCGACTACGTGGGGCGGCCCAGCCCGCTTTATTTCGCCGAACGGCTGACCGAGCATTTCGGCGGGGCCAGCATCTATCTCAAGCGCGAAGAGCTTAATCACACCGGCGCGCACAAGATCAACAACTGCATCGGCCAGGTGCTGCTGGCCAAGCAGATGGGCAAAAAGCGCATCATCGCCGAAACCGGCGCGGGGATGCACGGCGTTGCCACCGCCACCGTGGCGGCGCGGTTCGGGTTGCCCTGTGTTATCTACATGGGCACGACGGACATCGAACGCCAGCAGACCAATGTGTTCCGCATGAAGCTGCTTGGCGCAGAGATCGTGCCCGTCACCTCCGGCACCGGCACGCTCAAAGACGCCATGAACGAAGCGCTGCGTGACTGGGTCACCAACGTCGACGACACCTTCTACATCATCGGCACCGTGGCCGGGCCGCACCCGTACCCCGCCATGGTGCGCGACTTCCAGGCCGTCATTGGCCATGAAACCCGCGTCCAGATGCTGGAAAAGAAAGGCCGTCTGCCGGATTCGCTGGTGGCCTGCGTGGGTGGCGGCTCCAATGCCATCGGGTTGTTCTATCCGTTCCTGGATGACCCGGACGTTCACATGATCGGTGTGGAAGCAGGTGGCAAGGGCGTCAAAAGCGGCCTGCACGCCGCCAGCCTGAACGGCGGCACCCCTGGGGTACTCCACGGCAACCGCACCTACCTGCTGCAAAACGAAGACGGCCAGATTACCGACGCCCACTCGATTTCCGCCGGGCTGGATTACCCCGGCATCGGGCCCGAGCACGCCTGGTTGCACGAGCAGAAGCGGGTCGAATACGTCTCGGCCACCGATAATGAAGCGCTGGAGGCCTTCCAGATTTGCTGCCGCAAGGAAGGCATCATTCCCGCCCTGGAAACCGCCCATGCGTTGGCAGAAGTCGCCAAACGCGCGCCTCAGCTTCCTCGCGAGCACTTGATGGTGATCAACCTGAGCGGCCGAGGCGACAAGGACATGACCAGCGTCGCCCATCACCTTGGCGATAAATTCGGAGTGAAAAACGTATGAGCGCGATCCAGGACAACGCGATGACCACCATCGTGAATCAGACCATGCACAACCCCACGCGTCTTGAACACTGCTTCAGCACACTCAAGCAGCAAAACCGCCCGGCGCTGGTCAGCTACCTCACCGCTGGCGATCCGGATGCCGACACCTCGCGCCGCCTGCTCCACGGACTGCCCGCCGCCGGGGTGGATATCATCGAGCTGGGTATGCCGTTTAGCGACCCCATGGCCGATGGCCCTGCTATTCAAAAGGCGGCCCAGCGCGCCCTGAACAACGGCCAGACCCAGGCCAAAACGCTGGAGATGGTGCGCACGTTCCGCGAACAGGACAGCACCACGCCGATTGTTCTGATGGGTTACTACAATCCCATTTACCGCTACGGCGTTGAGCGTTTTTTGACCGATGCCGCCCGTGCCGGGGTAGACGGCCTGATCGTGGTGGACCTGCCCCCCGAACACGACGAAGAGCTCTGCCAGCCAGCGTTTCAGCACGGCATCGATTTTATCCGCCTGGCCACCCCGACCACCGATGCCAAACGCCTGCCCAGGGTGCTGGCGAACGCCTCCGGGTTTATCTACTACGTCTCGGTGGCAGGCGTGACCGGCGGCAACGCCCCCACGCCGGAACGGCTGGAAGCCTCGGTTTCGCGGCTGCGGGAAGATACCGAGCTGCCCATCGCCGTCGGCTTCGGCATCCGCACCGCCGAACAAGCAGCGACTATTGGCCGCTACAGCGATGCGGTGGTGGTGGGTTCTGCGCTTGTTGATTGTATCGAAAAGGCCAGCACGCCTGATGAAGCCGTTGAGCGAGTACACGGTTTGGTCAGTGAACTGGCGGCAAGCGTCAGGGGGTGCAGGGAGGTTGAAGAGCCGGTGGGCAGTTAAAGCGGAGATGGAATAAGTGCAAAAGAGCAGGTGATGAACGCCTGCTCTTTTTTATCTGATCAGCTTCCAAGCTGCGACATGAAGCTGCCTGCACTCTATTTGCGCTGTAGTAGGTTAATAAAAAATAGTATTTTGGTTGATTACTGAACATTTTCTTGTTGAAGTGAATAAAATATTTTGATTTGAGGCGTTTTGTGATGAAGCCAGTAGGTTATGCGTACCTGCATGAGCATTTGGCGTTGGGGGTATGTCCACCCGTTTACCCTGCACGGGTGCGCCCCGTCACACGCATCATGTCTATGGAGAAGGAAATAGCAGTACCTGCCGGGCGTGCGCCAGAAACGTCATTGCTCGACCATCTACTTTTCGCACTTAAGCACGAAGGTATCGATCTCGCCATTTTGGCGGGCGCATTGCCACATTTGTCCATAGAAGCGCTTCAAAATGCCTTGCAAGCCTCGCCAAACGGCATCTATTTAAGAAAGTTAGGCTTTTTGTACGAAGCCTTCGTAAAGCGCTTGCCGTTCGATATAGCCGTCAGTGGCCGAGCAGTGCCTTTGTTCGACCCAGAACGCTATATTACCGGCCCTGCTGTACGTAACAGCCGTTGGCGGGTTGATTTTAACGGGCTAGGAACACTCAAGTATTGTGCAATTGTTAGGCGTACGCCAGAAATTGCCGGACTACTTGAAGAAGATATTCTCACCCAAGCCGCTACTTTTATGGCCTCTTTGCCCCCCGGCATGCTGGACCGCGCAATTCAATGGGCCTATCTCAGTGAAACCCAATCTTCGTTTGCCATTGAACGAGAATCGCCGTCGCAAGATAAGCAGCAGCGCTTCATGCAGCTACTCCGTCAGGCACACGAGCGCAAGCTGCTGACTGAAGAATACTTTGTTGAATTGCAGAATAGCACCATCAGTAATCCTCTCGACAAAGCAATGGCATTTCGCCATGAGCAAAACTATCTACATAACGGGTTGCCCGGCGCATTAGGCGTCAGCTATTTACCGCCACCGCCAGGGCTTTGTAATGAATTAATGGGCGCATTGATGACGTGGGCGAACCAACTCCCAGACAGCGAATCGTCTGAAGCTGTGCCAGCGCTGGTAGCTTCAGCGATACTGTCCTTTGGTTTTGTTTTTTTGCATCCCTTCATGGATGGCAACGGGCGCATATCACGTTTTCTGATTCACCATACCCTGTGCCGAATGGATGGCCTCCCTCACGATAATCTGCTGCCTATTTCGGTTGCCATGAGGCGTTATGAAGCTGATTACTTAGCAGCGCTAGAAGCGTTTTCAAGGCCAGCTCGTGAGCATTGGCGAGTAAGCTGGGTAGATGCCGATCAGTATGATTTTGAGTACCTGGGTCTCGATGCGCTCTATCGCTATTGGGATGCCACTAACGCCGTGGCTTTTACATTGAAAATGGCAAAAGTAGCGCTGGAAGAAGAGCTGAAAGCAGAAACACGCTACCTTGCTTGTTTTGACCGTGTATATGCAGCAGTGGATGCGAATTTCGATATACGTGGAAGTGATTTAGCCCGTCTGGTGATGATGTGCCTAAGTAATGAAGGTCACCTCTCCAACAACCGGCGTAAGCAGTTCCGTTACCAAGTGCCTGAAGAGGTGCTGGACGCTATCGAGGCAGAAGCACAGGAGGTGCTTGAAGAGTACAAAGACCAGTAACACCGGCGGAAGCAGAACTAGCTGAAAGTACAGAATTTGGCATGCAAGTCTTGCACTTAGGTATCGGCTTAGGGCACCAACGGCCGCCACACATGCTCGTAGCCGATCGATACGGAGACGGCAACCAGCAAGCCCGCCATCACCCAGTTGAAGCCCTTCACGACCCGCGTGCTTTTAATGCGCTCACCCACCAGACTGCCGATGACCACATAGCTGCCGGGGGCGCCCGCCGCCATGGCGGACAGCCCCAGCGCCCAGACCACTAGGCTTGCGCCCTGAATACCCGCCGCTGGAAACTGAAGGGTGGCAATGGGCAGGGTCGCGACGATGGCTTTCGGGTTGAGTAGTTGCATCACCAGCCCATCGCGAAAGTTCAGCAGGCGCGGTGCTTGGTCAGGCTCGCCCAAATCCGCGTTGGCGCGGGCAATCTTGACGGCCAAGTACAGAATGTAGCTACAGCCCAGCGCACTCACCAGGATCAGGGCGTTACCGCTGATCCAGGCAGCTCCCGCCCAGCCCAACACCAGCAGGTACACAAGCATGGCCATTCCCACGCCCAGGCAAAACCCGACCGACTGTTTGGCCTGGCCATTGATGCCGACATTCAGGCCGAGCAGATTCACAGGCCCAGGGGTGTACATGACGCCCAGGGCATAGGCGACGATTGCTAACATGGTGGAACCTCTAAGTTGGGTAGGGCTAACGCGCGATATCGCGCTGGTATTGGTGGGGCGTCATGCCATAGATGCGCTTGAAGCGGCGATTGAAGTGGCTAAGGTCGGCAAACCCAAACCGCAACGCCACCTCATTCAGCGGCGCTCCCTGATCCAGCGCCGCACGGGCCGCATTGATCCGGCAGTTAATTACATACTGGTGAGGCGTCATGCCGTAGTGCTGCCGAAACAGCCGCAAAAAATGGTACTTGGATAAATGTGCGGCCTGGCTGATGTCGTCCAGCGATATATCCGCTTCCAGATGGGCGTGGATATACGCCTTGGCAAGGTCCAGCAGGGCATCCGGGCGTTGCGTGACGCGGCTGGGTTGAACACGGCCGCCTAGCTGAACGGTTCGCTCAACTACCTGATAAAGCGCATTTTCCTGGTCAATGCAGCTACCAGCGTGGGTGCTCACCAAACGCGCCAGTTCCAGAATGGCGTGGCGCAGAGGCGCATCCTGAATCAGCGTTTGATCGGACCGGAAACCGGCGGCGCTTTCGCGGCCAAGCACCTCTGCAAACAGCGGCCTCACCTGTTCCGGGTGGGCATACATCATCAGGTAATCGAGTGCTTGTGCGCCACCCGAATGCCCGTCGTGGACTTCCTCTGGATTGAACAGAATCACGTTGCCCGGCGGGCTGCGGTGAAATTGCCCGCCGCTGAAAAAGTCCTGACGCCCGGCCAGCGTGACGCCAAAGGCATACTCCTCATGGGCATGTGGGTCGTAACTGAAATCCTCAATGCCCGCCTTCAGCACCGTGAGCGTAGACACGTGATGACTTTTGAAGAACTCAAACCGGCTGGCGTTACTCATGCCGACTCCCCTCATGAAACCTGACTTGATGAAGTACAGACTTAGCTTATGCCGACAATGTCGCCGATGCTTGTACATAATTGCTCATCGACTGTGCGTTGATGGCCTATTGTTAGTGAACACCACCAAGGATTCGGTATGGGAAAGCTCTTTTCACTAATGATTGCGCTGGTGCTGGCCGGCTGCGCCGCCATCCAGCCGTATGATGAGCGTGACGTCCAGCGCGATGCTGGTCTGGCCATCCAAGAAGTTTACGAGGGGGCGCTGCCGACGCTGTCCGAGGACAAGCAGCGCCACTTTGCCCAGCGGCTCTACCGTCTGACGGGCGAGCAGCGCTGGCGGGCCCTCAATCGCGCCTACGGCGAGCGTCTAAAGGTGCGACTTGAGGAGGACATCGTCGGCCTGGCCGAGCCCGGGTACGCGGCCGCCCGCAGCAGGGCGATCGTTGCCGACTACTCGCAGAGCTCGGCCAAGCAGCGCGCCCGACGCGCCATGCTAGGTGAGTGGGGTGAGATTCCCTTCGCACGGGGGCTGCTGTTCCGCCTCGTCCAGGCCGAATACCACGGCCTGCTACCGACCATTGAAGACCACGAGCGGGCGCTGGACTACCAGGCAGAGGTCGAATGGGCCGCCTTCCTGACCGACCCTTCGGTGATCGGGATTTACGCTGCTCAAGTGGCCAACTATGCGTACTTCCTGCACCAGCTCGGCGTGATGGACCTGCGCCGGGAGGTGGAAGCGGCCTTCCGACGTCACTACCCGCCCGAGCGAGTCGCCGAGCTCGACGACGCCGAGTACCATAACTGGCTCTATGGCCTGACCCACTTCGTCATCGCTGACAGCCGCTACTACCAGCGGAAGGTAGACCCGGAAGCGCACGCTTGGGTGCTGGAAGCGCTGGCGCGGGAGGCGGATAACATCCTGGCCCGGGCCACGGCCGACATCCAAGCCGAGGTGGCGTTGGTCTTCCTGCTGGCCGGCCGCGAGGACCACCCACTGGTGGGCCAGGTGCGCGAGGCGCTGGTGGCGGCGATAGACCCGGCCAGCGGCATCATCCCCTCGCCCTCGGGGGGAGTCGGGCTGGCGGGTGGTGAACACCGCAACGTTCTGGCGATCATGGTGTTACGCTGGCCGGGCCGCCTGCATCCCGGCCCTGACCTCTCGGATGAGGTGGGTGGGCGCTGAAGAAGCCATGACGCCCGGCGAGTTTGACGTCAATGACACACGCTTAAGGATTTTGCATGAGAAAGCTCTTTTCACTGATTGTACTGTTAGCGCTGGGCTATGCCGGGCTCTATGTCTATTACGGCGTGACCGTGAAGCAGGAAGCGCAACAACAGCTGGATGACCGGGGGCTTTCCTCCATCAGCGTGGATAACGTCGAGTATGGCCTGCTGGCACCCATCAGCACCTCCGCGAACATCACCATGACCGTCGCGTATCGCGGCGCCGAGGCCGCGCTGGATTTAGCCGTGCAAGGCCACCCGGTATTTTCAGACGAAGTAAGCGTCGAGTTCGATGGCCTCCAGGCGCTGCGCCTGGGCATCGGCTTTGGGCAGGGTGAGGATTAAAACGGACGATGACCAGGTGAGGCGCATCCATGCACCACCGTACGTTGACCACAACGACTATATATTTGGCGCCAACTATCAACGAGTTGGGCAGGGAGCTTCACCAGCAGCCTGCCTAGCCGGTTTCTTGGATGGCTTGCACTGGTGAGCTTTCACTATGGCAGACCATGGCGAAACCTGCCTGGATTGAGCGGCAATTTAACCAAGCTGAGCCTCAATCGCCGCCTTGTCGATCACCGACCAGACCTCACGAATCTTTTGGTCGTGGAAGAGGTAAAACACATTCTCGCAAAACGTCACTTTTCGGCCATTCACCGGTAGGCCCATGAAGTTACCTTTAGGCGTGACATCGAATCGCAGCCTGCTCGCAATATGCGGCGGATCAGCGACCAACAGCTGAATGTTGAAGTAAAGGTCAGGTATCTGCTCGTAATCGGCTTCCAGCATAGCGCGATAGCCATCAAGCCCGAGAGGTTTGCCGTTGTGATGAACATCTTCATGCACGAACTGGCCAAGGTTCGTCCAGTCCTGTTTATTGAGGCAGGTGATGTAATCACGATAGGTCGCTTCAAGATCAACATTGCTCATCCTTCCATCTCCTCTTCTAGGCCAGACTGACGAGCTTGTTATAGCATATCTGGTAAGTGCAACTACGTTGTGCAGCACGCTGTATCCATCACCAATAGGCCTTCGATAAAACCGGCTTTTTGCTGGGGCTGTCCATGGCGATTAATCAACAGGTAATTGTATCGGTGCTGCACTGCTGGGATTATTAATGACCATCCAACGGCAAGGAGACGTGAATGAAAGCCATCGTGTTTGACGTATTTGGCACTATTGTCGATTGGCGCTCCAGCTTGATTAAACAGTTCAAGGCGTTAGAGCAGGAATTGGGAATTGAGCTACCCAGTGAAGCGCTGACAGATCAATGGCGTCAGCATTATGCGCCTTCGATGGATCGGGTGCGTAAAGGCGAAATTCCGTGGGCGGGGTTGGATGATCTGCATCGGGAAAGCCTGTTTAAACTCCTCAATCAACATGGGGTGATGCTAGACGAGGCGACCATTGATCGCGTCAATCACTTTTGGCACCAGTTAGACCCATGGCCGGATGTTCAGCGTGGCCTTCAAAAATTGAAAGAGCACACCATTATCGCCACCCTGACCAACGGCAATTTGTCGTTAATGGTGGACGTTGCCCGTTATGCCAAACTGCCATGGGACATGGTGTTTTGCGCCGAGCTATTCCAGCACTATAAACCTGACCCAGAGGTCTATTTAGGGGCTTGCCGCCTGCTTCGCCTGCCGCCAGAAGAGGTGATGCTATGCGCAGCGCACAATTACGATCTGGGGGCTGCCCGTGCATTGGGAATGAAAACGGCGTTTATACCTCGTCGCACAGAATATGGCCCGCAACAGCGCAAGGATTTAGAAGCAGAGCAAGCATGGGATTTTGTAGCTGAAGACCTCGTCGCGTTGAGTGAGCAGCTGAAAGGACACTAGTCATTGGGTGTGTCCAAGAAGAGGCCCCTTCCCCGACGTTTAACCAAAACGTAGCCAACAAGATGGAACAGTCATGCACCCGTTAGCCGCCCAATGGAGAGTAAGGCTACTCAAAGATAGGCATATCCCGTTTCATCCTAACCTACAACCAGTGAGATCTCTTTAATGCACTACCGCCCCATGACCATCGGCGACTATGACGCCACCATCGCGCTATGGAGCGAAAGTGAGGGCGTGCGGCTGCGCGATGCGGATTCCCGAGCGGGCATTGAGAAGTACCTGCTGCGCAATCCCGGTCTGAGCTTTGTGGCAGAAGAAGAAGGGCAACTGGTGGGGACGATCATGGCGGGCCACGACGGCAAGCGCGGCTATGTGCAGCACTTATCGGTGGCGGATTCCCACCGCCGCAAAGGCATCGCGACAGAGCTGGTAAGCCGTTGCCTGGAAGCGCTCAAAAACGAAGGCATTCTGAAATCGCACCTGATGATCCTCCCCGAGAACGAAGCGGCCAAACAATTCTGGGCCAGCCAGGGTTGGGCATGCCGTTCAGATATTCAGCTGTATTCGTTTGTGAATGGGGATAACCCGAACGTCTAGCCATTATTCCATCCTGATGATCCAGATCATTCCCGCGTCTAAAGTGTATGGGGCGAGCATGGGATTCAACGAACGTTGCTGCTAGGCTAATTTAACTAGAGTTAAAAAGCCGCAGGGAACAACCTAATGCCACAGGCACCACGCATTTCGATCCACCCCGTTAGCCAACGCGTGCAGGTGCATGTTGATGGCGAGCTGCTTGCCGACTCCACTCAGGCCCTTGAACTCTGCGAAACCGGCTACCCGCCACGGCGTTACATTCCACGCGAAGACGTGAGGATGGATTTGCTTACCCCCTCAGAAACGACCACCCATTGCCCGTTCAAAGGCGACACGGTGTATTTCTCGCTGGGCGAAAACCAAGATATTGCCTGGAGCTACGAGCAGCCGATTGAAGGGATGGAAACGATAGCGGGTAGGTTGGCGTTTGGTGGGGGGAGAGAACGAATGATGTCTCTCGACTCGTAGTGGCTATGTCGGAAAATCTAGCGAGCATGTTCATTGGGGATATGTAGCCGGACGATTATTTTTAAATCGTAAGAAGAAGGCGTCGCATGAGTTACCGAAATAAAATTCTATGTTTATGTAGGTCTTGACTAATTAGTTTTTGAATAGCTGATAATGTATTAAAGCGTCTTTTTTAAATTAATTTAGAAAGCAAATAAGGGTGTTTAATATGCCGATAGAAATCGATACGCTTGCTTCTAGGGTTGAGCCTGAAAAAAGCATACTTTTTTTCGGTGCAGGAGCTTCCATACCTTCCAACGCTCCCTCGGTTAACAAATTAATCAGCGCTTTGTCCGAGAAGTTTGGTATCGATAGCTCTGATTATGAACTATCTGAAATTACAGAGTTCATATGCGAATATAATGATCGGCGTGACCTGATACGTTTTCTTCGAGAAGTGTTTAAGAATGTAAGGCCTAGCGGAGGAATGTTAAATCTTCCCTTGTATAACTGGAGATCGATATACACTACAAATTATGACAACATTGTTGAGGAGTCATATCGGAGAAAAGGAAAAGATTTAAAAGTATACACTTCAAATTTTGATTTTGACGCCACAGCTGCACCTTCCTCTCAAAAATTATTTAAAGTGCATGGCACTTTAGAAAAAGACAAGTCCTTTGGTGACGCGTCTAAGATTGTGATAACGGAAAGTGACTATCAGGACACTGAAGAATACAGGGAATACATCTACGATAGACTTAAAACAGATATTTCTGATTCAAGCTTAATAATAATTGGCTATTCTCTTAGTGATCCAGCTATTAAAGAAATAGTAGAGCGTGCTTTAAAGTTAAAAAAGGAAAGTGTCTCAACTTGCAAGATATACCTCTTTATGTTCAAAGAAGACAATAATAGGGCAAGGATGCTCGAGTCTAAGGGAGTGTCTGTTTGCTTTGGAGGTATCGATAGCTTCTTTAATAGTCTGAGCAGACATGCCCCTGACACCGATGTTGTGTATAGTACTGATAGTTCTACAATTGAAAAACATCCGGATCTTGTGCCAGTTACTTTTGTAGTAGAAGACTTAATAAACAGCGATTCTAATGTGAGTGCAATGTACAATGGATCACCTGCTACATATGCTGATATATCAAGTCAAATGACTTTTGATAGGACGATTGTAGACCTTCTGGGAGCAAAAGTCAGTGGTGATGGACCCATTTTTTATACTATATTAGGAGCTAGTGGTGTCGGTAAAACTACTGCTGCTCGTCAATTTTTAAAATCTTTATATGATAGAGGGTTTGACTGTTTTGAGCATAATTCAGACTATGACTTCAATCCGGACGCGTGGTTGGATTATGCAAAAAGCAATGATAATGAAAGAAAAATAGTAGTTTTCGTTGATGACGCTCATTCTTATTTGAATAAAATTAATATTATAGCCGACCGGATCGCCGTAGAAGGAGTTAAAAATCTATATTTAGTATTAACTTCTGTAACAAATCAGTGGTTGCCTAGAGTGAAAAACCCCTCAATTTTCCGGCTCGGCATTGAGAAAAGGCTTGAACGTCTTGATAGAAAAGAAATCGAAAGCCTTATCTCATTGGTAGAAACTAATGCTGAGTTGAATCGATTGGCGGAAGAGTCTTTTAGTGGATTTTCAAGATACGAGCGGCGTCGGCGTCTTGTTGATAGATGCGATTCGGATATGTTTGTTTGCTTGAAAAACATATTTGCGTCAGAAAAGTTTGATGACATAATACTGAGAGAATATTCTGAGCTCGACGATAATTCTCAAGAGATATACAGACTTGTTGCTGCTATGGAAAATGCGGGAGTTCGTGTGCATCGCCAGTTGGTAATAAGAATGCTAACTGTTGACCCCTCAATGATTCCAGTTGTCCTTGCGAAACTTACTGACATTATAACAGAGTACACAGTAAGTGAAAGGGAAGGAATATATGGCTGGAAAGGTAGGCATAGTATTATCGTAGGAATAATAGCTAAATATAAATTTGATGATAAAGAAGAGCTTTATAGACTTTTTGAGTCTGTTATAGATTCTATATCTCCTACATACGAGATCGAAATAAGAACTATAAGGGAGTTGTGCAGTGTGGATGGTGGTATCCAAAGCATACCTGATAAAGGTAAAAGGAATCATATTCTGCGAAGAATGATGTCGGTTGCTCCTGGTGAAAGACTACCTCGCCATCGTTTGATAAGAAATCTGATAGAGATGGGCGAGTTTGATAAGGCTGAAACTGAGATTAGGATATTTGAGAAAGACTTCCGTAGGGATCCTTCAGTGGAGAGATATAAGGTAAAGTTGATGGTCGAAAGGGCCCAGAAGACTCACGGGCTTATGCTTGAAGACAGGAGAGTAATACTCCAACATGCGTCCGAGCTAGCTGAAACGTTGGTTGAGCGTTACAGCGACAATAAGTATGTGTTGTCTTCTTTTTGTGATGTTGGAATAGCAATGTGTGAATTGTTTGGTAGCTTTGAGGTGATAGATCGCTCCCTTGAAAAATTAAAAAAAGCTGAGGCGATGATTGGCGACCCTGATATAAGTCGTTATGTAATAAAGTATGAAAGGAAGCTCGCATCATTGCTTGATTTAAATGCGTAAGATGCGCATTTAGTTCCGAAGATATAGTGAAGCATGAGCACCGTTTAGGGCCTGATCTAAAATACATGATATGTATTAGCCTCTCGCTATAGGCAGACCAGTTATACGACCGCTTTACATTTCAACTGTTCCTTCATTCTAAAGTAACGCATGCTAAGCGGCTTTTTAAAATAAGATAAATCTAAATTACTGCTTCAGGCTGACAACCTACGCCGTCACCACTAGCCCCGTTAATCTCGGCTTTGATTAGAACCTTCCATTCACTCTCAACGGGTGACGTCGTGTGGTCATTCGCTTCCTAGACTACGGCCGTTACACGCCGTTGACCTGCCGGAAGTCTGTTTCCTATGGACGCATGACTTGGTTTGCCTGAGAGCGAGCGGGAAAAGGCAACCTTTTGCGCAGCACTGTTGCGTTTTCGGCATAATAGAGGCAAGGAGATTAATTTCCAACTACAATTAGTTACATAACATTGAGGCCGCCGGATGCGCTATGCCCAAGGACACATAGCGCATCCGCCGTCCCTCTGTCAGCGGTAATGAGCACTATTCAAGGGTGCGCATCACCATGGGGAACGCAATGACAAAACAAAAACTGATCCTGCTCTTTGATGGGACCTGGAACGACCCTGAAGACCAGACGAATGTTTATCGTATTACGCGGCTTATCCATGATTATGATGGTGGTGTTAAACAACGGTTCTATTACGACCCCGGTGTGGGTACCTCCAGGTTTCAGCGCATTAGCGGCGGTGCCTTCGGTGTCGGGCTGAGCCAACATTTACGGAAAGGCTATGACTGGCTTGCCAGGCGCTATAAAGAGGGCGATGAGATATGGATATTCGGGTTCAGCCGTGGTGCCTACACGGCCAGAAGCCTGGTGGGGCTGATACGAAAATGCGGGTTAATGCATGTGGTCACGCCAGGGTTGCTGGATAAGGCCGAAAGCATTTATCGGGACAAGGAACTGCACCCAGACGCTGACGTTTGCACGGATTTCAAGAAAAGCTTCAGCCGCCAGCCGAGGATTCATTTCATGGGCATATGGGATACCGTTGGCGCGCTGGGCGTGCCCGGCACCACCCTGTTTAAAAGCAAATACGATTGGCACGATACGGAGCTTTCCAGCATCGTCGATCATGCCTATCAAGCGATAGCGCTGGACGAGCACAGAGCGACCTACAACGTCTCGCTCTGGACCAGCAAGGATGGCAAGCAAAAAGCTGGAAACCACGACGTAGAACAGCGCTGGTTCATCGGCGCCCACGCCAATGTAGGCGGCGGGTACGGCCCTAACGACACCCTGGCCGATATTTCGCTGAAGTGGATGTTAGGCAAGGCGGAAAAGGCAGGCCTGAAAGTGGCTCAATACGAGGTGCTTGAGGATGCCTGGAAGACAGCGCCAAGAGATTCTTTCAGCGAGTTTCTGAGGGGGATGTACGCCAAGTTCAAACGCCTTGGGAAGGCAGAAGACTGCCGATTCTACCGGAAATATTCACAAGGCATGCAGGGAAAACCGGCGGTCAATATTTCAATCGATGACAGTGTCTGGATGCGCTGGGGCGATACAAGCTGTGAATACCGACCACGCACCTTGACCGATGCCCAGCTGTCCCCTCCGGAGCAATAGGCAGGGCAGGCAACCTTGATTGGCGTGGCACCATTCGCCAAGGCCGCCAGGGCGCAGTATAATAGCCCGCTAATCAAACCACAGAAGCCATTACTATGTCGTGCCCGCCTTGCCCCCGTTGTCAGTCTGAATTTGTGTACCAGGACCAAAGCCTGTTCATCTGCCCCGAGTGCGCCCATGAATGGAACCCCGCCGAGGCCGCCGCTGAAGACGCGGTCACCGTCAAGGATGCCAACGGCACCCTGCTGGCAGAAGGCGACAAGGTCACGCTAATAAAAGACCTCAAAGTGAAAAGCAGCTCTCTCGTGCTCAAGATTGGCACAAAAGCCGTGATCAAACGGCTCAAGGAAGGCAAGGACCACCAACTGGACTGCAAAGTCGACGGCGCTGGCGACATGATGGTCACCGCCCAGTTTGTGAAGAAGGCCTGATTCCTCCCACCAATCCATCCGTCACCGACTAAAAGCTAAGCTGCAAGGGTGTGTTTAACATAAGTTAACTGCTAAGCTAATTTTACTAGAGCGAAAATCGCCGCAGGGAACAACTTAATGTCACATGCCCCTTGCATCGAGCTACACCCCGTTAACCAGCGCGTGCAGGTGCATGTTGATGGCAAGCTGCTTGCCGACTCCAATCAAGCCCTCGAACTCTGCGAAAACGGCTACCCGCCACGCCACTACTTCCCACGTGAAGACGTGCGCATGGATTTGCTGACCACCTCAGAAACGACCACTCATTGCCCGTTTAAAGGCGACACGGTGTATTTGTCGCTAGACGATCAACAAAACATTGCCTGGAGCTACGAGCAGCCGATTGAAGGGATGGAAGCGATAGCGGGTAGGGTGGCGTTTGGTGGGGCAGAGAACGAATGAGGTGTCTAGACCCTGAGCGGACGTGCCTGGAAATGCCGCAGGCGCGCGAATTTTGGCTATACAGCCAAATGGAAATTCATAGCCCAAAGAATCATAGGCTTGGGAGAATCTGGCAGGTTGCATTTGGCGGAAAAAAGTGCCAGCACGTTCATTCAATCATAGAACGCACCGTCTAATACGCTGTTAGGCCCTTGAAATACTATGAGCCGTCCAAGTTCAAAAAAAAGAAAGCGGAAATCTAATCGGAAGGGTAAATCCGCTTCGAAAACGAAAAATGTTGTGGGCCTCAGTTCGCTTCATATCGATAATGAGAACAAACGAGTCGTTGTGTTCACGGAGGATATGCTTCTTAACCAGTTGCGACGTGATGGCCCGAAGATTGAAAAATCATTTGATAGATTATGTCAGGGGGAGTTAGTCCAGCTCAGCTCTTTAGTCAGCCGAACTGCAGGTTTGCTGTATTCTGGGCTCGCTATAGCCCAACAGAACAATGATGAAATTCGTGAAGCGTGTGCGATGCTTCTAATCAATGCGTCAAATTCCTTTGGCTCGGCTGTTGCTGTCCTTCGGATGGGATATGTGCTCCAACCCGGTATCATTCTTCGGTCTTTGCTGGAAGCGCTATCAACATCACTTCATTTACTTCAAAAACCCGAAGACCTAACGGCCTACGAAGAGCATAAACTGTCGTCTACAAAGACCATTGCTGCGGCCAAGAGAGCGCTGCCACCATTTGGCCAGCTTTATGGGCATTTTAGTGACAATTTTGTACACATCGGGCGTTTCCACAAAACAATAAACCCAGTTCGGGAATACGCAAAGGGCAACGAGGCTTTGGAGCTCAATCTAAGTTCCCTCCGAATCGCAGCATGGTTGCTGTATGTGACAACTGAACTGGCTTTTAACGAGTTGGTAAAGGAGCCAAGCTATTGGCAGCGTGTGGAGCAAGGCTATATGTACAATCCATCTGAGGCAGAAAAAGAGTGGATGACGGAATTCTTCGAGTTAGATTTGGCCTAACAAGGCCAGTCACGGCGACGCCTACTCCATTGCGGCTTCGCCTCCATTTCGTAGCCGCGCGTGCTGAGCGGCGTTAGGCCTACAAGGGAGAAACTATGAGAGATGATTTTACTGCTGATTGGGCATTCGGGATCAAGGGGGCCATTGAGAATATTGTTCGTAACAATTTTCCTCAAGACCTTCGTTCATGGCCATTGCTTCAAGCTTTTAATTTTGAGGCATACTCTCTGCCAAACAATTACATGGCAGTGATACTAAAAGATAAATTATCGGGCATACCAGCAGGTCCTGGAGTCGCTACTGAGTTTCAATATAGTGACCATCCAACATTGCCTCCTAAGCTAGAAGAGATTGAGTTATGGCAGTTTTATCTAAGAAATAAATTTTCTTTAAATCCCGAAGATGCGTGTGTATTAATACCTGTGCATGACTCAGGAAAAAATAGCGCACCAGAAGACTACAAGCTATTTTCTGCTGAAGAGAAAATGTTTTGGGATCATCAAATTAAATTTGTAGTTTCAAGTTACAAAGCACACTTGCAAACAACAATGAGCACAAAGCCTGAGCAGCCAGTAAACATCACATACAACGTGACCGGTAGTAATTCCCGAGTCAATATAAACTCTAGTGACTCATCCACAAATACCGTCACATCAGAAAAAGTTAACATATTCACTCAACTTCGTGATGCACTCAATCAAGTAGGCGATGAAGAGCAAAGGCAAACCATTTCAACAAAAATAGATGATATGGAGTCATCTCATGGTACAAGTGGTTTCCTTAGTGATTATCAGGGCTTTATGGTGTCAGCAGCTAACCATATGACCGTGTTCGCACCGTTACTTCCAGCTTTAGCGGGGTTATTGGCCTAACAAACGCATTCACGCGGATAAAATAAAGCTGCGCCGCTTCGCTTTGCACCTTTATTTTTCCGGTGATGCGAGGCATTAAATTACCTCCAACCCACTAACCCTCATAACCTCGCTAGTCACCGCCTCATTCAACACCCCACGCTTGGCTTCGATCAGCGTGAGCCAATTGCGGGCGCGGGTGATGCCGGTGTAGACCAGCTCGCGGGTGAGGATGGGGTTGATGGTGGGCGGTAGCAGCAGGGCGGTGTGTTTGAACTCCGAGCCCTGGGATTTGTGTACCGTCATCGCGAACACGGTTTCCACCGCGTGGAGGCGAGAGGGCAGCACCCAGCGGATGGGTTTTTCTGTATCGCTGGTCGGAAAGGCGACTCTAAGTAGCGATTTGCCGGGCGTGCGCGGGTCGGGCACCGCTAGCGTAATGCCGATATCGCCGTTCATCAGTTTCAGGCCGTAGTCGTTTTGGGTGACGAGCACCGGGCGGCCTTCATACCAGCCTTTTTCCAGCGTGAAATCACTGCCGTGCAGCAGCTTTTCGCTGCGCAACGTTTTGGCGATGCGCAGGTTCAGGCCTTCTACCCCCCACGGGCCTTTGCGCAGTGCGCAGAGCAGTTGGAAGTGGCTGTAGGCGCTGAGTACCGCGCTTGCCCAGTCGTTGTAGGCGTCTGCATTTTCCTCGAACGATGCCCCGCGTGGGCGCTGGGCATTAAGTACGTTCAGGTAGTGGCGGTAGCCGGTGGGCGGGGCGATGGGGGTGCCGTTGTGGTCGGTGCGGCCTTCGCCACCGTTGATGAATTTATCGGGGCTGCCGTGAATGACCAGCTTATCCAGCGCGGCGTCGTCGGTCAGCGTCAGGTGGTGCAGGTCCGGGTAGCCATTGCGCAGTACCTTGTTCACCACCTGGTGTTTTTCCTGGTCGCTCTGGGCGTGGCTTGGCTGGTTGATCGCCTGGGCCAGCTGGCCGATGCCGCTGTGCTCGTTAAAGCGGTGGCTGACCCGCAGCATAGTAATGGCCTGGTCGAGTGGCTGGCCCTGGGCGTCGATGTAGTCCGGCGGCAGTGGCTGGCCGGTGGCGTGTGCAAGCCAAGCGGCGGTCTCTGGCGTGTAGTGGGCGGCTTCGGCGCGGCGGCACAGGTCGCCCAGTACGGCACCGGCTTCCACCGAGGCGAGCTGGTCTTTATCCCCCAGCAGTACCAACTGCGCCTGGGCGGGCAGGGCGCGCAGCACGGCGGTCATCATTTCGATATCCACCATCGAGGCTTCGTCGATCACCAGCACGTCCAGCGCCAGGGGGTTGGCGGCGTTGTGGCGGAAGTGGCGGGTATCGGGGCGTGCGCCTAATAAGCGGTGAAGTGTAGTGACTTCGGTTGGAATCGAGGTTTTTAAGGTCTCTGTGCCGCAATCATCGCTCAATGAATTGGGCTCCAACAAGGTAGCTAGTGACTCAAATGGCAAGAGGCTTACCTGCCCGGCGATGGATTCATTCAGTCGGGCGGCGGCTTTGCCGGTGGGGGCGGCGAGGCAGATGCGCAGTGGTTGGGCATTGGGTTCCGCCAGTTGTAGGGTTTGCAGCAGGGCGAGTAGGCGCACCACGGTGGTGGTTTTGCCGGTGCCGGGGCCGCCGGTGATGATGCCGAAGCGGTTGCGGGCGGCGAGGGCGCAGGCGGTTTTTTGCCAGTCGAGGGTATTAGTGGGTTTGAATAGGATGTTTAGGGCTTGGGGGAGTATTCCGGGGTGACTATCGTCACCCATCGCCGACGTGTCGGACCACCGATAAGTCTGGCTCCTACAAGTACCAGCGGGCTCCGTGCCTGAATCAATCGCCGACGTGTCGGACCACCAATGACTCGGGCTCCTACAAATACCTTTACCTTCTTCGCCGGTGAGACGGTGGGCGATTTCCTGGTGCAGGGTTTGTTCGTATTGCCAGTAGCGGCGTAGGTAGAGCTTGGTGGTGGTGCCGTTGTGGCTGACGACCAGCGGGGTATTGCCGGGGCCGTTGCTGGCAAGCATGGGGTGGTGCAGGGCGGCTTGCCAGTCGGCGAGCGTTAGCGTGGCGAGCACCTGGCTGGGCAGCGGCGGCGGGTCGTTTAGATCGTCGCCTTCCGGCGGTAGCGAGAGCGCAAAGTCCGGCGCGCTGAGCGTGGCGTTTAGGTCCAGGCAGACATGGCCGCGGCCTAGCTGGTGGCTGGCAAGCGCCGCGCCGAGTAGCAGTAGCGGCGGGGCGTCCGGTGCTTCCATGGCGAGAAAACGAACCAGGGCGCGGTCCAGATCCCGCAGCCAGCCACGCGCCACCCAGTGTTCGCACAGTGCCAGCAGTTCGGTCGTATCGCTGAGCGCATGGTGAGCGCTTACTTGCGCGGTATCCGCCGTGGGCGTTGTCTCTCTCATCGCTTTTGGCTCGCTCGTTTCGGCGGCGGTGTCGTCGAACAGGTCAAACGTTTGGCTGTCGCCTTCGTGGCCGTTTGTGCGTTTGCGGCTCATAGCGTGGCCTCTTGCGACGTGGTGGAAACCGGTTCACCGGCAAACAGGGCATCCAGGGCTTCGATCAGTTTAACCGGGGCGGGCTCGGCAAAGACGCCGCGTCCCGGGCTGCGGCTGCCGCGCAGAAACACCGTCATCGAGCCGCCCAGGTGCTGGTGCGGGTCGTAGTCGGGCAGGCGCGCTTTTAAAAGCCGGTGCATGGCCAGCAGGTAAAGCGCGGCCTGCAGGTCGTAGCGTTTGGTCAGCAGCGCCTGGCGCAGGGCCTCGGGTTCATAGGCGCTGTCATCCGGCCCCAAATAGTTGGATTTCCAGTCCAGCACATAGAAGCGCCCCTGGTGCTCGAAGGCCAGATCGATAAAGCCTTTCAGCATGCCGTTTAGGGTGTCGGCATCCAGCGCGGGCCGTTCAATCCCAGGCAGTAAGTGCTTGCTAACCAGGGCGTCGATGGCCTGGGTATTGACCTGTTTGGCGGCGAACCAGAACTCCAGCTCGACCTGATAGCTGCCGAGCTCGGTGAGCGCCACGCTGTCGCTCTGGTTCAGCGGCAAGGGCGTGGTCAAAAGCGCCGTTAGCCAACCGGCCAGTGGTTCCTGCCATGCCTGCCAGCCGCGCAGCTGCACCCGCCGCCAGAGCATGTCGTCAAGGGCAGCGCTGTCGGTCGCGGCGGTGGCAAAGCCTTCCCTGCCTGCCCATTCCAGAAGCCCGTGCAGGAAGGTGCCGGGGCCGGGGCCACGCGGAAACTTGTGCAGGTGAAAGGCGTCCGGCTCGGAGAGATCCTGGGGTTCATCCAGTACCTCGAACGCCGTGGCTTCCTGGGCGGTGGTGGGTTCCAGGGGCGTGAGCACGGGGGCGGTGAGCGTACCGGAAAGGCGCAGCGCCGAGTAGCTGGCAATCCACCAATGTTCCTTGGCGGGGCATTTGGGCGTGCGGGCATGCCCCAGGGTGGTGGTTTGCTGGGGCGGCGCAAGGCGCAGCGCCGTGGGCTCGGGGGGCGCATCAACGCGAATGTCGCTGCCTTCAACCAATTCCGCCAGCTTGGTGGCGAGTGCCTCCGGGTTGAGGGGCTTGCCGCCGTTGATCAGGTGGCCGATGGCGCTGTTTTCCAGCCCCTTGAGCGGCGCCAGCCCCAGCCAGGTGGCGTGGCGGGCGCGGGTGAGCGCTACGTAGAGCTTGCGCAGGTCTTCGCCCAGGCGCTCGCGGTCGGCGGTGGCCAGGGTGTCTTCATCGGCGCTCAGGCTGAGTTGCAGGTTGCCGTGGGCGTCGTGCCAGCGCAGCGGCAGGTCCTTGTCGCTGACCGGGCGGTGGTTGGCGATAAACGGCAGAAACACCAGCGGGTACTCGAGCCCCTTGGACTTGTGGATGGTGACCACTTTGACCAGGTCGGCGTCGCTTTCCAGGCGCAGCTTGTGGCTGTCGCCGTGGCTTTCCGGGTCGGCGATGGCGTCGTAAAGAAAGCGAATCAGCGCGTGCTCGCCGTCCAGTTCAGCGCTTGCCTGCTGGAGCAGTTCGCCCAGGTGCAGCAGGTCGGTTAGCAAGCGCTCACCGTCTTCGAACGTCGCCAGCAAGCGGGCGGGAATGTCGAAGTCCACCATCATGCGGCGGACCAGCGGCAGCACGCCCTGGCGTTGCCATAGGCGGTGGTAGTGGCTGAACTGCTCGACCCGCGCTTCCCAGGCCAGCTCGCTTTGTTGTAGGTGGTCCAGGTCGGCCAGGGTGAGACCCAGCGCCGGCGTGGCCAGGGCGGCGCGCAGATGGGCTTCGGCCTGGCGGGAGCTGGCCAGCGGCTCGGCGCAGGCGCGCAGCCAGCGTTCTACCTGCCCGGCCATGGGCGAGCTGAATACCTTGTCGTGGTCGGAGAGGTAAACGCTTTTGACCCCACGGCTGGCCAGCGCCAGACGAATGGCGCGGGCTTCCTGCAGTCCGTTGACCAGTACCGCCATGTCGGAAGGCTTGAGCGGTGTGAGTTGGTCGTCTTTCTGGAAGCCGCTTTCTGCCTGTTGCCCGGCGCTGAGCAGCTCAGCCATGTGTGAGGCGCAGCGCTCGGCCATCTCGGTCTGGTAGGCGGTTTTGGAAAGCGCCTCATCGCTTGGCAGCGCCCAGAGCGTCATGGCGGGCAGCGGTTGGCCCTGGTGGATCAGCTGTTCGTCGCGGCCTTTGGCGGTCACGGGCTGGAAGGGCAGCGGGTTGTCGCCGCCTTCTTCGCGGAACAGAAACGCCCCGGCGGGTTGCCGGTCGGCGTACATAAAGCAGTGGTTGACGGCGTCGACCATGGGGCGGCTGGAACGGAAGTTGGTGCCCAGGGTGACGTGGCGGCCTGCGGTGTCTTGCCGGGCCTGCAGGTAGGTGAAGATATCCGCGCCGCGAAAGGCATAGATGGCCTGCTTGGGGTCGCCGATCAGCAGGATGGCGGCGTCGCGGCGGGGCTTGGCGACCTCGAATACCGCGTTGAAGATGCGGTACTGGATGGGGTCGGTGTCCTGAAATTCGTCGATCAGCGCGACGGGGAACTGGCGCAGGATCTGCGCGGCCAGGGCTTCACGGTTGGGGCCTTGCAGGGCGCGGTCCAGGTGGCTGAGCAGGTCGTTGGGGCCCATTTCGGCGCGGCGTTCCTGCTCGCGTTCCAGGCGCACCTTGCACCATTGCACGGCGTGAATCAGCAGGTCGTTGCGCGGTTCGGGCAGGGCCTTGAGTGCTTCGGGCAGTTCGGCCAATGCTTCAAAGGCTTGTGGGCAGGGCGGCGCGCCGTCTTTCCATATCTCGGCCATGCCCTCCGGGGTGAGGCGTTTCCAGGCGGCGGGCGTCAGCGCGGGGCGTTCCAGGTCGCTTTCGCTCCATTCGCGCAGCGCGCCCAGCCAGTTGGCGCGGCTTTTGGCGTTGAAGCTTTGGCCTTTGAAGGCCTTGCGCTTGGCGGCGTCTTCAAGCTCCGGGCCGAGTTCGTCCAGCCAGGCGGGCCAGGGGGCTTTCAGGGTGCTGAGCGCTGCCTGGCGTTCGGCCTCGGCGGCGCTCAGGGTCTCCGCCGGGTCGGGGCGCTGGCTGCCGAGGGCCTCACTTTCGGCGAGCAGCCGGGCGACCTGGGCGTGCAGCTCGTCGGGGGATTTCCAGTAGCGGGTAATGTGGCCAAGTGCTTCGGCGTCCAGCGGGTAGTAGAAGGTGCGCCAGTAGTCGCGCACCACTTCCTGTTCCAGCTCGTGCTGGTCGTTTTCCAGGTCGAGGGAGAACAGGCTGCCGCTGTCGAAGGCGTGCTCGCGCAGCATGCGGTAGCACCAGCTGTGGATGGTGGAAACCGCGGCTTCGTCCATCCATTCGGCGGCCAGTTCCAGGCGGCGGGCGCAAGCGGGCCAGGTGGCTTCAGCGTATTGGTCGCGGAGCTGGAGGAGGAGCGGATCGTCCGAAGGCTCCGAAGCAGGCCACTCCGAGGGCGCTGTGAACCCATCCCTGGGCGCTACTTTTTCCATCCCTGGAAAAAGACCCTCTCCGTGACCTGCTTCCTTCGCGTCTGGTGCCTTACGAAAAACGCCAGCGGCTTCTACCAGCCGGTTGCGGATACGTTCGCGCAGCTCCTGGGTGGCGGCGTTGGTGAAGGTGACGACCAGGATTTCCGGCGGCGTCAGCGGTCGCACAAAGGCGTTGTCGTCTTCGCTGTGCTGGCCGCCCAGCACCAGGCGCACGTATAACAGCGCGATGGTGAAGGTCTTTCCGGTGCCCGCGCTGGCCTCGATCAGGCGGCTGCCGTGGAGGGGGAGGGTGAGCGCGTTGAGCGGCGTTACGCGGTTGGCATCCTGGTTCATTGGGCCGCTCCTTTCTTCTTGCTGTCTCCACTACGTTCTTGGTCTTTGCCAGCGGGGTTTTTGACCGCGTTGAACAGCGGGGCGTAGAGCGCCTCGGTCAGTACGGCGAAGCTGTGCGCCTGTTCGCGGTGGTCATTGAACAGTCGCTCGAAGCGGGGCCACTGGTGGGCGAGGTACGCGCTTTGGGCGACTTCGCCGGTCTGGAATCGGCCGCCGTCATAGGCGCCTTCGGCGGCGGCGTAGGCGTCGCTTTCCCGGCCCTTTTCTTCGGCGATCTCCGGCGTGCCTAGCTTGGTCAGCCAGGCAAACGCCGCCTGGGGCGCCAGCGGCAGCGGTGCCTCCAGGCCGTGTTGCCAGGCACTTAGCTGGATGAGTAGATGGGCACGGGCGGTGTCGGCGGCGATGGGGTCCAACGTGATGTTGCCTGCCTTGGAAAGCAGTTGGGTGGTCATCGGGCCGTTGAGGTTGCCTGCCAGGTGCGCGACCCAGGGGCGTAGCAGGTGGGTCCAGCGGTACTGGCCGCGCCCGCTGCCCTGGCTGATCAGGTTGCTGCTGAGCAGTAACAATCGGCAGCGCTCGCCGGCCTCGTTCTGGCGCAGTTCGTTCAGCCAGTCTTCCAGCACGATGCCGTTGCTACCCTCCAGGTGAATGGCTTCCGGGGCGCTTATTGCCACCGGCCACAGGGCCAGCGCGTCTTCGTAGGCGCTGAACAGGTCGTCCATGGGCTCGGCCAGGGACTCGCGCATGCGCTCGCCAAAGGCCCCCATGGCGAGCACGCCCTGGCGTTGGAAGCGTTCCAGCTGAGCGTCGAGGGCTTCCAGGCGCGGCTCGCCGTTGTCCACCGCGTGGCGCTGGGCGGCGATTAGTCGGTCCTGCAGCTGCCAGTTTTGCAGGCCGTCCAGCGCGAAGGGTTCGGCGTCCAGCTCGGCGATGGCTTCCTGCTCGAAGTAGACGCCCAGCCGGGTATTGAAGAAGCTGCGCACCGGTTCACGCAGAAAGCCGCCCAGCTGGCCGAGGGACAGGCTGGCGGGGGCGTTTTCCGGCGGGGGGAGCTTTTCGGGCTGAGGCCGTGGCGCTCTGGTGGCCTGATCTTCGCGCCATTCATGAACCCCACGCCACTCATGGATATAGGTGAATAGCTGCGCGGACTCGGTGCTGTCTTCGAAATAGCGGCGGCTGAACGGCTGCAGCGGGTGCTCGGTGGTCAGGGTATCCAGAAGCGGCGCGTCGTGTTCAAAGTGCCAACCGGCGGCCAGGTGGTCGCGCAGCTGGCCGACCAGCACCGAGGGCGGAAGCGTCGTGTTGTCGATCTGGCTGCGGCCGACCCAACTGACGTAGAGCTGGTCGCGGGCGGAGAGCAGCGCTTCGAGAAACAGGTAGCGGTCGTCTTCCCGGCGGGAACGGTCGCCGGGGCGGTAGTCGCTGCCCATCAGGTCGAAATCCAGCGGCGGCTGGGAGCGGGGGTATTCGCCGTCGTTCATGCCCAGCAGGCACACTCGCTTGAAGGGGATGGCGCGCATGGGCATTAGCGTGGCGAAGTTGACCGCCCCGGCCAGAAAGCGCTGGGAAAGGCTGTGTTCATCGATCTGCGCGAGCCAGTGTTCGCGCACCATGGAAAGCGGCAGCGGGTCTTCCAACTGGGCTTCACGGCTGCTTTCGAGGATTTGCTGCAGGCCGTTTTCCAGCTTGGTGAGCATCACGCTTTCCTGGGCGTCGTCGGTCAGGAAGAAGGTTTCCAGCAGGGTGCGCAGCCGCTCGACCCAGCTGGCGGCGTCGGTGGGCTGGCGGAAGGTCTCCCAGGTGGCTTCGAGCTTTTCCAGCAGGGTCGCCAGGGGCCCGGCAAGGCCCGCTTCCAGCCCGCCGATATCGTCGAACGGCTCGATGCCCTGCCAGGCATCGCCATCGCCCACGGTGTAACCCAGCAGCAGTCGGCGCAGGCCAAAGGCCCAGGTGTTCTGGCTGAGCCCGCCGGGCAGCTCCAGGGTCTGGCGCTGTTTGGCGTTGAGCCCCCAGCGAATCCCCGCGCCTTCCATCCAGCGTTCGAGCACCGGCAGGTCGCGCTCTTCCAGCCCGAAGCGCTGGCGCAAGGCGGGCACGTCGAGCAGGTCCAGCAGGTCGCTGACAGACAGGCGCAGCTCCGGCAGGCGCAGCAGCTTTTCCAGGGCAATCATCATCGGCAGGCGGTGGCGGCTAGCCTGGTCGGAAAGCGTGTAGGGAATGAAGCGTGGGTCGTCGCTTTGAAGCTGGCCGAATACCGCGTCGATGTGCGGCGCGTAGCGGTCGATATCCGGCACCATGACGATGATATCCCGCGGGCGCAGCTCGGGGTCGGCGCTGAACGCGGCCAGCAGCTGGTCGTGAAGAATCTCGACTTCCCGCTGGGGGCCGTGGGCGATATGAAACACCAGGGAGTCATCTGCCGGGTCGAGGGCGGGCCAGTGGGTTTGGGTTTCCGCCACCGGGCGCAGTTCGCGAATGTCGTCCTGCAGTTGGCTTAGCAGGCAGCCGCGTTCGCCGGAAAACGGCTCGAACATGTCGATTCGCAGCGCCTGCTGTTCGAACAGGGTCTGGTAGTGCCCCGTGTCGTCGTGCTCATCCAGCAAGCGCAGGTAGTCGCGGCCCTGTTTGCCCCAGGCGGCGAGCAGCGGCTGGGCGTGGAGGTGCAGGGCATCAATAGCGTCGCCGGTGCCCAGTACGTCCAGCGCTTCCGGCATGCCGGTCTTGCGCCGCTGGCGGTAGCGGCTGGCGCGCAGCAGGTCCTTGTGCTCAATGATATCCGCCCAGTAGTACTGGCAGGGGTTGTGCACGCAGAGCACCACCTGACAGCAGCGCGACAGCGCCGCTAGGGCTTCCAGCGTCTGCTGGGGCAGCGACGAGATGCCGAAAATGATCAGCCGCCGGGGCAGGCCCGGTGGGCAGGCCTGGCCCTCAAGCTGCTCGGTGGCCTTCAAAAAGCGCCGGTGGACCTGGGCACGGCTGCTGTCGAGGCCCGCATCGCCCTGGGTGGCGGCCACGTCGTCACGCAGAATGCGCCACAGGGCGGGCTGCCAGCGCTGGTGGTCTTCCAGCGGGCGGGTTTCGCCGCGGGCGGTAATCAGCACGTCCTCGCCGTTGGCCCAAGCGTCCAGCCAGTCGGCGCGGTAGACCTGGTACTGGTCGAAGAGGTCCGCCAGCCGCTCGGCCAACTGGTAGTGCTTGCGCTGGTCGCGGTCGACTTCCAGGAACTGCGCCAGCGGGGCGAAGACCTCCTGCCCGGCAAGGGTCGGCAGCAGGCGTAACAGCCGCCAGACCAGTCGCGATTTATCAAACGGCGAGGTTTCCGGTACGGCGTCTTCGTTGTTCGATACGTGAATCAGCACCTTGCGGTAGGCCTGCCACAAAAACCGCGCAGGCAGCATCACGTCCAGCGCCGCCGCAATCCCGGCACCGCCGTTGTCCGGGTCTTCCGCCAGCGCCAATTTCAGCCACTGCCCGATGCCGTTGCTCTGCACCAGGATGGTCTCGTTTTCCAGCGGCCCCAGCGGGTGCAAGTGCATCCATTCCACCGCCAACCCGCGCAAATCTTCCAGGCGATTGCCATGCACCACCATGAAACCTGGCGTTAGCGATGTTGGCGAAAGCAGCGAATTGGCGGGCATGCGCGAGGTTCCTTCACGGCGGTGGCGGTGGCTAAGGGTATGGTGCCATAAGTAGTTGGCCAACGCTCAGTGCGTTAGCATCTTGGTTTTTAAGTGCTATGATGAATATATGTTGTTTTTTGGCTGCATAAACGCAGCGGGAGGCTTGTCATGGCGACGGCAATAGAAGAATCACATAGCGAACCGATGGGCTATCAAGCACCAGACTCCTTTGCGCGCTTTCTTGCTGACTTGAAAGGCGTCGCTCGTGAAGAACGCCAACCGCTCATCAATCCTAAGCTGTTTGCCAGCGCACTGAGCATGGATATTCAAACGTTGGCCAGTCACGCGCATGTGCATCGCACAACCATCTCTAGAGCGCAGGGCGCAGAGAAGCTTCAACGCTTTCTTCGTGATGCACTTAGAGTATTGGGTGCGGCGGCTGATATTAATGGTGATTTCCACGATGCGTTGTTTTGGTTCCGAAATGAGCCTATCGGTGCCTTTGATTATAAAACGCCTGAGCAATTAGTGAGCGAAGGCCGCGCCGATGACCTTCTTCGGTATGTCAAAGCGTTACAAGCTGGCGTGGTGGGATGATTGTACTGCCTGCGCTAAAGACTCAGGCCTATCGTGTGCATGTGCCAAAGTGGGCATTTTCGCCCACTAGCGGTGCTGGAGCGAAAGAGCATGGTGGTCGATTAAACCGTCCGGGCGTGGCTGCATTATATTTGTCGCTTGATGATCAAACTGCGCTGGCCGAGTACAAGCAGCTGTCTGCCTTGATGCCGCCAGGCCTTATCGTTAGCTACACAATAAACGTTACTCAGCTTGTCGATTTTCGTAACGGTTATAGCATGCAATGGGATTCACTCTGGCAGGAACTTTATTGCGACTGGCGCAAGCTTTGGTTCGATGAACGTATCGAGCCACCTTGCTGGCTGTTAGGCGATATGGCGTTAGCACAAGGGGCGAAAGGCGTTCTGTTTCCTTCTTTGGCAAACCCGTCAGGTATGAACCTTGTGCTCTATACCGATAATCTGGCAGAAAGTGATTTATTAGAAGCCTACGATCCGCGCGGTGATCTGCCTCATGATGCTCGCTCCTGGCAATAAGGTCATAGGATAATGAACTTATGTCCTTTTTAGCCTTGCGCGAAAGTGATGGCATCGCCAAGCTATGCCGATACCGTGAACAATGCTGAGAGATATTTCCCCATGACTGAGCCTTCTAACAATTCCCGCCGTCATTCTTCCTCCGTGGTCGACGGCCCAGGCAAAGCCGCCAGCCGCGCGATGCTGCGCGCCGTGGGTTTTAACGACGACGATTTCAAAAATCCCCAGGTAGGCGTTGCGTCAACCTGGAGCATGGTGACGCCGTGCAACAGCCACATTGGCGAACTGGCTGAACATGCCCGCGACGGCGCCGACGCGGCGGGTGGCAAGGGCGTGATTTTTAACACCATCACCATTTCCGATGGCATCGCTAACGGTACCGAGGGCATGAAGTACTCGCTGGTGTCACGGGAAGTGATCGCCGACTCCATCGAGACCGTGGCGGGCTGCGAAGGCTTTGACGGCTTGGTGGCGATTGGCGGCTGCGATAAGAACATGCCCGGCTGCGTGATGGGCCTGGCGCGGCTGAACCGCCCCAGCGTGTTTGTTTACGGCGGCACCATTATGCCTGGCGAAGGGCATACCGATATCGTTTCAGTGTTTGAGGCCATGGGTGCGCACTCACGCGGCGATATCGACCTGATCGAACTCAAGAACATCGAGGAAACGGCGATTCCCGGCCCCGGTTCCTGCGGTGGCATGTACACCGCCAACACCATGGCCTCGGCCATTGAAGCGCTGGGCATGAGCCTGCCGGGTAGCTCGGCGCAAAACGCCATTTCCCGCGACAAGCGCGACGACTGCGAGGCGGCGGGCGAAGCCGTGCTGGCGCTTTTGGAAGGCGATATCAAACCGTCGGATATCATGACCCGCGAGGCGTTCGAAAACGCCGTGACCGTGGTGATTGCGCTGGGCGGATCGACCAACGCGGTACTGCACCTGATTGCCATGGCCCGCACCATTGGCGTCGAGCTGTCGCTCAAGGACTTCACCGAGATTGGTAAACGCGTGCCGGTGGTGGCTGATTTGCGCCCCAGCGGTCACTACATGATGAGCGAGCTGGTGGCGATTGGCGGCATTCAGCCGCTAATGAAGATTCTGTTGGACGCAGGCCTGCTGCACGGCGACTGCCTGACCGTCACGGGCAAGACGCTGGCGGAAAACCTCGCCGACGTTGAGCCGTACCCGATGGACCAGAAAATTATCGCGCCGCTGGGTAACCCCATTAAGGCCGAGAGCCATCTGCGTATTCTGCATGGCAACCTGGCGCCGGAAGGTGCGGTGGCCAAGATTACCGGCAAGGAAGGCACGCAGTTCAGTGGCTCGGCGCGGGTATTTGGCTCTGAAGAAGAAGCCCAGGCGCGCATCAACGACGGCACCGTCGTGGCCGGGGACGTGGTGGTGATTCGCTACGAAGGCCCCAAAGGCGGCCCGGGCATGCGTGAAATGCTCACGCCGACCTCGGCCATCATGGGCCGTGGCCTGGGCAGCGAAGTGGCACTGATTACCGACGGGCGTTTCTCCGGCGGCAGCCACGGCTTTGTGGTGGGGCATGTGTCGCCCGAAGCCTTCGAGGGTGGTCCCCTGGCGCTGGTCGAAGACGGCGATACCATCACCATCGATGCGGTGGCGGATACCATCGAGGTGGCTATCTCCGATGACGAGATGATCCGCCGCCGTGCAGCCTGGCGGCAGCCGACGCCGCGTTACCGCCGTGGTGTGCTGGCCAAATACGCGCGGTTGGTCAGCTCCGCAAGTACCGGGGCGGTCACCGACAACGACGACTAGTACTGTCATGAGCATGTCAAACGCCAGGGTTAACCTGGCGTTTTTATTGGCGTAAAGGAAACCCCGCGATGTCGACGCAACCAACCGCTACGCCGTCGCGCGTCAGCGAGGTCTTCAAGGCATTCTTGCTGCTGGGTCTGACGTCCTTCGGTGGGCCGGTGGCACACCTGGGCTATTTTCGCACCGAGTTTGTCGCCCGCAGGAAGTGGCTGAGCGAAACCGCTTACGCCGACCTTGTCGCGCTATGCCAGTTTCTGCCCGGTCCGGCGAGCAGTCAGGTGGGGTTTGCGCTTGGCTTGATGCGCGCCGGGCCTTGGGGCGCGGCCATGGCCTGGCTGGCGTTCACCCTGCCGTCGGCCATCGTGCTGGTACTGTTTGCCTTTGGCGCCGCGGTGCTGGAGGGTTCCATCGCCAGTGGCATCATTCACGGCTTGAAGGTCGTGGCGGTGGCGATTGTGGCTCACGCGGTGTGGGGCATGGCGCGCAATCTCTGCCCGGATCGTACCCGCGCGGGTATTGCGCTGGCCGCTGTCTTTGCCGTGGTGGCCATCAGCGGGCCGCTGGGGCAGGTGGGCGCCATCGTGCTGGGGGGCATCGCCGGGCTGTTGCTGTGCCGGGGCGTAGCGGCGGTTGCGGAAAGCGAGTCGCTGCATTTTCCGGTCTCGCGCAACGTCGGCATCATCGCGCTCGTGCTGTTTGGCGGGCTGCTGGCAGTGCTGCCGTTGCTGGCCGGTCTGGCGGCCTGGTTGGATATTACCGATGCGTTTTATCGCGCCGGCGCCCTGGTGTTCGGCGGCGGGCACGTGGTGTTGCCGCTGCTGGAAGCCGAAGTGGTGCAATCCGGCTGGGTGTCGGCGGAAGAGTTCCTGGCCGGCTACGGTGCCGCCCAGGCGATTCCGGGGCCGCTGTTTACCTTTTCGGCCTATCTGGGCGCGCTGATACCGTCAGGCGGTAGCTTGCTGACCGCGACGCTTGCGCTGCTGGCGATTTTTCTACCGGGGTTCTTGCTGTTGGTGGGCGTACTGCCGTTCTGGAACCACTTTCGCCAGTGGCAGTGGGCGCAGGCGCTGATGCGCGGTGCCAATGCGGCGGTGGTTGGCATTTTGGGGGCGGCGCTTTATGACCCGGTCTGGACGAGTGCGATTATTGGCCCGCAGGAATTTGCGCTGGCGTTGACAGGGTTCCTGCTGCTGAGCGTATGGAAGCTGCCCGCCTGGGCGGTTGTTATCGTAGTGGCGTTGGGGGGCGTTTTCATTGCGCCTTGAGGCGCTGACATAAAGCGGACACAAAAACGGCCGCTGTGGCGGCCGACGATAGCGGGAAAATAGTCCAGGCTGGGTGGGGGTTATATCCGCTATGGCGCCTCCACTTCCAACGTGCGACGCAAAACGTGGAGTTCATCCACATTAAGGTGCTCGAGCTTTCCAGCGAGCAGGTCGCTGACCTTCTGAACGGGCAACCCCGCTCGGCGGGCGATTTCACGACTTCCCATGTCTGATACCGCAATCAGACGCGTGATAATACGCATAAGGCGCGTACGTTTTTCGAGTTCCCTGACGTCGAGGTCAGGGCTGCTTCGCGGAGGATCCAGCAGGTCCGCGTGTGCAGTTGAGCGTGCCGTACTCATGAGGCTCCATCTGTCTGAAGTGACACCGACACAATGCCGCCAACCGGGGGGCATTTCAATACCTTTTTTGATGAAAATTTCATGGCGTTCAGGACCCCCCGAAAACGCCCTGGCTCTGGTAAACTAACCCCTTAATTTTTCGCGTGTCCCCTAGGTGCGGGACACGGTCTATCAGCGTTTTGACAAGGCCTCTGGCCGGGGAGTAATGGCATGTCGTCGAACAGCGCACCCAAAGTGGGCGTGATCATGGGCTCGAAATCGGACTGGCCGGTCATGGAGCACGCGGTGGCGATGCTCGAGCGGCTAGGCGTCGCCTATGAAACCCGGGTGGTGTCTGCCCATCGCACGCCGGACCTGCTGTTCGACTACGCCAAGACCGCCGCCGAGCGCGGCCTGCAAGTCATTGTGGCCGGGGCCGGCGGTGCTGCCCACCTGCCGGGCATGGTGGCCGCGCAGACGCCGTTGCCGGTACTCGGCGTGCCGGTGGAATCCAAAGCGCTGAAAGGGCTGGATTCGCTGCTCTCGATTGCGCAGATGCCCGGCGGCATTGCCGTGGGCACTTTGGCGATCGGCAAGGCCGGCGCGACCAATGCAGGCCTGTTGGCCGCGCAGATTGTCGGCTTGCACGATGCCGCAGTGCGCGACGCGGTGGAAGCGTTCCGCACCGAGCAGACCCAGGCCGTGCTGGATAACCCCGATCCGCGTCCCGATGCGCAAGCGAACTGAGGAGCCCTGGTCATGAGTTCTGCCATTCCCACTAATATTGGCGTATTGGGCGCTGGCCAGCTGGGCCGGATGCTGGCGCTGGCGGGTTACCCGCTGGGCAATCGCTTCACCTTTCTGGATACCACCGGCAACCCCAGCGCCGGGATTGGCGAGGTGATCGTCGACCCCGATAACCAGCACCTGGCGGCGTTTCTCGACAAGGTCGAGGTGGTGACCTACGAGTTTGAACACCTGCCCGTGTCCCTGGTGCGGGAAATCGAACAGCACAAGCCGGTGTACCCGGGAAGCCGCGCCATTGAAGTATGCCAAAACCGCGTGGAAGAGAAGGCACTGTTTGACCGTTTGGGCATTCCCACACCCGCTTACCGCGTCGTCGAGAGTGCCGAGCAGCTTGAAGCCGCCGCCCGCGAGCTTGGCTGTCCGGTGGTGGCCAAATCCGTCACCGAAGGCTACGACGGTAAAGGCCAGGCGGTACTTAAGCAGCCTGAACAGGCGGGTGACGCGTGGCGAGATATCGGCCATCGACAACTGATTGTCGAAGCCTTTGTCGACTTCGTGCGCGAAGTGTCGATGATTGCCGTGCGCGGTCGTGACGGTGAGGTGGTGTTCTACCCCATGGCGGAAAACCAGCACGTTGACGGCATCCTGCGCTATTCGGTGGCGCCGCTGCCGGACCTGGACGAAAGCGTTCAGCAAACCGCCGACAGCTATATCCGCGCGCTACTCGACGAGCTGGACTATGTGGGCGTGCTGGCGCTGGAGCTGTTTCAGACCCGCGATGGTAGCCTGCTGGCCAATGAAATGGCGCCGCGGGTGCATAACTCCGGCCATTGGACCATGGACGGCGCGGTCACCAGCCAGTTTGAGAACCACCTGCGCGCCGTGCAGGGCCTGCCATTGGGCAGCACCCAGGCCATCGCGCCGACCTGTATGGTCAACGTGATTGGCCGTGAAGGGGACAACGCGGCGCTGCTGGCGCTTGGCAATACCCACCTGCATCGCTATGACAAAGCCGAACGCCTGGGGCGCAAGCTGGCCCACGTGAACGTGGTGGCTGACACACATGCCGAACTGCTGGATAAGGTGCGCGCCTGTCAGGCGTTGTTGCCCGAGGCGCCGCCCGTGGCCTGGAGCTTCGAATCGACTCTTTAGGATGATAAAGCCGCCTTTCAAGGCGGTTTTTTTATGCCTGATCGCGTGATTAGTCAACTTAAGTCGCCAAGGATTAGAAAATCGGCTAAAAAGGATCAGATTTGTTGATTAATAAGAATGGCTTGAAAGCCAGCTTGGCAACATAAGGGACATTGTATGCCAGAGCCTTTTAGTACGGCGGTCGCGTCTGGGCTGCGCAGTCGGTTCAAACGCGAGCACCATATTGCAGTGAAAAATCTGCGCGGCGAAAAGGTGCGTCTGCTCTATGGCAACATGTGGGCCCCGGTACTCACCAGTATCCTGGCGGCAACGTTGCTGGTGGCGGCGCTTTGGCCCGAGGTGGCGCACTGGAAACTGATTGGTTGGTGGACGCTTCTTGCCGTGGTTTCCGGGATTCGCCTGGGCCTGGCCTATCGCTTTCATCGCCTCCCGGCCGTTCAGCAGCAGCGCCATCGCTGGCTGCGGCGCTTCAGCATCGGCGCCATTGCCGCAGGTTGTACCTGGGGGCTTGGCAGTTTCGAGCTGTTTGATGGCGACCTGCCGGGGCAGGTCGCCGCGCTGTCGATTGTCATGGCGGGTATTTCGGCGGGAGGCGTGACGACACTTTCTGCCGTCTGGTGGGTGGCGCTTGGGTTTGTGCTGCCGATCATGCTGCCCTTGCTGTTGCAGTTCTTTCTCCATGGGTCGTCGCTGTCGATGCTGATCGGCGGCATGCTGGTGCTGTTTCTGGGGCTCATTCTGGTGACCAGCCGTCGCCTGAGCCGCATCATCCATGACAATATTTCGCTGCGCGTTAGCATGGCGTCGCGGGAAGCCCTGCTGATGGAAAGCGAGGATCGCTACCGGTCGATTTTTCATCAGTCACCGCTGGGCGTCATGCATTTTGACGAGCACGGCACCGTGACCGACTGCAACGGCAAGCTGCTGGAGATTCTTGGCGTGGAGCGGGCGCAGCTGATTGGCTATTGCCTGCTGTCGCCCAATGCCGATCAGGCTGTCGCCAGCGCCGTCAACGACGCCCTTCGCCTGGGTACCGGCTACTACGAAGGCTCCTATCGCCTGCCCAATGCCGCTGAAGGCACGCCGCTGCGTGCGTTTTTCAACGGCGTACACAGCGCCAGCCAGCGCATGGTCGGCGGGGTGGCGATGATCGAGGACTTCACCGAGCGCAAGCGCCACGAAGCGATCATCTACCGCCAGGCCTACTACGATGCACTGACCGACTTGCCGAACCGGCGCATGTTCATCGAGCGTCTGGAAACCTTGTGTGCCGGTGACCAACACGCAAGCGGCCTGCTACTGTTCATGGACCTGGACCGCTTCAAACTGATCAACGATACGCTTGGGCATGCCGCCGGTGATGATCTGCTGGTTCAGGTCGCGCGACGCTTGACCGCCAGCCTGCAGCCCGGCGACATGGCAGCAAGGCTGAGCGGTGACGAGTTCGTGCTGCTGGCACTTACCGATGCTGCGACCCCGGAGGCGCTAGAGGCCTGGGCCGAAGCCTATATGCTGGCGGTTCAGCAGGCGCTCGCGCCCGCTTATCGTCTGGAGGCCCAATGCGTCGAGGTCACTCCCAGCATGGGGTATACCTGTTTTCAGGCCAGCGGCTGTGACCACGGCGAGCTGCTCAGGCAGGCCGACCTCGCCATGTACCAGGCCAAGATGGAAGGTCGCGCTCAGCGGCGCCGCTATCAGCCATGGATGCTGGATGAGGCCCAGAAGCTGGCCACGTCTCAAGCGCCGTTGGGTGATCCCGCCAGGTAAACGGACAAGCTACCGCTAGCGGTATCCGGGAGGGAAGGCGACCTGAAAAGTCCAAGCGCCGCCTTTCAAGGCTGCATTTTTTTGCCTGGCCGCGCTTATCGTTAACTTCTGTCGCAAAGGGTTACAAAATCGGCTAAAAAGGGGCTGAGTAAGTAAACTAATCATAATGGCTCAAACGTCACGGGCAACGTAAGGGACATCATCTATGCCACCTTTTTTTAGTTCGGCGTCTCTGACGGGGCTGCGCAGTCGGTTTGAGCGTGAAAACCCTGGCAAAGCCCAGAGCCTGACCAGCGAAAAGGTTCACATCCTCTATAACAATCTGTGGCAGCCCGTTTACGCCGGTATGTTAGGGGCTGTCCTGTTAGTCAGCATTATGTGGGCGGCCGTTGACACCGCTGTCTTAATCAGTTGGCTAGCTGCCATTTTTGCCATCTCGCTGCTTCGCTTGCGCCTGGCGTCGTTGTTTCTTCAGGCCGATGCATCGGCACAGGAACACCCGAAATGGACCGCCTGGTTTGCGCTCACCGTGTTGGTGGCGGGGTGCGTGTGGGGCTCGGCCGGGGTGCTCATGTTTGTACCCGAGCGCCCTGAATACGTGGCGGCGCTGGCGATTATCCTCTCGGGGGTGGCGGCAGGTAGCGTGACCATGATTTCCGCTATCTGGTGGATTGTGGTTCTGTTCCTGTTGCCGATTGGCCTGCCCCTTCAGTGGATGTTCTTCACGTCAGAAGTGCCGACCCATACCATGATGGGCATTGTCATGATGGTGTTTTTGAGCCTGCTAGTGCTTACCAGTCGGCGCCTGGGGCGGATCATTCACGATAATATTGCACTGCGCGTCAGCATGGCCGCCCGCGAAGCGATCATTTATCGGCAGGCGTACTATGATGCGCTGACCGACTTGCCGAATCGGCGCATGTTCATTGAGCGGCTGGCGGCCTTGTGCGGCGATGACCAGCGTGCCAGCGGTTTGGTGGTGTTCATGGATCTGGACCGTTTCAAGCTGATCAACGATACCCTGGGTCACGCCGCAGGGGACGATCTGCTGATTCAGGTGGCGCGACGTTTGAATGCCAACCTGCACGCCAGCGATATGGCGGCGCGGCTGAGCGGCGATGAGTTCGTGCTGCTGGCCGTCACCGATGCCCAGACCCCTGACGCCCTTGAGGCCTGGGCCGAAGCGTATATGCAGTCGCTACAGAAGGCGCTATCGCCGCCTTATCGCCTGGAGTCGCGGACTGTCGAAGTCACCCCCAGCATGGGATACACCTGTTTCCAGGCAAGCGGCTGCGAATATGGCGAGCTGTTGAGAGAAGCCGACCTCGCCATGTACCAGGCCAAGCTGGAAGGGCGCGCACAGTGGCGCCGCTATCAGCCATGGATGCTGGATGAAGCGCAGCAGCTCGCCCAGGCACCTCTGGTCAATTCGGCTAGGTTAGCTGGCCGCTAATCAACAGCCACAGCGCGATCAACGCGAAATGCCCCGGATACCAGGTCAGCCACAAGCGCCTGGGCATTACCCACGGGATGGCCGGAATGCGCTTGGCAGCGCCCATCGCCAGTATCAGCACCACAATACAGGTGCCCACCGTGAACGATTTGGCCATGTCGGAGCTATTCATCTGCCCGGCGATCCACAGGGCGGGAAACGCGGCAAGCCCCGCCCATAGCCGGTTATAAAAATCGCTGTTGGTTTCACTCAGCGCCTGCATGGCAAACATCATCAGGGGAATCAGCAGCAGCCCGTTATGGCCGTACTCGACCCAGAATCCCAGCAGGTACCAGAGTGTAACCCCTGCCGCCGCACCGGCGAGCACCCAGCCAAAGGGCAGGTTCTGGCGCTGATACTGCTGCCAGCCCAGCCGAACCAGCGCGCCGATAGCCAGGCCGCTGGCCAGGGTAAAGCAGACATTGAGAATAAAGGCGTCGGACGCGCGGGGCATCAGCATATAGGGCAGCTGCGCGACCAGACCGATCACCAGAATACGGCGTGCGTAACGCAGAGGGTTGCGGGTATTGAACAGACCATGCCAGGCGACCATGGCGGCAAACAGCGGAAAGGCGATACGCCCGATGGAGGACCCCGCCCAGTCCAGTTCCCAACTGACAGGCAACACGTAGCGGGTAAGATGATCCACCGTCATGGTGAACAGCGCGAGCCACTGGCCCCAACCCGTCCAGTGAGATGAGGGTTTGGGTATCGCCGCCGCTTGGGCCATATGATCTCCGTATAAATGGTCGCTTAGGTGGGCTTTTCCGTGATCACTTGTGCTTTGTAGTGCAATGACCCTCAAGCGGGAGGAGGGTTCACTTAATACTGCGTTTCATAGGGGAAAAGTAAAGGATAAAATCTGGTCGGCGAGAGAGGATAGACCGCCAGTAAACCCTCCCCGGCGGGCGCCGGGGAGGGGAAGTGATTATTCTACGTCGAAGTAACGTGCGTAGATTTCGTCGTAGGTGCCGTCTTCACGAAGGGTTTCAAGGGCTTCGTTGAATTGCTCGGCTAGCGCTTCGTCGCGCTGGCGGAAGGCGATACCAAAGCCGTCGCCAAAGTACTCTTTCGGCTCGGTCAGCATCTCGCCAACCACGACATAGTCGCCTTCTTCGCTATCCAGCAGCGTGGACTTGCCTACCGGGAAGTCTAGGAACAGGATGTCCAGACGCTCGGACTCCATGTCCAGCACCATGTCGTCGGCCGTTGCGTAGCGATTGATGTCCGCCACATCGCCGTACATGTCGGTGACGTAGTTATCCTGCAGGGTGCCGCGCTGAACGCCGATGGTCATGTCGGTAAGCGCTTCTTCGCTGATGTCATCCAGCTCGGTGTCTTCAGGCGCAAACCATGCGGACGGCGGGGTGATGTAGGGGTCAGAGAACAGCACCTGCTCGCGACGTTCGTCGTTGATGGTCATGGACGACATGATGGCATCGTATTTACGCGCCATCAGGCCGGGGATGATGCCGTCCCAGCCTTGAACGATCCACTCGCAGCTTACGCCTACTTCGTCGCACATGGCGTTGCCCAGGTCGATATCGAAGCCGGTGAGTTCGCCGTCAGCGGTGCGGTATTCCATGGGCTCGTAGGGAACGTCCACGCCAATGCGGACTTCTTCGTAATCCTGCGCCTGAGCGCTGGTGGCTGCGATAGCCAAGCCGAGCAGTGAAAGTGTTAGGACTTTTTTCATTATGAGTCTCCTGAGGATGTAATCACTGAATGGTGAGTAACATAACCGTTGTTAGCTTAGCGCCGACGCGAACTGTTTGTCGACGCTTGAACTAACGTTTGTTTCACACTAGCCGTTTTGGGTTTGTAGGTGGGCCAGCAGTTTTTTCTCCAGGTGGCGGAAGAAATACAGAATGGCAAAGGTCAGGCACAGGTAAATGGCCGCGACGAACAGGAACGCCTCGAAGGGCGCGTAATAGCGGGCATACACAAAGCGTGCCGCGCCGGTCAGGTCCATGATGGTCACAACGCTTGCGATGGCGCTGGCGTGGAGCATGAAGATCACTTCATTGCCGTAAGCGGGCAGGGCACGGCGGAAAGCGCTGGGAAGGATGATCCGCCGCATGGTCAGACCGGGAGACATGCCATATGCCCGGGCCGCTTCGATTTCACCTTTCGAGGTCGACTTGATGGCACCGCGGAAAATCTCGGTGGTATAGGCCGCCGTATTCAGGGTGAAGGCGATCAGCGCGGGAACGAACGGATCTTCGAGAATGAACCACAGCCACGATTCCTGGATACCGTCGACAAACACCACGCCGTAGTAAATCAGGTAGAGCTGAATGAGCAGTGGGGTGCCTCGGAACACGTAGGTGTAGGCGAATATCGGCCATTTTATCCAGACATGCCTTGAGCCTCGGCCAATGGCCAGCGGCACGGCGGCGACCAGCCCGATGACCAGCGAGAGAAATACCAGCTGTACGGTCGTGGTGAAGCCGGCGCCATAGTGCGATAGCGTTTGCAGGGTAAAGATGCTGTTCTCGGCGAGCTGCGTCTCAAGCCAGGTTAAAAGGGATTCCATCAGTCTGCCTCCCCGTAACCAATGCTGTAGCGCTTTTGCAGCCGCGCGAATATCCACTCCGATACGCTGGCGATGAGCAGATAGATCACCGCCACGACCATCATGAACAGGAAGGGCTCACGGGTTGCCTTGGAGGCCTCGGCGGCCACGCGCACCATGTCCGAAAGCCCGATGACCGAGACCAGCGCCGTGGTCTTGAGCAGCACCATCCAGTTGTTTGATAGGCCGGGCAGGGCGTGGCGCATCATTTGGGGAAAGCGGATGCGGCGAAATACCAGCGAGTCGCTCATGCCGTAGGCCTTGCCCGCTTCGATCTGGCCGTGATCCACCGCCATGAAGGCCCCGCGGAAGGTTTCGCCCATGTAGGCGCCGAAGATCAGTCCAATGGTCACCACGCCGGCGACGAACTCATTGATATTGATGAAAATATCAATATCAAACTGTTCGTAGAGCCAGTCAGTGAACATGTTGACGCCGATTTGTCCGCCGAAGAACAGCAGCATCATCAGGACCAGGTCGGGCACGCCACGAATGACGGTGGTGTAAAGCGTTGCCGTGCGGTGGGCTATCCAGCTGCGCGACATCTTGGCAACGGCGGTCACCAACCCCAGCACAATGGCCAGAAGCAGCGATAACAACGCTAGCTGAACTGTTATGCCGGCACCTTCTAGCAGGCGCGGGCCATAACCATGAAGATCAAGCATAGTATGCCTCGCGAATCAGTATTTTGGCGCCAGGAATTGCTGCAGGCGCGGAGATTGAGGATTACCTATCAACTCTTCAGGCGGCCCCGCTTCTTCTACCATGCCTTCGTGGAGGTAAATCACCTGGCTTGAAACATCTCGCGCAAAGCTCATTTCGTGGGTCACCACGACCATGGTGCGGCCTTCCTCGGCCAAGCCATGCATCACCTTGAGGACGTCGCCCACCAGCTCGGGGTCGAGCGCCGAGGTTGGTTCGTCGAACAGCATGACCTCCGGGTCCATGGCAAGTGCCCGGGCAATCGCACCGCGTTGCTGCTGGCCGCCGGACATCTGCGCCGGGTAGGCATCGGCCCGGGCTGTCAAGCCGACCCTTTCGAGAAGTGCGCGAGCGTGCTCGATAGCTTCTTTCTTGGGTTTACCCAGCACATGGATCGGCGCTTCGATGATGTTTTCGAGCAGCGTCATGTGCGCCCACAAGTTGAAGCTTTGAAACACCATCGACAGCTTGGCGCGCATCTGCACCACCTGTTTCCAGTCGGCGGGCTCGCGGCCGCGACGGGTCTGCTTGAAGCGGATTTCCTCGCCGTGGACAAAGAGGTCGCCCTCGTCCGGCTGCTCGAGCAGGTTCATACAGCGCAGGAAGGTGCTTTTGCCCGACCCCGAGGCCCCAATGAGGGTGATTACATCGCCTTTCTGGGCTTGCAGGGAAAGCCCTTTGAGCACTTCTGTATCGCCAAAGCGTTTTTTTATATGTCGCACTTCAAGAGGAATAGGCGTAGCGGCCATGTTATTGGCTCCAATACTGGGTTGCCGCAGCAACAGTGAATGTTGATGGCGGCTGGCGCGAAAAAAGGGGCGATTCTATCAGGCTAAACGGCGGGTGCACGCTTTCCTGATGTTTTTATGGCTCGACGTTAGTCGTAGCAAACGCCAAGCGAGTGATCATCGCCACTGCATTGTTATTGTCAAGCGTTCATTCTGCAGGCGGCGCGCAGGGCGCCACCAGTAGCGCGGCACGCGCGCCTATTTCAACGTTGGCATTGGGGAACACCGCGTGAAGCGGCGTATCGCCGACCCTGAATTCTCCGCTGACGTCATCCTTGGCCAGGCAGGTACCGGGCGCAAAGCGGGTAAAGTTGGGCGTATCATCGGCAAAGCATAGCGTGAACGCCTCGCCATGCCGCATCAGCTCGTGCTGAACGCGGAAATAGGTGACCGACCCCGTCGCCTTGGCTGCTGGCGGCATGCCTTCGCCGAGACGGCTCAGCAGCGCCAGCATCGGCGCAAGCGATGCCATGTCGTTTTCCCCAAAGGGCGCCACTCGGCCTAGCTCGAAGGTGAAGGACTGAGCGCCGTGGTAGTGCTTGCTGTAGTGGGAAAACGTCCAGCTGTGTTGGTGCTGATGCAGCACGGCTTGCATGTCGGCGGCGGCAAGCCATTGCCACTGAACGGCATGCGTCTCGGTGGCGGCATAGGGCTCCACCACAAAGCGCGGGTAAAGGCTGTCGCGAATCGCCGTGTGCATATCGTAATGCAGCCTTGGGAGCTCAGCGTAGTCGTCGAAAAAGCGGTCTACCTCGGCCATCAGCTCGCGGGCGCGGCACGGCTCGTCGCCATCTCCGCGCAGGTCGCGTTGAAAGAGCCGGTTAAGGTTGGTGTGAATGAAACGCTTGCGCGCTTTCAGCGCCGGGATATTGCCGAGAATGACCAGGACGGGCGCGCCAAGCGATAGCGTGCCGGCTTCCAGGGCGCTCAGCCAGGCGCCGATCAGCTCCACCGGGGCAGTTTCATTGCCGTGAATGGCCACTGAAAAGATGCACGCCTGGGCGTCAGGCCGTTTTTGGTGCGGCGTCAGCCGTAAGATACCGGGGCCATGGATCTGATAGTGGCCGCTGGCAAAGGTGCCCTGCTGGGGGGCGTTATGTTGCTCGTCCAGGGTCCAGTCCAGCCACTCGCTCAGCATACGGGTACCCCAGCCGGCGTGGCCGCATGGGCGAGTTCAGGTCGCGATGAAGGGTGGCGTCGTGTCATGTTGAATACAACAAGGTAATAAGCGTGACACACCTTTACCATCTTCGGCTCAGCCGACAACCCTCGGCGTCGTTCGCGTGAAAAAGCGCGGTGGGATGGTGAAAAATCGGCACCTCAAACATCTTGGGCGCAAGCCGTCGAGCGTCGATGAAATCGATGCTGGTGGTCGAAAACATTCGCTTTTATCTATGCCTCATTGCGCTATGGTTTGGATGTATATCCAAACGTCGTAAATCGCAGCACAAAGGAGTGAGCAATGACGAAAGTATTGGTGCTTTATTATTCCATGTACGGCCATATCGATACCCTGGCCGCCGCCGTTGCTGAAGGCGCTAAAAGCGTCGGAGGCGTTGAAGTGACCGTCAAGCGCGTGCCTGAAACCATGCCGGAAGAGGCCTTCAAGAACGCCGGCGGCAAGCAGGACTTCTTAACACCTGAAGCCACACCCCAGGAGCTTGCGGATTACGACGCCATTATCTTTGGCACGCCCACGCGCTTTGGCAACATGGCCGGCCAGATGCGCACCTTCCTGGACCAAACCGGTGGCCTGTGGGCCAACGGCGCCCTGCGCGGCAAGGTGGCCAGCGTATTCACCTCTACCGGTACCGGCGGCGGTGATGAGATGACCATCACGTCTACCTGGACCACGCTTGCCCACCACGGCATGGTGATCGTGCCGATCGGCTACGGCATCGAAGAGCAGTTCGACATTTCCAAGGTGAGCGGCGGTACGCCCTATGGCGCAGCCACCATCGCCGGTGGCGACGGCTCTCGCCAGCCGGACGCGCGCGAGCTAAAAATCGCCCGCTTCCAGGGCGAGCACGTGGCGGGAATTGCGGCCAAGTTGGCAAGCTAACCGTCAGGCAATCCGCTATTCAGTCATAGCGTTGCCCAGAGGTTTCTTAACTGGTTATTTAGCCCCATTGCGATCAGGCGATGGGGCTTTTTTACGGTGTGTTACTCAGCAATACGCTTGGCAATCGCCTTGCCCAGGCTTTCTGTGGTGCCCTGGCCGCCTACGTCCCGGGTCAGTACCTGGCTGTCGCCTTCGCCAAGCACCGCTTCGATGGCTGCTACCATGGCATCGCCCGCCGCTTTATAACCTAGATGTTCCAGCATCATCGCCCCGGACCAGACCTGGCCGATGGGGTTGGCGATGCCCTTACCGGCAATATCCGGGGCGCTGCCGTGGACCGGCTCGAACAGACTTGGGAAATGGCCTTCCGGATTGATATTGGCCGACGGCGCAATGCCGATGGTGCCGGTGCAGGCCGGCCCTAAGTCGGAGAGAATATCGCCGAACAGGTTGCTGCCCACTACCACGTCGAACCAGTCCGGATGCAGCACAAAGTTGGCGGTCAGAATGTCGATATGGAATTTATCCACGGCGATATCTGGATAGCTTTTCGCCATCTCCGCCACGCGTTCATCCCAGTAGGGCATGGTGATCGAGATGCCGTTGGACTTGGTGGCCGAAGTCAGCTTTTTGCGCGGGCGTGTCTGGGCCAGGTCGAAGGCGTACTTCAGCACCCGGTCGACGCCGGTGCGGCTCATCACGGTTTCCTGAAGGACGATTTCACGCTCGGTGCCTTCATACATCTTGCCGCCGATGCTCGAGTATTCGCCCTCGGTGTTTTCGCGCACCACGTAAAAGTCGATATCGCCGGGTTCGCGGCCAGCCAGCGGGCTCTTGATGCCCGGCATCAGCTTGCAGGGGCGCAGATTGATGTATTGATCAAAGCGGCGGCGGAACTGGAGCAGCGAGCCCCATAGCGAGATATGGTCCGGCACCTTGTCGGGCCAGCCGACCGCCCCGTAGAACAGCGCATCGAAGCCTTTCAGCTGCTCGAACCAGTCGTCCGGCAGCATTTTGCCGTGTTCCAAGTAGTAATCGCAGCTGCCGAACGAAAAGGTGGTGAACTCGAGGTCGATATCGAAGCGCTTGGCGGCGGCTTCCAGGGCGCGAATGCCCTCGGGCATGACTTCGGTGCCAATGCCGTCGCCGGCAATCACAGCAATACGATGGGCCATGGGGACTCCTTCTCTGATCGGTGTTTTTCGCTGGGGTGAGACGTTATGTGATGAGTGTAGTCTCTGTCAGCGAGAAGATAATCAGGCTATTATTCAAACTATTGTTGTCTTGAAGTGGAGAATCGATGTCGCCTCTGGATGATCTGGCATTTTTCCAACAGCTGGCCCGGGCGGGCAGCCTGACCGCCACCGCGCGGGCGCTAGGGCTGTCGCTGTCGGCCGTCAGCAAACGGCTAAAGCAGCTTGAAGCGCGGCTGGGCGTCGTGCTGGCGGCGCGGACCACGCGGCGCTTGACCCTGACCGCCGAGGGCGAACGCTATCTTGCCCGCGGCGCGCAGATTCTTGACGAGCTCAACGAGCTGGAAACTGACCTGGGCGATACGGCAAGCCAGTCGCTTGGGGGGCGGTTGCGGGTCAACGCCACCTTTGGCTTTGGCCGGCGCCATGTCGCGCCGTTGCTGTCGGATTTCTGCAGTGCGCACCTCGGTATCGAAAGCTGGCTGGAGCTGACCAACTTCCCGCTCAATTTGAGCGACCATGGCTTTGACGTGGGCATTCGTATCGGCGAGCCGCCGGATTCGCGACTGGTGGCACGGCATCTTCTGGCCAATCGCCGGGTGCTATGCGCGGCGCCCGCGTATATCGCGGAGATGCCTGCATTGGCCACGCCTGCCGATCTGACCCGGCATCGCTGCCTGGTCATCCGCGAAAACGACAGCGACTTCCCGCTGTGGCGGTTTGAGCGTTGCGACGCGCCCGGTACTGTGCAATCGGTGAAGGTCAGCGGGCGCCTTGCCAGCAACGACGGTGAAGTGATTACCCGTCTGGCGCTCGATGGCCACGGCGTGATGCTGCGCTCCTGGTGGGATGTCAACGAGCATCTGGCGAGCGGGGCGTTGTTTCCTTTGCTACCCGGCTGGCAGGGGGTGCGCGCCGATTTCTATGCGGTATTTGAACATCGCCGCCATCTTCCTCGACGCATCAGCGCCTTTATCGACTACCTGCAGCAGACGATGGCCGGTCGGATACCGCCGTTGCCCTGACGTAAGGTCCAGGGCCCGCTAGCGTTCCGGGCAGGCATCACCGTGCTCGACGTCGATCAGTTTGTCGGTGGGAAAATCCAGTTCGGCTGCACGCTGGCGCAGGCGGTTTTCTGTCTCGCTATCCATGTCCGGCGTGCGGGACAGTATCCATAAATAGTCGCGGTTGGGGCCTGACACCAGTGCCCACTGGTAGTCATCGTCCAGGGCCAGAATATTGTAGCCACCGTAGAAGGGGCCGAAAAAGCTGACTTTCAGGCGACCCACGTCTTGCTCATCGATAAAGTAGGCGCGTCCCTCGGCTTCATTCCATTCCTGGTCTTCCAGGTGGTAGCCGCGGTTGATCACCCGAACGCCGCCATCGTCACGCAGACGGTAGTTGGCGGTGACGCAGTGAAGCCCTTCTTCGAAGGAGTGATCCAGCCGGGCGATTTCATACCACTGCCCCAGGTAGCGGTCGAGCTCGAAGCCGGTTACCGGCTGGGTGCCGTCAGGGATCCCGGTACAGCCCGACAGAGCCGCGCTGCACAGGATGACCTTCCAGGGTCGTGACATGGAGTGCTCCTGAGATGAGGCGTGGGTTTGCTAATTTGAACGTCGCCAATAACAATGAGTAGATAAACGCATCCCTCACTATAGGGCGATGGTTATGTGGCACCAAGATGAGATTCACTTATCCGAGCGGCCACGGGGCTTCCATCTTATCACCCACGAGCTGGTCGAGGCGCTTCCCTGGCTGGCGGATTGCGAGATGGGGCTGGTGCATTTGCAGCTACTGCACACCTCGGCCTCGCTGACCCTCAACGAAAACAGCGACCCCGATGTTCGCCATGATATGGACGCCTTTATGCGCCGACTGGTGCCGGAAGGGTTGGACTATTTTCGCCATACGCTGGAAGGCCCGGATGACATGCCCGCCCATGTCATGGCAAGCCTGCTGGGCACACAACTGACCCTTGCGGTGCGCGACGGCCGTCTGGCGCTGGGTACCTGGCAGGGCATCTGGCTGGGCGAACACCGCGAGCAGGGCGGTACGCGTCGCGTATTGGCCACTCTCAACGGACAGCTGTTCGATTAATGGGGCAACCACCAGCGGACCAAGCCGCTGATGGCTAATGGCGAAAACCCTCAGTCGTTCAGCTCGGCTTCAATGACCGGCCAGGCGGGGTCGCCGTCGGTGGTGGTGACGCCTTCTAGCATAGCTTCAACCCGCTCGGCGTTGTCGTTGATCCACTGCTCGGCGACGTCTTCCAATTCGCGCTCTTCCAGGCCGAACTGCTGAATCATCCAGCTTTGCTCTTCAGCGGTGAAGGTGAACTGCTCGAAGAACGTCACCACATTGGGGTTGGCGTCGGCGTAGTCGGCCCGCAGCAGGGTAAGCACTTCGCTTTCGCCATTGTTCTCGCCGAACAGGTCTTCCTCGTCGTCGAGATAGCGCATCGGCAGCTCAAGGTTCATCCAGTGCGGCGTCCAGCCGACCCAGACGATAGGTTCTTCCCGGGAAATCGCATCCCGCGCGGCGGACAGCATGGCGACTTCGCTGGTATCCACCAGTTGCCAGTCACCCAGTCCCCAGGTGTCGTTATCGATGGCGTCGTTGAGAATCTCGCTGGCCGCGGAGCCGGCACCAAAGCCATGGATATCGCCATCGAGCTGATCGCGATAGTCGTCAAGGTCGGCAAAGCTTTGCAGGCCGTCTTCATAGAGGTATTCAGGCACGGCCAGGGTCATCTGGGCGCCGTCGACGTTATTGGCCACATCGATGAGTACGCCGGATTCTTTACGCGGTTCGAACATGTCGCGCTGGGCGGGCAGCCAGGCGCCTAGGAAGGCATCAATATCGCCGCCTTCAATGCCCTGATACACCACCTGTAAGCCGATTTCCTGGGTGCTGGTTTCATACCCCAATGGGTTCAGCAGCTGTTCGGCGATGGCGGTTTTGACGGTAATACCGGGCCAGGCGGGCACGCCAAAATCGAGGGTTTCGTCGTCAGCCTGGGCCGCCGAGGTCAACAGGGCGGCGCTGGCCAGGGCAATGCCCGTGGCGAGTGGTTTGAGGTGTGTCATAGGATCTCCTTGCTTGGGTTTATTTTATGATTAAGCGTTGCGCGCAAGTACGCGCAGCCGAGAAGCAAGCATGTCACGGTCCAGATAGGTGCCCTGCAAATGGCGAGCGCCGCTGTTGGGGTCGAATTCACGCCGTCCGTGCAGCACGCGGCGGTTGTCGAACGCGACCATCTCGCCGGGGCGCAGCGTGAACTCGATCTGATGCGCTTCGCTGTGGAATAGCTGCCAGAGCACACGGTAGGCGCGATACCAGGCGGCCATCTTGGGCGCCGGCAGGTTCAGGGTGTCGCGAATCCAGTTGTTGAGGCGCATTTCAACGAGGTTGCCCTCGTCGTCGAGTTTGATCACCGGTGCGCGCACTGAAATATCGTGGGTTTCATCCTGGAAACGAAAGTCGATCGGAGTGTCGCTAAGGATGGCCAGCGCTTCCGGGTCCTGCTCGCGCAGCGCGTTGGCGACGCGCGCGCCATCGGCAAACAGCGATTGGCCGCCGGTGGCTTCGTTCTGCAGGCAATACAGCAGCTGAATATCGGGCGGCTGGCGCCAGTTGGGCAGGTCGATATGCAGCGGCAGGCCCACCGCCGTGTAGGCAGCATTGTTGGGGTTCGGTTTAGAGCGAACATCAAAACGCGCGCCAAAGTTGGTTGCCCGCTGGGGGCCGATGCGCTCCGCCAGGCGGCTGACTTCTTCTTCCACCAGCGGGCCTTCGGTAATCAGTGCCAGGCCATCGCGTAGCATGGCGGTCAGCCAGGCTTTTTCGCCCTCGGGCGTCAGGAAGTCGGCGTGGCGAATACGCTCGGGCGTGAACTGATCCTGCCAGGGCGATAGCGTGGGAACGGCCGTGGGCTGCTCGGCTTCCGGGCGGCGCTGGTAGAGCCAGCCGCTGTGAAAGGCGCTCTCGTGGCCATCCTGCCACGTCAGGTACAGATGCCCGTCGGCCAGTTCGATTGCCGGCGTTTCATGGATGTCGTCAAGCGGCAGGTAAAGGCGTTCGCGGGTCTGCGGATGGCGACACGCGGCGCAGGCGCAGTGGTCGCGCAGCCATAGCAGCGGCAGGGTCGTGTGCTGTCCATCCTGCCAGGTAAGCCGAATCCCCTCGTCGGTGGCCACCGCCTCAGCCAGCGATGGGCCGTCCTGATAGGGGGCTAGCTCGCCCATCTGGGGGGCTTGGCGTTGCTCTTCAGCAAAAACGGCACTGTTCATCACTTTCTCCCGACGTAGAACCAAATAACGTGTTATTAGGATGCGCAGTCGCATTGGCAGTGACAAACGATTAATCTGACCCCTAAGACCTCATTCAGCTTATAGGTTACTTTTTCATGAGTGCATTGCCGCCTTTGCTGTGGCTACAGGCCTTCGAATCCGCCGCCCGAACGCTCAGCTTTACCGCTGCCGGTAACGAGCTGGGGGTGACCCAGGCGGCGATCAGTCAGCGCATTCGGCTGCTGGAAGATCGTCTGGGTCAGAAACTGTTCGTCAGGCATCCCCGCAGCCTGACCCTGACGCCCGCCGGCCAGGCCTGGCTGCCAAGTATTCACGATGCTTTCGCGCGGATCAGCGAGGGCACCTCGGAAGTATTCGGCATGACCACCGAACAGCCGGTCACCTTGCGCGCAACGCCGGTCATTCAGCAGGCGTGGCTGGCGCCGAGGCTGATTCAGCTGCATCGCCGGCACCCGAAGCTATCGCTGCGCCTGGTGAGCGCCATCTGGCCCGACGACTTTGGTCCAGAAGGTGCCGATATCGAAATTCGTTACGGGCGGGGCGAGTGGAGCGGCGTTGAGATGTGCCCGCTCGGCGACGAGCAGCTATTGCCCGTCTGTACCCCCGCTATCGCCGCAACGCTTGGCGCGCCGGGCGACTTGGCTTGGCACACCCTGCTGCATGCGGTGGGTTTTGGGGTCGGCTGGCCCGGCTGGTTGCAGACGGCGGGGGTGGCGCACCTGGAATCACATTGTCATGCGTTGACCTGCGATAATCAGGTGATGACGCTGGCGCTGGCAAGCCAGGGGGGAGGGATTGCCCTGACCCATCGTCGCCTGCTCGAGCAGCGCGATGATCTGGTGGCCCCGTTTTCGATCAGCGTGCCCAGCGAGGAGCGGTTCTGGCTGGTGCGGCCCAGCCGACGCCAGGTCAGTGAAGATGCCGAGGCGGTGTGGCAATGGTTGTTAAAAGCGATTTAGAGGGAGAGTAAAACGATGCCCCGGCCCGAACTACTCGAACAGATCTATACCATTGTCGACCAGATACCCGCGGGGCGGGTGACGACCTATGGGCGTATTGCCGCCATGACCGAGGGCGCGACGCCGCGCATGGTCGGCTCGGCGATGCGTCATCTCCCTGACGGCCACCAGCTACCCTGGCACCGGGTCATCGCCGCGTCGCTGAAGCTTGCCGACCACGGCGGCGCCGTTCGCCAGCATCAAAAACTGCGCGACGAAGGCGTTGTGTTTGATGCTAAGGGGCGGGTGCCTAAACACCTTGTCTGGCCTGATTGATCAGTCAGTCGCCCGGATCGGAACAACCCTACGCGGGGGCGCTGTAAACCCATCCCTGGGCGCTACATTCGCCATCTGACCGCCATGGATGGCGGAAATGCCGAAAACGTCGGGAATAGCTTTCCGGCCCTGGTGAATAACCCCCGCTACGGGCTGATTCCGATCCTACTTCTGATGGAGGTTAGGTTATTAAGTTAACTTCAAATCAGTCGTCGAGGTTGGCGCCCGACTTCCATGACCAGTCGCGCCAGCGCAGGTCGAAGAGATCCTTGCGGCGGTCTTTCAGATTGGTCACCGAGCCTTCGGCACGCACCACGGTCAGGCGGGTCAGGTCCAGGTCCGAGAAGAAGATCATCTCGGTGTTGGGCGTGGTTTCGGCCAACACCGCGTCGTGGGGGAAGGCAAAGTCGGAAGGCGAGAACACCGCCGACTGGGCGTACTGGATATCCAGGTTCTCGATCGACGGCAGGTTGCCGACGCTGCCGCACAGCACCACGTAACACTCGTTTTCGATGGCCCGCGCCTGAGCGCAATGGCGCACCCGCAGGTAGCCGTTCTTGGTGTCGGTCCAGAAGGGCACGAACAGGATGTCCATGTCCTGGTCGGCAAGCAGACGGCCAAGTTCGGGAAATTCCACGTCGTAGCAGATCAGGATACCCACGCGCCCGGCATCGGTATCGAATACCTGCAGATCATCGCCGCCTTCGATTACCCAGTCACGCCGCTCCTGGGGCGTGATATGCAGCTTCGACTGCTTCTCGACGCTACCGTCGCGGTGGAGCAGATAGGTGACGTTGTACAGCCGGTCATCCTCGCGGGCCTCGATCATCGAGCCGCCCACGATATTGATGTTGTAGGACACCGCCATACGCGAAAGCTCGGTGACGAATCGCTCGGTAAAGCCGGCCAGAAAGCGAATGGCGCCCATCTGATCCTGCTGTGCCTCGCGGTCCTGCAAGCCCATGAGGGGCGCATTGAACAGCTCCGGGAACACCGCAAAGTCGCTTTGATAATCCGAGAGCGCATCCACGAAGTATTCGATCTGCTGGAGGGCAGCCTCGACGGAGGAAAACTCACGCATCTGCCACTGCACCGCGCCAACACGGACCTGGGTCGGGCGGGTATCAAGGACGTTTTCGGCGGGCTCGAACAGGATGTTGTTCCACTCCAGCAGTGTCGCATAGCCCCGCGACTGCTCGTCTTCCGGCAGGTACTTGCGCAGCAGGCGCTTGACCTGGAAGTCGTTGGCCAACTGGAACGACAGAATTGGGTCGTAGATTTCCTTGCGCGAGACCTTGTCGATGTACTGGGCCGGGGAAAGCTTGTCGGCATGCTGGTGGTATTCAGGGATACGCCCACCCGCCAGGATCGCGCGCAGGTTGTGCGAACGGCACAGTTCCTTGCGGGCCTCGTACAGGCGACGCCCCAGACGATAGCCGCGGTAGTCGGGGTGAATCAGTATATCCAGCCCGTACATGGCATCGCCGTCCTGATCGTTGAGAATGATCTCACGATGGCCGATCAGGTCGTCGTACTTGTGCGGATTTGAAAACTCGTCGTAGTCCACCTGCACGGTCAGTGCGACGCCGACCAGCATCCCGTCATCCTCGATGGCAATCTGGCCGTCGGGGAATTCCTGGATCAGCTTGTCGATGGTGTGCTTGGGCCAGGCACCCCCGATATCGTGATACACCGCATCCATCAGCGTCTTGAGCTGTTCGTAGTCATCGGTTGCGAGGTTGCGGAGGTTAAGGTGCAGTTCTTCTAAGGACATAGGTAGAGGCATCCCACCGTCGGAAAAATTGGCATCATTGTATCATTGCTCGGCCCCGCTAGGCTTAACGCGTGATAAATGGTGCTTCAGCGGACGCGTCAGCGTTTGCGCCATGATCACGCCGGCCAGGATCAGCAGGCCGCCGATGAAGTGGAACCCGGCAACCCGTTCGCCTAAAAATGCCATGGCGATCAGGGCGCTGAACAGCGGCATCAGGTTGATGAAAATACTTGCCTGACTCGCCCCGATCTGACGCACCGCGCGCATCCACAGGAAGGTGGTAATGATGGATGCCGGGATGCCCGCGTACAGAATGAGCCCCGCGTTTTGGCTGTCCACCGGCGTCATCGGGCCCATCAGGTAAGGCGGCAGCAGAATGAGTACAGCAAAGCACACTTGGGCATAGAGCATGACCCAGGGGGGTAAATTCATCGACCAGCGCTTGAGCATGACACCGTACAGGGCGTAACAGGTCGCTGCCACGACCATCAGCGCATCGCCGTAGGCCACCTGTAACTGCAACAATGACAGCGGATTGCCGCGGCCGAGCAGCACGGTCACGCCGATAAACGCGACTATTCCGCCCAGAATGCCGCCCAGGGTAGGCGGTTCGCGTAAGATCAAGGCACTGAGCAGGACCGTCAGCAGCGGCACCATGGCGGCGAGGATGCCCATGTTGGTGGCGCTGGTGGTTTCCGCGGCCACGTAGGCCAGGCCCTGCCATAACCCCATCCCCAGCATCCCCAGTAGGGCGAGTTTGGGCCAGTGGCGGCGAATTTCATCGCGATGACGCAGAGCCACGGGCAGCACGAAGGGGGTCATGACGACCAGGGCCAGCAGCCAGCGCAAAAAGGCGATGCTGCTCGGCGCAATGGCGCCCACGGTGAGCTGGTTGATGGTCATGTTGCCCGACCAGATCAGCACGGTGGTCAGCGGCGCTAAGAAATACATCAATGGCATAGCACATTCCCTTAAAACGGTCCCTTATCGTTAGCCGGGTAATGTGACCTGCTTTGCTGTGATGAGCAAGGCCCCATGCAAGCGCGCAGGGCTGTACGTCACGGTCAGGATGTCATACGCTTGTTTGAATAATGCTCGAATCATTCTCTGGAGAACCGTGATGACGCATTCGCCTGCGTATCCCCACCTGTTTCGTCCGCTGACCGTTGGCCACTTAACGCTGCCTAATCGGGTGTTGATGGGCTCCATGCATACCAACCTGGAAGAAGCGCCCAATGGCTTTGCGCGGCTGGCGGCGTTCTACGCCGAACGCGCCCGCGCCGGCGTTAGCCTAATTGTCACCGGGGGGATCGCGCCCAACGCGGAAGGGGCCGTGTTTCAGGGCGCCAATGCGTTAACCGACACCTCGCAGCTGGCCCAGCACCGCCAGGTGGTCGAAGCCGTGCACGCCGAGGGCGGGCATTTATGCATGCAGATACTGCATGCCGGACGCTATGCGTATTCACCCGAGCTGGTGGCGCCCTCGGCGATCCAGGCGCCGATCAATCCCTTCACGCCCCGCGCGCTGACCGGTGATGAAGTCGAACAGCAGATCGAGGACTATGTGCGCTGTGCCAGGCTCGCCCAGCAAGCGGGCTACGACGGCGTTGAAGTCATGGGGTCGGAAGGCTATCTGATCAATCAGTTCATCTGCCGGCGTACCAATCAGCGGGATGACGCCTGGGGCGGCGATTTCGAGTGCCGGGTTCGTTTCCCGCTCGAGATCGTCAAGCGCATCCGCGCTGCCGTGGGCGAGCGCTTCCTGGTGATGTTCCGCCTGTCGATGATCGACCTGGTGGAAGAGGGCAGTTCGTGGGAGGAAGTCGTTGCCTTGGGGCAAGCGATCGAAGCCGCCGGTGCCGATGTGATCAATACCGGCATTGGCTGGCACGAAGCCCGGGTGCCGACCATCGTAACCAGCGTCCCCCGCGCGGCGTTCAGCGACGTGACCAGGCGCATGAGGGCGGCGCTGTCGATCCCGTTGATCACCACCAACCGGATCAACATGCCGGACGTGGCCGAGCGGGTGCTGGCCGAAGGGCATGCCGACATGGTCTCCATGGCGCGCCCGTTTCTCGCGGACCCGGACTGGGTGCGCAAGGCCGAAGCGGGCCTGGCCGACGAGATCAACACCTGCATCGCCTGCAACCAGGCCTGCCTGGACCATACGTTTGCGGGCAAGCTCACGTCCTGTCTGGTGAACCCCCGCGCCTGTCACGAAACCGAATTGACGCTTACGCCTGCTCAGTCAGTGAAGCGCGTGGCGGTGGTCGGCGGCGGACCGGCGGGCCTTGCCACGGCGGTGGCCGCCGCCAGCCGGGGCCACCAGGTGGTGCTGTTCGAGCGTCGCGATGAGCTTGGCGGGCAGTTCAACTACGCCCGCAAGATCCCCGGCAAGGAAGAGTTCAACGAAACGCTGCGCTACTTCCGCGTCATGCTCGACAAGCATGACGTCGAGGTGCGTTTGAACACCGCCGCCACGCTCGAGGCGCTGGCCGAGTTCGACGAGGTGGTGATTGCCACCGGCGTGATGCCCCGCGAACTGACGCTACCCGGTGCCGATCACCCAAGCGTGCTGAGCTACGCCGAGGCCATCGAGCGGCCCGAGCGCGTCGGCCCGACCGTCGCGGTGATCGGCGCGGGCGGTATCGGCTTCGATGTCTCCGAGCTATTGGCCCATGAGGGGCATCCCGCCCTTGACCTGGCTGCCTGGTGCGATGAGTGGGGCGTGGACCTGGCGGTGGGCGAGCGCGGCGGCCTGAAAGCCCCCGAGCCGCCTGCCTCGCCCAGGGACATCGTCATGCTCCAGCGTAAAACCTCCAAGCCGGGCAAAAACCTGGGTAAAACCACCGGCTGGGTGCATCGCGCCTCGCTCAAGCAACGCGGGGTCAAGACGCTGACCGGCTGTGAATACCTGAAAATCGACGACCAGGGGCTGCACATCCGCCGCGACGGCCAGGAGCAGGTGCTGGACGTCGCGTCGATCGTAGTATGCGCGGGCCAGGAGTCGGTGCGCGAGTTGATTGCGCCGCTGGAACAGGCGGGTAGGCGCGTTCACGTGATTGGCGGCGCCGACGAGGCCGCCGAGCTGGACGCCAAGCGCGCCATCGACCAGGGCACACGCCTGGCGGCTTCCTTATAGCGTTGAAATGGCGATAGACTGGGCGTCACCTAGTTATTAAGTCTAACCAGTCGCAAACGGTGTGGGTGGCACCCAGCCCGCGCCGTACGACAGCTAGATGAGAAGGACTGCCCACAAGGACTACCCAAAAGGACAATCGCCATGACCTCGGAGTGTACCCCGCGATTTTTAGCCAGTGACAACACCTCCGGTATTTGCCCGGAAGCCATGGAATACCTGCTGGAGGCCAATCAGGCCGATGACCTGGCCTACGGCAACGACCGTTGGACGGCGCGTGCCGCCGACCGCTTTCGCGATATGTTCGACTTCGATTGCGACGTGTTTTTTGTGTTCAACGGCACCGCGGCCAATTCACTGGCACTTTCCGCGATGGGTCGCAGCTATCACAGTGTGATCTGCCACGAGCTGGCGCACATTGAAACGGATGAGTGCGGGGGCCCCGAGTTTTTCTCCAACGGCGCAAAATTGCTAACCTCACCGGGCGCCAACGGCAAGCTCACCCCGGAAGGCATCGAAGCGCTGGTCACCAAGCGCAGCGATATCCACTACCCCAAGCCCAAGGTCATCTCGCTCACCCAGGCCACCGAAGTGGGCACGGTCTATTCCCGAGAGGAGCTGCTGGCCATTCGCGCGATGGCGGACAAGTATGATCTACGTCTGCACATGGACGGCGCACGGTTTGCCAACGCCTGTGCCAGCCTGAAAGCCACCCCCGCCGAGCTGACCTGGCAGGTGGGTGTCGACGCGCTGTGCTTTTCCGGCACCAAGAACGGCCTGGCCTTCGGCGAGGCGATTCTGTTTTTCAATCGTGAGCTTGCCGAGGACTTTTCCTACCGCTGCAAGCAGGCGGGGCAGTTGGCCTCCAAGATGCGTTTTGTGTCCGCCCCCTGGCTTGGCCTGCTGGAAAGCGGCGCCTGGTTGACCAACGCTCAGCACGCCAACGCCATGGCGCGTTATCTGTCGGAAGGCCTGCAGGCATTACCCGGCGTGTCGCTGATGTTTCCCACCCAGGCCAACAGCGTTTTCGTTGAATTGCCGCCTTACGCCATTGAAGCGTTGAAAGCCCGAGGCTGGACCTTCTATACCTTTATTGGGGCGGGCGGAGCGCGTTTTGTATGCGCCTGGAACACCACCGTTGAATTGCTCGACCAGCTTCTGGCCGATATACAGGCGGTGCTTGAATAACCCCGCCTATATCGCACTTCCAGAGCCAGCGCCGCCTTTTTACAGGCGGCGCTTTGCGTAGCAAGGGTTGTGGTGTTTGAGTCAATCCACTCATCAGCGCGCTAATTATTTTCAACGCAACTAAACGCCTGCCCTTAAGCTCATAGCATTAACGTCGCAGCGTTGAAGTTTGAGTCATCACATTTTGCTAATGCTGACTACGCTGATAGAGCGATACCTCGTTTGGCACACCGTTGTGACATTGGCCGCTTGACGGTGACTGCCTGGGGATGGGCTACAGGAGAGTTCAATGAGCATCTTTGATCACGTTCAAGACCGTTTTGCCCGCGTTCAGCAAGAAGACATGAGCCTTGAGGAATATCTGGCGCTATGTCGCCGCGACCCCAAGGTTTATGCCAGCGCCGCTGAGCGCATGCTGGAAGCGATTGGCGAGCCTGAGGTCATCGACACCGCTAAAGACTCGCGCCTCTCGCGTATTTTTTCCAACAAGGTGATTCGCCGCTACCCGGCGTTTGCCGAATTCCACGGTATGGAAGAAGCCATCGAGCAGATCGTGGCCTACTTCCGCCACGCGGCGCAGGGACTGGAAGAGCGCAAGCAGATTCTCTACCTGCTGGGCCCGGTGGGCGGTGGCAAGTCGTCCCTGGCCGAGCGGCTCAAGCTGTTGATGGAACGGATTCCCTTCTATGCCATCAAGGGCTCGCCGGTGTACGAGTCGCCGCTGGGCCTGTTTTCTCCCGAGGAAGACGGCGAGCTGCTCGAGAAGGAATACGGCATCCCCCGTCGCCATCTCAAGAGCGTGATGTCGCCCTGGGCCGCCAAGCGGCTGAAGGAATACGGCGGCGATATCTCCCAGTTCCGGGTGGTGCGGCTGTATCCTTCGCGACTCAATCAGATTGCCATCTCGAAAACCGAACCGGGTGACGAAAACAACCAGGATATTTCCTCGCTGGTGGGCAAGGTCGACATCCGCCAGCTCGAGCTCTATTCCCAAGATGACCCGGATGCCTACAGCTTCTCCGGCGGACTGTGCCGCGCCAACCAGGGGCTGATGGAATTCGTCGAGATGTTCAAGGCGCCCATCAAGGTGCTGCACCCGCTGCTGACCGCGACCCAGGAAGGTAACTACAACCCCACCGAAGGCATGGGCGCGATTCCGTTTGATGGGGTGATTCTTGCCCACTCCAACGAATCCGAATGGCAGGCGTTTCGCAACAACCGCAACAACGAGGCGTTCCTCGACCGGGTGTACATCGTCAAGGTGCCTTATTGCCTGCGGGTAACCGAAGAAATCAAAATCTACCAGAAGCTGCTCGAGCATTCGTCGCTCAACGCCGCGCCCTGCGCCCCGGATACTCTACGCATGCTGGCGCAGTTCTCGGTGCTCTCGCGGCTCAAAGTGCCGGAAAATTCGAGTATCTATTCCAAGATGCGCGTCTACGACGGCGAGAACCTCAAGGATACCGATCCCCGCGCCAAGTCGATCCAGGAATACCGCGATGCCGCCGGGGTGGATGAAGGCATGCAGGGTCTGTCGACCCGCTTTGCATTCAAGATCCTCTCCAAGGTGTTCAACTTCGACAGCACGGAGATCGCCGCCAACCCGGTGCATCTGCTCTATGTGCTTGAGCAGGCGCTCGAGCGCGAACAGCTGCCGTCGGAAGTCTTCGAACGCTACATCGGCTTTATCAAGGAATTCCTGGCGCCGCGCTACGTAGAGTTCATCGGCAAGGAAATCCAGACCGCCTACCTTGAGTCCTACAGCGAGTACGGTCAGAACATCTTTGACCGCTATGTCACCTACGCTGACTTCTGGATTCAGGATCAGGAATACCGCGACCCGGAAACCGGTGAACTGCTCAACCGCCAGTCCCTCAATGAAGAGCTGGAAAAGATCGAGAAGCCGGCCGGCATCTCCAATCCCAAGGACTTCCGCCACGAAGTGGTCAACTTCGTGCTGCGCGCACGGGCGCAAAACAACGGCATGAACCCCAGCTGGCAGTCCTACGAAAAGCTCAAGGGCGTTATCGAGCACAAGATGTTCGCCAATACCGAAGAGCTGCTGCCGGTGATCTCCTTCAATGCCAAGGCCTCGAAGTCCGACCAGAAGAAGCATGAGGATTTCGTCGCCCGGATGGTGGACCGCGGCTACACCGAAAAACAGGTTCGGCTGTTGTCAGAATGGTACCTGCGCGTGCGTAAGTCCCAGTAGCGGCTAGCGTTCAAGCCAAGAGCCAGGAGGTCGCATGACCTACTTTATCGATCGCAGGCCCAATGCCAAGCACAAGAGCGCGGTCAACCGGCAGCGCTTCCTGGAGCGCTACCGCCAGCATATCAAGCGCTCCGTGGAAGAGGCGGTCAACCGTCGCTCGATAACCGATATGGAGCGGGGAGAAAAAATCTCGATCCCCACCAAGGATATTTCCGAGCCGGTCTTTCAGCATGGCCCGGGGGGGGCGCGGGACATCGTCTCCCCTGGCAATAAAGAGTTCCTGGCGGGAGACAAGATTCGCCGCCCGCCAGGCCAGGGTGGCGCCGGCGGTGCGGGGGAGGGCGGCGCTTCTGATCAGGGCGAGGGCACCGACGAGTTTGCCTTTACCCTGAGCCGCGAGGAATTTCTGGAGTTCGTCTTCGACGGTTTGGAGCTTCCTCACCTGCAACGCAAACCGCTCAAGTCGCTCCAGGAAGTCAAAATGGTGCGCGCCGGCCTAGCCCGGGACGGCGTGCCCTCACGCATCAGCATTACCCGCTCGATGCGCGAAGCCTACGCCCGACGTATCGCCATGCGCGCGCCGATCAGGCGGGCGCTGAAAGAAGCCCAGCAGGCGCTGGAGGCCGAGGAGCGCAAGGACTCCGTGCTGCGTAACCCGGCGCGTATCGCCGAGCTCAAGGCGGAAATAGAGCGCCTGGAAAAACGCATTGAAGCGGTGCCGTTCATCGACACCTACGACCTGCGCTATCACCAGCTGTCCGCCCAGCCGCAGCCGTCGAGCCAGGCGGTGATGTTCTGCGTGATGGACGTGTCCGGCTCCATGACGCAAAACCACAAGGACATCGCCAAGCGCTTTTTCCTGTTGCTGTACCTGTTTCTGGAGAAGCACTACGAAAAGGTCGAGCTGGTGTTTGTCCGCCACCACACGGCGGCGCGGGAGGTCAGCGAAGAGGAGTTCTTCTACTCCCGGGAAACCGGCGGCACGATCGTCTCCAGCGCGCTCACGCTGGTCAACGGCATCATCGAAAAGCGCTATCCACCCGGGCAGTGGAATCTGTACGTCGCCCAGGCCTCCGACGGCGATAACTGGGACGATGACTCCAACGTCTGCCGCGACCTGCTGATCAAGCAGCTGATGCCGCAGCTTCAGTACTACGCCTATGTGGAAATCACGCCCCACGATCATCAATCGCTATGGCAGGAATACGAGACCGTGGCCGCGCGCTTTCCCGAGCAGTTTGCCATGCGCCAAATTGTCGAGGCCGGGGATATCTACCCCGTCTTCCGTGAACTCTTTAAGCGCCGCTTGAGCCAGCAGCGCTGACCGCCCGTTGAGGAGTGCGTCATGACTGCCACCCGCCAACCCATCGCAACCGGTTCCGACTGGAACTTCCGCGTGCTTGAGCAATTCGACGCGGAGCTTGCGCGCCTGGCCGATGAATACCGGCTGGATACCTATCCCAACCAGATCGAAGTCATTACCACCGAGCAGATGATGGATGCCTACGCCAGCGTGGGAATGCCGGTGGGGTATCACCACTGGTCGTTCGGCAAGCAGTTTCTGGCCGTCGAGCAGGCCTACAAGCGCGGCCAGATGGGGCTGGCCTACGAGCTGGTGATCAATTCCAACCCCTGCATTGCCTATCTGATGGAAGAGAACACCCTGATGATGCAGGTGCTGGTCATGGCGCACGCCTGTTACGGGCATAATTCTTTCTTCAAGGGCAACTACCTGTTTCGTACCTGGACCGATGCAGAATCCATCGTCGACTATCTGGTCTTTGCCCGTCAGTACATCGCCCGGTGTGAAGAACGCCACGGCGTGCAGGCAGTCGAGCAACTGCTGGATGCCTGCCATGCGCTGCAGAACTACGGTGTGGACCGCTACAAGCGGCCGTCGCCCATATCCGCCGAGGAAGAAGCCAAGCGTCAGGAGGAGCGCGAAGCGTATCTGCAAACCCAGGTGAACCTGCTATGGCGCACCATTCCCGATGCGCCGGAAGGCGGTGAACAGCTGCCCGGCAACCTGGCATCGCAGTTGGATGACCCCTTGGGGCTGCATAGCGGTGGCCGTTACCCGCCGGAGCCCCAGGAGAACCTGCTCTACTTTATCGAGAAAAACGCGCCGCTGCTGGCTCCCTGGCAGCGTGAGATCGTGCGCATCGTGCGCAAGCTGGCGCAGTATTTTTACCCCCAGCGGCAGACCCAGGTAATGAACGAGGGTTGGGCTTGCTTCTGGCACTACACGCTGATGAATCGCCTCTACGACGACGGCCATGTCGATGAGGGGCTCATGCTCGAGTTCCTGCAGTCCCATGCGGCGGTGATCAATCAGCCGGCCTTTGACAGCCCCTATTACAGCGGTATCAATCCCTATGCCCTGGGCTTTGCCATTTTCATGGATATCAAACGTATCTGCGAGGCGCCCACCGAGGAGGATCGTCAGTGGTTCCCGGATATTGCCGGCACCCCCTGGCGGGAAACGCTTGAATTTGCCATGCGCAATTTCAAGGACGAATCGTTCATCCAGCAGTTCCTGTCGCCCAAGGTGATGCGCGACCACAAGCTGTTCCTGGTGGTGGATGACGATCAGGAGGAAATGCTCGAGGTGGCTGCCATTCACAATGAACAGGGCTATCGTCAGGTACGTGAAGCGCTGGCGACCCAGTACGCGCTATCGGTGCGCGAGCCCAACATTCAGGTGGTGGAAGCCGCCATTCGCGGCGACCGTTCGCTGACGCTGCATCACGTACAGGACAGCCGCCGCCCGCTGGCGAGAAGCGTTTATCCCGTGATCCGGCATTTGCAGAAGCTGTGGGGGTTTCCCGTTCATCTGGTATCGATGGAGGAAGGGCGTGTGACGCGTCGCTATCGCTGGCCGGTGGAAGAGCCGAGCCAAGACGATAGCTGATAGCTTAAGCTGTGGCAGGGGCGATGGGTGCCCCTGCCGACATCAATACAATGGTGCTAGCCTTGCTCGACCCACGACTGGCACCATCCGGCGGGTTCTACGCTGCTTTCGGGGAAAAGCTGGCAGCCTTCGTTGTCGGCAGAGTAGAACATGCAGTTATCGCACCGCTGACCCTCCTCGTAGGCCGGGTGATCGCTGGCATCCGCGGCGTCTTCCACATAGTTCAGCGCCTGGGCATTGCTAGAGGAAGGATCCAGGCGGGGCAGCTCCTGGGCAAAGGCCTTTTTAGACAAGATGCCCGCTCCTAGCGGCAAGGCAGCAAGACTAAGCATGCTGTTACGCATGAAGGCACGTCGGCTCTGATTGGCCATGGTCTCTCCTTGTCGTCATCGTCTGACGTCTTGTCACGGTATGGTTATTTATTATACAGCACCCAGCGTCACAGATGCTTGCTTTCATTCTAGCGGAAGCCCGGGTGGAGTGCGAATACACCCGTCATCGCAGCGACAATTGGTCACGCCGTTCGAATGGCAGCTCAAACCTCTACCCATACGGCTACGCCCGTTGCCAGGGCCCTGTTATACTCGCGCAATAAATGAGCCGTACCTAATACCGACATAGAAGAGGGCGCGATGCAAAACGCAGTCATTCTGATCAATACCGAGAAAGGCCAGGTGAAGGCCGTCGCTGAGCGTTTGGCCGATGTCGACGGTATCAGCGAGGTGTACTCGACCTGCGGGCGCTACGATCTGGTCGCCATTGCGCGCACGCGCGACTTTGAAAGCCTGGCCGACCTGGTCACCGAGCGACTCAACGCGGTGGAAGGTATTAGCGATACCGAAACGCTCAACGCCATGCAGGTGCATTCGCGCCACGATCTGGAAACCATGTTTTCACTCGGCTGGTAACCGGCCCTTGATCATGCGTCGCTTGACCGTCGCCGATGTGGAGTTGTGGTAGTGAGTAGATTGCGCTTGGGATGGCATCGGCAAGCCAGACGCATGGGAATTCTCGTGCTGTTCGTGGCACTGGCCACCGTGCTATGGCAGTACCAGGAACGCCAGCATAAAGATGCCTATACCTGGCAGGGCGTGCCCACCTGGGAAGCGCTGAGCCTTGAGTCTTTCCACCGCGTGCTGCGCAATGACGGTTTTCTGGTGGGCTGGTCGGACGTACGCGTCAACCCGCTGTGGGTTAGCTACCAGGTGGCCGCCGTGGATGATTCGCGGATTGGCTCGCGGCCCGATTTTCGTCCAGATTGGCGCACTCTCTGGCCGGTGGGCACCGACAGCTATTCGGGCAGTGGCTACGACCGCGGCCACCTGGCGCCCAACTATGCCATCGCCGCCGTGCACGGGCGGAGCGCCCAGCTTGATACCTTCTACATGAGCAACATGACCCCGCAGCGCCCCAACCTCAACCGCCGTCTCTGGCAGCGTCTGGAAGAGGCGGTGATGGATCATTTTGCGCCGCGCTTTGATCGCCTGCAGGTGATTACCGGGCCGATTTTCCCCGAACCCTTCATGGATAACGTGTTCAATCGGGTCGGGCTGGTTCAGGTGCCGGAGGCGTTCTATAAAATCATCGTCGCCCCCCACGACAGCGCGCCGCTCGCCCTGGCGTTCGTCATGCCCCAGGACGTACGCGGCAACGAGCCGCTGGACGACTATCTGGTCAGCATCGACGACATCGAAGCGCAAACCGGGCTGGATTTTTTCCATGAATTGGACGACAGCGTAGAGCGCGTACTGGAAAGCGATATCCGCACTGAGGGCTGGGCACTGGAAGAGGTCGCTAAAAAGCCGGGGCGTTATCAATAGGCAGGGTAGTGAGCGAGGGATGCAGGGTTGAGGTAAAGTGATGCAGTAACTAAGTGTAGGGTCCCTGATGATCAAATGGGCTATAGAAGTTATCCTCTATTGGCCGCTA